>Ga0079224_100000164_pt1 | contig 54461 bp, 46 predicted proteins | sample Stecom2015_FD_80414 | JGI IMG/M metagenome (GOLD analysis project Ga0079224, IMG submission 80414) | Agricultural soil microbial communities from Utah to study Nitrogen management - Steer compost 2015 | ecosystem: Environmental > Terrestrial > Soil > Agricultural land | place: USA: Utah... | reverse complement strand
GCGACCAGCGCCGCGACCGCGCCGAACACCGCGGACTTGATCATCGACATGCCGAAGTCCTCGACCAGGTCGACCGAATCGCGCAGCACCTGCCAGAACACCCCGCCGTCGATGCCGATCACGTGCACCGCCTGCAGGTAGCTGGCGCTGATGGCGAAGCTGATGAAGAAGCCGGTCAGCAGCGGGACGCACAGCACCGCCGCCCAGAACCTCGGGGCCACCGCGCGGCCCACCGGGTCGATGCCCATCAGGCCGAGCGCGGTGATCTGGTCGGTGGCCCGCATCAGCCCGAGTTCGGCGGCGATCGAGGAGCCGGCACGGCCGGTGAACAGCAGCGCGGTCAGTACCGGGCCGAGTTCCCGGTACAGGCCCAGGCCGAGGATCAGGCTGACCTGGCTGGTCGCGCCGTAGGTGTCCAGGGCGCGGTACGCCAGCAGGGTCAACGACAGCCCGACGAAGGCGCCGCCGACGGCGATGATCGGCAGCGAGCGGGCGCCGATCTTGTAGATCTCGCGCACGAACTCGCGGAACAGGTCCGGGGTCGGGCGGGAGGCGCGCAGCACCGACAGGGTGAACAGGCCGGCGCGGCCCACCGAACGCACGGCGGCGGTGAAAGGCATCAGGCGGCCTCCACGCGGCGCGGCGCGGCATCGAACGGGATCGGCCCGTCCGGCTCGCCGTCCAGGAACTGGCGCACCAGCGGGTCTCCGCTGGCCTGCAGTCCGCCGGGGGTGCCGGAGAACACGATCGAGCCGTTCGCGATCACGATCGCGTGGTCGGCCACCGGCAAGGTCTCGTGCACATGGTGGGTGACCACGATGCTGGTCAGTCCCAGGGTGTCGTTGAGCCGGCGCACCAGGTCCATCACCACGCCCGAGGCGATCGGGTCCAGCCCGGTCAGCGGCTCGTCGTAGATCATCAGCGGCGGATCCAGCGCCAGTGCCCGCGCCAGTGCGACCCGGCGCGCCATGCCACCGGACAGCTCGCGCGGGAATGCATCCGCGGCGGCGCGCAGGCCGACTGCGTTGAGCTTGAGCAGCACCAGCCGGTCGATCAGCTCAAGCGGCAGCCGGGTGTGCGCCCGCAGGGGGAGGGCGACGTTCTCGGCCGCGGTCAGGTCGGTCAGCAGGCCGTTGCCCTGCAGCATCACGCCGAGCCGCTTGCGCAACTCCAGCAGGTCCCGCCCGCGGGTCGGCATGGGATCGCCAAACAGCCGCACGCTGCCGGCGGCCGGTTCCAGCTCGCCGGTCAGCGCCGCCAGCAGGGTCGACTTGCCGCTGCCTGACGGGCCGAGCACCGCCACCACCTGGCCGGCCGGCACCGAAAGCTCGATGCCATCCAGCACGGTCCGCCCACCGCGCATGAGGCGGACACCGGAGAGCTCGACGATGGGGTGCGGCTGCGTCATGGGTGGGCCAGGCAATGCGGCGGCGATATGCGGTGCGCCCCGCAGGATGGGGGACAGGCACTGAACGGGTGTTCACTATTGTCGCGGCGCGCGGCGACAAGTGCCAGTGCGCGCCGGTCCGGCGCGGATCAGGCCAGTCTCGCCTGGGGCGACGGGGCTGCGGCAAGATGGTCGCATGCCCGCCGCCGCGCCCGACTTCCGCCTGTACCACTCCAACTCGCTGGAGGTCCTCGCCGGCCTGCTGGCCGAACAGTTGCGCCACCCTGCCCCCGGGCAGTCGCTGTTGGCGCCGGACGTGGTGCTGATCCCCCAGGTCGCGATGCGCAGATGGCTGCAGGCCGAGCTGGCGAAGGCGCACGGCATCGCCGCCAACCTGGAGTTCCTCACCCCGGGCGAGCTGGTCCGGCAGGCGCTGGACGCCAATGTCGCGGGCGCCGGCGAGGACCTGGATGCCGTGGCCCTGGGCTGGCGCCTCCATGCCGCGCTGCAGGACGAGTCATTGATGCGGACCCCCCCGATGGCCGGCCTGCGACGCTACCTGGAGGCCGGCGACCCGCTGAGGATGTGGAGCCTGGCCGGCGAGCTGGCGGCGGTGTTCGAGAAGTACCAGGCCTGGAGGCGCGACTGGCTGCTGTCCTGGGAGGCAGGCCGGGAGCCGTCCGACCCCCAGGCGGAGCTGTGGCGCCACCTGGCCGCCGGAAGGCGCCATCGCGCGCGCCGCGTGGACGAGTACCTGGCGCGCTTCGGCTCCGGCGACGCATTGCCCACCGGCCTGCCCTCGCGGCTGTTCGCCTTTGCCACCCTGAACATCTCCCCCGACGTACTGCGGGTCATCGCGACCCAGGCACGCGTGGGCACCCTGCACTTCTACCTGCCCTCGCCGACCCCGGCCTACTGGGGCGACCTGCAGACCCTGCGCGAGCGCCTGCAGGCCGACGCGGCGAGTGCGTTCGAGGACGGCGACAACCCGCTGTTGCAGGCCTGGGGCACGGCGGGGCGGGACTTCATGGCGGTGCTGGGCAGCTACGAAGTGGTCCATCCGTCGGGTGACGTCCCCGCGTATGCCGAGCCACGCGGCACGGGGGGAGCGCTGCCCGACTCCCTGCTGGCGCGGCTGCAGCTTGACCTCTTCCACCGCAGCGCCACGCCGGTGTTGCCGTTGCGCCCGGCGGTGGACCGGGACGATCCCAGCCTGCAGGTGCACGCCTGCCACACGCCGCTGCGCGAGGTGCAGGTGCTGCATGACCAGCTGCGCGGATTGCTCGAGGACCCGCGTTTCGATCCGCCGCTGCAGCCGCGCGAGATCGCCGTGCTGGCGCCCGACATCGACCCGTACGTGCCCTTCATCGAAGCGGTATTCGGCAGCACCCACGGCGAGGACGCGATTCCTTGGACCATCGCCGATGCCAGCCCCTTGGCCGGTGATCCGCTCGCCGAGGTGTTCCTGCGGCTGCTGGCCTTGCCGGTGTCGCGGTTCGGCCTGGGCGAAATACTCGACCTGCTCGCCAGCCCACCGTTGGCCGAAGCGGCGCGACTGGATCCCGGGGCGCTGGAGCGGTTGCACGACTGGTTGCGGGTCGCCGGCGCGCGCTGGGGACTGGATGGCGCACACCGCCAGCGCCACGACGCGCCTGCCGACGACGCGTTCACCTGGCGCTTCGCCCTGGACCGGCTGCTGCTCGGGCATGCCAGTGGCAGCGATGGCGAGATCGCCCTTGGCGACGATGCGTTCGTCGCGCCCTGGCCGGACCTGGAAGGCGGTGCGCTGGACGCGCTCGATACACTGCTGCGCCTGTTGCGCGTACTCGAGCGCCACGAACGGCTGCTCGGTGCCCGGGCGACCCCGGCGCAGTGGCGCGACCGCTTGCTGGAGATGCTGGAGGCGCTGGTGCCGCCCGGCCTCGCCGCGCCGGCCACGGTGCGTGCGCTGGAGCGCTTGCGCCAGCTGGTGGTGGAGTTCGCTGCCGGCGCCGAGGCCGCGGGGTTCCATGCACCGCTCGAGCCCGAGGTGGTCCGTGCCCACTTCGCCGCGGTGCTGGGCGAGGCGGACACCCGCGCCCCGCTGCTGACCGGGGGCGTGAGCTTCGGCCGCATGGTCCCGATGCGCCTGCTGCCCTTCCGGGTGATCTGCGTGCTGGGACTGAACGACGGGGACTATCCCGGTCGTGATCCACAGGGCGGGCTCAACCGGCTTGCCGCCGAGCTGGGCACGGGGCGTCGGCGCCACGGCGACCGCTCACGCCGGGAGGATGACCGCTTCCTGTTCCTGCAGCTGCTGTCTTCCGCCCAGGACGTCTTCTACCTCAGCTACATCGGCGCCGACGCCCGCGACGGCAGCCCGCGTGAACCTTCGGTCCTGGTCACGGAGCTGCTGGACGTGGCGGCGCGGCAGCATGAGGACCCTCGGGCGGCCAGGAAGTCCTTGCCGGTCCGGCATCCGCTGCAGCCGTTCGCGGCCGCGGCCTTCGGCGGCGGCGACCCGCGCCGGTTCAGCTATCGCCGGCAATGGCATCCGGCGGCCGGACTGGCGGGCACCGGCCAGGCCGGGTTGCCGCCCTGGCCGCAACTGCCGGTCCGGCCGGACGGCGGCGTCCAGCAGGTGGTCAGCCTCGACGCGCTGCGGCGCTTCTACCGCGACCCGGCCGGCGAGTACCTGCGCCAGCGGCTTGGCATGCGGCTGCCGGAGGATCCGGAGTTGCTGGAGGATGTGGAACCGTTGGTCGTTGCAGGCGGCGGAATCGAGCGGGCGCGGATCGACGCGGCGCTGCTGCAGGCGCTGCTCGGCGGCCACACCGGCGATCTCGCGCCGCGGCTGTTGGCCCGCGGGCTGCTCCCGCCCGGGCCATTGGGTGAGCGCCAGCTCGAAGCGGCCACCGCCAGGGCCCGCGGCTATGCCCGCCTGTTCGATGACTGGCGCCGCGGGCGCGAGCCGCGCGCCCTGTCACTGGAGGTGGAGATCGGAGGCGTGCACCTGCAGGGTCGCGTCGACGGCGTTTACGGTGATGCGATCGCCCGGCTGCGGCCTGGCCGGACCAATGGCAATGCCGAGCTGCGTGCCGGGCTGGACTGGCTGTTCGCCAATGCCGCCGGGGAGTCGGTCGGGCTGCAGCAGTTCCACGATGACGGTCGCACCGGTCCGGTCGCCGTGTTCCGGGATCCGCTGCCGCCGGCCCAGGCCCGCGAGGCCCTGGGCGGGCTGCTTGGCCTGCGCGCCCGCGGCCTGCAGGAGCCGCTCGCCTGGGGTCCGTACTCGGGCTGGAAGCTGTTCTGCGAGGACGACCCGGACAAGGGCCTCGACGAGGCCTGCAAGGCGTGGCGCGGCGGTTTCAACGGTTGGGCCGAGGGCGACACCGATGCGCTGCGGATGATCCTGCGCGGGCGCGAGGTGTTCGACGATGAAGGCTTGCGCGAACGTTTCCAGCGCGTGTCGCGGCAGGTCTTCGGCGCCGTGGTCGCGGGCGAATGGACCAGCGGCGAGCGGTCAGGGGTGCCGGCATGAACGCACCGGTCGCGGGTATCGACCCCTACCTGTTGCTGCCGCTGGACGGCGTCCAGCTGGTCGAGGCCAGTGCCGGCACCGGCAAGACCTTCACCCTGGCCACGCTGGTCACCCGGATGGTGGTCGAGCAGGGCCTGCGGATCGGCCAGGTGCTGGCGGTGACCTATACCGAGGCGGCGACCCAGGAGCTGCGCGAGCGGATCCGTGCCCGGCTCGAACAGGCTGCCACCGTGCTGGAACGCGGGCCGGAGGCCGGGGCAGATGCCGAGGCGGCGCTGTGCCGCGACATCGTCGAACGCCACCTTGAGACCAGTGGCGAGGACCGCGACCGGTTGCGCCGCCGCTTGCGCCAGGCGGCGTGGGAGGCCGACCTGGCGGCGATCTTCACCATCCACGGCTTCTGCGCCCGGGTGCTGCGCGAGCACGCGCTGGAGAGCAGCCATGGCCTGGATGCGCCCACGGTCCTGACCAGCGACACCGCCTTGCGCGCGGAGTTGGCCGCCGACCTGTGGCGCCATTTCGCCGCCGACCGGCAATGGGCCGAAGCACTGGAGCGCTTGTGGAGCTCCCCGGGACAGCTGGCCGCCGACCTGCGGGAGTTGCTGTCGCGCGATCCGCTGTTGCCGGCGCCACCGGCGACGGATGGGGCTGATCCGCGGCCGGCGCTGGAGGCGGCCGCCCAGGAGTTGTGCGCCGCCTTCGCCGAGCACGGCGACACCTTCCGTGCCGAGCTGGGACAGGCGATCGAGCAGCGCGTGCTCAACGGTTCGGTCTACAAGGCGGCCTGGCTGGACAAGTGCTGGGCCACGCTTGACCAGTGGTCCAGTGCGGGCGATTTCCATGCACCGCTCGGCGTGGAGGCCCGCCGCCTGTGCAGCGCCGACCTGCGCGCGAAGACCAACAAGGCCGCGATCGGGCGCACCCCCGCCTCGCCGCTGTGCGACGCGATGGACCGTTACGTCGCGGCACGCGAGGCGAGCGATGCCTGGATCCGCGATCGTGCGGTCACCCTGCTCCACCAGCTGCGCGCGCGTGCCTGGCAGCGCCTCGCAGCGCTCAAGCGCGTACGCCGCCTGCAGACCTACGACGACATGATCGACGGGGTGGCCGATGCGCTTGCCGGAGACCATGGCGCCGCACTGGTGTCGGCCTTGCGCGCGCAGTACCGGGTGGCGCTGGTTGATGAATTCCAGGACACCGATCCCAGGCAGTGGTCGATTTTCCGCGCGGTGTTCGGTGTGCCGCATGGAGGCGAGCCTGCCGCGCTGTTCCTGATCGGTGATCCCAAGCAGGCGATCTATGGCTTCCGCGGCGGCGACGTGGAGACCTATCTCACGGCGCGCGAGGCGGCGGTGGTCGCGCCGGCCCTGGACCGCAACTTCCGCTCGCGCCCGGCGGTGCTTGGGGCAGTCGCCGGGCTTTACGCCGCGGCAGCGCAGGCCGCCGCCGCGGATCAGCGGCTCCCGCCGCCCTTCGTCGACCCGCGCATCCGCTTCCATCCGGTGCGCCCGGGCGGCCGGCGCCAGGACACCGACTTCCTGCGTGACGGCGACCCGGCCCCGGCACTGGTGGTGCGGGAAATCCGCGATCCCGCGGCGGAGGGCACGATCCCGGCGGAGCGCGCACGGGCGCTGGCGACCCGGGCCTGCGTCGCCGAGATCCACGCGCTCCTGCTCGAGGCGCGTGCCGGCAAGGCGCGGATCGATGGCACGCCGGTGCAGCCGGGCGACATCGCGGTGCTGGTCCGCAAGCACCAGGAGGCCTCGCGGGTGCAGCAGGCGCTCGCCGCCGCCGGCATCCCGGCGGTGGCCGCGGGCCGGCAAAGCCTCTTCGCCACGGTCGAGGCGCGCGAGCTGCTGGCCGTGTTCGAAGCGCTGGTCCACCCTGCCGATGACGCCCGGCTGCGCGCCGCGCTGGCCACCGTGCTGCTGGGCCTGGATGCGGCCGGGATCGATGCGCTGGAGGCCGATGGCGCCACCCACGCCCGCCTGCAACGCCAGGCGCAGGACTGGCGCGAACGCTGGCAACGCAGCGGCGCGTTCGCCCTGGTATCCGACCTGGCGGCGCAGGCAGCGGAGCGCCTGCTGGGCATGCTGGATGGCGAGCGCCGGCTGAGCAACTACCTGCAACTGGGCGAGCGGATGCAGTCGGCGCAGGTCCACGCGCCCGGCCTGCATGCCCAGCTGGACTGGCTGCGCGCGGCGATCGCGAACGCCGACCCGGGCGACGACACCCAGCTGCTGCGGCTGGAATCCGACGCCGGGCGGGTCCAGATCGTGACCCTGCACAAGAGCAAGGGACTGGAATACCCGCTGGTGTTCCTGCCGTTCGCGGGGATCGGCGGAAAGCCGGCCGGAGGCGGGCGCCACTGCGTCGTCCACGGCACCGCCGGCCGCGAGCTGCACTGGAAGCTGGACAAGGACGAACCACGATGGAAGCAGGCCGAGGCCGCGCTGCGGTCGGCCGCGCAGGCCGAGGATGCGCGGCTGCTGTACGTCGGGCTGACCCGCGCCAGGCATGGGCTTTGGGTGGCCAGTGGGCGGTTCTACAACGCCTCGGCGACGCCGCTTGCCACCATGCTGCGCGGCCTCGCCGAGGGGCCGCCACTCCCGATGGTCCGGGTCGACGACTCCCCGGTGCCGGCGGCTCCGCCGCCCTTGCCGCCGCTGCCGGGCGAGGCCGCGCCCCCGGCCCGCCGGCCCGCCCGCGTGATGGGCCGTGACTGGTGGGTGTACAGCTTCAGCCAGTTGGCCCGGGCCGACGCCGGTGCCGCGCCCGACCGCGATGCCGGCGCCACCGGCGCCGAGCAGGGAGCGGCGGACGAAGTCGAGGCCGCAGTGGTGGCCGGGGACGAGCACTTCGACCCGCGCTTTGCCGGCAGCCGCTTCGGCAATGTGCTGCACGATGCGCTGGAGCATGTCGACTTCGCCGCCTGGCGCGGCTGGAGCGATGGCGCGGGGCCGCCCGCAGGCGAGGACGCGGCCCTGCGTGCCGCACTCATCCGCGGCGGTTACACCGCGACCGACGTCGACGATGGCGCGCGGACGCTGGCCACGCTGGTCGGCCATACCCTGGTCGCCACCCTGCCGGAGGGCGGACGGCTGTGCGACTTGCCGCCACGGGCACGGCGGATGGAGATGGAGTTCCACTTCGCCCTTGCACCGACCCGGGTGGAGGCCCTGCTCGGCCTGCTCCACCGCCATGGCGTGCTGGCCGGCCGCAGTGCATTCGGCGCACGCCAGGTGCTGGAAGGACTGATGACCGGAAAGATCGACCTGACCTACACCGCCGGCGGGCGGTGGTTCGTGCTCGACTACAAGTCCAACCGCTTGCCGGCCTATGACGAGGCCAGCCTGCAGGCCGCCATGGCGGCCAGCGAGTACGACCTGCAGGCGCTGCTCTACACCCTGGCGATCCACCGCTGGCTGCGCTTCCGGCTTGGCGCGGCATACGACTACGCACGCGACTTCGGTGGCATCCGGTACGTGTTCAGCCGCGGCCTTGCCCAGGGCCGGGGCGAGGGAGTGCATGCCCATGTGCCCGGTGCGGAGCTGGTGCATGGGCTGGATGCGCTGTTCTCGGGAGCGTTGGAATGAGCCTGCTCGAGACCCTCCAGCGCAACGGTGACTTGCGGCCGCTCGACTCCGCGCTGGCGGCCAGCCTGCTGCGGCTGCGGCCCGGCACCGCGCCGTTGGTGGCTGCCGCGGCGGCCCTGGCGTCGCTGGCCGTGGCGCGCGGGCACGCGGCCTTCGACCCGGCCCGGCCGGAGCTGCTGCTCGGGGACGTGGCGGACTGGCCGCCGCTGCAGGACTGGATCGAGGCGCTCGGCAACTCGCCATGGGTGGACTGCCGCGACCCGGCGGCGATGCCGACGCCGGCGCCGCCGCTGCCGCTGGTCTACGAGGGTGGCCTGGTCTACCTGCGCCGCTATCGCGAGTACGAGCGCCGGCTCTCGACGCGGCTTGCCGGGCTGGCGGCGTGCAGCCTGCCGGCCGCGCCGCGGCCGCTGCTCGAGCCGGTGCTGGAGGCGCTGTTCCCCGCCGGGGCTTCCGACCCGCTGCAGGCACTGGCCGCGCGCAGTGCCCTCGACCGGGCCTTGCTGCTGGTCACCGGCGGGCCGGGGACCGGAAAGACCACCACCATTGCACGGCTGCTGGTGTTGCTGGTGGCTGCTGCGGACCTGGGAGGCGAGGCCACGCCCCGGATCGCCCTGGCCGCGCCGACCGGGCGTGCGGCCGAGCGGATGGGCGGGAGCCTGCGTCGTGCACTGGAGCAGCTGCGTGCCACCCCTGGCATCGAATCCGGCTGGCTGGATGCGCTGCCCGAAGGTGCCGGGACACTGCACCGGCTGCTGGGGGTGCGGCCCGGCAGCACCGCCTTCCGCCACGACGTGGACCATCCGTTGCCGTACGAGGTGGTGGTGGTCGACGAAGCCTCGATGGTCGACCTGCCGCTGATGTGCAAGCTGGCCGAGGCCGTGCCCGACGGTGCGCGGCTGGTGTTGCTGGGCGACCCGGACCAGCTGCCCTCGGTCGAGGCCGGGGATGTGCTGGCGGCGATCTGCCGGGCCAGTGGCATGCCCGGTGATGTGCCGGCGGACACTTCCCGGCCTGCGCTGCATGGCCACCGCGTGCACCTGCGGAGGGGCTATCGGCAGGTGGAATCATTGGAGCTGGAACCGCTTTCCGACGCGATCCGCGCCGGTGATGGCGACCGGGTCGTCGGCTTGTTGCGCAGCGGTGGATTGCGCGGCGTCAGCTTCCACGACGACGCGCGGGATCCACTGGCCCTCGACGGCGGCGCGCTGGTCGCGCACTGGCGAAGCCTCGCCGCGCTGGAGGATCCCTCCGCCGCCCTTGCCGCGATCGACCAGGTCCGCCTGCTGCTGGCGACCCGCCATGGACCACAGGGAACCCGCGCCCTGAATGCCCGCATCGAGCAGGCACTGGCTGGTCCGCGTGCATTGCTGCACTTCCATGGGCGCCTGCTGCTGGTCACCGAAAACAGTTACCGCCATCGACTGTTCAATGGCGATGTCGGAATCTGCCTGCGCGACGCCGAGGGGCACATCGTGGCCTGGTTCCCGGGGAGCGATGCCGAGGCACCGCGGGCCTTCCACCCCGCGGCGCTCCCGGCGCACGAGAGCGCCTTCGCGATGACCGTGCACAAGGCCCAGGGCTCGGAGTTCGACCGGGTCTGGTTCCAGCTGCCCGCGACCGACCATCGCGTGCTGTCGCGCGAACTGCTGTACACGGCCGTGACGCGGGCGCGCCGGCAGTTGCACCTGTGCGCCAGCGCCGACGTATTGCGTGCGGCACTGGCCCGCGACGTGGTGCGATTGTCCGGCCTCACCGCACGCCTGAACGGCTGAACGCCCCGGCACCGGCCTTCACCCGCGTTGTACCGCGTCCTGTCGAGCATGGGGTTCCGGACCGGATCCGGCCCCATTCCCCCACAGGAGCGACTTGATGAACGACGTGAAGAAGGACCACAGCATTGGCGCTGGCAGCGGCGCCGTCGCCGGCGCGGTTGCCGGGGCCGCCATCGGTGCGGCCGGCGGCCCGGTCGGCAGTGCGATCGGCGCGGTTGCCGGCGGGGTGGTCGGCGCCAAGGCGGGTGATTCGATCGCCGAGGCGGTGAACCCGACCGAGTACCGCGACCACTTCGAGCGTGAGTACCGCAACACTCCCTACTACAACGCCGACCGCGACTGGAACGATTACGGCCCTGCCTACCAGTACGGCTACGACACCTATGGCCAGCACCGCGGCCGCCGGTTCGAGGAGGTCGAGTCCGACCTGGAGCGGAACTGGGAGCAGCGCCGTACCGAACACAACTCGCGCCTGGCCTGGAACGACGCCCGCCACGCGGTGCGCGACGGCTGGCACCACATCGAGCGCGCCCTGCCGGGCGACGCCGACCGCGACGGCCGCTGACCGCACCGCAAAACAACAACAACGCAGCTGTACCACTTCGCGGGGCCGCCTGGCGGCCCCGCTTTCTGTCGTCCGGGGCCCGCGTTGCGTCCGCATTTACGGGACGCCCGCGCAGCGCAGGCGTTAGCATGTCCGGCCCCCTCCACCGTAACGCCTACGCCATGCCCGACACCCGACCCACCCGCGAGCAGGCCGAAGACGCCGTGCGCACCCTGCTGGCCTGGGCCGGCGAGGACCCGGCCCGCGAAGGGCTGCTGGACACCCCGCGCCGCGTGGTCGATGCCTATGCCGACTGGTTCAGTGGCTACGCGCTGGATCCGGACGAGTACATGGGCCGCACCTTCGAGGAGGTCGGCGGGTACGACGAGATGGTGGTGCTGCGCGACATCCAGTTCGAGAGCCACTGTGAGCATCACATGGCCCCGATCATCGGGCGCGCCCACGTCGGCTACCTGCCGGACGGCCGGGTGGTTGGCATCAGCAAGCTGGCGAGGGTGGTCGACGCCTACGCGCGCCGCTTCCAGGTGCAGGAAAAGATGACCGCCCAGATCGCCGACTGCATCCAGCGCGCGCTGGCGCCGCGGGGGGTGGCGGTGGTGATCGAGGCGGCCCACGAATGCATGACCACCCGCGGCGTGCACAAGCGCGGGGTGGCAATGACCACCTCCAAGATGCTGGGCAGCTTCCGCGAGGACGCACGCACCCGGGCGGAGTTCCTCGAGTTCATCAAGGGCGGCTGAACACGACCCTCACGCTGCGTCCGTTCCCGCAGGCTAGGCTGCGTGCATGGCACCGGGAACGACCGCCGCGGTGGCCCCGACCGGCACCGCTGCCGTGGCGGCCGCTTACCATGAAGTGCGCCAGCGCAGCCTGGCGCTGGCGGCACCGCTGTCGGCCGAGGACGCGATGCTGCAGTCGCTGCCCGAAGCCAGCCCGGCCAAGTGGCACCTCGGGCATACGTCCTGGTTTTTCGAACGGATGGTGCTGGGTGCCGACCCGGCCTACGTCCCGCTCCACCCGGAGTGGGACGTGCTGCACAACAGCTATTACCACTCGCTCGGCACGTTCCGGCGGCGTACTTCGCGCGGGCTGCTCTCCCGGCCAACGCTCGAAGCGGTGCTGGCCTACCGCCACGAACTGGATGCACGCCTGCTCGAGGCGCTCGACGGCGGACGGCTGGAAGGGGAGCAGTTGCAGCTGCTGGAGCTCGGGCTGCACCACGAGCAGCAGCACCAGGAACTCCTGCTGACCGACATCAAGCATGCGCTGTGGAGCAATCCGCTGCAGCCGGCCTACGACCCCGGGCTGCAGCGCGACCCCACGCCGGCGGCCTCGGGCGACTGGCTCGACTACGACGAGGCGGTCGTGACCGTGGGGGCCGCGCGCTGGCCCGCGGAGCAGGGTGCGCCGTTCGCCTATGACAACGAGTCGCCGGCACATCGGGTGCTGGTGGCGGCCTTCCGTATCGCCGCCCGCCCGGTGACCAACGCCGAGTACCGCCTCTTCGTGGAAGAGGGCGGCTACCGTGATCCGCGCCTGTGGCTGAGCGACGGGTGGGACCGGGTGCAGGCCGCATCCTGGGAGCGGCCGCTGTACTGGAGCGAGGGCCTGGAGGCGGAGTTCACCCTCGCCGGCATCCGGGCGCTGGACCCGGATGCACCGGTCGTGCACCTGTCGGCGTTCGAGGCCGACGCATTCGCGCGCTGGGCGGATGCGCGCCTGCCCACCGAGTTCGAATGGGAGCGGGCGGCGGCACCGTTGCCGGTGGAAGGCAACTTCGACCCGCGCCGGTTGCACCCGGGCGGTCCGCTGCAGGCAGGGTCGCCGGAAGCGTGTCCGCGGCGGATGTTCGGCGATGTCTGGGAGTGGACCTCCAGCAGCTACTCGCCGTATCCGGGGTTCAGGCCGTTTGGCGGTGCGGCCGGCGAGTACAACGGCAAGTTCATGAGTGGCCAGCAGGTGCTGCGCGGCGGCAGCTGCGCCAGTCCGCGAACCCACCTGCGGGCCACCTACCGCAACTTCTTCCCCGCGGACGCGCGCTGGCAGTTCAGCGGGCTGCGGCTGGCGCGCGACGCTGCATGAGCAACGACGTTCCGCGCTGGCGGCTGACCGACCTGCAGCCGCGCGCCAGCGACCTCGCCGCCGATGCCATCGCCGGCCTGTCGGCGCGGCCCAGGACCCTGCCTTCCAAGTACTTCTATGACGCCCGCGGCTCGGCCCTGTTCGAGCGCATCACCCGGCAGCCCGAGTACTACCCGACGCGGATCGAGACCGCTTTGCTGGACCGGCGGATGCCGGACATCGCGGCTGCGGTCGGCGGCAGGCTGCACATCGTCGAGTACGGCAGTGGCAGCGGGCACAAGACCGAACTGCTCCTGCAGGGGCTGAGCACGCCGATCGCCTACACCCCGGTGGAGATCTCCCGCAGTGCACTGCTCGCCAGCGTTGAGCGGCTGGCGGTCCGTTTCCCGGGGATCGAGATGCTGCCGGTCTGCGCGGACTTCACCGAGCCGGTGCCCCTGCCCCGGCCACGGCACGAGCCGCAGGCCCGGCTGGTGTTCTTTCCCGGCTCCACACTGGGCAACTTCGAGCGTCCGGAAGCGGTCGCGCTGCTGCGTTCGATGCGCGGGACCATGGGGCCCGGCGGGATGGCGCTGGTCGGCATCGACCTGGACAAGGATCCGGCACTCATCGAGGCGGCCTACAACGATGCCGCCGGGGTCACCGCCGAGTTCACCCTCAACCTGCTGCAGCGCCTGAACCGCGAGCTGGGCAGCGACTTCGACCTGCACGGTTTCGCCCATCGCGCGTGCTACAGCCGCGATCGCCGGCGGGTGGAGACCGACCTGGTGAGCCTGCGCCCGCAGCAGGCCCGCCTCCGCGGGCACTGCTTCGACTTCGCCGAGGGCGAGGCGATCCGCGTCGAGTACAGCCACAAATACACCGATGCCGACTTCACCGCACTGTGCGCGGACGCCGGGCTGCAGGTGGCCCAGGGCTGGAACGACCCGCGCGACTGGTTCGGGCTGCGGCTGCTGCGGCCCGCGCCTGGCCACCCGGACGCCGCAGGCTGAGCAGCACCCTCCGGGGTGCGTCGCCCGGTCGCGGCTTCGCGCTGTCTGGACAGACCGCCCCGGATCCTCTGCCGATGCTCCAGCAGGCCATCCAGACCGACCCCGCCACCGTAGCGAAGCAGGCCGGCCTGCGGTACGTGTGCGACGACCAGCCGGGCATCAGCCGGCGGCGCACGCCCGACGGCTTCGAGTACCGCGAACCCTCCGGCGCCGCGGTTACCGACGAGGCAGTGCTGGCGCGGATCCGGGCCTTGGCGATACCGCCGGCCTGGACCGGCGTGTGGATCTGCCGCCAGCGCAACGGCCATCTGCAGGCGACCGGCCGGGATGCCCGTGGCCGCAAGCAGTACCGCTACCACGCCGACTGGCAGGAGGTCCGCGGCGCCGGCAAGTACGATCGGGTGATCGCCTTCGGCGAGGCCCTGCCGCGGCTGCGGCGCCGACTGCGCTCCGACCTGCGCCAGCGTGGCTTCCCCCGCGACAAGGTACTGGCGATCGTGGTCGCGTTGCTGGCCGATACCCTGGCCCGGGTCGGCAACGACGCCTATGCGCGGGAGAACCGCTCCTACGGCCTGACCACCCTGCGCAACCGCCACGTCGCGTTCCTGCGCGGCGGGCGGGTGCGCCTGCGGTTCCGCGGCAAGGCCGGCGCCGAGCACGAACTGGTGCTCGACGACGAGCAGCTCGCGCGGCAGGTCCGGCGCCTGCATCAACTGCCGGGACAGGACCTGTTCCAGTACCGCGACGAGGACGGCGAGCTGCAGCCGGTGGATTCGGGCGAGGTCAACGACTACCTGCACCGGGCCATGGGCGAGGCGTTCAGCGCCAAGGACTTCCGCACCTGGGGCGGCACCCTGGCCGCCTTCCGCATACTGGCCTCCACCCCGTTGCCGGAGGGCCGCGACGGCGGCGAGCCCAGTGAACGCGCGATCGCCGGCACGCTCCGCGAGGTCGTGTGCGCGGTGTCGCGGAAGCTGGGCAACACGCCGTCGGTATGCCGCAAGGCCTACATCGATCCGGTGGTGTTCGAGGGCTGGCGCGAGGGGCGCCTGCAGCGATACGCCGCCCGCGCGCGAGGCCCGCGCCAGTGGGAGCAGGCCGCGCTGCGCTTCCTGCGGGCGGCACGACGACAGCGGCGCCGGGCCAGGTAGCCGGGCCCGGCGCCACCGCGTCCCGGATCAGTAACCCCCGAAGCTCCCCGCCGCGCCCGGGAACACCACCGGACTCTCGTTGCCGTCCTTGCCCACCGCCGCCACGCCGAAGAAGTAGTTGTCGATGACCACGTTCTCCAGCGTGTACTCGCCGACGTCGCCGACCCAGCGGCTGTGGGTCCATTGCGGCTCCGTGGTCAGGCGCCAGTACACCCGGTAGCCGGCCAGGCCGGGCGCCTGCCCGGGAGCGGGGCGCTCCCAGCGCAGCGTGGTGTGCGCGGTCACCGCACCCCCGATGGAGACCGCGGCCGGCGGCGGTGGCGCCCAGGCCAGGCCGGCCAGGACCGCGGCGTTCAGTCCGGTCAGTTTCGCCGCATAGTCGAAGTCCACCGCGTCGATGGTGTCGCCGTAGGCGATGCCGTCCTCCAGCCGCAGGTCCTGGTGCTGGCGGGTGTAGTCCTCGTGGGGTTCCATGATCCGCACCGCCGGATAGCCCAGGTCATTGAAGGGCCGGTGGTGGCCGCCGCGGCCGAAGCGGTCCAGGCGGTAGACCATCATCACGTCCAGATTGGGCACGTGCCGGTCGGCGATCCGGTCGATGTAGCGGGCCAGGTTGCGCGAAGGCGAGTCGACCTCGCCGCCGGTGAAGCGGCGGGCACGCGCCTCGTCCGCGGTCTCGGTCACGCGGGTCCCTTCCGCGAACACCCGCGCGCTGGTGTTGTCCACCACACCGGTGATGCCGCGGGTGTTGCCGATCATGTCGTTGTTGAGCACCGCCTCGATTCGCCAGCCGTTCCGGCGCGCGTGCTCGGCGAGGATCCTGCCGCCGAACAGGCCCTGCTCCTCGCCGGCCAGTGCGGCATAGACGATGCTGCCGTCGAAGCTGTACCGGCTCAGTACCCGGGCCGCCTCGAGCGTGCCGGCGATGCCGGACGCGTTGTCGTTGGCTCCGGGCGCGTCGGACGTGGCGTCCATCACGTCGGACGCACGCGAGTCGATGTCGCCGCTCATGATCACGTAGCGGTCGGGGTCGGACCGGCCGCGCTGGATGGCGATCACGCTGGTGACCACGGTGGGGTCCGGGATGCGGGTTTCGCCGGAGACCGTGTCGCTCACCGTCATCACCTCCAGGCAGCCGCCGCAGGCGGCCGAGATGCGCTCGAACTCGGCCTGGATCCAGCGCGTGGCCGCGCCGATCCCGCGTGTGTCGGACGTGGTGTCGGACAGGGTATGCCGGGTGCCGAAGCCAACCAGGGTCCGGATGTCGGCCTCGATGCGCCCGGCGGAGGGCGCACGCGCGATGGCGTCCAGGCGCAGGTCGGCCGCCGGCGGCGGAGCGGTGGGGAGCGGATCCTCCGCATGTGCAGGGGCGCCGGCGCCGCCGGCCAGGAGAATGGAAATGCTGAGCAGCAGCACGGGGGCGCGTCGGGACACGGGCATGGTGGCTCCAGGGCAGGCCGGCGAGCGGCCGCCGGGTCCGGCCAACGGTGGCACGGGCACACGCGGTGTTCAAACCATGTCCACGCATGCCGCACAGACGTCTACCCGGCCTTGCCGCCCTCGCCTTTAGCTTGCGGGCTCCACTGCGATCCAGAGGTACCCGGAATGGCGACCTGCGACGTCTGCGGCAACGACTATGACAAGGCCTTCAAGGTGGAGGGCCCGCATGGCAGCGGCACCTTCGATTCATTCGAATGCGCGATCCACGCACTGGCCCCGGCCTGCGAGCACTGTGGCTGCAAGATCATCGGCCACGGCGTGGAGTCCGGCGGCCGCTTCTGGTGTTGTGCGCACTGCGCGCGTGAGGCAGGGGTGAGCGGCGTCGACGACCGGGCGTGAGAACGGGCGGCCCGCGGAGTTCAGCCGCAGCGCACGCTGGTGATCGCTCCGGGCTCGTTGACGTCGATGTTCAAGCGGTCATGGCGGTAGTCCATGGTCACCGCCTGGCCGGGCTCGATCACCCGCACGTCCCGGCTTTGCGTGCCCAGCCGGGCATCCTCCACCACTTCCGGTGTGGCGGCCTTGCCGATCGCCCAGCGCGCGGCTTCGGCGTTGCACATGCCGCTGACCTGTTCCACCGCCCCGGGGGGCGGCATGGTGGAACACGCCGCGATCGACAGCAGCAGGACGGTGGTCGGCAGGATCGTGCGGGTCATCGCGGGGAGCTCCTGGGAAGTCCAGATGGAGCCTGCGTCCGCTGGCGTGTTCATGGTGTAAACCCGCGGCCCGGGTGGGCGCTGCCGGGCGCGGTGCCGCGCCTGTGCGGCGGGCCGGACAGCTCCGGGGACGCGTCGTGCGCCCGCACCAGGCGCAGCAGCAGCCTGGCCAGGGTCACCACGTCCTGGTGGTTGTGCGCACACACCCTGCGCAGCTGCGCCGCGCTGCCGCCGCGCAGCCAGCACAGCCACGCCGCCGGTGCTTCGGATCCGGGCAGGTCGTCCTCGCGCACGATGCCCAGCAGGCGGTGCTCGATGGTCCCCAGGCGGCAATTCTCCCATCGGCCGCGGTACCGCCGGCGGGTGGGGAACAGCAGGTCGACATGGTCCAGCGCGGAGATCGGATCAGCGCGGCGCGCCAGCCGGTAGCGGGTCCTGAGCAGGGGCGCGTCGTAGCAACGGCCGTTGTAGCTGGACAGCACCGTACCCGGTCCCAGCCACCGTGCGAACTCGTCCAGCATTGCCGGTTCGGCGCCCAGCGAGGTGATCAGCAGCTGGCGCACCCGCAGGCCGTCGCCATGCACCGGGTGCACGTGCCAGTCGGCGGCGCCGATCTGGAACGCGCGGGTGCCGGTGCCGCCGGCCAGCCCGGTGGTTTCGGTATCGAAGAACAGGAGCTGGCGTGGATCGACCGCGTCCTCGCGCCGGGCGAAGCCAAGCGACAGGGGGCCTGCGGGCACGTCGAACGGCAGGTGTGACTGGATCAGGCGCAGCCCCGGCGCGATCTCGTCGCCCGGAAGGTCGCGATCCAGGTCCTGCAACGGACGCGGGTCGCGGGCCGCACGCTCGCGTACACCCAGCAGTCGCCGCAGCGAGGCGACGTCGGGTGACTGCCGGGCGACGGGGCGTGGCGACGGCGCAGGCGGCGGGGCCGGGGCCGGTGCCGGCGCACCGGCCTGCCGCTTCAGCAGGCGCAGGCGCTCAAGGGTCGCGCTCACGGCCTCGCCAGCCGGGCGTCGCCGAGCAGCTCCAGTACCCGCCGGGCCAGTGCCTTGGGGCTCGCTTGGGGGTCCCGGCCTTCCTCCGAGGCGAGCACCGGCCCCACGCATGCGGGGCAGCCGGCGCGGCAGTCGCAGCGCTCGACCAGGTCGGTCGCCAGGCGCAGCAGCTCGGCCTGGCGCTCCCACAGCGGCTCGCTGAGGCCGACCCCGCCGGGGAAGTTGTCGTACAGGTATACGGTCGGTACGAACTGCTGCATCTCGACGCTGTCGACTCTGCCGTTTTCCGCCCCCTCGGCACCACGCAACTGGCCCCGGCCCGCCGCGTCGGCCACCGCGAACCAGGCGCCGTCACCGTTGCCGACCGCCTTTTGCAGATCGCGTGCATCGGCCATGACAGCGACGGTGGCGACCACGTGGAGCGCGTACGCCGCGCCCAGGAACCCGTCGAGTGCCTCCTGCCGGCCCGCGAACCACGCCAGGAGCGCGGCTTGCGGCAACTGCCACCACACTGCCGTGGTGTGCAGCTCCTGGTCGGGCAGGTTGACCGGGCCGTAGCCGATGTTCTCGTGGGTGTAGTAGCGGATCTTCTTGTAGCCGGCCACGCGTCGCACCACGTGCACCTCGCCGTGGCCGCACTCGCCCTGCCCGGCGCCGGTGCCGTCGAACCGCTCGAGCACCTTGAGCTTCGTGTAGTCGATCGAGTCGGTGTAGTAGTCGACGTGGGTCCGGGTGACGAACGCCTTTCGCCCGTCCCAGTCCAGCCGCTCGACCTGGTAGGGAGTGGACTGGACCATGTGGATCGCGCCTTCGTACAGGGTCAGCGCGGCGGCCGAGTAGTCGACTTCGGCGATGATCCGCTGCCGCCCGTCGCTGCGGTCGACCACCACGAAGTTGCCGTCGGCGACGCTGCGCAGGCTGACCGCGTTGGCGGGGTAGCTGTCGGCGATCCATTCCCAGCGGCCGCCTTCCGGGTGCAGCACGCCACTCTCGGCCAGGGCCTCCAGGTACGGTTCCGGTGCGATCGGGCCGAAGCCCTCGCCGGCATTGAACGGCAGCTCGAAGGCGGCGCAGCGGATGTGGTCGAACAGGATCAGCGGCTGGTCCGGCGCGATCCGGGCGTGCTCCGGGGTGGCGTCGGCGAAGAAGTCGGGATGCCGCACCACGTACTGGTCCAGCGGCTGGCTGCTGGCCACCAGTACGCCGAGCGAGGGCTTCTGGCGCCGGCCCGCGCGGCCGAAGCGCTGCCAGGTCGCCGCCACCGTGCCCGGATAGCCATTGAGCACCACCACGTCGAGCGCACCGATATCGACGCCCAGCTCGAGCGCCGAGGTGCTGACGATGCCGTCGACGCTGCCGGCGCGCATCGAGCGCTCGACCTCTCGCCGCTCGGTCGGCAGGTAGCCGCCGCGGTAGCCCCGGATCCGGGGTGGCTTGCGCGGATCGTGGTCGAACACGTCCTTGAGGTACTTGGTCAGGACCTCGACCATCAGCCGGCTCTGGGCGAACACCAGCGTCTTGAGCCCGGACTTGATGGCAATGCGCGCGATGCGGTTCGACTGCGAACGGGCCGATGCCCGCAGACCCAGGTCCGGATTCACCACCGGGGGGTTCCAGAGCAGTACGTGGCGCTCCCCGGCAGGGGCGCCCGACTCCGTGATCGGGGTGACCTCGTCTTCGATCAGCGCGCGCGCATGCGCCTCCGGATTGCCGATGGTGGCCGAGCACAGGATGAACTGCGGCCGCGAGCCATAGAAGGCGCAGATCCGCTTCAGCCGCCGCAGCACGTTGGTGACGTGGCTGCCGAACACGCCACGGTAGCCGTGCACCTCGTCGATCACGACGTAGCGCAGGTTCTCGAAGAACTGCGCCCACTTGGTGTGGTGCGGCAGGATCCCCTGGTGGAGCATGTCCGGATTGGAGACCACGATGTCGCCGTGCAGGCGCACCGCCAGGCGCGCGTCACCGGGGGTGTCGCCATCGAAGGTGAAGGCCTTGACCCCGAGTCCGCCGGCCTTGTTGAGCTCCAGCAGTTCGGCCACCTGGTCCTGGGCGAGTGCCTTGGTCGGGAACAGGAACAGTGCCTTGGAGGCCGGGGCCCCGGCCGGCCGGTCCCGCATGGCCGCCGCGAGCACCGGCAGGGTGTAGCACAGCGACTTGCCCGATGCGGTCGGGGTGGCGACCACCAGGTGCTCGCCACGCCGTGCGGCCGACCAGGCGTCGGCCTGGTGGCGATACAGGCGGTCGACGCCACGGGCACGCAAAGCCGCCGCCAGGGCGACGGGTACGTCGGACGGGATGTCCGTGTAGTCGCCCGGCGATGCCGGAAGCGTGAAGTGCCCGGTGACGCGGTCCGCGTAACGTTTCGCCAGGGCGCGTGCGAGCGCCTCGCCGTCCCCGCGGCCGGGCACCGTGAGCGCCCCGCGGCCGTCATGCGGATCAGCGGGGTCGATCGGCCTGGCCAGTGCATTGCCCATGTCAGTCCTCCCTCGGACCCGCGAGTGGGCCAGAAGGGCGTCGCATGCGGTGAGACGGGCCTAGCCCGGCGGCAGCTCCCCGGGTGCAAGCACGCGCACTGCAAGCGCCCGCAGGCGGCGGGGGTCGGGCACCCCGATGCCACGCGCCCGTCCGGCCACGTAGAGCGTCACGTGCGCGGGCGGGATCGGAAGCTGGCGTCCGAGCAGCTTGCCAAGTGCCTGGTGGAAGTCGGCCATGGCGGGCATGTCGATGCACTCGATCACCGAATGGGCAACACGTCGGTGGCCTTCCCCAAGGGAGGCCTTGCGCAGCAGCAGGCACCGGCCGGTGCGCGTGAATGACCAGTCCAGCCGGTCCAGGAGGGCGGCGATCTCACGGTCCAGGCGGGCCGGTGCGAGGCTGCGGCGCAACTCGGAGCCAAGCATGCTGCCGATCAGCGTGACGTGCAGTTCCTCCTTGGGGTGCAGCTCCACGCCGTCGAGCGTGACCGGACCCGCAGGCGGGGCCCAGCGCGAGCGCGGCACCGGCAGCAGCAGGGTTGTGTCGAGGCGCGGCGTGTCCACGGCGGCACGCTCAGGAGAGCGGTGGGCGCGGGGGCGCACGCGCGCTTGCCGGGTCGGCCGGCGGCTCGTTGCGTTCCCGGTCGCGCGCGATCCAGTCCTCGATCGCCCGGCGGGCGCGCCGCTCCTCCGCCTTCTCGCGAAGCGCCTCCATTGCGAGCACGCGGTACAGCCCCACCATCACGCCGACCATCAGCAGCGCAAACGGCAACGCGGCGACCGTGATCAGGGTCTGCAGAGCCTCCAGCCCGCCGGCGACGAGCATCGCGGCCGCGATGAGCGCGATGGCCACGCCCCAGGCGAACTTGCGCGCCAGTGGCGGATCACCGGGCGACTCGCTGGACATCGACCCCAGCACCAGCACCGCGGAGTCGGCCGAGGTGACGAAGAAGATCACGAGCAAAAGGATGGACAGGCCGGACAGCAGGCCGGACAGCGGCAAGCTCTCGTACATGCTGAAGAGCACGGTTTCGTACCCGGTGGCGAGGGCGCCGGCCATGTCGATGCCGCCGAAGATCTGTCCCCACAGGGCCGTTCCGCCGAAGGTGGCGAACCAGGCGAAGCCGAGCAGGCTGGGAACGGCGACTACGCCGAGCAGGAACTCGCGCACGGTGCGCCCGTACGAAACACGCGCGATGAATGCCCCCACGAAGGGCGACCAGGAGATCCACCAAGCCCAGTAGAAGATAGTCCAGTCGGCGACCCAGCTGTTGCCGGTGAACGGTGTCATCGTCAGGCTCATCTCCACCAGATGGTCGAGATAGCTCCCGACCGAGGTGGTGAAGGTCTCGAAGATGAAGCCGGTCGGCCCCAGCAACGCCACGGCCAGCAGGAGCGCTGCCGCCAGTGCCAGGTTGAAGCTGGAGAGCCATTTGATCCCGCGATCGACGCCACTGGCGCTGGACGCCATGTAAAGCACGAAGCAGACCGAGATCACCGCCAGCTGCATGCCCAGGCCCGAGGGGAGCCCGAAGACACGGCCCATGCCGGCGCTTATCTGCATCGTCCCAAGGCCCAGTGTGGTGGCGACCCCCACTGCCGTGGCCACCACGGCCACGATGTTGACCACATGGCCGATCCAGCCCAGGTGCCGGTCTCCGATCAGTGGCTGCAGCAGGTCGCTGATCAACCCGCGCCCATTGCGGTTGTACTGGAACCAGCCGATCGCCAGGCCCATCAGCGCGTAGATCGCCCATGGATGCAGGCCCCAGTGGAAGAACGTGTAGCGCATCGCCGCCCGGGCCGCCTGCGGGGTGTCACCCGGCAGGCCTTCGGGCGGGTTGACCAGGTGCGAAATCGGCTCGGCGGCGCCCCAGAACACCAGGCCGATGCCCATGCCGGCCGCGAACAGCATGGACAGCCACACGGGCTTGGAGAATTCCGGCTCGGCATCGTGTCCGCCGATGCGCAGTGCGGCAAAGGGGCCGAACGCCAGGAAGATCAGGAACGCGAGGGTCAGGAAAACGATCAGCAGGTAAAGCCATCCGGCCTGGTTGATCACCGCGTCCAGCGCCGCCCCCGTGATCGTCCCGAAGGGCCCCGGCGCGATGCCCGCAATCAGTGCCAGCGCCACGACCAACAACAGCGAGATGCGGAAGACCATGCGTGCGTCCTGCGAAGTGGGCGCTCGGGGAGCCTACGCCCCCGGGCGGTTCTTGGACAGAAGCCTGACCGACGCGGGATGGATGGCGGATGATGGCCATCCACCGACATCGCCCCCACTGCCAATGAGCCACCTGCCGGACAAACCGTTCTCGTCCGCCTGCGAGCGCAACCGCGCGCCGATCCTCGCGGTGCTGGAGCGCCACCTATCCACCGCACGCCGGGTCCTGGAGATCGGCAGCGGCACCGGGCAGCACGCGGTGTACTTCGCCGCCGCCCTGCCGTGGCTTGCCTGGCAGGCGAGTGACCGGGCGGAGAACCTGCCCGGCATCCGCGCCTGGCTCGACGAGGCCGCCTTGCCCAACACGCCGGCTCCGATCGAGCTCGACGTGGGTTGCTGGCCGGCGTTCGACTCGGCCCCGTTCGACGCGGTGTTCAGTGCCAACACCCTGCACATCATGGCGTGGCCCGAGGTCGAGGCCTTCTTCGACGGCGTGGACAGGGTCCTCGTCCGGGGCGGCACGCTGGTGGTGTACGGCCCGTTCAACCGGGACGGGACCTACACCAGCGACAGCAACCGGGAGTTCGACGCCTGGCTGCGCAGGCGTGACCCGGCCTCGGCGATCCGCGATCTGGAAGCCGTGGACGCGCTGGCGCGCGGGGTCGGGTTGCAGCTGCGCGAGGACATCGCCATGCCGGCCAACAACCGCTGCCTGGTCTGGACGAAGGCTCCGGGCTGAGGGACACGGGGACTGAGCGAACGCTTTCAGCGTGGCAGCGACACCGCGGGCTCGCCCCCTGCGTCCCGGTCGATCCGGGCTCCCTGGTCGGCGACCGGCGCCGGTGCCTGGGCCGGGATTTCCGACGGGATCGCGACGGTGTCCGGGTCGACCGGCAGCATCGTCGCCTCGCGCCAGCGGCCCCAGCGGTAGTAGGCCCCCGACAGCACCATCGACACGAAGGCACTGACCGGGAAGCTCCACCAGATCGCGTCCACCCCAAGCTGTGGCTGGAGCAGGTTGGCGAACGGAACCCGTACGCCCCACAGCGCGAGCACCAGGATCACCAGGGGCGGCACCACCGCACCGGTCGAGCGCACCACGCCGGCGATCACGAAGGTGATGCCGAAGAACAGGAACGACCACACCGCGATGTGGTTGAGGTGCCGGGCGATTTCCAGCGACGCGCTGCCCACGGGCATGAACATCGCCAGGGTGTAACGGTCCAGCAGGATGAGCGGCGCGATCAGCAGGCCGGTCATCAGGAAGTTGAAACCCACTCCGGCGCGGGTGGTGGCTTCGACCCGGTCCCAGTTGCCGGCGCCCACGTTCTGCGCCGCCATCGACGAGCAGGCGGCGCCGATGGCCATCGCCGGCATCTGCACGTAGGTCCACAGCTGCAGGGCCGCGCCGTAGGCGGCCGTGGTTGCGGTGCCGTAACGGTTGACCATGGTGATCATCGCGATCATCGCCGCCGACACCAGCACCATCTGCACGCCCATCGGCACGCCCTTGGTCACCAGGGTCCGGACGATCACCAGGTCGAGCCGGTACAGGTGGCGCTCGCCGCGGCCGATCCATAGCGGATTGCGCCGATGGCGCAGCCACAACAGCATGGCCGGCAGGGCGATGGCGTTGGCCAGCAGGGTGGCCATCGCGCTGCCGGCCATGCCCAGCTCGGGCAACGGGCCAACCCCGAACATCAGCAAGGGCACCAGCACGATGTCCAGCAGCACCGCCAGCAGCAGGAAGGCGAAGGGCGTGCGGGTGTCGCCGGCGCCACGCAGGATCGCCGACAGGAACGAGAACGCGTACAGCAGGGGCAGCGCGAGGAAGATGATCCGCAGATAGGGCACCGCCAGCGGCATCGCATCCGCCGGGGTACCCATCCAGTCCAGTACCGGCCGGGCCAGCACCAGTCCGGCCGCCGCCAGCACCACCGACAGGGTCAGGAAGAACGTCGCCGCCGAGCCGATCACCTTGCGCGCGCCCGGCAGGTCCTGCCGCCCCATGGCCTGTCCGACCAGGATGGTCGACGCCATGCCGAAGCCGAAGATCGCCCCCAGCAGGAAGAACATCACGTTGTTCGCGTTGGCGATCGCGGTGAGCGCTTGCTCGCCCAGGAAACGGCCGACCCAGATCGCATTGACCGAGCCGTTGAGCGACTGCAGCACGTTGCCACCGAGGATCGGCAGCGCGAACACCAGCAGGGTGCGGCCGATGGGGCCTTCGGTCAGGTCACGTCCTTGCATTGCACCGATGCTGCCACGCCGGTGTGGATTCACCGTGTTTGCACCGCGCGAGCCGCACCCTCGCTTCACGAAGCTGGATGCGCCAGGCGCGCGGAGGTGTGATGAAACGCGGTGATCCGATCTTCGGCGAGGAGTCGTTGAGCAAGGTGGCGGCGATCTTCCCGGACCGGCAATCGGCGCTGGACGCGGCGGCACGGGTCCGTCGCGAGCTCGGGCTGGCCGGGGACCGGGTCCAGCTGGTGGAACCGCGCGACCGGACGCTGCACCGCAAACTGGAACCGGAAGAGAAAGGGGTGATGTTCACCGCCATCAAGTCCCACATCACCCTGGGCCTGGCCGGCCTGCTGGCGGGGCTGCTGCTGTTCTGGATCCTGTATTCGATGGACATCCGCGCCATCCAGGCCCAGCCGGTGGTCGCAACACTGGTCATCTGCGGCTTCGCACTGGCCTTCGGGCTGTTCGCCGGCGGGCTGGTGACCCTCCGCCCCGACCGCGACCTGTTCAACATGCAGGTGATCGGCGCGATAGGCGAGGACCGCTACGCGGTGGTGGTCCACGCCGACCGGCATGCGGACGTCGCACGCGCAGTGGAGCTGCTGGAGTCGGCCTCCGGCGAGGTGCTGCGCACGTTTTAGCGTCGAGTGACCCGCAGGCCCGCGGGATCAAGCGTCGACCGGTGCCTCCAGAACGCTGACAGCGGCCGGGTGTCCGAACAGGAAGCCCTGGCCGAAGCCGCATCCCAGCTCCATCAGCGCGGCCCGCTGCTCTTCCACTTCCACGCCTTCCGCCACCACGTCCATGCCCAGTGCACGGGCCAGCGTCACCACCGCCTCGATCACCGCGGCGCTGTTGCCCCTGCGGTGCAGGTCGGCGAGGAAGGTCCGGTCGATCTTCAGGATCCGCAGCGGGAAGCGATGCAGGTAACTCAGCGACGAGTAACCGGTGCCGAAGTCGTCCAGCGCCACGCCGATGCCCCTCTCAAGCAGCCGCTCCAGCACGTTCGCCACCCGCTCCGGGTTCTCCAGCAGGCTGCCTTCGGTGACCTCGATGCGCAGGCGCTTCGGTTCCAGTCCGGTCCGCTCCAGCAGACTGAACAGACGGCTGGGGAAGTCGCTGCGCTGCAGGTGCCGCGGCGCGACGTTGACCGACAGGTAGCGACCGCCCGGTTGACCCGCGGCAAGCGCGAACGCGCGCTTGAACAGTCGCCAGTCCATGGCCTCGATCAGTCCGCTGTCCTCGGCGATCTGCAGGAAATCGGCCGGGGCCAGCACCCCGCGGGTGGGATGGTGCCAGCGCATCAACGCCTCGTGGCCCACCACCTCGCCGTCGCCAAGGCGCACGATCGGCTGGAACCAGGGCTCGATCTCGTCATTGCGCAGCGCCGCGCGCAGCTCGGCCTCCACCGTCAGCTGGTCCACGGCGGTGCGTTGCAGCGAGGAATCGAACAGCTGCCAGCGCCTGCGCCCCAGTGCCTTGGCCTGGTACAGGGCGACGTCGGCATCGCGTACCAGTTCGTCGGTATGGCGGTAATGCGGGCGGGTGAGCGCAATGCCGATGCTGGCGGATGGCTCGAGCGACCTGCCGGCGACCAGCATCGGCTCGGTCAGCGCATCCAGCGCACGATTGGCGACCGCGATCGCCGCCGCCGGCTCGCCCGCCGCATCCAGGGTGACGTCCTCGATCAGGATCGCGAACTCGTCGCCCGCCAGCCGCGCCACCAGGTCCGGCTGGCGCACGCAGGACTGCAGGCGACGGGCGATCTCGCGCAGGAACTCGTCGCCGGCCAGGTGGCCGAGGCTGTCGTTGACCACCTTGAAACGGTCCACGTCCAGGTACAGCAGGGCGCTGTGGCGCGGAGTGGGTTCGTGCACCCGGGCCAGTGCCCGGTCCAGCCGCTGGCGCAAATGCGAACGGTTGGGCAGCCCGGTCAGTGAATCGTGCAGCACCTGGTGCCGCAGCCGGTCCTGGACCCGTTCGCGCTCGCGGATCTCGCGGCGCAGCTCGGCGGTGCGTTCGGCCACGCGTTCCTCCAGCCGGGCATATGCCTGCTGCTGGAACTCGGCGGCGCGGCGCCGCTGCACCGCGTAGGCGATCTGCGAGGCGACGAAAGCCAGGAGCTGCTGGTCGACCTCGCCGAACTCGTCCTCGTTGGTGTAACTCTGCACCGCGACCAGCCCGATCACCTGGTCACCGGACATCAGCGGTGCGCCCAGCCAGCAGGCCGCGGGCGCCCCCTGGCTGTCGCGATGTTCCAGTTCGCCCGTGGCTTCGAGTTCGGCGATGCGCTTGCGGGTGGCGACGAAAGGTTCGCGTCGGCGCAGCACCAGTTCGCTGAGCCCGCGCGCCAGTGGGCGGTCGGGGGCAAGGCGCGGGTGGTTGGTGTCGACGTAGTAGGGGAACTGCAGCCGGGTGCCATCGGGCGACAGCAGGCCGATATAGAAGTTCTCGGCGCTGAGCAGGCGGCCGACGATGCCGTGGACGCGGGCGTGGAACTCGCCGGAATCGATGTCCTCGGTGGCCAGCCGGGCGATCTTGAACAGCGCGGCCTGCAGGCGCTCGGCGCGCTCGCGCTCCACCACCTGCTGCTGCAGTTGCCGGTTCACCGCCGCCAGCTGCTGGGTGCGCAGTTCGACGCTGCGCTCAAGCAGTTCGGTGCTGCGCTTGCGTTCCAGCGCGGTGAGGATGTGGCTGGCGACGAACTCCAGCAGCGCCTGGTCCTCGCTGCTGAAGCCGGCTTCCTCGGTGTAGCTCTGGACCACGATGGCGCCCAGCGCCTGCCCATCGCGCATGATCGGCACGCCCAGCCACTGGTGGCAGTCGGTGCCGTAGGTCTGCATCGGGCCGGACACCTGCTGCTCGAGTTGCGCCGGCGTCCCACGCAGTGCGCGACCCCCGCGGATCACGTGCCATGTGGCCGAATGACGGATCTCCTCCAGCGGGAGGCTGCCGCTGAAAGGCGGGTCGTCGACCACGTCGGCGAAGTAGAGGATCTCGAAGGTGTCCGCGGCCAGGTCACGCAGGGCGATGAAGAAGTTCTCGCCATACATCAGGCTCGCGACGATGGCGTGCACCCCGCGCAGTACGTCCTCCATGTCGAGGTCGGAGACGGCCAGTTCGGAGATGTCGAACAGCGCGCGCTGGACCTGCTCGGAATGCTGCAGGCGGGCGACCTCGCAGTGCAGCTCCGCCACCTGGAGCTCGCGCGCCAGCAGCCGGTCGGCGGCGGCCAGCGGCGCGCGCAGCCAGGCAAGCGATTGCGGCAACGACGCATCGGGCCGCGGTTCGAACACCACGGTGGCGGTGCTGACGGGCAGCGGCACGGAAACCAGCCCGGTGGCGCCGTCGGTAACCGGTGCACGCGCAAGGGCGGCCCGGTCGGCGGCCGCGATCGCCTGTTCCGAAGGCTGCGGGAGGATGGCGCCGTCACCCAATGTCGCATGGCCAAGCTCCCATACCACCCACGCCTGGGCCACGCCGGGGCATTCGGAAACGATCCGGCCGAGGGCACCGACCAGCCCGCCCGCGTCGACTGCCTCCAGCAGGTGGCGGCGCCACTCGCCATCGAGCGCGGGCGGCGACCGGTAGCCGGGCATGTCGTTCACCCGCACGCTCCCTGGCGCGCCTGCCGTGGCGACGGACGGTCGGCTTGCGTGGCCAGCAATGAGCGGCGGGTCATTTCGGTTTTCCGGGTTCAGGAACCTGCTTCGCTGTCGTTAACGGCAATCTGGGCCAAGGCTTTAGTGCCGGGCGCCCGGTTATTATTGGGAGCGCTGTAGAGGGGGCTACACCATGCGTTCGATGTTCCGTGCCACCGTCCTTGTCGCCAGCCTTGCACTGGCGGGACCCGTGGCGGCCCAGGCGGATCGCCTGGTGCCGTACGCCGAGTTCTATTTCGACGCCGATGCCAGCACCGCGGCACCGATCGTGGCGCAGCCGGGATCCGGCGATGCCGTTGTCGAGCGGCTCGCCCGCGCCATCGCCCGCAATCCGCGCGACGTGCGTGCCACCGCGCAGCTTGCGCACCTGGCGATGCAGGGCGGCAGGACCGAGCTGGGCCTGGAGCTGTATGCCCGCGCCCTGGGGCAGGTGAGCGATCGCGACAGCGCCTACCGCCCGTTGCGCTGGAACTACGGCTGGGACCTGTACCGCAGCGGCGATGCCGCCGGCGCCCTGGCGCAGTGGCGGGAACTGCTGCGTGGACGCAGCGTCACCGCGTCCTGGATGCCGCCCACCTTCGCCCTCGCCCTGTGGACCCTCGGACGCCGGGATGAAGCAGTCGCCTGGTACTCGGCCGCAGTCCGCAGCGAGCCGGCCCAGTGGAGCAGCTCCGACCAACACGCTGCACTCTTGCCCGATTGGAGCCCGACCGAGCTCGAGATCCTCGGGCAGGTGCAGCAGGCGTGGCGGGAAAACCCGCCCTCCTGGCCCTGAGCCTGGGGTGGCACCGCCTGGCCGTCGGGCAGCCGGCACCGGCGACTTGATCCCGCCGGCCCCGCCCCCGGTGTACGCTCGACCGCGCTGAAGGCCCGGTGGCACCGGGCCGGCCGGAGACCCGATGAAGACCGTGCTGGTGGCCAGCTCCAAGGGCGGCGTCGGCAAGACCACGATCGCCACCCACCTGGCGGCGCATGCCGCCCTGCAGGGACGCAATACGGTGCTGCTGGACGCCGATCCACAGCGATCCTCGACCCAGTGGGCGCAGCGCCGGGCGGACCTCGAAAGCGCGGTGTTGCCGCTCGATGGCACCCGCGGCCGCTGGCAGGGCAGGGTGCCGGCCGGCACCGAACGGCTGTTCATCGACGCCCCGGCCGGCGCCATGGCGCGGCAGCTCGGCCCGTTCCTGGACGAGGCCGATGCGCTGGTGGTGCCGGTGCCGCCCTCGATGCTCGACATCGAGGCCAGCGTGCCATTCCTGGACTCGCTTGCCGGGCACCCGCGGGTCCGGCGCGGCGAGCTTCGGGTGGGGCTGGTGGGCAACAAGCTCCGGCCGTGGACCGGCAACTCCCAACGCACCGTGGACCTGCTGAGCCAATGGCCGTATCCGCTGGTCGCCCAGCTGCGCGACAGCCAGGTCTACGTGCTGCTCTCGGGGCTGGGTCGCAGCCTGTTCGATTACCATTCGATGCAGGTGCGCGAGCATCAGGCAGACTGGCAGCCCCTGCTCAAGTGGCTGTCCCGCTGATACCGGCAGACCGCCGCCCGACCCGGACCCCGGCCATGCGTGAACTCATACTCCTCCGTCATGCCCATGCCGAAGCCGCTTCGCTGGGCCAGGCGGACCTCGACCGGCCATTGTCGGCGCAGGGGCTGGCCGAAGCCGAAGCGGCCGGCCACTGGCTGCAGTCGCAGGGCCTGGTGCCGGACTGCGTGCTGTGTTCGCCAGCGCGCCGGACGCGCGAGACGCTGGAGGCGGTGCTGGGGGTGATCGGCTACGTCGAACAGCGGGTGGAAGACTCGATCTACGAGGCGACGCCCGGTGCGCTGGTCGCATTGGCCGATGCGTTGCCCGAGCGTGAGCGCCTGATGCTGGTCGGCCACAATCCGGGCCTGGAACGGCTGGCGGCGCTGTTGCACAGCGGCCAATCCAGCGACTACCGCGGCATCCCGCCGGCGGGGATCGCGGTGCTCGCGTTCCCTGCGGGCCGTCCGATCGAGCCGGGGGTCGCCCAGCTCAGTGCCTTCTGGTGGCCGTGAGGCCACCGCGCCCGGTCAGACACGCCGCCATTCCCGCACGCGCAGCCCTCCGCCGCCGGTGGCGCGGGGCGGCGTTGATGGCGCTGTTGCTGCTGCAGCCATGGCCATGGGCCTCGGCCACCGACGCCCCCGTGGCAGCGGAGCAGCAGATGGACGCGGCGCGCAGTCGGGTGGGTTTCCAGCTGCGCACGCGCTGGGGCCAGCGCGTCGACGGCCGACTGCCGGTGCTGGAGGGAGAGCGGAGGGTATTGGCGGACGGCCGGCACCAGGTGCGCATGGTGCTGGACGCGAGCGGCGTGCAGGTGGAGGAGTCCGACCGGCTCGATGCCATGGCCCGGGGCGAGGCCTTTTTCGACTCCGATCACCATCCCCGCATCGTGTTCCTCTCCGACCCGTACCCGGCGGCGCTGTTGCAGGCCGGGGGCGAGGTGCATGGATGGTTGCAGATCCGTGGCGTGCGCAGGCCGGAGGTATTCGTCCTGGCGCCGGCCACCTGCGCCGCTCCTGGAATCCGCTGCCCGGTGCTGGCTCGCGGCAGCATCACCCGGCGGGATTACGGCATGGACGGGTTCCGGCTCGCGCTGGCGGCCAGGGTGCAGTTCGCGCTGTCGCTGTGGCTGCAGGAGCCCGCGCCTTGAGCCTGCACCCGGTCGCCCGCCTTCTGCTGCCCTTGCTGCTGCTGGCACTGGCGGCCTGTGCCAGCCTGGACCCGCAGCAGGTGCGGCGCAGCGTGGAGATCGCCGACGCGGCGCGCCCGGTCGAGGTGGAGTGCCAACGGGCCGATGCCTGCGCCGTGCCGTCGCCGCTGCGCGAGGCCGCGGGGGAAGTCTTCGCGGCGTCCACCCCGGAGCAGCCACGCCACCGGGCCTTGATCCTCGATCATGGCACCGACGCGATGCTGGCCCGGGTCAACCTGATCCGCAGTGCGACGACCAGCCTCGACGTGCAGACCTACATCTTCGATGAGGACGACGCGGGAAGGCTGATCCTCGATGAGCTGGTCGATGCGGCCCGCCGCGGCGTCAGGGTGCGCCTGCTGATGGACCAGCTGTCGGCCTTGCGGCAGGCCGAGACCCTGGCCGCGCTGACCGGCATCCATGCCAATTTCCGGGTGCGCGTGTACAACCCGATGCTCAACCGTGCCCGGATCAGCTATCCCCAGTACGCACTGGCCGCGGCCTGCTGCTGGCGGCGGCTCAACCAGCGCATGCACAACAAGCTGTTCCTGGTCGACGGCGCCATCGGCATCACTGGCGGGCGCAACTACCAGGATGACTATTACGACTGGGATCCCCAGTACAACTTCCGCGACCGCGACATCCTGCTGATGGGCCCGGTGGTGCGCGAGATGGTGCTGGACTTCCAGGCGTTCTGGGACAACCCGCTGGCGGTGCCGCCGGAGAAGCTGACCGATGTCGGCAGGATCCTGCTCGAACGCGGGGTACCGCGGCTGCCACCGCACCCCTACGTGCAGCCGGAGCGTGCGCAGGCCATGCGCGAGGCCGCCGCGGACCCGCAGCAGGTGCGCGAGCGGCTGGTCGATCCACTGATGGACGTGGATGAGGTCCACTATGTCTCGGACGGGCCGGACAAGCATTCCGCCGAGGCGCGGGCAGACGTGGCGCATGCATCGAGGTCGCTCGGCCGGCTGATCGAGTCCGCGGACCAGCGGGTGATGATCCAGACGCCGTACCTCGTGCTGTCCGATCCGGCCCAGGCGCTGTTCCGCCGCCTCCACGATTCCGGCGAGGGGCCGCGGATCATCATCTCCACCAACTCACTGGCGGCCACCGACGCGTTCATCGCCTATGCGTTGTCGTTCAAGTACAAGCGGCGCTTCCTGCGCGAGTTCGGCTTCCACATCTACGAGTACAAGCCGTTCCCGCTGGACGCGCCGATTGATCTGTCGGCGACGGGCGCGCGGGCGCCGGACATCGCGCCGCCCGGGGCCGGCGCGATCGCCGGGGCACGGGCCAGGGTGCAGCGCCCGGACCGCCGCAGCGTGTTGCGCCAGGAGCGTTATCGCCAACCGCTGGCGACCGAATACGGCGCCGTGCGCTACGCACGGCGGGCCGCCAACGAGCCCGTGCCCTTGCGCCGCGCTGGCGTGAGGATCGGCCTGCATGCCAAGTCACTGGTCATCGACGACCGGATCGGCGTGATCGGCACCCACAACTTCGATCCGCGCGGCGACAACTACAACACCGAGAGCATGGTGGTCGTCGTCGATGACGAATTTGCCCAGGCGCTGGCCGCCAGCATCGGGCGCGATATTTCGCCGAAGAATTCCTGGGTGATCGCGCCGCGCAATCCGCCGATCCTGTCCGGCCTGGAATACTCCCTGTCGAAGATTTCCGAACACCTGCCCGTGTTCGACCTGTGGCCCACCCGGTACGCAACCAGCTACGAGTTCGTCCCCGGCCCCGGATGCCCCGGGCCACTGCCGCCCGATCATCCCCGGTTCCAGGAGTGCTACCGGTCCGTGGGTGATTTCCCCGAGGTGAACCCCGCCCTCAAGGGGCTGCCGACCCGCCTGTTCACCGCGTTTGGAGTGGGGCTGGCGCCCATCCTCTAGCTGTCCGGAGGAAAAGCCAAACCGTTTAAGTGCTGAAGGAATGCTGAACGCATGACTTCCGGGCTATGGCGTGTCTGATTAGGTGTTGTATCGTACCAACACACCACATCACCGGCACAGCCGAACCCTAGGAGAAGGACCATGCATGCCCAGACCCACAACGCCGCCCCCGTCGCCCGCCCGTCCGCCAACGTGGCCTCCCCCCGCAGCCTGAACCTGGACGCCGGTACGTATCGGATCGCCGCGCGCGAGAGCGGCCGCGGTTATGGCCGGAGCGAGGGATATGGCGGTCCGCGCCCGTACGTCGCCAACAACAATGGCCGAGCCCTGTTCAGGATTTGCTGACGATTGGCTAATCGGTCCCTATTCAGCTAAGATAGCCTAATATTTTCAGGCACTTACACAGGAGGAGCTCCCCCGGGATGCAGCAATCCGCAATGACCCGCACTGACCACTCGATGCCCGTTCACCCCGCCGCCCAGACCGCCGATCGTCCAGCCCGCGCCGCGGCCACCACACGCCGCCGGACCCGCAGTCACGGCTACCACGGCAGTTACGCCGGTACCCACTCTGCACGCTACCGCCTGTCCCGGTTCCGCGTGCGCTGACCCGCGGTAAGGTGGGCGGATGAAATCCGCAACCCCTGCAGGCCGCGGCTTCACCACCCGGCCCCGGCTAGAGCAGCTCAACGAGCTGTCCAGTAACACCGCAATACAGGCCCTGGGCATCGTCTTCACTGCCGCCGGCGACGACTGGCTGCAGGCGACGATGCCCGTCGAAGGCCGGACCCGGCAGCCTTACGGCCTGCTGCACGGCGGCGCTTCCGTCCTGCTTGCCGAAACCCTCGGCAGCACCGCAGGCAATCTCTGCGTCCGGTCCGACCAGGTCTGCGTCGGCCTCGAAATCAACGCCAACCATGTACGCGCGGTCCGCGAGGGGCAGGTCACCGGCACCGCCCGGCCAATCCACATCGGTGCCCGCACCCATGTCTGGGAGATCCGGATCCACGATGAGCGCGAGCGCCTGTGCTGCGTCTCCCGGCTCACGCTGGCGGTGGTGGCGCGGGAGCCCGCCTGAGCCGCGGCGAGGCATCATCACACCGGGCGGCGCTGGTATCTTTGATCGCCATGAATGCGCCACTTGATCCCGGCGCCCCGGCGCGCCCGTCGCCGCTGGCGCGCACGTTCCGGTACCTGTACCGGCTACCGATGCTGCTGTGGCACCTGCTGGTCGACCTGCCGGTCGTCCTGTTGCTGCTGACGCCGCCCACCCGCAACCTGCGGTGGGGCGACGAGGCGCTCCAGGACCGGTTGGTGCGCGCCTGGTCCTCCGGGCTGTTGCGGGTATTCGGCATCCGCAGCAGGCGGGTCGGCGAGCCACTGCATGGTGGAGTGATGTTCGTCGCCAATCACGTGAGCTGGCTCGACATCGTCGCCCTGCACAGCCAACGGATGATGGGCTTCGTCGCCAAGCGCGAGATCCGTGGCTGGCCGCTGGTCGGCTGGATGGCCGAGCGCGCGGAAACCATCTTCCATGCCCGTGGCGACACGGAGTCGCTGGGCGGGGTGCTGCGTGAAATGCTCGCGCGGCTCCGGGCCGGGCGGGCGGTCGGGGTGTTTCCGGAGGGGGGGACGCGCAGCGGCGAGCAGATCGGCCCGTTCCACGCGCGCATCTTCCTGGCCGCGGTGGAGGCCGGCGCCCCCGTGCAACCGGTGGCCCTGCGCTACGGCGAGGGCGGCAACGCGCAGACCATCGTCGCTTTTGCCCGCCGGGAGAACTTCCTGTCCAACTTCCTGCGCCTGCTGGGCGAACCGGGCCGGGTGGTGGAGGTCCACTTCCTGGAGCCGATCCCGCCGGGCGCGGCCGAAGGGCGCCGGCGGATCGCCGAGCTGGCGCGCAGCCGCATCGTCCAGGCGATGGAGCACTGAAGGCCCGCGACAGTGCTGACCGCAGCCGAGTTCAATCCTCCGCCCTGGTTGCGCAACCGCCACCTGCAGACGGTGCTGGGCAGTTCGTCGCTGCGGGGCCGGCGGGGCGCGCGCCAGCTGCACCGGCTTGCACCGGAAACCCGCGAGCTGGTGCTTGATGGAGGCGGCGGGGTGCGCCTGCTGGGCCTTCACAGCGTGCCGGCGCGTGGCGAGCCGCGTGGGCTGGTCCTGCTGCTGCACGGTTGGGAGGGCAGCGCCGACTCGACTTACATGCGGCTGGCCGCCGCTCGCCTGCTGCAGTCGGGTTACGAGGTGTTCCGGCTCAACTTCCGTGACCACGGCCGCACCCACCACCTCAACGAAGGGCTGTTCCACTCCAACCTGATCGACGAGGTGGTGATCGCCACTGCGGACCTGACGCGGCGGCTGGCCAGCGGACCGATCGCGGTCGGGGGTTACTCGCTGGGCGGCAACTTCGCACTGAGGCTTGCACTGCGCGCCCCGGCGGCCGGGCTGTCGCTGTCGCACGTGGCGGTGGTCTGCCCGCTGCTGGACCCGGCCCGGACGATGGACGCGATGGAGCGGGGCTTTCCACCGTACCTGCGGCATTTCGAGGCCAAGTGGCGGGCTTCGCTGCGGCGCAAACGCGAGCTGTATCCCCAGCTGCACGACTTCGATGACCAGGTGCTCGCGCTGCGCATGCGGCCGCTGACCCGCTGGCTGGTCGAGCGCAATACCGACTTCGGCACTCTGGAGCGGTACTTCGATGGCTATTCGATCGCCGGCGACCGCCTTGCAGGGCTGCAGGTGCCGGTCAGCATCCTCACCGCCGCGGATGACCCGGTGATCCCCGCCGACGACTTCGGCCGGCTGGCGCTGCCGGCCACGGCGCGGCTGGAGATGTCGCCTTGGGGCGGGCACTGCGGCTTCGTGGAGGATGCGGCGCTGAACGGGTTCGGCGAACGCTGGATCGCCGAGCGCCTCGCCTCCGGCGGGCCCGCCTGACCCGTCCGGTGCTGCGGCTACAATCGAGGGCTTGCCAGCATTTCCGGGATCCGCATGTACGACAACATCACCGCCGCCCTGCGCCGTGGCGCTGCAGACGAAGCACTCGCCGCCGCCCGCGAAGCCGTGGAGCAACAGCCGCAGGACGCCCAGGCACATCGGTACCTGGCCGCGGCACTGCGGCTCGCCGGCCAGATCCCCGCTTCGCTCGAGGCCATCGACAAGGCCATCACGCTGGACCCGGAGAACGCCGACCTGCACCTGGAGCGCGCCGGGACCCTGCTGCGCAACCGGCAGGTCGACGAGGCCAGCCAGGCGCTGGCCCGCAGCTCCGGGCTGGATCCCAACCTGTTCCCCGCCTACACCCTGCAGGCGCAGCTGGCACTGGGACGCGGCGAGTTCGACGAGGCCGAGCGCCTGACCCGTACCGCCGCCCGGATTTCCGCCGACCATCCACAGGTGGCCGCGCTCGAGGGAACCCTGGCCCTGCGTCGGGGCGATACCGGCCGGGCCTTGTCGATCCTGACCAGTGCATCGCGTCGCCACCCCGAGGAGCCGGTGCTCCAGCACTCGCTGGGCTTCGCATACCTGACCGCCGGCCACCATGCGTTTGCCGAGCAGGCGTTCCGCCAGCTGCGCGAGAAGCAGCCGGACTCCCTGTCGCTGCGGATCCTCCTGGCCCAGCTGATGGCGCGCCAGGGGCGTCCGGACGAAGCGCTCGAAGAGCTGCGCCCGATGCTGTCGCGCGCCGAGGGAGGCGCGAACCTGCGCCGCCTGGCGGGTGAACTGGCGCTGGGCGCCGGTCGCAACGAGGAGGCTCGCGAGTTGTTGCTGCAGGCGTTGCGTGAGCAGCCTGCGGACCCGCGCACGGTGTCGGCGATCGTCGAGGCGTGGCGCCGGCTGGGAGCGGCGGACGAAGCCAACCGCACCCTGGATGCGTTGCTGGAAGCGCACCCGCAGCACGTCGAGCTGTGGCGTGCGCGGCTGGTGTTCGAACCCTTTGCCGGCGACGGTGCCAGGGCCGTCGTGGAGCGCTGGCGCGCCGCCGAGCCGGACTCCGTGCCGGCACTCATGGCCGCGGTGACCATCCACGACGCGCACGGCGAGCGGACCGAGGCCGCCGCGCTCGCGCGTCGCGTGATCGAACTGGAGCCCGGGCACATGCCGGCGCAGACGCGGACCGTGGAAGCCCTGCTGGAGACGGACCCGCAGGCCGCGGTCGAACATGTCGAAGGCATGGTGGCCAACGCGGGCAGCGACCAGGCAAAGCGCGACCTGCGGCGCATGCTCGGCCGCACCCTGGACCTGGCCGGTGACCCGGCGACCGCCGCTGCGACCTGGGCCGAGTTGCACGCGGAGGTCGTGGGCAGCCGCTTCCCGCTTCCGCCGCGCGGGCGCGGGGATCGGGCGCTGCCGCCGCTGGCCGAGCGCCCTGCGGACGCGCCGCTTACCGTATTCCTGTGGGGGGCTCCGGGGAGCCTGTACGAGCGCCTGGCCACCAACCTGTCGCTGGTCGGTGCGCCACTGCGCTCCGAACGCTTCGGGCCGCAGCCGCCCAACGATCTGTTCCAGCGCTTCCGCAGCGCCGACGAGCTGCTCGGGGGCAAGGCCGATCCCGCGGCCATGATCGAGGAGTGGAGGCAGGCACTGGCGCCACGCGGCATCCGGCCGGGCGCCCCGGTGATCGACCTGCTGCTGTGGTGGGACAACGCCCTGCTCCACGCCATGCGCCCGCACCTGCCCGAAGGGCTGTTGCTGGTCGCGCTGCGTGATCCGCGCGACATGTTGCTGGACTGGCTCGCGTGGGGCTCGTCGGCGCCTTACGCGATGGAAAGCGTCGAGGCCGCCGCGCAGTGGCTGGCCGGCCTGCTCGAACAGGTGGCCGAGCTGCACGAAGGCGACCTGTACCCGCATCGCCTGGTGCGCCTGGACGGCATCGAGGAAGACCCGGACGCGATTGCCGCAGCCCTGTCCGATGCCCTCGGGGTGCAGGTCGGTCCCGTGCCCGCGGACCGCTTGGGCAGCCGCCGGCTTCCGTCCGGCTACTGGCGCAACTACGCCGACGCGCTGCAGGGTGCTTTCGCGGCATTGGAGCCGGTGGCGACGCGACTGGGCTATCCGGCGGCCTGAGCCCACCCGGCTCTGGCAGACTCGGCGGGCCTGGAACACCAAGGAGCAGCCATGTACATCCGCAGCGACAGCTTCAGCAACGGCGCCTCGATCCCGGCGCGTTTCTGCGCCGGCCAGCGCAGCGCCGGCCAGGTCGGCTTCGGTCCCAACCGCAACCCGCACCTGGCCTGGGATGGCGTGCCCGAAGGCACGCGCTCACTGGCCCTGCTGTGCCTTGACCCGGATGCCCCGACCCGCCCCGAGCTGGCCGGCAAGGAGGGCGTGCAGATCCCGGCCGACCTGCCGCGCACGCACTTCTGCCACTGGGCGGTGGCGGGGATCGATCCGGCCCTTCGCGAGATCGCCGAGGGTGCCTTCAGTGACGGCGTGCAGCCGGGCGGCAAGGCGCCGGCGCCCGGACCCGGCAACGGTCGCCAGGGGCTCAACGACTTTACCGGCTGGTTTGCAGGCGATCAGAGCCTGGCGGGCGACTGGTGGGGCTACGACGGCCCGTTCCCGCCACCCAATGACCTGCTGGTCCACCGCTACTTCTTCCGGCTGTTCGCGCTGGACGCGGACCTGGCCGGCCTCCCGGCGCGCTTCACCGGCGGCGACCTGCTGCGCGCGATGCACGGCCACGTCCTGGCCGAGGCGCAGGTGCACGGGCAGTACTCGTTGCACCAGGACCTGGCGGCGCGCTAGCTCAGCGCGCCTGCGAGGGGATGGGGTGCCGGCGGGTCAATCCGCCGGTGCCACCCGTTCGCTCTCCACCACCATGTCGAGGACATAGGCCACGGCAGGCGCATCCGCCGGGGCCGCGCCGTCGACGAAGTGCCTGACACGCAGGATCTTCCGCTCGCCCTCGACGAACTCGAAGCCTTCGATCCGCGCGTACAGCGGCTGCCATTCCCCGGTGCCAGGCTGGCGGAGCCCGGCGTCGTCGTAGTGCACTTCCCTTACCTGGAGGCACTGGTGGCCCGGTACCAGGGGGTGGTTGCAGTCGACCTTGACGGGCGCGACCTCGAGGAACACCAGCTCGCCGGCGGTGCCGTAACGGGTCTCGGCGGTCGGCTCGCCGGTCCACGACGAGCGCGACCCGTCCGGCGACTCCAGCACCAGCGCCGGTGGTTCGCCCGGTTGGACGGTCAGGCGCACCGGGTTGCCGGAGAGCAGCGCATGCAGCGCGCGGTCGGCCTGCATCAGCGGCTCGGCGCAGGCCTTCATGGTCGATGCCAGTTCGCCCAGCGCGAGCTGCCCCGAATCGTCGAGCCGGTACGGGGCGCTGGCGCCATTGCAGCCGCCCGACACCCGCAGCCGGCCGTCGGCGAAATCGAGTGTCAGCGGCCGGCGCGCATCGGGGAACAAGGCGTCGATCCGGCGGCCGTCGGCACTGTGCGCATCAGCCAGCCGCCAGTGTTGGGAACCAAGAAGCGCGTCGCTGGCCCGGATCACTGGCGTGCCCTCCTGTGGATCCGCCGTTACGGCACAGCCAGCGAGGGCGATCAGCAGGGCCGGGATGAGGGTGCGTGAAAGGGATGACATGGCAGCTCCAGGGAAGGCAAGGGGGGTGGCGTCAGTCACCGATTGGCAACCACGCCAGCAGGACCACGCCCAGTACGATGCGGTAGATGGCGAAAGGGGTGTACTCATTGTGCTTGATGTACCCCAGCAGCCAGCGCACCGCGATGAAGCCGGTGGCGCTGGCAGCGGCGAACGCCAGCGCCAGTTCACCCCAGGCTTCGCCCCGGGTGCCGGACCCGAGCAGGTGCTCGAGCAGCGCGTAGCCACTGGCGGCGAACATGGTGGGAATGCCCACCAGGAACACGAACTCGGTCGATGGCGAGCGTCCGCTGCCGGCGATCATCGCGATGAAGATCGCCGCCGCCGAGCGCGACGTGCCGGGGAACACGCCCGCCACCACCTGGGCCAGGCCGACCAGCACCGCCACCGTCCAGGTGATCTGCTCCGAACCCGGCCGCCGGCGCGCGATGCGCTCGGCGATGATCATCCACACCCCGCCCAGGATCAGCGCCCAGGCCACCGGCGATACGGTTTCAGGAAGCTCCCAGCCGGCCAGCCGCACCGGCAGGCCAACCACTGCCGTCACCGCGAACGCCAGCGCCAGCTTGCCCAGGTAGTCACGGTTGCTGCGCTCGCCCAGGCCGGTGGCCAGCGCCCACAGCCGCTGGCGGAACACCAGGGTGATCGCCAGGATCGCGCCGGCCTGGATGACGATGTTGAACAGGTCCGAGCGTGCGCCGAGCCAGTGCTGCGCGATCAGCAGGTGGCCGGTGCTGGACACGGGGAGGAACTCGGTGAGGCCCTCGAGGATGCCGAGCAGGAGCGCGGCCAGATAGTCAGGCATGGAAGTGTGCGGGCGGTAGGGAAGGCACTGCGGCGGGCAAGCCGTCAGCGCAGCGCCGAAGAATAACAGTGCAATGCCGCTCCAAAGTGGGGCGGACCGGCGAGGTCCGCACCATATCGGTGCGCTTCCCGGTGTCGTGACCGATAGGGACGGCTTGCGTGGACAGCCCCGGCCACGCGAAGACCACCGTCCGTGGGCCGCCGCGCGTCGACCCCGGCCTCGCGACGGAGTTGGCACAGTGCATGCAACGCCTTCCCAGGACCCTCCATCCCGACATGCCGCCCATGAGCACCGAGAACATCACCCGCCTCGTCAACGACCACCGCATCGAATTCATCGACCTGCGCTTCACCGACATGCGCGGGGTCTGGCACCACGTCACCTTCCCGGCCTCGATCGTCGATGACGCGCTGTTCGAGGACGGCCGCATGTTCGACGGGTCCTCGATCGCCGGCTGGAAGGGCATCCAGAACTCCGACATGGTGCTGCTGCCCGACCCGGAGACCGCCTTCGTCGACCCGTTCACCGCCGATCCGACGCTGGTGATGTCGTGCAACATCCTCGATCCGCAGACGATGCAGGGCTACACCCGCGACCCGCGCGGCATCGCCACCCGCGCCGAGGCGTTCCTGAAGTCCAGCGGCATCGCCGACCAGGCCTTCTTCGGCCCGGAGCCGGAGTTCTTCATCTTCGACTCGGTACGCTATGCCAACGACATGGGGCACACCTTCTTCCACGTGGACTCGGAGGAAGCGGCGTGGAACTCGGGCCGGGAGTACGAAGGCGGCAACACCGGCTACCGCCCGGGGGTGAAGGGCGGCTACTTCCCGGTCGCGCCGTTCGACCAGCTGCACGACATCCGCGCCGAGATGTGCAAGGCCCTGATGGCGCTCGGCATCGAGGTCGAGGTGCACCACCACGAAGTGGCCAATGCAGGGCAGTGCGAGATCGGCGCGCGCTTCAACTCGCTGGTGCGCAAGGCCGACGAGCTGCAGCTGCTCAAGTACGTGGTCAAGAACGTCGCCCACCGCAACGGCAAGACCGCGACCTTCATGCCCAAGCCGATCGTCGGCGACAACGGCAGCGGCATGCACGTGCACCAGAGCCTGGCCAAGGCCGGGCAGAACCTGTTCACCGGCGACGGCTACGGCGGGCTGAGCCAGACCGCGCTGTGGTACATCGGCGGCATCTTCAAGCACGCCCGCGCCATCAATGCCTTCGCCAATGCCGGCACCAACAGCTACAAGCGCCTGGTGCCCGGGTTCGAGGCGCCGGTGATGCTGGCCTACTCGGCCTCCAACCGCTCCGCCTCCTGCCGCATCCCGTACGTCACCAATCCCAAGGCGCGCCGCATCGAGATGCGCTTCCCCGACCCGATCCAGTCCGGCTACCTGACCTTCGCCGCACTGCTGATGGCCGGCCTGGATGGCATCCGCAACCAGATCGACCCCGGCGCCCCGAGCGACAAGGACCTCTACGACCTGCCGCCCGAGGAGGAGAAGAACATCCCGACCGTCTGCGCCTCGCTGGACCAGGCGCTGGAAGCGCTCGACGGCGACCGTGAGTTCCTCAAGGCCGGCGGGGTGTTCACCGACGACTTCATCGATGCCTACATCGGCCTGAAGATGAAGGAGGTCACCGCCTTCCGCGCGGCGACGCATCCGCTCGAGTACCAGATGTACTACGCGATTTAGGGCGTCGGCTCCGGAGGGAGCGGGCTGAGGGGCGGGTGCTTGCCGCCCGGTTCGGTCGCGCCATCCATGGCGCGACTCACCGGCCGCAGGCCATCCATGGCCTGCTTCGGCAACACCCGCCCCTCATCCCGCCCGGCGGTTTGGTTTGTATTGGCACAAGAGAAGAGCCGGTGGTTGATTCCGTCTCGTTCCCGGCTAGACAGCCCGGACCGTTGACGTTGAGGCTTCGCCTGTAGAGGTGGGTGGCTCGCTCGAGCCGTGTTCGAGGCGCCGTGATCCGTCCTACTCACTCCACCCGACGGAGGTGAAGGTGCCCATGCCTCGAGTGCCGGGTCACTGAAACGCCGGTGCGGCGTCGGGGTGGGGTGTTGCCGGAGTGGGCCATGGATGGCCCACGCCCGGTGAGTCGGCCCATGGATGGGCCGACCGAACCGGCCGGCAAGCACCCCACCACGGCGACGCTCCCCCCGAAGCCCGGACACCGTCCCCACCGCGCCTTCACCTCCTCCACGCCCCCGCGCATTCATGCTTTGTTCCTTCCCGCGCAGGAGGCGAAGCAATGGAGCAGACGATCCAAGCGCCGCAGGGCCGCCTTGCGGTCCTGATGCCCGGTCTGGGCGCCGTCGCCACCACCCTCATCGCAGGCGTGGCGGCGGTGCGCCGCCAGCTCGCCGAGCCGGTTGGCTCACTGACCCAGATGGGGCGCATGCCCGGCCCGGATGGCGCGCCGGTCCGGATCGCCGACGTGGTGCCGCTGCCGGGGCTGGACCAGCTGGTGTTCGGCGGCTGGGACATCTACCCGGACAACGTCTACGAGGCCGCGCGCAAGGCGGCCGTGTTGGAGCCGGCCCAGTTGCAGGCGGTGCGCGTGGAGCTGGAACGGATCAGGCCGATGGCCGCGGTCTTCGATCCCGCCTTCGTCCCCAACCTGCATGGCAGCCACGCCAAGGACGTGCGCGGCAAGGCCGCGCAGGCACGGGCGCTGATGGACGATATCCGCGGGTTCATGGAGGCCAACGGCTGCGAGCGGGCGGTCATGGTCTGGTGTGCCTCCACCGAGGTGTACACCCAGCCTTCGATGGTCCACCAGGACATCGAGGCCTTCGAAGAAGGGCTGGAGAACGACGACCCGGCGATCGCCCCGTCGATGATCTATGCCTACGCCGCGATCCGCTGCCGGGTGCCGTTCGTCAATGGCGCGCCCAACCTGGCCTGTGACGTGCCGGCGCTGGTGCAGCTGGCGGACCGCTGCGGGGTGCCGATCGCCGGCAAGGACTTCAAGACCGGCCAGACGCTGATGAAGACGATCCTGGCGCCGGGCCTGCAGGCGCGCGCGCTGGGGATAAACGGCTGGTTCTCCTCCAACATCCTGGGCAACCGCGACGGGTACGTGCTCGACAACCCGGACAACTTCCGTACAAAGGAAGTCTCCAAGCTGGGGGTGCTCGACGACATCCTGCGGCCCGACCTCAATCCGGACCTGTACGGCGACATGCACCACCAGGTGCGGATCAACTACTACCCGCCGCACGGCGACAACAAGGAAAGCTGGGACAACATCGACATCTTCGGCTGGCTCGGCTACCGGATGCAGATCAAGATCAACTTCCTCTGCCGCGACTCGATCCTCGCCGCGCCGATCGCCCTGGACCTGGCCCTGCTGTCGGACCTTGCTTCCCGCGCCGGCATGTCGGGCGTGCAGGAGTGGCTTTCGTTCTACTTCAAGTCGCCGCAGGTCGAGGGCGGCGGGCGCCCGGAGCACGACGTGTTCCGCCAGCTCGCCCGGCTGCACCAGGCGTTGCGTGCCATCGGCGAGCTGAAGCACGCGCGGAAGCCGGACCAGGACGCCGACGCCGTGGTCCCCGTCCCCGCGGCCGCCGCCCACTGAGCCGCCGTTGACCTCGCGGCCCCTCTGCACGGAGCACCCCGGAACGACATGATCGAAGCCGTCACCTTCTGGAACGAAGCCAACAACAAATCGCACTGGGACATGGAAGTCGACCCCGAGTGGCGGCTCTATGCGGACATGGTGAGGATCGCGGCGCAGGCAGTCAGGGCACAGGCGCCGCATGTCACCCGCGTGCTGGGCGGCATCTCGCCGATCGATCCGGCCTTCATCCAGCGCATGCATGAATTCGGCGCCCTGGACGACATGGACGCGGTCGGGGTGCATGGCTTCCCGCTGGACTGGAACCTTTGGCCGCTGGACTCCTGGCCCGACAAGGTCGCCGAGATCGAGGCGGTGACCCCGCTGCCGGTGTGGGTGCCGGAGGTGGGGGTGTCCAGCTTCGGGGCCGAGGAGGTGCAGGATTTCGGCCTGCGCCGCACCGCCTCGCTGCTGCTGGGCCGCGTGCCGCGCATCCACTGGTACAGCCTGTACGACCTGCCGCAGGCCTGGGAGGCGACCACGCGGCACAGGGAAGCCGAGGGCTCGTCCTATTACCGCCACTTCCACATGGGCCTGCTGCGCGAGGACGGCACGCCGAAGCTGGCCGCCCGGCAATTCCACGAGTACACGCCGGAAATGGGGATCTGCCAGTGGTTCCACTTCGAGGACCACAGGCTTGATGACGCGGTGGCGTGGCTGCGCCGGCTGGGCGTGCGGCGCGTGCGCACCGGGCTGAGCTGGGCCGACTGGTTGCGTCCCGATGCCGAGCGCTGGTTCGACCGGATGGTCTCGGCGCTCGACGGGTTCGAAGTGACCGCGACCTTCTGCTTCACGCCGGAGTGCGAGGGGCTCCAGCCACACCACACCAGCGCCCCGCGCGAGCCGCAGCGCTTCGCCGACTTCTGCGTGGAGATGATGCGGCGCTACGCCTGACCGGAAGGAGGGAGCCGTGGCGGATGACGACCCCTGGACGCGGCACATGCGCCGCGGGGAGTGGGAGCGCGCCTGGGAACTGTCCGACGCCGGCCTGCCGCAGCGCGCAGCCCGGCCCTGCCACCACCTGCCGCGGCACCTGCAATACGTGTGGACCGGCGCGGCGGTCGAGGGGCGACGCGTGCTGGTGCGTTGCTACCACGGGCTGGGCGACACGCTGCAATTCATCCGCTACGTGCCCCGGCTGGCCGCGCTGGCCAGCGAGGTGGTGGTGTGGGCGCAACCCGGCTTGCTGCCGCTGCTGGGCCAGGTTCCGGGGATCAGCCGCCTGCTGCCGCTGCACGACGGGACGCCGGAGGTGGAGTACGACGTCGATGTGGAGTTGATGGAGCTCCCGCATGTGCTGCGCAGCCGGCCCGACCAGCTGCCGACCCGCGTGCCGTACCTGCATGCCGAGCCGCTGGAACTGCCGCGGGACGGGCACGACGACCGGACCAGGGTCGGGGTGGTGTGGCAGGGCGGCGACTGGAACCCGGAGCGCTCGATGGCCTTCGGGACCATCGCGCCATTGGCACGGCTGCCGGGCGTGCGCCTGCTGATCGTCCAGCCGCAGGCGGTGGCTGCCGGGTGGGACGGCAACACGGGCGAGTTCCTCGGCGAGTTCGACATCCCGGCCTACGCACGCGCGCTGGCGGCGCTGGACCTGCTGGTCACGATCGACTCCATGCCCGCCCACCTGGCCGGCGCGCTGGGCGTGCCCACCTGGCTCCTGCTGCACCATGATCCGGACTGGCGCTGGATGGAAGGGCGCGATGACAGTCCGTGGTACCCGGGCATGCGCCTGTTCCGCCAGCGCGCGCCCGGCGACTGGGCGGGGGTGATCGGGGCGGTGCGGGCCGCGCTGTCGGCTCAGCGCGGGTCGATCCACGCCACGAGCCGGCCCAGCCGCCCGCGGTGATACGCCAACGCGTGGTACAGGGCGGCCACCGCTCGTGCCCAGCGCAGGTACAGCCAAGGCTGCCGCGTGGCGCGCGCCAGCCGGAACATCCGGTGGCTCCAGGCGGAGATCGCCTGGCGCATGGCGTAGACCCGGCGACGCGACGCGTCCGGCGTCCTGGCGTCGGGCGCCACCCGCTTGCGCGGCACCAGGCCGCGCCGCCGCCGGGCCAGGCGCCAGGCCAGGCCTTCCCGCCGCTGTCGCAAACCGGCGGCCTGGGTGTCGGCGATGTAGCGGTCGTCGACCTCGTCCAGCGCAAGCCGCCCCTCGTCCCGGCCCCGCCTGACCAGGCCGGCGACCACCGGCGAACGCACCAGCATGACGTTGGTGCCGCGCCAGTCGGATGCGTGCGGCTCCACCCAGGCATCGCCGAAGGACACGTCGGCGGTCTCCGCCACCACGTCATCGCAGAAGTTGCAGGCGGGTGCCATGAAGAACCCGGCGCCCCAGTCGCCATCGGCCAGGTGCCACCAGTCCCGGGTCGGCCGTGATCCGTCGTCCAGGGTCATTCGGCTGCTGTACCAGTTCGCGGGGCGGTCCTCGGCCTTGTGGCGGTACTCGACGCCGCGCACCCGCTGCAGCGGCAGGCCCATCTGCATTGCCAGGCTTTCGGTGAAGCGCGCGCTTTTCATGTGGCCGCAGAACAGCCCGAGGGTGTAGGCGATCCGTTCGCGGTACAGGGGCTCGCGGCGCCGCAGCAACTGCACCGCCTTGATGAAGCACGGGATGCCCACCACGGCGTAGCGGCCCGGCTGGGCGGCGATCGCGCGCAGCACCTCCGACAATTCGATCGGGTGGTATCGCGACTGCGCGCCTGCCCTCACCTGGTCGCGGCTGCGCGAGATGCGGTAGGCGAAGAAGCGACCTTCGCGTCGCGGCTCGGCGCAGGGCGCCACGTGCACCACCGCATCGACCAGGCCCTTGTCGAGCAGCTCGCAGGCAACCCAGCTGACCAGTCCGCCGGAGCTGCCCTGCAGGCGGAAGTCGCCCTCGGCCGCGTGCCCGACCCAGGCCGATTCGTAGCGTCCGACGCTCGCCGCGTGGAAGGGCGCCTCCGGGAAGGCGGCGGCGGCCAGGGTGTCCTCGTCGTCGGCCCCCGGCGAGAACGGGCACAGCGCCGCAAAACCGGGCGGGCCGGTGCGCATCCAGCCGGGATCGGCCAGCGGCCGCAGCAGGCCATGCCGATCGAAACCCATCGCGGCACGCCCGGCCGGCGCCAGGCCGGCGCAGGCACCGCAGCCGATGCACAGCCCGGCGCGGACGATGTCGCCCGGACCGTGAGTGGGCGGCGGTACGTGGCTCATGCGGCGAGCGCGTGGTCGAGGAAGCGGTTGGAACGCCGCCGCCCGGCCCGGATCCGCTCGCCGATGCCAGGATCGAGTGGCCGGCCGAGCACCCGGTCCAGCCCGTGGTCGCCGGTGGCATGCGGATCGAACAGGTGCCGCCCGCCGCCCACCGTTTGCATCAGGCCGTGGATCTTGTTGCTGCGGTAGGAGGTGGGCTCGCACACGAACGGGCGTGCATTGACCAGCGCGAACACGCAGCCATGGAAAAAGTTGGTGACCACCGCCTCGGCGCCGGCCATGAAGCGTGCGAAGGCGTGCGGCCCGGCGTCGAGCCACTGCCGGTCGGCCCAGGCATTGCGATACCCGATGCTCACCACCGCCAGCCCGCGCCGGCGCGCCCAGTCCCGGACACGGCGCGCCAGCTGGGGTGAGAAGCCGTGGCCGTAGAGCGCGATGTAGGGTGTGCGCGGCTGCCCAACGGAGGCGTCCGCCTCGTCCACTTCGGCGTCCCCGGGCGGAAACTGCAGGCACGGGTCCAGCACCAGTTCCGGCGCCCGGCCCAGGGCCTGCTCGACGATGCGCACCGAGTTGCCGTCGCGCACCGAGATCCGGTCGAAGTCACCAAGCCACCGGGCCTGCTCCGGTGCCAGCGCCCACCGGGCATCGTGGTTGCCGAAGCTTGCGGCGTACGACACCAGCCGTGCGGACTGCAGCCCCTGACCGTAGAACAGTGGAACACCGCCGTACCACGGATGGGCGAGGTTCCACACCTCGTCGCTGCCGACCACGACCAGATCGCACTGTGGGTCGACCCGGCCCTCGAGCGGGTAGGGCGCGCTGAGCGGGAGGGCGCGAACCGCCTTGCCGAAGCGGCGGATCTTGGCCCGGTAGCATGGCCGGTCGGCGGACGGCCCCGGCTCGGGCAGGGTGGGGCGGAAGGCGCAGCGCCACTCCGCGATGTCGACCCGCCGCGAGACATGGTCGATCACCACCGGATCATGGCCACGCGCCCGCAGTCCCTCGACCAGGCAGCGGGCCTGCCAGTAACTGCCGTAGTTGATGCAGCGGTGGAAGGTCAGAACGCCGATGCGCACGCGGTGTAACCTCCTTGCCGTGGCGGGGACATTGCCGTTGCGGTCACCGGCCGGCGGATGACAATGCCCGGCGCCGCCAGGGACGATGCCGATGACCCGTTTCTTCCTGATCCGCCACGCCGCCAACGACCATTCCGGCCAGGCCTTTGCCGGCCGTGCCGCCGGCATACACCTGAACGCCGAGGGGCGGGAACAGGCGCTCGGGCTGGCCGCGCGCTTCGCCGGCGTGCCGGTGGCGGCGGTCTACAGCAGCCCGCTGGAGCGGGCGATGCAGACTGCGGACGCCATCGCGACCGTACTGGGTCGCGTGGTCATCAGCCGTGAAGAATTCCTCGAACTCGATACCGGCCGCTGGACCGGGCAGCGTTTCGACGCCCTGGGCGAGGACCCCGGCTTCCGCCGCTTCAACCAGCTGCGCAGCTGTTCCGGTGCGCCCGGCGGCGAGCTGATGCTGCAGGCCCAGGCGCGGATGGTGGCCGGGCTGGAAGCGCTGCGCCGCGAGCACCCGGGCCAGAACGTGGTGGTGGTCAGCCACGGCGACATGATCCGCGCCGCGCTGGCCCACTGCCTGGGCATGCCGCTGGACCTGATGCTGCGGCTGGTGGTGGAGATGGGCTCGGTCAGCATCGTCGGGATCGGCGAAGGCGAGGTGCGGGTGGAAGCGATCAACGACACCGGCCGGCAGCGCCTCGCGGTGGTCGCTGCCGGCTGACGGCCGGAGTGCATGGCGCAGCGGCGCACGCACTAAGATGGTGCAGATGCCGCTTGGCCTGCCCGCACCCGGTTCCGACACCCTGGCCACCCCGCTGGCCTGGTGCGGCGGCCATGGCCTGGTCGAAGGCTGCAATCCGGCTTTCAGCAGCTGGCTCGGGGTCGGTGCCAGGCGGCTGCTTGGCCGCCCCTTGCTGGCGCTGGAAGCCGACGAGCCGGGACGGCTCGAGGCGGCGCTGCTGCGCCTCCACGCCGACGCGGCCCCACTGCGGCTGCGGCGCATGCACCTGCGCCATCCGGAGGGGGAAGAGCGCTTCGCCGACCTGTGGCTGTCGGCCCTCGATGGCGGCGGCGTGTTGCTGGAGGCCCACCCGGTCGACGAGTTCCCCGGTGACGACCCGGCGCTGCTGCTGCCTTCGGCCTTGTCGGCCACCCTCAAGGGGCTGGCGCATGAGCTGCGCAACCCGCTGGCGGGACTGAAGGGGGCCGCGCAGCTCCTTGGACGGCGGGTCAGCGGCGAGGAACGCGAATTGACCGCCCTGATCGAGGACGAAGTGGCACGACTGGCATCACTGGTCGACAACCTGCTGCATCCCGAAGCCGCCGCCTCGCACCTGCCGGTCAACATCCACGCGGTACTCGAGCGGGTGCTGCGGCTGGCCGAGAGCGACGCCGGCTGGGCGGTACGACTGGTGCGTGACTACGACCCCAGCCTGCCGGAAGTGGAAGGCGATGCGGACCGGCTGGTGCAGGCGCTGTGGAACCTGGTCCGCAATGCGATCCAGGCCGGTGCCGGCACCGTCACCCTGCGCACCCGGGTCGAGCACGGCCTGCGGATCGGCGACCAGGCCTGGCCGCTGGCCTTGCGGCTGGAGGTGGTCGACGACGGGCGCGGGGTGCCGGCGGACCTTGCCGAGCGGATCTTCCTGCCGCTGGTCACCGGGCACGCCGAAGGTACCGGGCTGGGGCTGCCGCTGGCGCAGCAGGTGGCGCGCGAACATCGCGGCTCGCTCGCCTGGCGTTCCCGCCCGGGCCACACGGTATTCACCCTGCTGCTACCGTTCGGGTCGCGGCAGGACACGGAAGGGGCCGGGCCATGAGTGCACCGATCTGGGTGGTCGACGACGACCGCAGCGTCCGCTACGTGCTGGTGGCGGCCTTGCGCGAGGCCGGCCATGAGGTGGTCGGCTTTGACCGTGCGGCGGCCGCGCTGGAGGCGCTCGACACCGGCGACGCGGCGCCGGCGCTGGTCTTCACCGATGTGCGCATGCCGGGCGATGACGGACTGGCTTTGCTGCAACGCCTTCGGGAGCGGCTGCCGTCCCTGCCGGTGGTGGTGATGAGTGCCTACACCGACGTCGCCAGCACCGCGGGTGCGTTCCGCGGCGGCGCACGCGAGTTCCTGTCCAAGCCCTTCGACCTGGACGAGGCGGTCGCGCTCGCCGCGCGGAGCCTGGCTGGAGTCGCGGCCGGACCCCGCACGCCCGCGGTGCAGGAACCGGAGTGCGAAGCTGGCGACGTGTTGCTCGGCAGCTCCCCGCCGATGCGCGAGTTGTTCCGCACCGTTGGCCGGCTGGCCCAGGCGCCGGTGCCGGTGCTGGTGACCGGGGAGACCGGGACCGGAAAGGAACTGGTGGCGCGGGCGCTGCACCGCGAATCGCCACGCGCCCGCCAGCCCTTCGTGGCGCTCAACACCGCCGCGATCCCGGCCGAGCTGCTGGAGAGCGAGCTGTTCGGGCACGAGGCGGGTGCCTTTACCGGGGCCGTGCGTCGCCGTCCCGGACGCTTCGAACAGGCCGACGGCGGCACCCTGTTCCTGGACGAGATCGGCGACATGCCGGCGGCCCTGCAGACGCGCCTGCTCCGCGTCCTGGCCGAGGGCGAGTTCTTCCGGCTCGGCGGCCGTGAACTGATCCGGGTCGACGTTCGGGTGATCGCCGCCACCCACCAGGACCTCGAGCGGCGGGTGGCCGAGGGTGCGTTCCGCGCCGACCTGCTGCACCGGCTGGACGTGGTGCGCCTGCGCCTGCCGCCACTGCGCGAGCGCCGCGGCGACATTGCCGAACTGGCGCGGCAGTTCCTCGGCGTGGCGGCGCGCCGCTTCGGCACCGCGCCGAAGCAGCTTGCACCCGGCGCCCTGGAACGCCTGGCCGAACACGCCTGGCCCGGCAACGTCAGGGAACTGGAAAACGTGTGCTGGCGACTTGCTGCCCTGGCCCCCGAGGTGGTGGTCGATCGTGCCCAGGTCGAAGCGGCGCTCGGGACCGCAGCGCCGGTCGAGGATGCGTCCGGGACAAGCGACTGGCAGCAGGGGCTAGCCGACTGGGCCCGCGGGCAATTGCAGGCCGGCGCCGAGGACCTGCACGCCAACGCGCTGGAACGATTCGAGCAGGCGCTGTTCGGCGCGGCCCTTGCCCATACCGGCGGACACCGCGGCCAAGCCGCCACGCTGCTGGGCATCGGCCGCAACACGCTGGGCCGCAGGCTTGGCCGATGGGGCGAAGACTGATTCACTGCCCCGGCGCGGCGGCTGGGTTAGCTTCGGCCGTCCGGCCCCGGTGCAGGACCCGGGCCATCCACAGTGCGCCATCCACAACGAGCCATCCACAACGAGGTACATCGCCATGAATAGCTTCCGCACCTTGCTGGTTGCCGCGGGCGTCGCTGGCCTGGCGGCCTGCGCCACGGCTCCGCAATCCACGACGTCCTCCAGCAGCGCCACCACGTCCACCGCCGCCTCGGCGGCCCAGGCAGACCCGCAGATGGCGACCCGCTCCACGGTCCAGAACGCCCGGGTCAACCTCGCGTCCGCCTCGGGCAGCCTGGTCAGCGGCACCCTGTCGATCATGCCGATGGGCGATGGTCTGCACGTGACCGGCGAGGTGGGTGGCCTGCAGCCGAACAGCCAGCACGCCATCCATATCCATGAGAACGGTGACTGCAGCGCGGCCGACGCCAGCAGTGCCGGCGGTCACTTCAACCCGCATGGCAGCCCGCACGGCCGCGCCGGCCAGGGCGCCCACCACGGCGGCGACATGGACAACATCGTCGCCGACGCCAATGGCGTGGCGCAGGTCAACGTGCATGCCTCCGGCGTGGTGCTCGGCGGCGGCGCGCCCAACGACGCCATGGGCAAGGCGGTGATCGTGCACGGGGGTGCCGACGACTACACCAGCCAGCCGACCGGCGATGCCGGCAACCGGGTCGCCTGCGGGATCATCCGCGCGCAATGACCGAGGCCACGCGCCTGCTGATCCGTCCCGCCGCGGCGGACGACGCCGACCTGCTCGCGGCCTGGGCGGTGGCGATGGCGCGCGAAACCGAGCAGCGCGAACTGGACCCGGCCACGGTGCTGGCCGGGGTCAGCGCCGGCATCGCCGACCCGGCCAGGGCCCGTTACTTCATCGCCGCGCGGCAGGCCCTGGCCGGCGGGCGCGAGACCCTCTCCGAACCGGTCGGCACGCTGATGCTGACCCGGGAGTGGAGCGACTGGCGCAACGGCGAGTGGTGGTGGATCCAGAGTGTGTACGTCGCACCCCGCCATCGGCGCAGCGGCGTGTTCCGCGCGCTGTACCGCCACGCGTGGCAACTGGCGGGCGAAACGCCGGGGGTGGTCGGGCTGCGGCTGTACGTGGAGCGCGGCAACGCCGACGCCCGGCGCACCTACCAGGCGCTGGGGATGGTCGACGCGGGTTACGAGCTGCTGGAAGCGCCGATCGCCGGCGGCTGATCAGGCCAGTGCGGCGTGGAAGTCGTCGCCGCGCTGGCAATGCACGAAAGTGACCGGAACGCCGTGCGCCGCCAGCACCGTGCCGAACTGGCGCTGGCGCGCCTCGAAGTGCCGGTGGAGCCGTTCCAGCCGCTCGCGCTGCTGTTCGTCGGTGTAGTCCGCGCCCGCGCCGTAGCGGTCGTACCAGGCCGCCGGATCCAGCATCGCCATGCGGGCCTCGCCGCCGCTGAAGTGCAGCAGCGGTTCGGGCAGTTCGTCCACCCAGACCTGCTCTTCGGGTGCCAGCAGCGCCGCCTCGACCACGGGCCAGAGCGGGCCGAGGCCGGCGTGGTCGTACTGCATCGCGGTCATCGCCAGCAGGTCGTGCACGGTCATGTAGCGAGCGTGCTCGACCTGCAGGCCGAACGCCTCCTGCGCCGCCAGCGCGGTGTCGGCGCCGGCCATGCCGGTCTCCAGCAGGTCGGCCTCGAACGTGGCGGATACGCGGGCGGTGACCTGTTCCGGACCGGACAACACGAACGGCACCAGTCGCAGTGGGCCACCGGCGTGCTCGGCCGACGGGGAGAGTGCGCCGGGAAGCTTGCCCGCATGGCTGCCGAAGGCGATCACCCGGCCCTCGCCAGCGCCGATGCCCCTGCGCGGCGCACGCGCGGCCAGCTGGTCCAGTTCGGCGTGCAGCGGCCAGGCAGGGCGCAGCAGCTCGATCGGGTCGTAATGGGCGCCAACCGTGACCAGCTCCAGCGTGGCGGCATCCGGCGCGAGCTTTCCGAGGTCGCGGGCGATGAGGCCGGCGAGGGTGTCCACCTCGGTCCGGGCCAGCGCATCGCGGCCCACCGGGGACAGGCCGGTGAGTTCCAGCGCCAGTGCGCCGAGGACCCGCGGAGTACCCGCGGCAGAGGGAATTTCGGAGTCAGGCATCGGATTGGCAGGCGGACGGTACGCTGGCGTTTGGTGACGCAAAGGGGCGGCGCTACACTCGGGCCATTATGCCTGCCGGGGCATGTCGCCGCGGCCGGCGACCACACGCGGCCCCCCGGGCCGACGACGAGGTGACCCGATGCGTCCAGTCCGCCCCGTAGCCGTTCTTGGCGGCGTGCGAATCCCCTTCTGCCGGCAGAACACCGCCTACGCCGACGTCGGCAACCTGGGCATGTCGGTGCGGACCCTCGGGGCGCTGGTGGAGAAGTTCGGGCTGCACGGCCAGGTACTGGGCGAGGTGGCCATGGGCGCGGTCATCAAGCACTCCTCGGACTGGAACCTCGGCCGCGAGGCGGCGCTGTCGTCCGGCCTGTCGCCGCTGACGCCGGGCATCACCATGCAGCGCGCCTGCGGCACCTCG
>Ga0079224_100000162_pt1 | contig 54605 bp, 46 predicted proteins | sample Stecom2015_FD_80414 | JGI IMG/M metagenome (GOLD analysis project Ga0079224, IMG submission 80414) | Agricultural soil microbial communities from Utah to study Nitrogen management - Steer compost 2015 | ecosystem: Environmental > Terrestrial > Soil > Agricultural land | place: USA: Utah... | reverse complement strand
CTTCTTGTACGGACGCGTCGGACCCAGCCCGAGCTGGTGCATCGCATAGAGGATCCGCCGGTGCACGGGCTTCAGCCCGTCGCGCACGTCCGGCAACGCACGCTGCACGATCACGCTCATCGAATACTGGATGAACGATTCGCGCATCTCGTCTTCGATCAAGCGGGGCACGACCCGCTCCCGTCGCTGCGCCATCACCATCGTCGGCTGCTCTCCCGTCTGCGTCGTCGCTTCGATCTCGTCGATGAAGTCGTCCATTCAGTTACCCTTGGTCCGGGCCAATGTTCGGGATTTCTTCGGCCTGCGCAAGCCCGTCGTCGGCCGTGGGCGAGGCCGCAGGCGGGGCCGGTCGCGGTTGGCAGCCGCGCGCGGCCGATGTCGGCCGGGGCCTCGTCCGAGCACCCGTCGGCGCGGACGTCCCGGAGTGCTCGGGGGTGCGCAAGGGGCGTGCGCCGGGTCGGACCGGGGGCTAGGCGTCGAGCGAGTCGTCCTCGTCCTGGAGGAGTCCGGCGAGGCGCTCGCGGAGGTGTTCGGGCGCACAGGACTGGCCGTTCGCGGCGCGCCGGACGGCCTCCTGGAACGCCTGTGCGAACCGGAGGCAGGGCTGGCAGTCCTTGCACGCCTCGAGGTGCTGGCGGATCGAGTCCGCGGTCTCGGGCGTGAGTTCGCCGTCGAGGTACTCGAAGATCCGGGTCAGGGCTTCGCGACACGTGCTCATGGTACTCGGGTCCGGATGTAGCCGTGTTCGACGGCGTACTCGTAGAGCTCCTGCTGCAGCAACCGTCGTCCCCGGTAGAGCCGGCTCTTGACGGTCCCGACGGGGACGTCGAGCACGCGGGCGATCTCGGCGTAGGACAACCCCTCGAGGTCGCTCAGGATGACGGCCTCGCGGAACTCGTCCGGCAGCCGGTCGAGCGCGTCGAGGACCGTGTCATCGATGATCTTCCGGAAGAACTTGCCCTCCGGGTCGCTCTCGAGGCCCGCGGGGAGGAGCACGCCGTCGGGCGCGGCGCCGGCGTCCGCCTCGTCCGCGGCGCGGTCGACGATCTCGTGGTGCCGGACCCGCCGCTCGTGCTTGCGGAGGAACGTGTTCCTACAGATCGTGAACAGCCAGCTCTTGGCCCGGGTTCCCGGGGTGTACTGGTCCCACGACCGGTAGGCGCGGAGGAAGGTCTCCTGGGTCAGATCCTCCGCGTCGGCCGCCGACCCGGTGAGCCGGAGCGCGAAACGGTAGACCGCGTCCAGGTGAGGCAGGGCTTCGGCTTCGAACGATTCCTTGCGATCCATGGGCTCGAGGGGCCGGCTCCGGAGCGCGGGCGCCGGTCCCTCAGGCCGACGCGCCGTCATCGGCGGTACCCCGGAGCAGGGTCGGCGGTTGCGCGGTTCGCGGGGGAGAGTATCGGGCGGGCCGGGCGAAGTCAATCGCGGGGCGGCCGTTCGATCGCGAGGAGGTAGTGGCCGCGGCCGGCGGGGAGGTCGCGGTGGAAGGCGGCGACGCGGTAGCCCCTGCCGAGGTAGGTGAGGAACGCGTGCCGGATGGACCGCTGCCAGCGTTGCGCGGCCTCGGGCGACGTACGGAGGACCGCCTGCATCTCCGCCGGGATCTCGATCCGTACGACGGGGTCGGCGGGGAGCAGATGGTCCGGGGGCACGGGCTCGCCGTCCGGGTCCAGGTTCGCGATCGGCGCTCCGAGCGGCGGCTCCGCCGCGTCGGTGGGCCGTAGCGCCGCCCGCCGTGCCTGGCGCCGACGTTCGTCGCTTCCCGCCCCCGTCGTCAGGTCCCACGCGACGACGAGCCGGTCCGTCCCGAGCGCGTCCAGTTCGCTCCCGGTCCGGCCGTACATATCCGGCACGTACTCGACGACTTCGGCGCCGAGCCGGGTGAGGTTCAGGTGCGCGTTCCGCGCGATGAGCGGGTCGAAGGTCCAGTACATGAGCTCGACGCCGAGCGCCCGGACCACGTCGCGCTGGTGCTCCTTCAGCCGGCGGCCGATCCCTGTGCCCCTCACGTCGGGCCGGACCGCGAGCAGGTGCGACCAGTGGACGAGCCGGCCGTCTTCGATGCCCGTGAGGCCGAACACGCATCCCAGGAGCCGGTCGGTCTCGTCGAAGGCGCCCACCGCGACGCCGCCGATCCGCTGCGCGACCTGCAGCAGGATCGGGGCGACGATCTCATCCAGGTCCGCCCCCCAGATGGCTTTCTGGAGCTCGACGCAGGCCGCGAGTTCCTGCCGGGACCGGAGCGGCCGGATCACCAGAGGAGAGCCCATCGCCGGTCGCGCCTCGCCGCTACGCCCACTCCTCGAGGATTTCCTCGAACTCCGCGGCCATCGAGGGGTGGCCGTGCCGGTACGCCGCGTCGATGCCCTTGCGATAGGCGTCCTTCGCCTCGTCGTCGCGTCCCAGCTCGCGGAGCGCGTTGCCGAGCCGGCCCCATGCGTTCCCCTCGTCCTCGGCGAGGGCGAGGTACTCCTGCAGCTCGCGCACGACCTGTTCCCACTCGCCGAGCTTCTCGTACTCGAGCGCGAGGCCGAATCGCAGCCGCGGATCGTTCGGGTTGCGGTCGATCATCGTCTTCAGCGCATCGATGCGCGAGGTCCCCATTGTCGTCCTCCGGCCATCGTTTTCTCGACCGGCACGGGCGGGGCAACGTCGGCCCGTTCGGCGGCGATGGCGCGGCCGCCCGCCGCCGCCCGGAGCCGGGGCCCGCGCCCGCCGGCTCCCGCCGGTCCGCCGTTCCGCCGTTCCGCCCATGCGCCGGTACTGCCGTTACAAAGGTATGGCCTCCCGCGCCGCAGCGGAACTCGATGGTCGGAGGTGTTCCGGTCCCGTCGCGGGCCGGCCGCCGGCACACCCTCTGCGTGCCCTTCCGGCTCGCAGCCGATCGATCCGGACGGAGCGAGGCGCCGCGGTGGGCGGGCAGGAGGTGAGGACGCATGTCATCCTACATCCGCTGGTTCGACGAACTGGGCAGCGGCGATGTCGGCACGGCCGGGGGCAAGGGCGCGAACCTGGGCGAGTTGACGCGGGCCGGGCTCCCGGTCCCGCCCGGCTTCGTTGTCACCGTCGACGCGTTCCGCCGTTTCTTCGAGGAGAGCGGACTCGCGAAGGAGATCGCGCAACGGCTCGAGCGGCTGGACGTGGACGAGCCGGGCGCGCTCCGCGCCGCGGCGGCCGAGCTCCAGGAGCGGGTCCGGCGTTCGCCGGTGCCCGACGAGGTGCGCCGAGCGATCGACGAGGCGTACCGGGCACTCTCGACACAGGACGATTCGGAGCGGGGCGACGACGGCGCGTTCGTCGCGGTCCGGTCATCGGCCACGGCCGAGGACACGGCACAGTTCTCCTTCGCCGGGATGTTCCAGAGCTTCCTCAACGTGCGGGGCGCGGAGGCGCTGATCGACCGCGTCCGGGAGTGCTGGGCCTCGGCGTTCGGCGCCCGGGTCCTCTTCTACCGGATCAAGCAGGGGCTCGCCGACGAGATCGCGCTCGCGGTGATCGTGCAGCGGATGGTCGACGCGGAGAAGTCCGGCGTCCTCTTCACGGTCGACCCGGCGACGGGCAACCCGCGCACGATCGTGATCGAGGCGGCCTGGGGCCTGGGCGAGGTCGTGGTCGGCGGCGAGGTCAACCCGGACCGCTACGAGGTCGACAAGGAGACGGGCGGCACGGTCCGTCTCGTCGGCCACAAGGCGTTCATGCGGGTCCGGGACGAGCGGACCGGCGAGACGGTCAAGGTCGAGCTGCCGGACGAGCAGGCGTCCGCCGCGGTCCTGACGGCCGAGGAGGTCGGCGAACTCGCGGAGCTGGGCAAGCGGGCCGAGGCGCGGTACGGCGCGCCGCAGGACGTGGAGTGGGCCATCGAGGACGGCCGGATCTACCTGGTCCAGACCCGCCCGGTCACGACGCTCCGGCGCCGTCCCGCGGAGGCCGAGCCGCAGGCGAGGCCCGAGGGCGAGGTCCTGCTCGGCGGGCTGGGCGCGAGCCCCGGCCAGGCGTCCGGCGTCGTTCGCGTGCTGGCCACGCCCGAGGAGGGCGGGAAGCTCCGGCAGGGCGAGATCCTGGTCACGTCCCGGACCGCGCCGGACTGGGTCCCACTGATGCGACGGGCCGCGGCGATCGTCACCGACTCGGGCGGGATGACCTCGCACGCGGCGATCGTGTCCCGTGAGCTCGGGATCCCGTGCATTGTGGGCGCGAAGGAAGCGACGCGCGTGCTCCGCGATGGGATGGTGGTCACCGTCGACGCGCGGGAAGGCGTGATCATCGCGGGCGCGGAGCGCGGGCCGGAGGCCGAGCGGGCGGTGGAGGCGGGGGCGCCCGGTGCGGCGGCCGCTCCCGCGCGCGCCCGCGCCGGCGGCGAGCCCGGCGCCCCGCCCGCACCACCCGACACCGTGGGTACGGTCACGGCGACGCGGCTGTACGTGAACCTCGGTCAGCCCGACGGCGCTACGGAGATCGCGGCCCGCGGCGTCGACGGCGTCGGGCTGCTCCGCGCGGAGTTCATGATCCTCTCCGCGCTCGGCGGCAGGCACCCTCGCCTCCTCCTCGAAGCGGGCGAGGGCGACGAGTTCGTGGCGCGGCTGGCGGATGGGGTGAGCGCCGTCGCCCGGGCGTTCCACCCCCGCCCGGTCCTGTACCGGAGCATGGATTTCCGGTCGAACGAGTTCCGCGGGCTGGAGGGCGGCGACCGGTTCGAGCCGGAGGAGGACAACCCGATGCTCGGGTACCGGGGCTGTTTCCGCTACACCCGCGAGCCGGAGCTCTTCGGGCTGGAGCTGCGGATGCTCGAACGGGTCCGCTCACGGTACGACAACGTTCACCTCATGATCCCGTTCGTCCGGACCGCGTGGGAGTTCCGGGAGTGCCGCCGTCTGATCGATCGGAGCGCCCTCGCCCGGGACCGTCGGCTGGAACTCTGGGTCATGGCCGAAGTCCCGTCGATCGTGTACCGGCTCGAGGAGTACGTACGACTCGGTGTCCGGGGCGTCTCGATCGGCTCGAACGACCTGACGCAGCTCGTCCTGGGCGTCGACCGCGACAGCGAGATGGTCGCGCCGCTCTTCGACGAGCGGGACGAGGCGGTCCTCGACGTGATCCGGCAGATCATCGGCGAGGCCAGCCGCCTCGGGATCGCGTGCTCGATCTGCGGGCAGGCGCCGTCGGTCCACCCCGGCTACGCGGAGCGGCTGGTCGAGTGGGGGATCGACTCGATCTCGGTGAACCCGGATGCGATCGAGCAGACGCGGCGGCACATCGCGCGCGCCGAGCACCGGCTGCTGCTGGACCTGGCGAGGCAACGGACGTGAACGGCGCGCCGCTCATTCGAGCGGGATCGTGAAGGAGATGGTCGTACCGCCCCCGGGCGTGCTCTCGGCGCTGATCTCACCGCCATGGGCTTCGACGATGCCGCGGGCGATGGCGAGCCCCAGCCCGGCGCCGCCCTGCGTCGTCTTCTCGGCCTGCCAGAAGGGCTCGAACAGGTGTTCGAGCTGATCCTGCTCGATACCCGTCCCGGTGTCGCGGACGGAGAAGCGGACCTCGTCGGGGCCGGCGACCGCACGGACGGTCACTTCGCCACCCTCGGGCGTGAACCTGAGCGCGTTGTCGATCAGGTTCTGGAACACCTGGAGGAGGCGTTCGCGGTCGGCGCGGATCGGGGGCATCGCTTCCGGGGCCTCGCCCACCAGCCGGATCGACCGCTCTCTCGCCTGCGGCTGCTGGAACTGGACCGCCTCCCGGACGAGCTCGGCCGGATCCTGTTCGGTCGGCTGGATCCGGACCCCGCCCGCCTCGATCCTGGCCACATCCAGGAGGTCGCGGATGAGGTGCTCCATCCGCCTGGCGGTTCGGCTGATGATGTCGATCTGGCGCGCACTCTCCTCGTCCCCGGAGAGCCGCTCGCGGAGCAGGTCCGCGGCCATGGAGATCGTGTGGATCGGGTTGCGGAGGTCGTGGGAAACGATCGCCAGGACGTCGTCCCGGGCGCGGACGGCGTGTTGTGTCTCCTCGTAGAGGCGGGCGTTCTCGACGGCGGTCGCGGCGCGCCGGGCGACCTCCTCCGCGAGTTCGAGGTCCCTCAGGTCGTAGCGTCGCCCCGGCCGGGTCAGTGCGAGCGTGATCGATCCCAGGGCGCGGTCCCTCATGACGAGCGGGAGGACCATGACCGAGTGGGGCGCCAGCCGGCGCAGCAGGAGGAGGTGCTCCGCGTCTTCGGCGTTGCGGACGAGCCATGAGTCCGACACATCGGACAGGACTTCGGGCTGTCTCCACCTTCCCTCCGAGGCCCGGACCCGCATCCGGTTTTCGAAGGCGGCATAGGGCCGCAGCCCCTGGACGATCTCGTCCTTCGCAGGATCGACGTGGCGGGTGGCCACGCGGTGCACCTCGCCGTTCTCCTCGAACAGATCGACGGCGACGAAGTCGCCCAGGACCGGGAGGGCGACCGTCGCGAGACTCTCGAGGATCGGCGTGACCTCCAGCGACCGCGTGAGCTCGGCCCCGGCACTCGCGAGGAAACCGAGCGTTTCCGTCGCGCGCCTCTGCTCCGAGACATCGATCAGGATGTTCGTGGTGCCCTGGATCCTGCCCCGTCCATCGTAGAACGGTGCGGTCGACAGGACGACCCTGATGAGGCTCCCATCCCTGTGCCGCATCGGGACCTCGATCCCGGCGAAGGACTCGCCCTCGAGCGTGGCTTGGTTGACGAGTACCGCATCGCGGCGATAATCGTCGGGGATGCTCGCCAGGGGGCTGATGAAGACGTCTCCCGACCTCCAGCCCAGGACCTGTTCCGCCGCGGGGTTCCAGATCATGGGGCGGCCGTCGCGGTCCAGGACGACGATGGCGAGCGGCAACTCCCGGATGAGCGCCCCGAACATCCTCGTGACATCATCCGGCGGCTCTCCACGCGCCTCATCGGCCGTGCGGGCGTCCGGTCGCACCGAAGGCTCCTTGCTCATATCGGGATCAAGCTGCCGGCCGGACCGGCTGCGTCGGGGCCGACGCGCCGAGGCGCTCGGCGAGACGGATCGCGTCGAACGGGGCGTGGCCCCATGCGTCGTTGTCGAAGTACGCGAAGACGTCGCGCCTACGTCTCGTGGGCGGCGCGCGGCCGGTGATCCGCTTCGCATCTTTCGGCTGCCGCCCCTGGCTCCAGGCGCGGATCCGTTCGGCCCACCAGTCGAGCTGGTCATCGGTGTACCGGCTCGCGTAGAGGTGCTCGGCGCCGTGGAGCCGTATGTAGACGAAGTCGGCGGTCACCTCCTCGGCGTACGGCCAGCGGCCGGCGGTGTCGGAGAAGACGAGTGCGGCGCCGTGCCGGCGTAGCAGCTCCACGAATTCGGGGTCGAGGTAGCTCGGGTGCCGGACCTCGAAGGCGTGACGGATCCGGAGGTCGGCCTCGGCCCTGGTCCAGCTCCGGCCCGTGAGGCGCCGGTCGTGGCGCCGGGCGAGCGCGGCGGCCTCGCCGGTGTCGCGGGGCAGTCGTTCGAGGAATTGACCGACGCGGTTCGGCTGGAACGGGAGCTGCCCGGGGAGCTGCCAGAGGATCGGGCCGAGCTTCTCGGCCAGGCGCAGCACGCCGGACGCGAAGAAGTTCGCGAGCGGTGCCTCGATGTCCTTCAGCTTCTTCATATGCGTGATGAACCGGCTCCCCTTGACGGAAAAGAGGAAGCCGGGCGGCGTCGCCTCGTACCATCGCCGGTAGGTGGAGGGGCGCTGCAGTGAGTAGAACGTGCCGTTGATCTCGATCGTCCGGACCCTCCGGCTCGCGTACTCGAGCTCCTTTCGGCGGGGCAGCCTGTCCGGGTAGAAGTTGCCGCGCCACCCGTCGTAGGCCCACCCTGCGATCCCGATCCTCAGCTCCGCCATGCGGCGCACCCCTTGCATGGACCGTACCCTGCCGGCCGTCCCCGTCCGCGTTTCGCGATCGGATCGGTCCGTGATCGCGCACGCCAGGGGCCGGGGCGTGCCGTGCGCGATTCGCCACGCCCCGCGCATAGCGCGGTGTCCGACAGGGAGGGTGGGCAAGCGTGTCCCGCGGTTGGCAACGGCCCGCGCCACGGCGCGGGAGCAGGTTTGGAGGTCGTAGTGCGGAAGGTCATCGCAGCCCTGGCCGCCGTGCTCCTGTGGGGCGGGACCGCCCCGCTGGGCGCACAGACATCGAAGTGGACCGGGAAGGCCGGGGCCCCCGCCACGGAAGGCGAGGAGTTCGTCGCGTCGGGCCCGATCATCGTCTCACGGACCGTGCTCGAGGGGTGGAGGTTCCTGTACACCTTCATCACGGAAGTCGAGTTCGTGCTCTGCCTGGAAGGCGAGGCGAGGGGTGACACGATCGTCATCGATGGGTTCCAGCTCGCGAGGATGGAGGAGGCGAGCCTGACGAGCGTCCGCTACCACCCGTGCCAGAGTCAGCGGTACGTCGGCACGGCGCACAACCACCCGCCGATGGAGGACGGCGCCGCGCTCTGCTACCGCTCGCTCCCGGACCGACGCAGCTTCGAGCAGGACGAGCGCGCGATCGTCGACATCATCCTCTGCGGTCCGGACCGCTACATCTGGATCCTGAAGGACGGGACGATGGGCGGGCCGGGCAGGGATCAGGAGAAGGCCGGGCGCAGGCGCCGGTAGTCCGGGGCGGCGAGCGCGGCCGGGCGGCCGCGGCCAGGTGGGCCGACGCGCGCGGACGGCCGCCTTCGTCCCGATCGGATCGGCGAGCGGGCTACAGCAGTGGCCGCCGCGCGCTCACCCCGGCCCCGCGCCGGGCCCGTCGCCGACGCGGCCGTAGCCGAGCGCGAAGACGATCGCCATGAGCACGATCAGGATCACGGCGTACGCGGCGGCCGCGCCGAAATCGAAGGCCCGGAGCTGGGAGAGGATCTCGATCGAGATCGGCCGGGTCCGATGCGTGTAGAGCAGGATCGAGGCGACGAACTCGCCGAGCGCGGTCACGAAGGCGAGGAGCGCGCCGGCGGCGAGGCCGGGGAGGACAAGGGGGAGCGCGACGCGCCGCATCGTCGTCGCCCACGACGCGCCGAGCGAGGCGGCCGCCTCCTCGAGCGAGGGGTCGAACTGGCGGAAGCTCGCGAGCGCGGCCCGCGTGACCAGCGGGATGTTGCGGATGAAGTAGGCGAGCGGCAAGATCGCCGCGGTCCCGACGAGGACGAAGCGGCCGGCCCACGGCTGCGCGGCGCTGAACGTCGTCGCGAGCGCGATGGCCAGGACCGTGCCCGGCAGCGCCCACGGCAGCACGACGAGCGCGCCGAGGAGCCCGCGCCCCGGCGCGCGGTGCCGGGTCAGGAGATAGGCGGCGATGAAGGCGAGCACGATGTTCGCGGCCGTTGCGATCGTCGCCATCCGCAACGAGTTCAGGATCGGCTGGAGCCGGTCCGCGCGGGTGAAGAGCGCCCGGTAGTTGTCGAGGTCGTAGACGGGCGGGAAGAGCTCCGTCGTCCACGTCCCCTCCGGCACGAAGGAGACGAGCAGCACCGTTGCGTGCGGGAGGAGCAGGAAGACGACGACGGCGCCCGCGGCCGCCGCCGTGATCCACCCCCCGCGCCGGGCCGCCTCCGCCCGGTCCGTGCCCTTGACGGTCCCCGTGTACGCGCGCCGGACCTCCCACCGCTGAAGCATCGCGAGGAAGCCGATCGAGACGGCGGCGAGGACGACGGTCTCGACCGCGGCCATCGCGACCTCGCCGTTCAGTTTGCTCGCGAAGATCTGCGTCGTCAGGACTCGGAACCCGCCGCCGAAGACGTAGGGCGCGCTGAACGAGCCCATCGACGTCATGAAGACGAGGAGCGCGGCGCCGCCGAGCGCGGGCGCGAGCATCGGGAGCGTGATCCGACGGAGCGTCGTCCACCGCGACGCACCGAGCGCGGCCGCGGCCTCGGCGTGCGCGGGGTCGAGCCGCGCGAGCCCCGCGGCGGTGAAGAGGTAGAAGTAGACGTACATCGTGTACGTGTGGACGAGGAGGATCGCCCACGCGCCCGAGAGCCGCCACGGCGAGGCGGACAGCCCGAGCAGCTCCTGCACGCTGCGGGTGAAGAAACCGGTCTCGCCGTAGAGGAAGAGGAACGCGATCACGCCGACGAGCGGCGGTAGCGAGACCGGCAGCGCGGCCAGCGCGCCGAGCAGACGCCGGCCCGGGAACTCGCGGCGAGTGAAGAGGAACGCGAGCGGCACGCCGACGAGCGCGGAGAGGACGACGCTCGCCGCCGAGATCCAGACGCTGTTCCACAACGCGCGCAGCTCGGCGCGGCTCGTGAAGAACCGCGCGTAGTTCGACAGCGTGAGGCCCGTATCGCCCCGGACCGAGTCGGCCAGGACGAAGAGGTTCGGGTACAGGACGAGCCAGAGGAGGAGCGCGATGACACCGAGGGCGGCGACCGCGATCCGCCGGCCGCCGGGGCTCGCCGGAGGGTCGACGGCCGGCGACCGGCCGGCCACGAGACCGGCAGCGCCGGGGGCCACCTCCGGGTCGGGCCGCACGGTCGTCTGCACACCTCCCTCGCCAGGCCGCGTCGTCGTGGTCACTGCGTCGTCAACACCGCATCGTCGAATCCTGCTGGTCGGCCCCGAGGGCCGCTGGAAGATCGCGACAACCGGGAGTCGGCACAAGGGACGCCCGCCCCCGGGAAATTTTCCCCGTTCCCTGCTCGCCCGACGCGGCGCCGACACGGCGCGGCGCCGCCAAGTGACGACACGTCAACACGATACCGCAATGGCCCGACACGGCACGACCGTTGCCCTTTCCCCGGGGCCACACCGCAACCGATTGCGGTCGGGCTGAACTCTCGACAGGAGGTCAAGAATGAAGGCAATCATGCAGCGCCGTCTCGCGTACGGTCTGACGCTCCCGGCCGTGCTCTTCCTGGCGCCGGTCGCCGTCGCGCAGGAATCTGCACCCGACGTCGGTCAGGGCCAGTGCGTCGCCGTCGTCGAGCCGGCCGCGGTTCCGGTCCAGGCGGAGCCGCTCGAGCTGAGCATCGCGTTGCCGGAAGCGCTCGGCGAGCGTCTCTCGGCGCTCTTCGAGGCCGAGAGCGGTGTGGAGGTCGTGGAGGTCACGGCCACGCCCGCGTCCGGGGAGGAGCCGCGTGCTCAGCAGGTGAGCCTGAAGCTGAACACGAGCGAGGCGAAGGCCGGCGAGTGGACGCTCACGCTCGCGAACGAGTCGGGTCGTCGTTGCAGCGCGAGAGTCACGATCCGAGCCGGGGAGTCCCTGTAACGGGGAGCAGCCCGGCGTAGGCCGGGGAGCGAAGCGAGAGCGTCCATGGCGGTCCCGTGCGGAGCGGCACGGGGCCGCCTTCACGTTCGGCTCAGGTCCCTCCGGAGCCGGACCGTTTCAAGTCGACTTCCTTCAACTGCCGCAGCTCCTCCTGCAGCGCGTGGAGCTGGTCCTGGGCTTCCCTGAGATCCCGTTCGAGCCTGGACTTCAGCTCGTGGAGCAGCTCGGACCGGGTCGTCTGGTGTTCGAGCAGGAGCTCCGCGATCCGCGCCCGTTCCTCGAGCTCCTGGACGCGGCTCGTGAGGTCGCGCACGGCCTCGTCGCGGTCCTTCACCGTCTGGTCGAGCCGCTCGATGTGTGCGAGGAGCGTGAGGAGCCGGTTCGCGTCCGTCGCGCGCGCGGACCCCGGGTGGAGCGCGATGAGGCGACGGAGCAGCTCTTCCGCCCGCTCCGGGTGGTGGGTCGGCGTGCCCGGCACGGCGTGCGCGAGCGCGGCGCGGAAGAGTGCGTTCTCCTCCGTCTGGAGCGAACGATCGGCCTCGAACTCCTGGATCGCCTCGTCGTAGCGTCCGCTCTCCCAGAGCTGGTCGAAGCGGCTGGTCGCGCACCCCGAGAGGATCGAGGGCGCGAGGAGCACGACGACGACGAGGGGGAGGCTCGTTCGTGCCATGAATCCGACGTAGCTCACGTTGCGGTGACGGTCCGGACCGGCGCGTGCGTCGGCTCCGCGATCGCGCCCGGCAGGAGCACGGAGAACGTGCTCCCGCCGTCGGCCGCGGGCGAGACCCAGATCGCGCCTCCGTGGGCGTCGACGATCTCGCGGCAGATTGCGAGGCCGAGGCCGACGCCTCGCCGTTCGACCCTGCGTCCGGCCGGCGTCTGATAGAACCGTTCGAAGATCGAGGCCGCTTCCGCTTCCGGGATGCCCGGCCCCGAATCGGTCACGGCCATGAGGAGCGCGGCGCCGCGCTGCGTCGGACCGGCCCGCCCGGCCGACCGCGATTCCAGCGCCGCCCAGTGTTGTTCCGGCACCCCATGGGGCCGGGCCGTCAGCACCCGGGCCGCGACCTCGACCTTCGCGCCGGGCGGCGAGAACTTGACGGCGTTCTCGAGCAGGTTGACGAGGAGCTGCACGACGAGGTCGCCGTCGCACATGATCTCGGGCTTCGGGTCCGGGATCCGCGTCGCGATCCGTACGTTGCGTTCGATCGACGCGGCCGCGGTCGCGGCGATCGCCTTGTGCACGAGCGTATCGACCCCGTAACGCCCGATCTCGAGGCCGAGCGTGCCCGCCTCGATCGCCGAGAGGTCGAGCAGCTTCCCGATCATCGACGAGAGTCGCTGACCGCTCTCGAGGTTGAGCCGGAGCAGCCGCTCCTGCCCGGCCGTGAGCGGGCCGGGGATCTCGTCGAGGAGGAGCCGCGTCGTCTCCTGCATCGACGCGAGCGGCGTCTTCAGGTCGTGCGAGACCTTGGAGAGGAAATCGCGCTTCATCCGGTCCAGCTCGCCGAGGCGCCGGGTCATGGTGTTGAAGTCCCGGGCGAGTTCGGCGAACTCGTCGCTGCGGCCCTCGTCGAGCCGGTATTCGAAGTTCCCGCCCGCGACCTGCCGCGTCCCCTCCTGCAGGCGCCGGAGCGCGTCCGAGATCGAGCGGACGACGAGCCCCGAGACGAGGATCCCGAGGAGGAGCGCGCCGACGACGGTGCCCCAGGTGATCCGGGCCGCGTGCCGCGCCGCGGCGGCCGACCGCTCGAGGCGCTCGTCCATCTGCTCCTGCGCGGCGAACGCGACGAGCCGGGTCTGGGCGCGGAGGCGGTCGAGGTGCTCGGCGATGCGGACGAGCGGCGCCTGGCCGAGCCGTTGGGCCGGCCCGCCGGGCGACGGCCGGAGCGCTTCGGCGGCCGGCGCGAACTCGGCCCACAGGCTCGCGAGCTGGTCGATCGCCTCGCGCTCGGCGTCACCGACTGCGTACGCGCCGAGGCGGCGGACCCCGTCGTCGAACGCCTGGGCCGCCTCATCGAACTGCCGGAGGTACCCGGAATCGCGGGTGATCCAGTACTTGCTCGCGGTCTCGTCGAGCCGGGCGAGGTGCGCTGGGAGCCGGCCCGAGCCGAGCGCGATCCGGGCCGAGATCTCGGAGAGCTCGTAGTTCGTGGCCGCGGCCGCCCCGATCGTACGCACGTGGTAGACGAGGAGGCCGACGAGGAACGTGGCCATGAGCCCGAAGGCGAGCGCGAGCCGAGTCGCGACCTTCATGGCGAATCAACCATGGCCGTAGGCGCGCAGCTTGTTGCGGATCGTCTTCACGTCGAGCCCGAGCTGGCGAGCGGCCTCGGCCTTGTTCTGCCCGACGTGCTCGAGCGTCCTCAGGATCAGTTCCTTCTCGGCCTCGGCCGCGGTCGTGCCGATCGGGAGGACGATGACGGGGTCGGTCCCCGCCTCCCGCGCCCGGAGGTACGGCGGGAGGTGCGAGGGCTCGAGCAGCCCGGAGCGCGCGACGATGACCGCACGCTCGATCACGTTCCTCAGCTCGCGCACGTTGCCGGGCCACGGGTAGCTCTCGAGGAGGCGACGGGTCGCATCCTGCAGACCCTGGACCGCGGTCCCGTGCTTCGCGTTGAATGCGCCGATGAAGTGCTGCGCGAGGAGCGGGATGTCGTCCACACGCTCACGGAGCGGCGGGATGTTCAGCTCGAAGACGTTGAGCCGGTAGTACAGGTCCTCGCGCAACTGGCCGCCCCGGAGCGCGTCGGCCGGCGGGCGGTTCGTCGCCGCGAGGACGCGGACGTCGAACGCGATCTCGTCCGAGCCGCCGAGACGCCGGGCGCGGCGGTCCTCGAGGATCCGGAGCAGCTTCGGCTGCAACGCGATCGGCATCTCGGCGATCTCGTCGAGGAAGAGCGTGCCGCCGTCCGCGAGCTCGAAGCACCCGGCCCGGGGCTGGAGCGCGCCGGTGAACGCGCCCTTCTCGTGACCGAAGAGCTCGCTCTCGATCAGCCCCTCCGGGATGGCGGCGGCATTGACCGCGACGAAGGGCCCATCCCGCCGCGCGCTCAGCTCGTGAATGGTCCGGGCGACGACCTCCTTCCCGGTCCCGCTCTCGCCCGTGATGAGCGCGGACGCATCGCTCGAGGCGAGGAGGCGGATGAGCTCGAAAAGACGACGCATCGGGCGGCTGTCGCCGACCAGGCCGCCGAGGCCGGCGCCGGCGAGCCGGGCCTCGAGCGCGTCGGCCTCGAGCCGGCTCCGCAACTCGGACGCGGCCGACGCGATGAGCGCGTGCAGCTTCGGGTAGTCGAGCGGCTTGGTCAGGAAATCCGTCGCGCCCTCCTTCATCGCCTCGACCGCGACGTCGATGGTGCCGTGCGCAGTGATCAGGATGACGGGCCGGTCGGGGTCGTCGGCCTTCAGGCGCCGGAGCAAATCGATCCCCGTCGCATCGCCCAGCACGACGTCCGAGATGACGAGGTCCGGGCGGCGGACCGCGATCCGGCGCTCGGCCTCGCCGAGATCGGCCGCGACACAGACGTCGTAGCCCCAGCCGGCGATACGCGCGGACAGGACTTCTCGGACCGCAGGTTCGTCATCGATGATCAGGACGAGGAAGGTACGACTCGACATCCAGTCTGGAAGCGGGTGACAGTCGGTCCCCCGGCGCACCGGGGGAGACGGACTCCGAACAGACGGATGGTTGATACACGGAGCCCGGGGTGAAGTGCCGGGCGCGCGGCTTGCGACGATCGACGAAGACCTGGATCGATGCTGCCGGCGCGGCTCGGCGCCGGGAAGAGCGGAAGGAGTGGACCCATGAACAACGACCCGACGAAGATCGCGATCGCGGAGGCGATCGGGACCTTCGCCCTCATCTTCATCGGCGTGCTCGCGGTCGTCGCGACGGACCTGATCGGGATCCCGCTCGGCCCCGTCAACCTCGCCTCGATCGCCTTCGCGCACGGGCTCGTCATCGCCGTGATGGTCGCCGCGCTCGCAGCGATCTCGGGCGGGCACTTCAACCCCGCGATCACGCTCGGATTCGTCGTGACGGGGAGGATGGCGCTCCCCCGGGCGGCCATCTACTGGCTCTCGCAACTCGTGGGCGCCACGGCCGCGGCGCTCCTCCTCGTCCCGCTCATCGGGCGGGGCGCCGTCGGCGTCGGCACGCCCGCGCTCGCGCCGGGGCTGGGCTCGCTCGCCGGGATCGTCCTCGAGGCGGTCGGGACGTTCTTCCTCGTCTTCGTCGTCTTCGGGACCGCGGTCGACGAGCGCGCGCCGCGATCGCTCTTCCCGCTCGCGATCGGACTCACGATCACCGTCGACATCATGGCGTTCGGTACGCTGACCGGCGGCGCGGTCAACCCGGCCCGCGCCTTCGGACCCGCGCTCGCGGCCGGCCAGTGGGCCGACCAGCTCGTCTACTGGATCGGGCCGCTCGTGGGCGGCGCGCTCGGCGGCGCGGTCTACCACTTCACGATGATGGAGCGCGCGCCGACGCCGGAGGCCGCCGAACACGGCGGGCCGGTGCCGAGGGGCGAGGAGGCGGGCGCGGAGGAGCGGGGCGTGCTCCGCCCGCCGGAGCGGCGCTACCGGGAGCCGATGCGCCGGACGATGCCACGGTGGCGCGGGCGGAGGACGGAGCGGGAGACGGAGCAGGGGACGGACCGGGAGTGAGGGCCGTCCCCCGGCCCCGCCGTGCTCCGTGCCGTCAGTACCGGTAGTGCTCCGGCTTGTAGGGCCCGTCGACCGGGACGCCGATGTACTCCGCCTGCCGCTCGGTCAGACGGGTCAGCCGGACGCCGAGGTGGTCGAGGTGCAGCCGCGCGACGTGCTCGTCGAGCTTCTTCGGGAGCACGTAGACCTTGTTCTCGTACGACTCGGCGTTCCTGTGCAGCTCGATCTGGGCGAGGACTTGGTTCGTGAAGCTGGTCGACATGACGAAGCTCGGATGCCCCGTCGCGCACCCCAGGTTCATGAGCCGGCCCTCGGCCAGGATCAGGACGCTGTGGCCGTCGGGGAAGATCCATTCATCGTACTGGGGCTTGATGTTGACGCGCCGGATCCCGGGCACCCGCGCGAGGCCGGCCATGTCGATCTCGTTGTCGAAGTGGCCGATGTTGCCGATGATCGCCTTGTCCTTCATCCTCGCCATGTGCTCGACCGTGATGACGTCGCGGTTGCCGGTCGCGGTGATGAAGATGTCCGCGAACTCGACGACGTCCTCGAGCGTCTTGACCTCGTAGCCCTCCATCGCGGCCTGGAGCGCGCAGATGGGGTCGATCTCCGTCACGATCACCCGCGCGCCCTGGCCGCGCAGCGCCTGGGCGCACCCCTTCCCGACCTCGCCGTAGCCGCAGACGACGGCGACCTTGCCGCCGATCATAACGTCCGTCGCACGGTTCAACCCGTCGATGACCGAGTGACGGCAGCCGTAGACGTTGTCGAACTTCGACTTCGTGACCGAGTCGTTCACGTTGATCGCGGGGAAGAGGAGCGTCCCCGCGTTCTGCATCTTGTAGAGGCGGTTCACTCCCGTCGTCGTCTCCTCGGAGACGCCGCGGATCCCCGCAGCGATACGCTGCCACCGACCGAAGTCCTCGGCCTGGACCCGCCGGAGCAGGTCGAGGACGACGCCCCACTCCTCCGAGTCGTTCTCCGGGTCGAAGGCGGGAACCGAGCCGGCGCGCTCGTACTCCACGCCCTTGTGCACCAGGAGCGTCGCGTCGCCGCCGTCGTCCACGATCAGGTTCGGACCGCTGCCATCCGGCCAGAGGAGCGCCTGCTCCGTGCACCACCAGTACTCCTCCAGAGTCTCGCCCTTCCACGCGAAGACCGGGACGCCCTTCGGCTCGTCGACCGTGCCGTCCGGACCGACGACGACCGCCGCGGCCGCATGGTCCTGCGTCGAGAAGATGTTGCACGAGACCCACCGGATATCGGCGCCGAGCTGGGCCAGCGTCTCGATCAGGACCGCCGTCTGGACCGTCATGTGCAACGAGCCCATGATCTTCGCGCCGGCCAGCGGCTTCTGCCCCGCGTACTCGGCGCGGAGCGCCATGAGACCGGGCATCTCGTGCTCAGCCAGACGGATCTCACGACGGCCCCAGTCGGCGAGCGAGAGGTCCGCCACCTTGAACGGGGCCCGGCCAATGGCCTCCGCAGCAGCGAAGGGGTGCATCGCCTCGGTCACGGGACTCACGGTCTCCACCTCCCTATGGTTCTCCACTTTGCAGCCTTCCAGTCCTGAGTTTTCCACATCGACCCACCGTTATCCACACCGTGGATCGACGAGGGCCGGGGACGCGTTCCGCCAGGTGCGCACGGGGTTCAGGCGCCGGCTCCCGCCCGGCTCGCCGTCGCCGCGAAGAGCCGCGGCCCCATCGCGCCGGGGTCAGCGGGGAGCGGCGTGTACCGGCACGGCCCGAAGCCCGCGGCGGCGAGCCAGTCGTCCAGCTCGTCGGCCGTAAACCCTTGCCAGACATGGCCCATCCGCTCCCGGAACTCGGCTCGGTCGTGCGGCACCATGTCGACGACGAGGAGCCGCCCGGCGGGCCGGAGCGCTCTCGCCGCCTCGGCCAACGCGCGCCCGGGCTCGGCGATGTAGTGCAGCACAAGGAAGAGGACCGCCGCATCCAGCGCGCCATCGTCGAGGGGCAGCGCCTCCAGCGTCCCGGCCCGGATCTCCACATTCTCCACATTTTCGAGCCGCCGCCTCGCCGCGTCGAGCATCGCGGGCGACTGGTCGACCGCGACCACCCGGCGCACGAAGGGTGCGAGCGCCTGGGCCACGTGCCCGGTCCCGCACCCGAGATCGCCGACGGTCCACCCGTCGTCCAGGAGCGCAAGGAGGGGGAGCAGCTCCGCGCTCCGCCCGAAGAGCTCGCCGCGCAGCCGGTCCCATTCGCCGGCAGCCGCCGAGAAGAACTCCTGCGACCGCGTCCGGCGCAGCGCGAGGACCGCCTGGACCCTGCGCGCGTCCTGCTCCGCGATCTCCAGCCCCGCGAGCTGCTCCCGGACCAGACGCCAGAGCCGCCGAGACGCAGGGTCGAGGCTCGCCTCGATCAGACGGTAGAGACGACGCGTGCCGTCCGGACGCACGGCGACCCACCCCTCGTCGGCCAGGACCTTGAGGTGACGGCTGACCGTCGACTGCGGGAGCTGGAGCACCGAACACAACTCGCCCACCGTCAGCTCGTGACGCTCGAGGACGCCGAGGAGCCGCGCCCGCGTCGGGTCGGCCAGCGCCGACAGCCGGTCGAAGATCGACACCTTCGCCTCCACACCATCCGTCCAGCCGGATGGAAGGTTGCAGGCGGGACGGGGGGTGTCAAGAGGGCGGAGCCTCGTCGTCACGCCGGCCGGCGCGGGGCCGGGCGGTCCGCCTGGCCGTCGATGGCCCGGCGCGCCGTCGCCCGCTGCACCTCGGTCTCCATGTCCGGCAGGAGGGCGGTCAGGAGACCGAGCGCGGGGAGGAACGCGCAGACGCGGTAGACGAACCCGATGCTGGTCTGGTCGGCGAGCCATCCCAGGACGGCTGCGCCGATCCCGCCCATTCCGAACGCGAAACCGAAGAAGAACCCGGAGATCATTCCGACTTTCCCGGGCACGAGTTCCTGTGCGTAGACGAGGATCGCGGAGAAGGCGGAGGCGAGGATCACGCCGATCGCGACGCTGAGCACGCCCGTCCAGGCGAGGCCGACGTGTGGGAGCGCGAGGGTGAAGGGGAGCACGCCGAGGATCGAGCACCAGATCACGAGCTTCCGGCCGAAGCGGTCTCCGACCGGCCCGCCGATGATCGTGCCCGCGGCGACGGCGCCGAGAAAGATGAAGAGGTAGATCTGTGCGGTCTGTACCGAGACGCCGAACCTGTCGATCAGGTAGAAGGTGTAGTAGCTCGTCAGGCTCGCCAGGTAGAAGTACTTTGAGAAGATCAGGACGAGCAGGACCCCGAGCGCGGTCCAGACCTTCCGACGCGGGAGCCGACTCTCGTGGGCGCCGGTGCCCGACCGCGTTCCGAGCCTCGCCAGCCCGTGCCGTGCGTACCAGTTCCCGATCCGCCAGAGGATCAGGATCGCGAGGAGCGCGATGAGGGAGAACCCGCCGATGCTGCGCTGCCCGTGGGGGAGCACGATGAACGCGGCCATGAGCGGACCGATCGCGGTCCCGACGTTCCCGCCGACCTGGAAGAACGATTGCGCGAGCCCGTGCCGCCCGCCGGACGCCATCCTCGCCACGCGCGACGATTCGGGGTGGAAGACCGACGATCCCATCCCGACCAGCGCGGCGGCGAGGAGGAGGGAGGAGAAGCTCCGGGCGACGGAGAGGAGGAGGAGCCCGGCGAGGGTGCTCGCCATCCCCATCGCGAGCGAGTACGGCATCGGTCGCCGGTCGGTGTAGAGCCCGACGACCGGCTGGAGCAGCGAGGCCGTGAGCTGGAACGTCAAGGTGATCAGACCGACCTGCACGAAGTCCAGTCCGAAGTCGGACTTGAGCATCGGATAGATCGCGGGGAGCAGCGACTGCAACATGTCGTTCAGCATGTGGCAGACGCTGATCGCGCCGAGGATCGTGAACGCCGTGCGGTTCGCGTCGGCGTGGTCTGTCGTGGCGGTCGGCGTGGTCACGCGGGGTCCGTCGTACTGCTCCGTTGTGCCGGTTCGTCCGGGTCCTCCGGGTTCGTCCGGCGCTCCGAGTCTCGAGGTCTCCATGTCTCCGGACCTCCCGGTCCCCCGGGCCTCCGGTCCGCCGGCCCCCCGGGCCGCGGGAAGATAACACCAGCCGGCTTGTCGGCGGCAGGTGGGGAGCGAGTCGCCGGGCCGGACGGGTGCATTCCACACACTTCCGACCAAGCTTCGGGCTTCCGATCCACGCCTGTCAGCGCCACGCGGCGGTCTGGAGTTCGGGAGCGGGGTGGCGCAGATCGTGCCGGCGGATGGCCCACCCATGGACTCCCGTTCGGCGGAGGCTCTCATGCGGAAACGTTCGTTGTTGCGTGGGATCGCGGTTGTCTGTGGAGCGGGCGGCGTCCTCATCGGGGCCGGCGGGTGCGGGCCGGGCGACGGAGGCGACCGGGCGGACGATGGGGTCACGAGCGCGGCCGAAGCGCCCGCCTCCGTCGCCGGTGGGGAAAGGGGCTCCGGCCCCGATGGTCCGATCGCCTTCGCCGAGCCGCCCGAGGTCGTGAGCCGGGGCGGGGTGCTCGGGACGACGCTCCGCGCGGCGCCGGCCCGCCTCGAGATTGGCGGGCGCGAGGTCGAGACCCGCGTCTACAACGGGCTCTTCACGCCGCCGACGCTGCGGGTGCGCCCCGGCGATGTCATCCGGCTCCGGCTCGAGAACGCGATCGACGAGTGGACGAACCTGCACTACCACGGGATGAACGTCTCGCCGCTCGGCAACGGGGACAACATCTTCGTCCGGGTCGATCCCGGCGAGAGCTTCGACTACGAGATCGAAGTGCCCGAAGATCACCCGTCGGGTCTCTTCTGGTACCACCCTCACCCCCACCGGATCGCCGAACGGCAGGTCCTGGGCGGGATGTCCGGCGGGCTGATCGTGGACGGACTCCTGGACCCGATCCCGGAGCTTCGCGGAATCGAGGAGCGGATCATGCTCCTCAAGGACATCCAGATCGCCTCGGATGGCAGGGTCCCGGACGACATCGACAGCAACGCCGGCACGACCCGTACGCTGAACGGCCAGGTCGTGCCGACGCTCCGGATCCGCCCCGGCGAGACGCAGCTCTGGCGGATCGGCAACATCGGCGCCGACATCTTCTACCGGCTGAAGCTGGACGGGCACACGCTCCACGAGATCGCGCGCGACGGGAACCGCCGCAACCAGATCATCCCTCGTGACGAGATCGTGCTCCCGCCGAGTGCTCGCGTGGAAGTCCTGGTCCAGGGCAGCGAACCCGGCGTCTACCAGTTCCGGACCCTTGCCTTCGACACCGGGCCGGCAGGGGATCAATACCCGGAGGCGATCCTCGCGACGGTCGTCTCCGAAGGGCGTAGCGAAACCCCGCTCCGGCTCCCGGACCGGCTCCCGGCCGTCGAGGACCTGCGCACCCGGCCCGTCGACAGACGCCGGACGATCGTGTTCTCCGAGGACGCGAGCGGGGAGCAGTTCTACATCGATGGCAAACAGTACGACCCGGACCGGGTCGACACGCGAGTCGAGCTCGGCACGCTCGAGGAGTGGACGATCCGCAACGAGTCCGACGAGCTACACGTCTTCCACATCCACCAGGTCGACTTCCAGGTCACGGAGGTGAACGGCGAAGCCCAGCCCTTCATCGGCTACCAGGACACGCAGATCACGCCGATACGGGGCGAGGTGAAGCTCCTGATCCCGTTCACGAACCCGGTCATCGTCGGGAAGTTCGTCTATCACTGCCACATCATGTCCCACGAGGACAACGGGATGATGGCGGTGATCGAGGTCCGGTAGGCTGGCGCAGGCGCGCGCACCTGCCTCGCCGGCGCCGCCCCCGGGGCCGGCATGATCGCCTCGCGTCAGCCGTCCTCGACCATGTACGCCAGCCCCACCCTCCGGGCCCGATGTGCGTCGCGAGCACGGGCGACGCGGGCCCGGTCAGGATCTCGGCCTCCTCGCCGTAACGTTCCCGGAGTGCGCTCGCGACCTCGTCGAGGACTTCCTCGCACGCGACGTGGACGACGCCGAACCGGACCTTCGCGCCGGGCGGGACGCGCTCCGCGAGGAGCTCCATGACGCGCGGCAGGAGCTGTCGTCGTCCGCGCACGCGGGCGAGGGGCGCGACGCGGCCGTCGGAGTCGAGTCCGAGGATGGGCTTGATGTCGAGGAGCGTGCCGAGGAGCGCACGCCCGCGGCCGACGCGCCCGGAGGCGAGGAGCCGGTCCGCGATCGAACGCGCGGTCAGCGCGAAGTTCGTCCCCGTATCGCCGTCGGGGACGGGGAAGACGTTGATTCGGTTCAGTTCGGCTCGCCGCCCCTGCACATGGTCGCACGCCGCGATCAACGCGCCACGCAGTGCAGGGCCGTCCAGATAGGCGAGCTTCATCGCACACCTCGAATGTATGGGCGGCGCACGCCCCTGAAATCCTACGCGATCGGCGTGCCCGGGGGCGGCCGCTCATCGCCTTCGCAGCCGCCGGGGCCCGGGGCCGCGCGTATCGGTGCATACGCGCGGCCCGCGGGTTCACCTCATGTGCCGACGGTGAAGTCGACCGACCAGAGCACCTGACCGTCGGCTGCCATCACCTGGACGGTCCAGCGTCCGGACCACTCGGGCGGGATCCGCTTGGAGCTCCAGGTCCGCCAGCGCGGTCCGCGCACGCGCAGCGGCACGCGTGCGACCTCCTCCTCCCCCCGCAACCACACGTGGTGCAGCGTCAGCTCATCGAATTCGCCCTCGAAGACCGTGTAGAAGTACACGGTCCCGACGTCGGCGGGGAACGACGTGGCGACGCCGACCGGTTCCCGGTTCTCGACCCCCGTCGCCAGGACCGCCTCGCTGACTTCGATCCCGGGCGACGCCGCCTGCCCGGCGGTCTGGGCCGCCCCCATCGTTGCCGCCGTCAGCACGAAGGCCGCCGTCATCAGCATGGCTCGCATAGCACCCTCCAGGGCCGTTGTCCTGTGGCCGGCGACGACCGACACCCACCGCGCCGGCACTCCGGGGAGGGTCGGGAAGGTAACCTCGACGCGGTGAACGGACAATGAAACCGGATCATGCATTCGGCCCGCCGGCGCTGCGCCGGATGGCGATCCGCCGCACGGCACGACGCGAGTTCTACGACGGGGCCGGGATCGGGACCGCCGCCCCGGTCACGACGATCCCCCCGGCCTCAGGGATGTCGACGACCAGCCGGCTCGGTCGGCCCAGCGCCTCGCCCTGGCGGATGACGACCGTGGCGGGCGCGGCCAGGAGCCCCGCGTCCCGCAGGTACCCGCCCAGCGCGGCCGCGGCGGCGCCGGTCGCCGGGTCCTCGACGACGCCGCCGACCGGGAACGGATTCCGGGCGTGGAAGACGCCGGGCGACTCGCGCCACACGAGCTGCAACGTGGTCAGATGCTCCCGGAGCATGAAATCGCGGAGCCCGTCGAAGTCGTACTCCAGAGCGGCGAGTCTCTCGGACCGAACCACCGCGAGGATCAGGTGCCACGCGCCCGCGTAGGCGCGGGCCGGCGGGATCGACGCGTCGAGGTCCCGACGCGCCCACCGGAGCAGGGCCAGCGCCTCATCGACGAGCGAGTCGGAGACGGGCGCGTGGGTCGGGACGACGGAGGTCAGCGACGCCTCCCGGTGCCCGTCGCCCGCCCGGACCGTGACCGGCACCACACCCGCCCGCGTCTCGAACCGGTACGTCCCGTCCCCGTCGGCCTCGCCCAGGACCACGCCCGCGGCGATCGTCGCATGACCGCAGAACGAGACCTCGCCGGCCGGGCTGTAGTATCGGACGGTGCGCCGGACGCCGACGGCGGGGGCGACGAACGCCGTCTCCGAATAACCGACCTCGGCCGCGATACGCTGCATCGTGGCCGGGTCGGGGAGCACATCGCCGACCCAGACGCCGGCGGGGTTGCCGCCGGTCGGCACCGTCGTGAAGGCCGCAACACGGTACAGCGCACCGGAGGCGACCGGCCGGGGCTCAACCACGGGCCACACTCCCGCGCAGCCCACGACCCCGCTACCTACGTGGGCGCGGGCCGTGGCCGCCGTGCGAGGCGCCGGCGCCGTCATGACCCGGCGCATAGCCCCGGAGCCGATCGTACCGCGCGATCTGCTCCTCGCCGAGCAGTTCCCGCATCTCGAGGTGCGCCCGCAGGTGCACGCCCCGGAGCTCCGCCTGCAGCCGCGCGATCTCGTGGAGCGAGGCCCGGAGCCTGGCCTCGTCGATCTCGCGCTCCGCGAAGAGGCGGTCCAGCTCGGCCTCCGCGGCGACGAGCCGGGTGCCCAGCTCGATCGCCTCGGCCCGCATCCGCTCGAAGAGCACTTGCGCCGCACGGCGCTGCTCCACCGAGAGTTCGAGCGGGTCGGCGAGGTCGAGGACGTGCCGGGGTCCCGGGTAGTGGTTCAGCTCCGCGACCTTCGCGAAGCCCATGCCTTCCCCGCGCAGATACCCCTCGATCTCGGCCTCGGAGAGCGACTTGATCTGGCGGGTCTGCTGCGCGGCGAGCGGCGCGGCGCAGGCGAGCACGAGGGCCACGACGATGAGGCTACGCATGGATCGATCTCGTCCGGTTCACCAGCGAATGGGGTCAGCGTCCGTCGAAAGATAACATCGTGCCGATCGGGTCGGCGAACCGAGGACGGCGCGCCCGGATCCGGCGCCGTGCCGCCGCATGCCGGACCCGACGAAGCTCCCGCATTACAGGGCCGCAAGGTCGCGAGTCCGACCGGCCGCTCACGCAAACTCCCGCGGCGTCCGTGTATGCGGGGCGCGCCTTGTCGCGCGCCCTCGCCACGGCTATCATCGCGGCGCGTGGATGCTGCGCCGTCGTCCTCACTCCGCCCGGCGATTCATCCAGACACCCACTGCTTTCCTCCAACCTTCGAGGCCGCGCATGCACCTTGCAGCATCCCGGCTGCGCCGGCTGAGCTCCGCCCTTCTCACGGCGACCGCGTTCCTCGTGGCCGGGTGTTCGGCCCCTGCGCACGAGGACGATGACTCGCCGTCCCCCGACCTCGCCTCGTTCTTCGGCGAGATCGACGGCACGTTCGTCCTGCTCGATGGCCGGACCGGCCGCGCCGTGCGCCACGACCCGGCTCGGGCGAGGACCGGCTACCTTCCGGCGTCGACGTTCAAGATCCCGAACACGCTCATCGCACTCGAGACCGGCATCGCGACGGGCCCCGATCTCGCGCTCGCGTGGGACAGCATCGCGGCGCCGCGTCAGGCGTGGTGGCCCCAATCATGGGCCCGGGACCACGCGTTGCGGACGACGCTCCCCGCGTCCGTCATCTGGTTCTACCAGGAGCTCGCGCGGCGGACGAGGCCGGAACGGATGCAGGCGTACCTCGAGCGGTTCGGCTTCGGCAACCGCGACATCTCCGGCGGGATCGACACGTTCTGGCTCACCGGCGGGCTCCGGATCTCGGCCGACGAGCAGGTCGAATTCCTGCGCCGGTTCTATTTCGGCGATCTCGGCGTGTCCGACGCGTCGACCCGAACCGTCAAGGAGCTCCTGGTGCTCGAGGAGACGCCGTCGTACCGCCTCAGCGGGAAGACGGGATGGGCGGGGCTCGGCGTGGAGGACGGGCCGCAGATCGGATGGTTCGTCGGGTACCTGGAACGCGGCGGTGACGTCCACTTCTTCGCGACCAACATCGACATCCGGCAAAGCGGCGATGCGGCTGCCCGGCTCTCGATCACGAAGGCGATCCTCAGGGAGCTGGGCCTGATCGACGACGGGTAGGCGGCGGGTCTTCGGCCGGCGAGGGTGCGACGCGCCGCGGATTTCGTTAACTTCTACCGCTTCAGGACTTGGCGCGAACACCATCGAGCGAAGGCATGAGCACGGATACCTCGAAGTTCATTTACGTGATGAAGGATCTCCGGAAGGTCGTCCCGCCGAAGCGGGAGGTCCTGAAGGGGATCTGGCTGTCGTTCTACCCCGGCGCGAAGATCGGTGTCGTCGGGCCGAACGGTTCGGGGAAGAGCTCGCTCCTCCGGATCATGGCCGGCGTCGACAAGGACTTCCAGGGCGAGGCGTGGGCGGCGAAGGGGACGAAGATCGGATACCTGCCCCAGGAGCCGCAGCTCGACCCATCGCTGAGCGTTCGCGGCAACGTCGAGCTCGCGGTCAAGCCGCTCCGCGACCTCCTCACGCGGTACGACGAGATCAACGCGAAGTTCGCCGAGCCGATGTCGGATGAGGAGATGATGGCCCTCATCGACGAGCAGGCGAAGGTCCAGGAAGCGATCGAGCACGCGAATGCGTGGGACCTGGACCGGAAGCTGGACATCGCGATGGAGGCGCTCCGGCTCCCGCCGGACGACGCGGACGTGACGACGCTCTCCGGCGGCGAGCGGCGCCGCGTCGCGCTCTGCCGCGTGCTCCTCGAGGAGCCGGACCTGCTGCTCCTGGACGAGCCGACGAACCACCTCGATGCCGAGTCCGTCGCGTGGCTGGAGCGGCACCTGGCCGAGTTCAAGGGCACGATCGTCGCGATCACGCACGACCGCTATTTCCTGGACAACGTCGCCGAGTGGATCCTGGAGCTGGACCGTGGCGAGGGGATCCCGTGGAAGGGAAACTACTCGTCGTGGCTCGACCAGAAGCAGGAGCGGCTCCGTCAGGAGGAGAAGCAGGAGACGGCCCGGCAGCGGACGCTGCAGCGCGAGCTCGAGTGGGTCCGTATGGCGCCGCGGGCCCGCCAGTCGAAGAGCAAGGCCCGGCTCAACGCGTACGAGGAGCTCGCGAACCAGGATCCCCGGGAGAAGCTCCGCAAGGCCGAGATCGTGATCCCGCCCGGCCCGCGCCTCGGCGATGAGGTCGTCACCGCCACCGGGCTCACCAAGGGGTACGGCGATCGGCTCCTCTTCGAGAACCTGAGCTTCCGGCTCCCGCGCGGCGGGATCGTCGGCGTGATCGGACCGAACGGCGCGGGGAAGACGACGCTCTTCCGCCTGATCACCGGGCAGGAGCAGCCGGACGCGGGCACGCTCGAGATCGGGCAGACGGTCGAGATCGCCTACGTCGACCAGTCCCGCGACGCGCTCGACCCGGAGAAGACGGTCTGGGAGGAGATCTCGGGCGGGCTCGACGAGATCGAGCTCGGGCGCGGCGTGACGGTCAACTCGCGCGCCTACTGCTCGTGGTTCAACTTCCGCGGCACGGACCAGCAGAAGAAGGTCGGCGTCCTCTCCGGCGGCGAGCGGAACCGCGTGCATCTGGCCAAGCTACTCAAGAGCGGCGGCAACCTGCTCCTCCTCGACGAGCCGACGAACGACCTCGACGTCGACACGCTCCGCGCGCTCGAGGACGCGCTCCTCGACTTCCCGGGGTGCGCCGTCGTCATCTCCCACGACCGCTGGTTCCTCGACCGGATCGCGACCCACATCCTCGCCTTCGAGGGCGACAGCCGCGTCGTCTGGTTCGAGGGGAACTACCAGGAGTACGAGGCCGACCGCAGGCGCCGACTCGGCGCGGAGGCGGACCAGCCCCACCGGATCAAGTACCGGAGGCTGGTGAGGGGGTAGGATCCCGAAGAGACCCTGTAACCCCTTGTCCGCCCGGAGTGTCTATCGGGTCACCGCTGACACGGTGCTGATCGAGGAATGCCGGCGCGCGTGGCGTGCGCCGGCATTCGACTTCCACAAACCGTTATCCGAACCGGGTGGGCATGACGCTCTTCGCACGGTTCGCCCAGCTCTCGGGCAGCCTCCCCCTCCTCATCCTGGGTTCCGCATCCCCGGTCGCCTTCGCGATGCAGGCGAGCGGAGGGCGAGGCCGCCATCGCATGACCACGTCGCATCCCGTCAGCGACTCTCGGTCCCGACCCTTTCCAGAGAGTCGATCAGCTTCTCGATGTTGGCCTTCCAGGCGGGGTAGTCCTCTTCGTTCTCCTGCCACAGCTCGTTCAGCTCGGCGTCATCCGAGATCACAGCCGTGAGCCCCCTGGCAATGGACGGCGCCAGCGCCTCGAGGCCGGTGGCATCCTGCGCCGCGAGCCACTCTTCATAGCCCTCGGTCACCGCGCCGTGGTCGTTACCGTTCAAGAGGGAGTCGAGGATCGCGCCGACGACGAGGAGCTCCTGGCACTCGTCGTACTCGAGATATTCCGCGTCGTCGCGGCCCGCGGCACGAGCCCAAGAACAAGGTTCCAACGCTTCATTCGCTGACCTGCATCTAGAGTGGCCCAACTCCCGGAAGATCAGCCATGGGCCCAACTTTCGGTCTACTCCGCCAGGAGTGACTTTGCTCGTTCTTCGAAGTGGTGGCGATACTCCGGCCGGATCTGCTCGAACACGTCCCTGACCCACTGCACACCTTCGAAAAACTTGATGGCCACATCCGCCACGGCTGCATCCTCGATCCGGGTCGTGCCGGGATAGCTGGGGCCGAGAAAGAAGATGGTCGCGTTGGGCTCTGTATCTACCGCCCTTGAACCTACCGTTCGCGATGCGACGCGCGTGACGTCATCCGGCCCGAGGAACGGCTCGCCAGGTGAGAGCCCGGTATGCCACACCGAGACGTAGATGAATACGAATCGATTCTCGGCAAGGAACTCGACGTCGACGACATCGATGACCTCTCCGCGCATTCGCCAGTACGCGTCACCGACGCGCGCGAATGGAGGATCCGCCTCTACGAGTCGTGCGAGTTGCGAATGAACGTGCGATTCGGCTCTCGACTCGAAAAATGCGCCAGGGCGCGCGCTGAAGAACGGGAGAGCAATGCTCTTGATCTGTTGCTCGAGTGTGCTTCGATCCGCTGCCGCCAGCTGTGTCGGCCACCAGTAGGTATTCTTCAATGGGGCGACCGGCGATAGCTGATACGGCCCCAGCGTCTCGTTCGGGCCGAGGCTCGCCGAGAAGTACACGGCGTTCCCGCCCGTCCGGCTCTTCCTGATCCCGATCTCCTGCAGGACACCGGCCTCTTCGCGTGTGTAAACCTGTTCTTTCCGCCGAAACCCATCCGGCAGCAAGAGAGCGTCCAGGAAAGTCGCGATGTTCGACGGCGGCATTTCTGTTCCTATCAACGTTCAGGCGGGACGAAGAGGCCCGCATCCCGCGTCGGCGTGCAGCGGAGATTTGGCCGTGATTCGTCATGGCTCCGGCATCCACGCCGGGAGTGCGATGCCGTTGTAGCCGGTCGTCCACGCGAGGGGGATCTCCAGCGGCGCGCTCACTCTGAGCAACGCGACGGTCGTACCTGCCCACCCCTGCCGCGGCTCGAAGCGGGCGAGGATCCACTCCCCATCGGGCGACCATTGCACGCCGGGAATGTAGTTTCGCCCCGGTGGTGAGATGGCGCGCGCCCCCGTGCCGTCGGGTCGGACGACCCAGATCTGATCATCGGCCCAATATGCGATCAGGTCACCGGCTGGCGACCAGCGCGGTCTCTGCCCGCCCGCGATGACTTCCGTGACCTCCCGGGTCGCGATCGTCATGATGCGTACAGAGTATCCGTGCTTATTCCCAGTCTGGTTCTCGAATGCCAGCCGTGCGCCGTCCGGAGAGAGCGATGGCCAGTGGTTTACGAGTTGAAAGCACTCGTCCATACCGGTGGGGCTCAGCCGCTCGAGCGCCTGAGGATCCGCGACCGGGAGCCGATAAAGGATTGCGTTAAAGTTGCAGTTGCCACCAGACAGGTACACCCACTGGCCATCCGGCGAGTATGAAAAGCCCATGATCTTGCCCGGCACGTTGAGGTAGCCGTCGCTCGACGCGTTCGGTCCGATGACGTGCTCCGTGGCGCCGTCCAGTTCAACGCGGTGGAGCGAGGACGGACCTACGAAGGTGCCCAGGACCGCAAGGAGGGACTGTCCGTTCGGGTGCCACTCGGGACCATAGTCGCCGGCCTCGAGGTCGTGAGGGAGCTCCATGAGGCGCGTGCCGTCGAGCCCGGCGGTGACCAGCTTGTTGCCTCGCCGTGCGGCGATCGTCGCGACGGGCACGACGCTCACCCACATCGTATCGGACTCGAGACTGCTTCCGTCGAGCCGACCGATCACCGCGGCGCGTGCTGGTTCGCTCGCGCTCACCTGGTCGGCGGTGAGGGTCAATCCCGTCCCCACCACCTCGTATGTGACCGCATCTGGGCGCGTGTTCCCGTACCGGTCCTCGATACGCCCGGTGAGTGCGAGCGTGTGTCCGACCTCGATCGTGGTATCGGCAACCGGGAGTACGACCTGCGTCGCGGCGCCAGGTTCAACGGTATAGCGCGCGGTGTCTCTGATCCCGATCTGCGGGACCTCGATCGCGACCGCACCGGCTCCGGCGACCCGCCCCATCACGATGCGCGCGAGGGCTTCGCCATCAGCAGACGTCATGACCGAGACGAAGCTCGATACTCCGGCGGCGCCCACGTCGCCCACGAGCACACTGGGCGCCGTGGTGCCATCGGGTCGCGCGATCCGAACCGATGAGAAGCGTACCGCCACGCCTGGCATGGCGCGCCCCGCCGTGTCCCGGACGACGATATGGAGCGGCTGCGATAGCGGCGCGTCGATCGTATCGGTGACATTCTCACCGGCGATGAAGGTGATCCCTGGCACAGGGTCCAGGTCGCTGCGCGGTGCCGTGGACTCACTTCCACATCCTGCTAGGGGGGCGGCCAGGGGAAGGAAGAGGAGGAGGTGCGCCCTTCGGCGGACACACGATCGAATCGGATTCACGATAGAGTTGGAGAACGCCATGAGAACAACTGCGTCGCACTATGACTGAACTTCTACAAACCCCTTGGGCGTATGCCCAGGCATTGAAGGTGCGGCAGGTGAACTCACAATCAATCCGCGTTTCGAGTCGCGGCCAGCTGTTGCACACTGCACTGCGAACCTGTCCTCGGCGGTGACGCCCGGCCCACGTCCGTAATGGTGGTTTCGGCGACCGGTCAACCCGGCACCAGCGCGAAGCACGCCCCCACTGGGTCTTTGACAACGGCGTACCGCGCATTCCCTTCAGCGTCCCGTGCTGCCTTGAGGACTCTGCCACCTTCACCCTCGACCCGACGGAGACTTTCGTCGAGATCTCCGACGGGTAGATAGATCATCCAAACCGGCGGTATGTCCGCGTTGACGCCGCGCGCGTGGCAGATTCCGGCGAGCGGACTCCCGTCCTGTCCGAGCATGTTGTAGTCCGCGTGCTGCTGACCTCCGTCCTTCATCGCCACATCCTCGCTGCCCCACCCGATGACCGCCCCGTAGAAGTCCCGAGTGGCCGATGCGTCCGGGACGGTCAGGTCGAGCCAATGGATCCGGCCCGTGGGTCCTTCCACCTTCTCGGGCCGTGGAATCGCATCGGACGGCACGACCGGAATGATCCCGAATGCGGCACCGTTCGGATCGAGGAGGACGGCCCACTGGCTGGCGCCCGCATCGTCCTTGGCGTGCATCAGGACGCGTCCCCCGAGTTCACCCGCGCGCTCCACGCTCGCGGCGACGTCGGCGACCTGGATGTGGGGCATCCATTGGACGGGGAGCTCGCTGTACTCGGGTGTCTTCGCACCGAGCCCGATGATGGGGATCCCGAGGCTGTTCATGAGATCCTCACGCCACAGCGGCTTCTCGCCGGTGCCGAGGACTCGCGAGTAGAACCGCACCTCTCGCTCAAGCTGCGGAACCGCGATGTCGGCACTGAGGACGCCGGCGATGTGCGGACGAAGGCGTTCGATCAAGAGGGCACCTGAGGTTTGGTGTACGGGAGTCCATCCTGTGCGTGGCCCAGACCGCGGTCACCGTACACGCGCGCAGGACGTGGGCGGTCGATCCATCAGCACAATGAGCCCCAACCAGCGGAGCCGCAAGGCGATCGCCACGACGACCATGGATGCGCCAAAGACCCCAGCGCCGATGAGAAACGCCTCCGACCTGCTGCTCGATTGGGTCGACAACGATTCTTTCCCTCCGGGTGAACGGTTCGTGCCGACATGGCGTGCGTGTCCAGGCAGCGGCGAATGCGCAGGCGCTTACCGAGGCGGATAGGTCGGGGTCCCGCTGGCGCGCGACCTCTCCTGCCAGGGCTCTTCCAGCACGCGCAGATCCTCCGAGGGATCGTAGCCCTCATCTCCCGGCGGTTCCAGCGTGTCGAGGACCTCGAAAGCGAAGTTGTCCGCCCCGAGTTCGTTCCAGTCCTGCTGGAGTTCGCGGATCGGGTGGACACCGATCGCGCCCTCGAGATCATCCTCGTCCGGTCGAGCCTCGCTTCGAAGAACGAAACCGAACGGGGTGAGGTGCCGCCGAGCGCGTGGCTGTGCGGTTCGGAGTCTCTGAGGCGACGGCTGGCCTCCTGACGAGCCCGTGGCGGGCTGGCCGGTGGGTCGTCATGGATCAGGAGTTCCGCAGCATCCGGGGAGTTCGCGTGGCTCTTCCCCTGAGACGCGAGCCGAGGTCGTGGTCTGGCGTGCTCGGTTCCGCAGGCCTTCGAACTCCCAGACCCACTCGGTGAGGAGGCGGACGCCGTAGCCCGTCGAGCCCTCCGGGTGGATCCCCTGGGCGCTCGCCACGAAGGCATCGCCGGCCATGTCCACGTGGGCCCACGGCGTGTCCCCCGCGAAGTGTTCGAGAAAGATCGCGCCGGCCTGGGCACCGGGTGATCCGGTGTTGATCTGATCGGCGATCCGGCTCCGGGTGATCCCTTCGTACCCCTCCAGCGGCATCGGCCAGACTCGCTCTCCGGTGAGCCGACCGGCGGCCCGGAGCGTCTGCTCGAGTCGCGGGTCCCGGGTGAAGAGGGCCGCGTACTCGTTCCCGAGCGCCGTCATCTTCGCGCCCGTGAGGGTGGCAATGTCGACGAGGACCCGCGCGTTCAGGTGCTCGCGGGCGTACCAGAGCGCGTCGGCGAGGATCAGGCGTCCCTCGGCGTCGGTGCTCCCGATCTCGATCGTGCTCCCGTCGCCGGCCCTGACGACGTCGCCCGGGAGGCTGGCGTCGCCCGAGATCATGTTGATGGAGAGGGGCACGACCGCGACGACGTGGACGGGCGCCCTCTGGGCGGCCAACGCCTGTACGGCCCCCACGACGGCGGCGCCCCCGGCCTTGTCGGTATGCATCCGGAGGATGGAGGCCCGATCCGTCTTCAGGTTGTAGCCCCCGGTGTCGAAGCTGTTGCCCTTCCCGATGAGGGCGATCGGAGCCCCGTCGCTCCCCCGCCACCGGGCGACCAGGAGGTGGGCTCCCATGTCGCTCCCCTGGCTCACGCTGTACAGGGCGCCCATCCCGAGAGCACGGACCTCCTCTGGCCCGAGGACCGTCACCTCGACGCCGAGGGGCTCCAGCACCGCCCGCGCGAAGTCGGCGAAGACCTTCGGGTACCCGATCCGCCCCGGGAGGTTGGTCAGCTCCCGGGCGGTGAAGACCGCCTCGGCGAGGGCGCGGAGGGGGCGGTAATGTTCCTCGACCCGGTTCGGGTTCGCACTGTGCCAGGTGAAGGCCTGGGCGGGGCGGGGCCGGGGGTTGCTCAGGTACCGGTCGAATCGGTAGTTCCGCAGGTCGAGCCCGTGTGCGACCGCCGCGGTGAGGGCCGCAGCCGCCTCCGTCGCTCCCAGGAGGGCGGAGCTCACGACCACCGTTTTCGCATCGGTGCCGTCGAGCCGCGCGCTCAGCGACGCGCCGATCAGCTCGGCCCTATGACGCTCCGTGGAGCCCACGTTCCCGACTCCGAGGAGGATCAGGCGGCCGAAGTCGAGCCCGACCGGGGCCAGAATCTCCAGCTCCGACCCGGCGGTCGGGGTGAAGCCGCCGGCCGCGATGGCGCGACTCAGATGATCCCGGGTCGCCGGCGACCACCCGGCCAGCGCAGGCGTCGAGATGCCTTCGGGCACCAGGAGGACGAGGACGTCACCGCTCACCGGCATCCGGTCCACGAAGGTATGGCGGGTGTGGAGGTACGGGGCGGGTAGAACTTGAGCGGAGAGGTCCTGTGCAGAGAGACGCCGGGAGGTCCACGTCGGGACCAGCAGCACGGTGAAGAGGAAGAGGGCCAGAGTCCGTGCAGGCGACATCTTCATCGTGTGACTCCATGATCGCGGATGTGAATTCCGAAAAGAGGCGATCCCGATGCCGGTCGAGGCCGGGTCGAATCCCCGAACGACCCTGGAGTGTGCCGGGATCGACGCCCCCCAACGTACCCCGTCGTCGCAGGCGTGAGCAAGCAGGTCGGCAGGTCACGCCGAGCGGCATCCCCGCCACCCCCGCCTCCTCACTCTCCCGCGTACCCCAACACCCCACCCTCCACCCGAACGGCCACCTCATCGCCTGGGCTGGCGTCCCCGGCCCCACCGTGCACCGCCAGCTCCGCCTCGCCCACCCGCAAGCGGTAGTGCGTGACCGGTCCCGCGAAGCGGCGCTCGGTCACGACGCCGCGGAGTTCGGGGTGCCCATCGTCGATTGCGATGTCCGTGACGCGGGGCTCGCCGTGCGTGGAGGACCCGGCTCGCGAGAAGGGCCCCCCGTGTCCCGCGGGGAGCTCGTCGCGCGCGACGCCGGGCGCGGCGAGCCGATCCCGCGATCCATCGTTCCCCGCGCTCGCCACGCCAACGGTCAACGGCGCCAGCTGCACCGCCTCGGGGCGGATCATCACGCGGACCCGGTCTCCAGCGCGGAGCTCTCGCATCGCGCGAACCTCCTCCCTCTCGCGGTACTCCCCTCCTCCGTCCGACGTTCCGGCCATACCCACGATCTCCACCCGCCACCGCGCCCCGCCCGGGAGTGCGCAGAGCGCAGTCTCGCCGTCGAGTTGGAGGATCTCGGCGTCGAGGAAGTTCGCGCGGCCGAGGAAGCTCGCGACGAAGGGGTTGGCCGGGCGCTGGTAGAGCGCCTCGGGCGAGTCGACCTGCTGGAGGTGGCCGTCGCGCATGACCGCGATCCGGTCGGAGAGGGCGAAGGCCTCCTCCTGGTCGTGGGTGACGAAGATCGCGGTGATCCCGACTCGCCTGAGGAGGGCGCGGAGCTCGTCGCGGGTCCGTTCGCGCAGCGCGGCGTCGAGGTTCGAGAGCGGTTCGTCGAGGAGGAGGACCCGGGGCTCGGGCGCGAGGGCGCGGGCGAGCGCGACGCGCTGCTGCTGGCCGCCGGAGAGCTCCTGGACGCGGCGCCCGCCGTACCCGGCGAGGTCGACCAATGCGAGGGCCTCCTCGACGCGGCGCCGGATCTCGGTCCGGGACCGGCGCTGCGTCCTGAGCCCGAAGGCGACGTTCTCGAAGACGTCGAGGTGAGGGAAGAGCGCGTAGCTCTGGAAGACCATCCCGAACCCGCGACGCTGGGGCGAGAGGCCGGTGATGTCCTTGCCGTCGAACAGGATCCGCCCGGCCGTCGGAGTCTCGAAGCCCGCGATCATACGGAGCGTCGTCGTCTTCCCGCACCCGCTGGGGCCGAGGAGCGTCAGGAATTCGCCGGGCCGGACCTCGAGCGAGAGGTCGGCGACGGCGGCGGTCTCGCCGAAGCGCTTCGTCAGGGACTCCAGCCTCAGCATACGCGGGTCCTCAGCGCCCCCCGCGCCCGCGGACGTGCTCGTCCCAGTGCCGCATCCAACTCGGCGTCTCGCGCTGGAGGAGCGCCCAGTCGAGCGGTTCGGGGACGATCCGTTCCCGTGCGGCCCGGAGCCGCTCCGGGAGCGAGTCGGCGGGGACATCGGCCCGGGCCGGGAGCCGGTAGAAGTCCCGGGCCGCGAGGAGCACGCCGTCCATCCCGCCGACGAAGTCGACGAACGCACGGGCGAGCTCCGGGTGCCTCGTCCCGGCGACGACGGCGATCCCATCCACGACGAGGGGCGTGCCGCTCGTCGGGATCACGTAGTCGATCGGCAGCCCGGTCCGCGCGCGGAGCTCCTCGATGTCCGGCATGTCCCAGAGCGTGACCAGCCCCTCCTGCCGGGCGAGCTTCTGGTAGAGGAGCGTCGGGTTGAGGACGTACTCCTTGGTCTGGGCATCGAGCCGGCGGAGCCAGTCCATCCCCTGGGCGGTGTCGCCGGTCGCCTGGATCGAGCGGTGCAGGATCATCCCGAAGATCGTGCGCATCGTCCCGCTCGCGAGGGGGTCGCGGATCAGGACCTGCCCCTTCCAGCGCGGGTCCAGGACGTCGTCCCAGTCCCGGGGCACATCGGCGGCCGGGACCGCTTCCGTGTTGTAGGCGATGACTTCGGGCGTGAGATACGTCCCGTGCCAGCGCCCGGCCTCGTCTCTCGCCTCCTCGGGGAGCGCGGCGGCCCACTCCGGCGTGTACGGCTCGAGGAGCCCCTCGTCCGCCGCGGTCACGAACATCCCGTGCGGCGCGCCCCACCAGACGTCGGCCTGCGGGTTCGCCCGCTCCGAGCGCAGCCGGTCCAGGACCTCCTGCGAGCCCATGTCGATCCACTGCACGTCGACGTCCGGGTACAGTTCCTCGAACTTCGCCTCGAACGCCTCGAGGAGCGCGCGGCCGTGGGGCGAGTAGACGACGAGGGGCGTACGGCCGTCGCCGGCGTCACAGCCGGCGAGGGCGAGGGCGGCGGCGAGGGCGAGGGTCGTGTATCGTTTCGTCATTGCAGCCTTGCTTCCAGTGTTGCCATGACGCGGACATCGTCGTCGTGAAGCGCGGTGCCGCGCGTCAGCGCTCGTGTCGGCCGATCGAGAGCAGGTTCGCGAAGAGCCGGTACGCGCCCGGCACCCCGGCCGGGAGCTGGCGGAAGAGCGCGAGCCCGGTGTAGACGTAGGTCCCCTTCCCGTGCTCGGCGACGAGGAGTCCGCCGCGGAGCGGCGCCTCGCCCGGGTCGCTCATCTCGAGGAGCGGCGTGTAGCGCTCGTCCCAGCTCCGCGCGAAGTAGAGCCCGCGCTCCTGGACCCACCCCTCGAAGTCCGCGTCATCGATCCGGTTCGGCCACGAGAGCACGGGGTGCGACGGGTCGAGGAGCCGGACCGGCGCCTCCTCGTCCGTGACCCGGTCGTGCGGCCGGCCGATGGTCAGCGGGTACGGCGCGTAGCCGCCGTTCGAGAAGGCGTACTGGTTGTACTGCACGACCAGCGTGCCGCCGGCCTCGACGTAGTCCAGGAGCCGGCGGTTGTGTTCCCGGACCTCCGGCCGGTGCTCGTACGCGCGGGTCCCGAGGACGACGGCGTCGTAGCCGTCGAGGTCCGTCGTGCCAAGCGCCGCGGGGTCGATCACGTCGAGCGCGATGCCGAGCTGCGCGAGCGCGTCGGGGACCTGGTCGCCCGCGCCGAGCACGTAGGCGACCCGGAGCCCGGCCAGGACACGGACATCGAAGGCCTGGACCGTGGTCGCCGCGGGGCGGTACAGCGCCCGGGGCTGGATGTGCGGGTAGTCGATGAGCTCGTAGCCCCGGTCGTACCGGGCTCCGCCCGCGCGTTCGAACACGGCCCGGACCGTGTACGCGCCCGGCGCCGTGCCCTCCGGCGGCACGGCCCGGAACGTGACCGTCCGGCTCTCGCCGGGCTCCGCGAAGCGGACCGGTACCGCGGCGGGCTCGACCCGCCAGCCCTCGGGCACGACGAGGCGGAGCGTGCCCTCCGCGCCGGCGCGCGCTTCGCCGATGAGATGGACGGTGAAGGAGAGCGGGGCGGGGGACGCGGCCCCGCCCGCGTCGTTCCGCGCGCCGTCGACCACGGCCTTCGTCAACGTGTCCCCGCCCCCGAGCGGGAGCACCGCGACGGCCGGCTCGAGCCGGACCGAGACCGCGGGCACGACCCGGACCGGCCGTCGGATCTCGCCCTCCGTCGAACTCACGGTCCGGTGGACCGCATCGTCTTCGAGCGGGACCCGCGCGCCGGCGACCTCGATCTCGGCCACGGCCTGGACGGCACGCGGCTCGAACGGCAGGCCGCGGATCTCGATGTCGTCCGGCCAGCGGTAGAGGTCGCCGTCCCGCGGCGCGCGGAGGTGGTACGGCTCGGTCGGCGGCGCGTCGGCCGGGACGGCCACACTGAACCGCCGGGTCAGGAGCGCGCCGGGCGCCACGGGCTCGGCGGAGAGCGGCGCCTCGGCCGTCGCGCGCCACCCGTCCGGCAGCGCGGGCTCCAGCGCGTGCACGTGGACCGGCCGCGTGCCGCCGTTCCAGACCGTGAGCTCGAGCGCGAACGTCTCGCCGGGCACGACCCGCTCCGCGTCGGCGATGACATCGAGCGTGAGCCCCGCCGCGAGGGCGACGGCGGCGTGGAGGTCGTCGCGCTCGGCGGCGAGGTGATAACGGAGCTGCTCCGCGGATGCATCGCCTCGGGGTTCGAGGCGCGCGATCACGCCGTCGAGGAGCGCGAGCGCCTCGGTCAGGTGGGGGACGAGCGCGTCGGGCGCGAAGGGGTTGAACGCGTCCCGCGCACGGGCGACGACGGCGTCGTACTCGCGGAGCCGCTGCACGAGGTCCTGGTCCGCGCCGAGCGACGCCGCGCGGCCGGCCGTCGTCCCGCTGAGCCCCTCGAACGGCGGGTCGGAAGGAGGTCCGGCGTCGAGCCGGACGAGCGCGACGGCGCGGGGGCCGGGCAGCTCGGCCTGGCCCATGTCCTGGGACCGGTGCCGGCTGCGGCTCTCGGCCGCGATCTGGTGATACGACCGCCCGAAGAGCGGATCGTACACCCCGGTCTCGAGCGCGTACGCCTCGTCCGGCGCGCCCCGCCAGAGCGCCTGATAGAGCTTCGACGGCGAGTGCGGCCGCAGCCCGCGCGCGAGCTGGTCGGGGAACCGGGACGGGTCGCCCGCCACGGCGAACGCCTCCCGCGCCAGGATCCCGGCGGCCTGGTGCTGGCCGTGGCCGTCGCGGGGCGTACCGCTGAAGACGCTCACGACGATGTCGGGCCGGAACCTGCGGATCACCGCGACGACGTCCGCCAGGACCGAGTCCTTTGGCCAGTGCCGGAACGCTTCGTCCGCGCTCTTCGAGAACCCGTAGTCGTACGCGCGCGTGAAGAACTGGCCGGCGCCGTCCAGCCGCCTCGCCGCGAGCAGCTCCTCGGACCGGATCAGCCCGATCGCCTCCTGCAGCTCCGGCCCGATCCCGTTCTGACCGCCGTCACCGCGGGTCAGCGAGAGGTACGCGACGTCCGCGCCCCGGCCCAGCGCGAGCGCGGCGAGGACGCCGGTGTTCTCATCGTCGGGGTGCGCCGCGATCATGAGGACGCGCTCCGTCGTGCCCAGCTTCCGGAGCGCGAGCCCGAGCGCGGCGGCACCCTGGTGCTCGCCCGCAGGGCGCTGCGCCGCAACGGGCGCGGGCACGGCCGCGACGGCGGCGAGCGCGGTCGCGAGCGCAGCGGCGATGACGCCGATGCGGGCTGTTCGGATCAGGTCGTTCCGTCCCATGGAGCCTGAAGGTAGAACGATAAGGGCGCAAAGCAAGGGAGGAACGCGCGGGATCGGGGCGGGTCACCCCGCTTCGGCGCGCGTCCGGGGGCTCATCGCTCCGGAGCTCCCCAGGGCGCCCGGGGCAGGGCGCCGCCCGGCCGGTAGACGACCGTCACGCCCAGGATCCACGCGTTCCCTTCGTATCCCCCTACATTGAGCTCTTCCGCAGGCTGGCTGCGTCGCGTCCGGGGCCGGACCCTTCCACGGCGGTCGTCCTGGAAGACGTACTCGAAGCCCGCGTCGGCGGAGAGGCGGTCCGTCATCCGGAACCCGGCGCCGGCGGTCAACGTCCACCGCCTCGCCTCGGGGAGGAGCGGCGTGACCGTCACATCCGGCGTGGCCGCGGTATTGTACCCGATCCCCGTCCGCCCGGTCCATCGGTCGCTCACGGCGTAATCCGCGCCGAGCCGGAAGGTGCTCGCGTCCTCGAAGTCGAGGAAGAGGGTTCGTCAGGCGCGCGCGCGAAGTCGAGCCCTGTGCCGGGCGAGAACCGGTCCGGCACGAACCGGTACGCGACCGTCGGCTGGATGAAGATCCCGGAAAGACGGTTGTCGTACCCGACGAACCGGCCCTCGAAGCCGAGCGCCGCGGGCGAGTAGAAGACGGCCGAACCTTCGTCGCACGAACCGCCGACGCCCGCTCCGGCACGACCGACCATGCATGCGCCGTGCGGGTAGACGGCCGCGCCCTACGCGAACAGCATGGACGAGGGCGCGGCCGCGGCGGGCGGTGGCGGAGGCCCCGACATGGCTGCGCGCACTCCCGGCAACGTCCGCCTCGCCCGCGCCCCCTCGACGAAGTTCGGCCGCGTTGGACCACATTGTGCGGGGCGGGATGACGTGCCGGTCCCCGACCCGCTGGGCGCACGTCCCGTCGGCATCCGGGCCGTGCGCTGGACAGGGGGCCGCCGGTCTTCGGATGCGGTCTGTCGCAGCTTCCGGTGCAGGGGCTCCCCATCCCTTCGACGGTGAGAACGTGCGGCGCACCGTACTTTCGACCCTGATCCTGGCCTCGCTCGCGTTCGCGGGCGAGGCGGCGGCGCAGGCGCGCGGGCCTCGGGGCGCTGCAGGGAGCTTCCTCCTGGTCGGCTGGCAGCGCGCCGACCTGGACGCGCTGAACACGGCGCTGGCCACGCACGGGTACCCCGAGTTCTCGAAGGACTTCGTCGCGCTCGGCGCCGGCGGCTACCGCCGGTTTGGCCGCCTCCTCGTCGGCGCCGAGGCCGCCACGCTCGTCTCGACCGACGGCACCGTCGACGCGGACGACTTCGAGCTCCGCCTCAGCGGCGGCCAGGGCGCGCTCGACCTCGGGTACGCGCTCATCGATGGGCCGATCCGGCTCTACCCCCTCGCGGCGATCGGCGTCTCCGGCCTGTGTCTCCGGATCTCCGAGACCGGCCGGGTCCGCTTCGACGACGTCCTGGACCGGCCCGGCCGCTCGATCGAGATGAACCAGGTCGCGCTCCTGCTCCGGCTCGGGCTCGCCGTCGAGCGCCCGTTCGGCGGAGAACGCGGCGGATTCGTCTCGGGCTCCGGGCCGGGTACGCCTTCGCGCCCTTCACCTCCGACTGGGGCACGGACGACGACGCGCTCGATATCGTCGGCGGCCCGGACGCCCGGGCGAAGGGGCTCTTCCTCGGCCTCACGCTGGGCGGCGAGGCGCGACGGCGCCGGTCGTAGCGGCGACCCACGACCGCCTCCAGAGAGGCGGACGGCTCGTTCGCGCGGCCTGTCGCATCCAGGCGCCGCACAGTATCTTCCCCTGGACCGTTCGCAACTCAGGCCCCCTTACCCTGGATACCCATGTCCGAACTGCGCCTGCAACTCGACGTCACGCCGCCGCATCGGATCCGGTACTACGAGGAAGCCGGCGTCGTCCGCCGCGCCTTCTGGCTCGCCGGTCGCGCCGTCGTCTTCCAGCTCACGCAGCAGGACGACGATGGACCGGTCACCGTGCACGCGTACTCGGATCGCCCGCTCGATGACGTGTCGGACCGGGTCCGCGACGCGGCGCGCCACATGCTCGCGGTGGACGACGACCTCGCCGGATTCCACGCTGTCGTCGCGAACGACCCGCCGATGGCCGAACTCGCGGCGAGGCTCCCCGGCTTCAAGCCGCTCCGGGTCCCGGACCCCTGGACTTCGCTCGTCTGGGCGCTGATCGATCAGCGGCTCAGCAACGAGGCCGGCCGCTTCATCCGCGGCCACATCGCCGACCGGTTCGGCCCGAAGATCGAGGTCGACGGCGAGCAAGTCGCGGTCCTGCCCGACCCGCAGACCGTCCTGGATACGCCCCACCGGGAGCTCTGCGAGACCGGCCTCTCGGAACGGAAGGCGGAGTACATGAAGGAGATCGCGCGGGCCGCGCTCGACGGGAAGATCGAACTGGAGACCGTCGCCGGAATGGAGCCCGGGGCCGCGCTCCAGTACCTGATCGACCTCCGCGGCATCGGGCAGTGGACCGGCGAGGTCGCCGCGATCTTCGGCCTCGGCCTGCGCGACGTGCTGCCGGCTGGCGATCCCCGCATCCGGCGCGCGCTCGGGCGGCTCTACGGCCTGCCCCAGACGCCCGATTCCGGCGAGATCCTGCGGATCGCGAAGCGATGGACCGGATGGCGCAGCTACGCCGCCGTCTACCTCTGGCGCGCGGGGATGCCCGTCGCGGCCGGGAGCTAGCACGATCGGTGCAGTAGCTACGCTCCGAGAGGAGCCGGGGGCGGTCCGCCGCACGACGGGCCGCCCTTTTCATCCCCTGCCACGAGGAGCGCACGTCATGGCGCGACAGGCCAGATCCGGCGATACCGTCGCCGTACACTACACCGGGAAGCTCGACGATGGGACCGTCTTCGACTCCTCCCATGGCGGCGAGCCGCTCGAGTTCCAGCTCGGGAGCGGCGCGGTCATCGGCGGATTCGAACGGGCCGTGACCGGGATGACGGTCGGCGAACACCGCGAGGTCCGGGTCCCGCCCGAGGAGGCGTACGGCGAGCGGCGCGACGAGCTGAACATCGACGTCCCGCGCGACCAGCTCCCCGAGGGCTTCGCCCCGGAGGTCGGCCAGATGCTCGCGCTCCAGATCGCGCCCGGGCAGCAGGCGCTGGCCCGCGTCGCCGGTGTCGGGGACGCCATCGTCACCCTCGACCTGAACCACCCCCTCGCCGGGGAAGCGCTCAACTTCGACATCGAACTGGTCGGGATCCGCTAGCGCGGAGGTCGGGACCATGCCGAAGGAACTCGAAGTGAGCTGCGCAGGCGGCGAGTGCATCTGGCAATGGAACGCGAACGACTACCCGGTCGACGAGCTCGAGATCAGGGTCCGGCGCAAGGACGGTGAGATGGAGGTCCGGACCGTGCCGAACACCGGGCGGCTCGTCCTCCCCGATGATCTGCTCGTCGACGAGATCGTCTCGACCGGGACCGGCGGCGCGACACGCGAGGAGCGCTGGCGGGGGCCGGGCACGTAGGCCGCGGCGGCGTGGCGGCCGGGCTCACGGACGAGCTGCCCCGGTCGTGCACGGCAGCCGCGGGCCCAGGACGACGCGGTCCAGTCGGACCTCGCAACGGCGGGCCAGGACCCCGACCCCGGCCCGGGCCGCGTCGTCCAGCGCGGCGGCGAACGCGGGGTCGATGTGCGCCGCCGCCCGGACCTCCCGCGCATCGCCACGCTGGACCACGAAGAGGACCGCGGCCTCCCACCCGTCCCGCGCCGCGATCGCCGCGAGTTCGCGGAGGTGACGCGCGCCGCGCGCGGTCGGCGCGTCCGGGAAGAGCGCGACACCGTCGTCGACGAGCCCCACGCTCTTGACCTCGAGCACGAGCCGCCGGCCGTCCTTCGGCCGGGCGAGGAGGAAGTCGAAGCGCGACCCGCCGTGCGGCCATTCGGCCCGCTCCAGCCGCCAGCCCTCCAGCTCCGGTAGTCCGCCCGCCTCGATGGCTCGGCGGATCAGACGGTTCGGCAGCGTCGTGTCCAGCGAGACCCACCCTTCGCCTGCAGGGCTCTCGGCAAGGAACGCGGTCCACGCGGTCCGCCTCGTCGGATCGGCGGACGGACAGACCCAGAGCCGGCGGCCGGGGACGAGGATCGCCTCGAGCCGACCCCGCTCGCGGATGTGCGCCTCGACCACGCCGCCCGTCGACTCGAGACGGCAACGGACGACGAAGCGATTGGGTCGATCGAGGAACCTCGCCGGCTCCAGCGGGCCGGGGATCGGCGTCGAGATCGGAGTCGAAGTCCTGTCCATGGCTGCTGCTACCCCGGAGCGGGGCGGATGGCACTCGGCCGCGGAGGACGTGAAGCCGGTCGGGGCGTCGGGCCTCGGACCGGCCCCGGCCGCGACGCGTCCGCGCGCCGCCGCCCTTGACCCGGCCCGCCCCCGGCCCTATGATCCCCTCCGACGACGGGGGTGCTGGTGGGCGACCACCGGCTGAGATCATACCCTACGAACCTGATCCGGGTAATGCCGGCGCAGGGAGTCGTATCGGGCGCTACCCAACGCCCTTCCGCTCGGGGCACTGCAACCAGCCTCCCGGTCGTCGCGCGTTCGTTCCCCGCCGACAGGGAGGTTTTTCATGGACTTCGTCCAGGAGCAGCTCGAGCGGCTCCGCCCCACCTGGGAAGAGATGCTCCATCACCCGTTCCTCCTCCGGACGAGGGACGGGACCATCCCCTTCGAGACCTTCGCGACCTGGATGCGCCAGGACTACCTCTTCGTGGAGGCGGCCATCCCATTCATGGCGCTCCTGATCCCGAAGGCGCCGCCGGCGCACCGGGAGCTGCACACGAACGTGATCGCTATGCTCCAGAAGGAGCTCCGGCTCTTCCACGAGCGCGCGGAGGCGGTCGGCGTCGACATGAAGGGGCTGCGCCCGTCGTTTACCACCCACGCCTACATCCAGTTCATGATCGCGACGGCGTCGCAGGGCACCTACGCCGAGGCGTTCACCGTCCTCTACGCCCTCGAGAAGGCGTACCACGACTCGTGGGCCGTGGTGAAGCGCGGGATTGACCCCGCCTCGCCCTGGTACCCGTTCGTCGAGAACTGGGCCGGCCACGCCTTCGCCGCGTACGTCGCCGGGCTGGAGCGGGACCTGAACGCGCTCGCCGCGGCCGCGGGGACCGCCGAACGGGAGCGGATGGCGGAGCTCTTCGAGACGACGCTCCGCTACGAGATCGCATTCTGGGAGATGGCCGCCACCGGCAGTGGCTGGCCCGGACTCGAGACGGCGGCGACCGCCGCCGCGAAAGGAGGATGAATATGAGTACCGTCGAGCACCGTGCCGTTCCGACCTCCGCGTTCGAGAGCGCGGGCCCCTTTACCGCCGAGCTCTTCGAGGCCGTCCGCCCGATCTGGGACGCGCAGCTCGAGCACCCCTTCGTCAAGGGGATCGGCGACGGCTCGCTCGAGGTGGAGCGCTTCAAGAACTGGGTCCGGCAGGACTATGTCTACCTCCGGGAGTACTCGCGCATGTTCGCCTGGGCCGTGACCAAGGCCCTCGACCTGGAGACGATGGGGTGGTACGCCCGGATGCTGGATCTGCACCTGAACATGGAGATGGGGCTCCACCGCAAGTACGCCGAGCGCTTCGGGATCTCACTGGAGGAGCTGGAAGCCGAGGAGATGTGGCCGACCAACCGCGCGTACACGGACTTCCTGATCCGGACCTCGGCCGACGGCGACCTGGCCGACTTGACCGCGGCGCTCCTCCCTTGCGCCTGGGGCTACGCCTACGTCGGCCAGAACCTGGCCCGGGCCGGGGCGGCGCCCGAGGACCAGCGCTACGCGGACTGGATCGCGATGTACTCCTCCGAGGAGTTCGGCGGCGCGGCCCAGTGGCTCAAGGAGCAGATGGAACGGCTCGGCCGGGACGTGAGCGAGGCGAAGGAGAAGCGCCTGACCGAGATCTTCGTCCTCTCGAGCCGGTACGAGTGGATGTTCTGGGAGATGTGCTACAACGGCGAGGCGTGGCCGATCTGACGGGCGGGACCGCCATGGGCGTCCGGCCTCCTGCCGTCTGCAGGGTGGCGGCCGCGGGACCGGGCGGGTCCCGCACACCCGCCGCCCCCGGCCGGGCGGACGCCAGACGTTTCCGCTGAGCGGCCGATCACGTAGATTTCCGGGCGGCAGGGTCGAATCCGGTCGGCCGTGCCGCCCCTCTTCGCGGTCGGCCGGGCCACGCCTTTTCAGGCTCGGCCGCGCCGCGCCTTTCGAACTCGGCCGCGCCACTCTTTTGCGCGCCGAGAATCGAGATCCGAACCCGATGACTGGTCTGGTAGAGCGATGATGGCTCCTGAAGCGCTGCGGATCCGCCCCGCGACCGAGGAGGACGTCCCGCTCATCCTCTCCTTCATCCGGGAGCTCGCGGAGTACGAGCGACTCCGGCACGAGGTGGTCGCCACCGAGGCATCGCTCCGGGAGACGCTCTTCGGCCCCCGTCCGTACGCCGAGGTCGTCATCGCCGAGCTCGAGGGCGACCCCGTCGGCTTCGCGCTCTTCTTCCACAACTACTCCACCTTCCTGGGCCGCCCGGGGCTCTACCTGGAGGACCTCTACGTGCGGCCGGAAGCACGCGGCCGCGGGATCGGCCGACGGCTCCTGGCTCACCTGGCCGGGATCGCGAGGGACCGCGGGTGCGGGAGGATGGAGTGGTGGGTCCTGGACTGGAACGAGCCGGCGATCCGCTTCTACCGCTCCCTCGGCGCACGCGCGATGGACGAGTGGACGGTCTTCCGCCTCACCCGACCGGAGATCGAGGCGCTCGCCGCCGAGGCCGCTCTGTGAGCGCGCGCCGGCCGACGGGCGCGAGTGGAGCGAGCGCCGGTGCGACGCGCGCCATGGTGACGGCTGTCAGGGCGACGGGCACCCATGCGACGGCGGCGCAGGATCCGGTGCGCAGAGCGATCCGCGACTTCGTCCTCGGGATCGGCGAGCCGCCTTCGCCCGGCGTCAATGGCTCAAGCGGGAGGTCGCGCCCCTCCTCACCGCATGGCGCGAAGCGGGGATCGAGGCGCTCCTCTTCAAGGGGTTCCACCTCGCCGAGTTCGTCTACCCCGTCCCCGGCGCACGCTTTCACAGCGATGTCGACCTCGTTCTGCGAGAAGGCGGCATCGAGCGGGCGGGACGCATCGCACGAGAGTTGGGGTGGCGCGGCACCCCGGACCCGGGCGACGAGGCGCCGCGGTTCGGCCGCGGTGTCTACAACCTGTGGCGCCCCGATGGCGTCACGAAGATCGACGCGCAACGCTTCGTCGTCCACAACGCCGCTCCCTGGACCCGGCTCCCCCGTCGGTCGACCGCTGCCGTCTGGTCGGACTCGCTCGAGCGGTCTCGGGAGGGGACGAGGGTCCGGGTGCCGAGCCCCGTCGACGCGCTCCTGGTCTGCCTGATCCTGCACCGGAGCTGGGAGATCGCGCCGGGGCGGCTCAAACTCTAGCAGACGGCGCAGGAATCTCCGGTCCGCCCGCGGGCCCCCGCACTGCGCGCCGGACCTGACGTTCACCCCGGACCGACCGTTCACCACCCCGGACCGGCGGTTACCCCGGGACCCGATTCCCCCAGGAGATGAGCTGGCCCATCGGCCATGCCCTTGCCGCACGAGGCGCCGGGGTGGTGGCGGCGCCCGGCGCCTGCGTCGCAGAGCCGCGCGCATGGCGGATCGGGTCAAACCGGAAAACGGAAAAGTGGTCCGACGAGCCCGTGGTACTGGTCCGCATCCGGGCTCGCCGGGAGGGTGTAGCTCGGGGATTCGGCCGGGTTGCGGACCACGAGACCGTAGGGGATAACGGTCTCAGCACCCGCGCCGATGAGGGAAAAAGATCGTCGGCCCCGTCTTCCTGCCCCTGCATGGGTGATGGGTGGCCCGGTGCGAAGCTCCCGGGGGGCCACCCTCACCATACGGAAAAACCCTCCGGATCCGATCATCGACCGTACCCGCCCGCCCCGCGCTCATATCGCGCGGGGCGGCAGACGACCCGGCCGTCGGGGATCGGGGGTCAGGATTGGGGATGCCGGGCGGTCTCTCCCTGGCGGATGCGTTCCGCGTCCTCGGGGCGGCCCCACGCCTCGTAGAGGCCGACAACGCCGTCGACCAGTTCGCGGCGACGGGGGTGCGTAGCGGGTAGGCGCTCGCGGGCCATCTCGAGCGCCGGGAGGTAGAGGGCCTCGGCCTCGGCGTACTCGCCGCGGCGGACGAGGACTGCGGCGAGGAAGCCCATGGTCCGGGAGGCGTCGTTCGGTACGCCGTAGGCGGGGTCCTGCTGGCGTTCCAGGATCTCTCGGAGGAGGGGTTCGGCTTCGTCGAGCTTGCCGCGTTCGGCGAGGACGCTGCCGTAGACGGCGCCGGTCCGGAGCGCGGTCGGGTTGTCCTCGCCGTGGATGGAGGCGCGGGTGCGGTACGCCTCGGCAAGGACGGCCTCCGCGGCGGCGAGGTCGCCGCGGGCGCGGAGGAGGCTGCCGAGGTTGTGCTGGTACAACCCGACCGTGGCGTCGACCGGGCCCACGAGCCGGATCCGCATCTCGAGAGCCATGCGGAGGTAGTGCTCGGCGGAGTCCAGGACGCCCTCCTCGTAGAAGGTCGCGCTCAGGTTGTTGAGCGTGGTGGCGAGGTACGTATGGTCCCCGGTGTAGACGCCTTCGTAGCGGCGGAGCAGCTCGTGGTAGAGTTCGCGCGCCTCGGCGGTCCTGCCCTGGGCCTGGACCGCGCGGGCGATGTGGTTGTGGACGGATATCGTGAGGGGGTGATCGTCGCCGTAGATGGCGCGGCGGATCTCGAGCGCCCGGCGCGCGGCGGCCTCCGCCTCCTCTCCCTTCCCGAGGACCGGGAGGATCCCGGCGAGGAGGACGAGCACACCGGCGACCCTGTGGTCGTCAGGCCCCCAGAGGCGTTCGCGGATGGAGCTGGCCTCGCGGTAGAGGGCTTCCGCCTGCGCGAGGTCGCGGCCGGAGTACCAGAGGATGGTGCCGAGGGCCTCCATGGCGGTGGCGACCTCGTCGTTCACCGGGCCGTGGCGCGCGATCCGGGCGTCGAGGGCCTCGCGGGCGAGCCTCTCGGCCTCGTCGTACCCGGTGCGCTCGTGGAGGAGCCAGGCGAGCTCCAGCATGGCCTGGGTGGTCAGGTCGTGGCGCTCGCCGAGGATGCGGCGGCGTAGCTCGAGGGCTTCGCGCATGAGCGCCTCGGCCTCGAGTTCCCGCCCGACCACACGGCGGGTCTGGGCGAGGGTGACGAGCCGGTCGGCGTACTCGGCGCGGTGGTTCGTGCGGAGCGCGCGGCCACGCTCGAGGGCGAGGGTCGCGAGGGAGTCCGCCAGCGCATAGTCGCCGAGCCCGAGGTAGGCGCGGGCCATGGCGTCGAGCAGGCGGGTCTGGACCTCGGGACGCGCGTCGAGTTCGCGGGCGCGAGCGGTGCCCTCGGCGAGGAGCTCGCGGGCGGTGATCGTGCGGCCCTGCGCCTCCTCGGGGTCGCTCGCCTCGAAGAGGCCGACGAGGTAGTCGACCAGCTCCTCCGCGACCGCGAGCGCGCGTTCCGCTCTCCTCGCCTGCCAGGTGACCGCGGCAAGGCCGCCGGCGAGGAGGAGGATGATGGCGACGGCGACCGAGACGCCGAGCGCGTGGCGGCGGATGAACTTGCCGGCCCGGTAGCGGAGTGTGGGGAGCCGGGCGCTGATGGGATGGCCGGCGAGGTGCCGGGCGATGTCGTCGCGGAGGAGCTCGACGGCGGCATAGCGGCGAGCGGGCTCGCGCTCGAGGGCGCGGAGGCAGATGGCATCCAGGTCGCCGGCCAGGCGCCGGGCGCGATCGGAGGCCCGACCGGCATCCGAACGCGCGGCGCGTCGGGCGGCGACGGACGGCACGACGACGTCCTCCCGCAGCGCCGCGGTCCACGTGGCGGGAGTCCCCGATCCCTGCGATTCGCGGGGCGGTACGCCGGCCAGGAGTTCGTAGAGGAGAGCGCCGAGGCCGTGAACGTCCGTCGCGGTCGTGATCGGCTCGCCCAGGATCTGTTCCGGCGCCGCGTAGGCAGGCGAGAGGATGCGCGCGGTCGTCGCGGTCTGCACGGCATCGAACGCGTCGTCCTCGAGGAGCTTGGCGATACCAAAGTCCAGGAGCTTGACGCGCCCGTCCTCGGTGACGAGCACGTTGGAGGGCTTGATGTCCCGATGGACGACGGCGTGGCGGTGCGCGAAGGCGACGGCGTCGCAGACATCCAGGAAGAGCCGGAGCCGCGCCTCGACATCGAGGCCGCGCGCGTCGCACCACTCGGTGATCGGCGTGCCCTCGATGTACTCCATCACCAGGTACGGCGTCTGGTCGGAGGCGACGCCGGCGTCGAGGAGCCGCGCGATGTGCTCGTGCTCGAGACGGGCGAGGACGCGCTGTTCCTGACGGAACCGGGCAAGGCGGACCGGGTCGCCGAAAGCGCCGCGAACGACCTTGAGGGCGACGTGGTTGCCGAGATCCTCACGCACGGCGCGGTAGACGGTGCCCATCCCCCCCTGCCCGATCGGCTCGAGGATGCGGTAGGGCCTGAGTGTGCGTCCGGTGAGCGGCGCGGCGAGGAGGCCGGCGGCCGCGGCGAGTTCATCGGGCGTGGCACGAAGCGGGGCTGCCGGCTCGGCATCGTGGGCGAGGAGGACAAGGACCTCGTCGCGGACGGCGTCGTCCGGCGCATGAGCCTCGAGAAAGGAGGCGCGCTCCTCGGGGGGCAGCTCCAGCGCCTCGTGGAAGAGCCGTTCTACGATCGATTCGTCAGACGATGTGGACATGGGCCGGAATACGATGTGGCATACGGCGCGGTTCAGCGCACCACGGTTCCGCACGGTGTGGTTCGGCGCGGCGCGGCGGCCGCGGCGGACCCGCGGCGGCCGGCCGGAGCGCAACCACGGGGAATATAGGCCCGCACGGACGTCCGGACCACGCAGGGACGCGGTGGGACCGGGGGAGCGGCCTTGCGCGACGGGGGATGAAGAGAGCGGGCGACGGGGGGTCGCCCGCTCTTCGCGGTGGCCTGACGAAGGTGGTGAGTTGGGAAATCGGGATGGGGAAATGGGCCAAACCGGAAAACGGAAACGTGGTCCGACTAGGGCCGCCAGGCGGCGACTCCGATGGACGTCGTCAACCGGACCTCGGAGCCGTCATCGAGGTCGACCAGGAACATCCCACGCTGCCCGTCACGTTCTCCGGTGATCAGGAGCCTGCGCCCGTCCGGCGTCCAGAGCACCACATTGTCATCTTCAGGGTGCTCGGTCACCCGGATCTGACCCGTACCGTCGGCGTTCATCACGTAGACTTCGTAATTGCCATCACGGAGGCTCCTGAAGGCGATCCGGCTGCCGTCCGGCGACCAGACCGGCCCCTGGTTGTTCGCCGCGGTCGTGGTGAGTACGACCCGGCCGCCGGAGCCGTCCGGGTTGATCACGCAGACCTGATACGCCGTGGCGGTCGTGCAGGTGAAGGCGAGCTTGCTCCCGTCCGGCGACCATTTCGGCGTCTTGTTGACGAAGTGATCGGAGGTGATGTTCACCGCGTTCGTCCCGTTCGCGTTCGCGACGTAGAGGTCGTTGTCGTTGACGTTCCAGAGCGCGACCCTCGAGCCGTCCGGCGACCAGACGGGCTCGTTGTCACCGTAGCGTGCGCCCGAGAAATCGTAGAGACCGGTCCCATCCGTGTTCATGCCGTAGAGCTTGCCGAATCCGCCGATCTGAAGCACGAAGAGGAACCGGGTCGCGTCGGGCGAGACGGACATCTGCTGGACGGAGTGCTCCGAGGACTTCGTGATGTTCACCAGACCGGTCCCGTCCGCGTTCACGCCGAAGACGTTGACGATGCCATCGCGTAGAGCACGGATCAGCAGACGTTGACCATCCGGCCGCCAGGTCACCTCGTACACGGCGTTGAGACCGAGCGAGAGCTCTCTCACCAGCGTCCCGTCCTCGTTGACCAGCCGCACGCCTGATCCCCCGCTGACCGCGAACTGCTCCATGACCCGTACCGGGACGTTCGCGGAGAATGCCCCCGCCGACGCCGTGAGGGTCGTGCGGCTCGCATAGCTCACCGCCGTCACCAGCCCTTCGTCATCCACGGTCGCGACGCTCGGGTCCGCACTCGACCAGAGGATCGTCGCTCCGGCGACCGGATGCCCGTTCCGGTCGACGACCGCGGCCGCGACCCGGACCGTGTCGCCCTCGCCGATCACGAGCGAGTCCGCGCCGACCTCGAACGCGACGGCGAGCTGCGCGACCTCGACGACGACGGTGTCGGCGGCCTCGCCCGCTCGCGCAACCACGTGGGTCGAGCCGTTGCCGTGCGCCACGATCCACCCCTCCGCATCGACCGTGGCCACGCCCTCGTCCAGGCTCGCCCAGCTCACGACGGCATCGACGATCTCGGCGCCGTCGGCATTCCGCACGACCGCCGCGACCTGCACGGAGTCCCCGAGCGCGTCGAAGTCGATCCGGTCCGGCGTCACCTCGACCGATGCGGGGACGTTGGCGGGGTCCTCTGGGTCGGGGTCTTCGGGATCTTCTGGGTCCTCGGGGTCCTCGGGATCCTCGGGATCCTCGGGGTCTTCTGGGTCTTCTGGATCTTCTGGATCTGGATCTTCTGGATCCTCGCCGGGAGCCCGTTCGACGATAACGACGGCGGTGTCGGCCACCGCGCCGGCTCGCGCGATGATCCGGGCGGTTCCGGCCGCGCGGGCACGGACGAGCCCCACTGCGTCGACCTGCACGGTCGCGGAGTCCGTGCTCGACCAGTCGATCGCCGGCTCGTGGATCTCGGCGCCGTTCGCGTCCCGGACCACGGCACCGAGTCGGGTCGTGTCTCCCTCGAGGACGGCGACGGTGTCCGGGTCGAGCGCGAGCGTGGCGGGCCGCTGGGCGACGATGACGATGGCGGAGTCGGCCAGGGTCCCCAGCGAGGCGGTGATGGTCGTCGAGCCGTTGGCCACGGCCAGGACGCGGCCGTGCGCGTCGACGGTCGCGACGGCGGGGTCCGCGCTCATCCACACGATCGCGGCCTTCGCGATGGGCTCGCCGTGCTGGTCACGCACACCCGCCGTGACGACGGCGGAGTCGCCAAGTGACACGAAGTGGAGCGTGTCGGCGTCGACGATGACCGTCGCGGGCACGGGAGGGTCAGGCTCGAGGGGCGTGGATTTGTCCCCGTCGCCGCCGCACGCAGCCGGAACGAGTACGACGGCCAGCGCCAACGGGAGCCACCGGATCGCTGCTCTATGGGATCGCGCCTCCATGGTCGGATTCAAGTCCTGGTCGTGGACGGGCACGCCGGTCCATATGCCCGTCCCGGCGCGGAAAATCTCGAAAATCAGCAGCCGGTGGTATGGCATGAACATGCCATGCGGTGGGAAGCGATGCCGCGCGAGGGGGAACGGCGGAACCCCACTGAACTGGTCGAACCGCTGAACCGGTCGAACCGCGCTCGCGGTTCAACCTGCCGGCCGTTTCGCCGCGCACCGGGCCACCCGCAGGGTGGAACGGGTCAATCCGGAAATCGGAAACCTGGTCCGACGAGTCGTTTGGAGAGCCACGCCTTGGCGAAGCGCAGGTCCCGGACGACGGTGGGGACCGAGACGCCGACCGCCTCCGCTGTCTCCTCGAGGGTCAACCCGGCGTAGATGTGACATTCGATGACCGCCAGGTGCCTCGGATTGCGCTCGCCGAGCGCGGTGAGGGCGCGGTCAAGGTCGAGCAGCTCGTCGGGGACGAGGTCGCGCTTCACGCCGACGGAGTCGTCGAGGGTGACGAGGGGCTGACCGCCGCCGCGCTTGGCGGCGGTGCGGTGGGCGGCGGCATCGGCGAGGACCTGGCGCATGGCGCGTGCGGCGACGCGGAAGAAGTGGGCGCGGTCCTTGATCTCGACCCCGGTGCCGGCGACCAGTTTGAGGTACGCCTCGTGGACGAGCGCCGTCGCATTGAGCGTCTCCCCGGCCCGGCCCTGCCGGACGGTCGCGGCCAGGCGCCGCAACTCGTCATAGATCAGGGGGAAAAGACGGTCCAGCGACTCGCGGTCGCCCGCTCGGACCGCCGCCAGGAGTTGCTGTACCGTTTCTGAATTGGGGGCTGACACTATGCGTTGACTCGACTGCGACATCCACCCCATCGCACCGCGAGGCCCACGGGGCGCGCTCCGACCGATCACGCGACTGCGTTGCCGCCAACCAGGCGGGCAGATGCCGCGACGCCGTCCGTGGCCTTCGTGTGCGGAGCAGAGAACACAATATAGCTCCTCCCGGGATGACAGGCCATACAGACCGGACCAGGCGCCGTTCTCGGGTCGTGCTCAAACGAGGCCCGGCGGGGCTCGTGAGGCGCCGCGCCGGCTCCTCGTTCGTCCGCACCGCACGTCCCGCGGAACCACTCGGACACGTGTCGGTGCACCATCGATCGGACCGGTCGAACCGCTCTCGCGGATCAACCGGCCGGCCGCTCCGTGCCCAGGATCACCTTCGCCGTCGTGATGATCTGGCCGACGTGCCGCGTCACGTGCTCGGCGGCGTGGTAGAGCAGACCCAGCACGGTGCTGGGCAGTCGCTTGCGCCCCACTTCGCGGGGCTCGAGGAGGATTGAACGCGGGGTGGCGCGAACCTGGTCGAGCGCCTGCGCGATCGCCGCCTTCGCTTCCGCCACCAGCTCCGTCGCCCCGGCCGGCGGATCCCCGGGCTCGCCTTCGGCGCGGAGCGCGGCCAGCTGCGCTTCGGTCAACATCTCGCCGCGCGCGTACGTGAGCAACCGGTCCAGAACCCCCGCGATGTGCCGGAGGTGGAAGCCGATCGACGCCGCGCCTCCCGGCCGCGCCCAGAGTTCCTCGGGCGAGAGTTCCGACGCTGCCCGTTCCAGGTCACGGCTCGCCTGCACCAGCGCATGTGCGACCGGCATCAGGTACGGGTCGATGCCCTCGATCGGGCCGGTGAGCCAGGCTTCCGTCTTCTGTCGCATTACAGATCCTCCGTGTGAACGGTCGACACCGGGACGGCTCCGACCCGGGGCATCCCCGCGACCGGACCCCCTCGCGAGTCTCTCGGAAAGAGGTAAGGTACGGACTCCTAGGAGGAGATCCAGCCGCGTACGGAATCACTCCGGGTCGCGCGTCCCGGCCGGACGCTGGCACGTGGATTCCGCGAACCGGCCGCCCATGGCGAGCAGCTCGCGATAGCTGCCGCATTGGACCACGCGACCGTTATCGAGCACCAGGATCACGTCGGCCTGCCGCAGGTTCTCGACATCGTGCGAGATCATGAGCGCCGTCCGCCCGCGAATCAGCCGATCGAGCGCATCCCGCACGACCCTCTGCGACGCGGCGTCCAGCCCCGCGGTCGGCTCGTCGAGGATCAGGATGGGCGCGTCGCGGATCAGGGCGCGGGCGATCGCGATCAGTTGGCGTTGGCCGCCGGAGAGTGTTTCGCCGCG
>Ga0079224_100000161_pt1 | contig 54853 bp, 55 predicted proteins | sample Stecom2015_FD_80414 | JGI IMG/M metagenome (GOLD analysis project Ga0079224, IMG submission 80414) | Agricultural soil microbial communities from Utah to study Nitrogen management - Steer compost 2015 | ecosystem: Environmental > Terrestrial > Soil > Agricultural land | place: USA: Utah... | reverse complement strand
GGGTAATTCGATCCTGCATGATGTTGATGGACTTGTGTAAGACCTCGAAAAAGCCTGGGCCTGGCTCCTCTTCTTGCCTGTTCTTTTCATTTCGGCCGTTGCGGGTCAGAAACGAAGAAACTTTGTCCCACCAGTTGGGCTCGCTGGCCGGTTGCGGAGTGCGCAGCCGGCGGCGCCGGCCAAGCAGGTCGCCATTAAGGTTGACGGCGATGACGATGTTCGCTCCCATAGCTCGACAGGCTGTGATCGGTACCGGGTTGACCAGTCCGCCGTCGACCAGCCATTGCTGCCCATAACGGACTGGTCGGAAGAGGCCGGGCAGCGAGATGGAGGCGCGCACGGCATCGAGCAGCGAACCCTTTTGCAGCCAGATCTCTTTGCCGGTCTTGAGATCGGTAGCTACAGCCGTGTAGGGCCGCGGCAACTCTTCGATGAGGGCATCGCCCCAGCGTTGCCGGTAGAGGTCCATCAGCCGGCGCCCCTCGATGAGTCCGCCGGAGAAGACGATATCCATGTAGCGCATGACATCGCGGCGGGTTAGGCTGCGCACCCACTCTTCGAAGGCGTCCAGATGTCCGCGCACGTACCAGGCACCCACCAGTGCGCCAATGGATGTGCCGGCTACCACGTCGGGCGTGATTCCGGCCTCTTTGAGTTCCTGCAGAACTCCGATATGGGCCCAGCCGCGGGCCGAGCCGCTGCCCAAGGCGATGCCAATGCGCAGGCCGGATTGCGGATGATCTGCGGAGATTGCCTGACCTTCGTGCATGTCTTTCCCAATCTAACAGCTACGGGACATTCCGTTGCGGAAGCAGGTCATGTTCGGCTGGAGCCAGGCGCGGGCTCAGATGGCTGCGGGCGCCTCTACCACTGTCCGCACGCCGATCGGACCTTCCCTTGGTCCGGCTGGCAGGTGTCCCGCTTGGGACGCAAGGCCGTGGACAGTATGTAATCGACACGTTCATTCGAATCTAGCGCGAGGCACGATGTCCACGCAAATTGAGCCGCACGGCGAGCGGCAGGAAATTCCCATGGCTGCGGCCACGCAATCGGTGCACTATCCACGCAGCGGTAAAAAGGCGGCGCACAAGACGATCATCGAAGCCGCCGGCAAGGACAAGCTTCGGCGTCATCGACCGCGCCCTACGGTTTGCCTAGAAGCGGCGGTCGTTATTTCCGCAGACGCCGCGCGCGACGAGACGCCGTTGGACAGTGGCGGCTTGCGTCTGTTGCAGCACACTGCCGAGTTGGCCAATGCGGCGCTTTGCCTGAGTGACGGCGTGGCAAGCGTGGAGGATTATCTGGCAACCGCGCTGGGCTGGCGTGCCTTGGGCTGGCGCGTGTTCACTGCGCATCCTGAAGTGGCGGCTGCGACGCATGCGGGCATCGATCCTCACGTGGAAGTGCGGCGTCTGCTCGCGACCGTTCGCCGGAGCTCGGATGCTGCCATGACCACCGGTTGTCCCGTCCTGCTCCAGGTCGCGGACGGGGAGCGCTTGTTCGCCATGACCGCTTTTGTCGCCCCAGGCGGCGTCGATGACGAACGCAGGCGGTTGTTGAGCCAGGTTGCCAGCCAGCTGCTTGCTTTGGCGCGGCGCGATGCCTTCCAGCAGTTCGTGCTTGCCCGCGAGCTCGAGATACTGCGACAGGGGCAATTGGCCGGGATGGCAGAGCTGGCGCAGGGACTAAGCCATGAGTTGAGCCAGCCGCTGACGGCACTGGCGGTTTATGCCGGTGTGCTGCAGCGACGTTTGTCGCAGGAACAGGACCGGTACCACGAAATCGCCTATCTGAGCGAGCAACTACTGCAGCAGGTCGAGCGCGCCGGGGCGACGCTGCAGGCCGCCAAGAGCTTCATTGTGCGGCGCAGCTGCGCCACCGGCTCGGTCGACGTAGAAAAGGCGATACGCCAGCTGCAAAGCCTCCTGCTGCCGTCGTTGCAGGCTGCTTCGGTTAAGCTGCGCTTCGTGATCGCGCCCGGGTTGCCCCCGGCGCGTGGCAGCGAAGCGCATCTGGTGCAAATCGTGCTGGGCTTGCTGGCCAATGCCTTGACCGCGTTACAGCAAGTCGCGCCGGATGCGCGCAGACTCGTGCTCGAGGTGATGCGGGCGGAGCGGGAGATTCATTTGCGTGTCATCGACAACGGCTTGCATCCGTTGCCGCTAAGCGCGGACGAGCCGCTGCCGTTCTTCACTGCCTACTCCGACAGCAGCCGCGTGAGCCTGGCGATCAGCCGTTCGCTGGCGGAAATCCAAGGCGGACGACTGTGGCGCGAAGACCACGGCAAGGAAACGGTGCACGGCGTGGCACTGCCACTGCTGCATTGACGGCCGGCTGCGGCTCAGATGACGACGGTGTCCGTCGGCAGCTTTTCGATTAGCACCCCGCTGCCCCAAAGGGCGCTGGCTGCATTTTGCAGGGCCTGGCTGTCGCCGCTGGTCCAGAATTGCTCCACCCCACGGCCCGACTTGCGCAGCAGGCCATGCCGATCCAGCACCCGCTGCAGTTGACGCGCCACTGCTGGACCGGTGTCAATGATGTCGACGTTGGGGCCCGCCAGCTCGCGAATGAGAGGCTTGAGAAAGGGGTAGTGGGTGCAGCCGAGAATGAGGGTGTCGGCGCCGGCCGCTAACAGCGGCCGCAGGTATTGCTCGAGCAGCGCCCGGGTGCGGGCGCTGGTGAGCTCGCCAGCTTCCACCTGCTCCACCAGCCCAGGACAGGGTTGGGTCAGGATGCGCGCTTCACCCGCATGGCGAGCCAGCAAGGCGGCAAAGCGGGCGCTGGAGAGGGTGCCTACCGTCGCCAGCACGCCGATGGTGCCGCTGCGGGTGGCGCTGACAGCCGGCTTTACTGCCGGTTCCATCGCCACGATGGGAATGTCGGTGAATTCTTCCCGCAGCTGGCCGACAGCGGCGGCGGTGGCAGTGTTGCAGGCGACCACGATGGCCTTGGCGCCTTGGTCGACCAGGAAGCGGGTGAGGGTGAAGGCGCGCTCCCGAATCAGCCGCTCCGGCTTGTCTCCATAGGGCACGTGGGCGGAGTCGGCGACATAAAGCAGGTCTTCCCGGGGCAGCAGGCGGCGGATTTCTCGCAGCACCGACAAGCCGCCCAGGCCGGAATCGAAAACGCCGACAGGAGCCTGTGCATTCATGGCGCAAGAATCGGCATGCAGACAGCAGGCATGAAGATGAAGCGAGAGTGGCTAGCGCTGCGCCTGCAGCTTGGTTAGCTGGGGATCGCTGGGCGCTTTGGGTGAAAGGCCTTCCAGGTCGCGCAGGTGCATGGTGAAATTGTCTCCCTTTTCCTGATGCTCCACCCGAACGGGTAGGTAGTTCAGGGCCGGAGCGCACCAGAACGTGGTCGAGCGCTTGTCGCTGTCGGCGACGCGGATGATCTTGAGGGTTTCGAAGTCGCCGTAAGGGGTCCGCACGATTTCCTGGCCGACGATGCGTAGCGTATAACGCTTGATCCGGTTGCCATCGGCAATAGGATAGCTGAGGTCTTCCTCGGCCACTGCTAGGTCGTGCATCAGCTGCAGCTGCGACACCATGCGGTCGAGGACATCGTCCGGAATGCGCTCCTTCCAGACGGCGTCGGCGGCGTTGTTGATCACTTTGCGCTGCTCCCAATCGAAGATCAGGTCGGTTTCGCGAGAATTGCGGCCGGTGCGCCTGTACTCGTAGCGGTGGGGACGAAAGCCGCTGTCAACGATGCGGCCTTCGCTGAGCTCGGTAATCTCGCTGCGCAGCAGCATGGCAGCCAGGCCGAGCGGGCGTATGTGCGAGCTGTAGCGGTAGCGATCTGCGCCGATTTGGCGATAGTCGACGTGAGCCTCGCCCAGGGTCAGCCCGGAGTAGGTCACTTCGTAGCGGACGGCAAACGCCTGCGGGAAGGCGGCTGCGCTGGCGGAAAACAGCAGCAGGAGGGCGGCCGCCAGGCCGCTAGCTTTCCGTAGCCACTGTGTCGGCCTCCAGCACGGGCGGGGACTCCTGTCGAATGCCATCTTTATAGACTCCGTCGTCGCGCATCTGGATGCGGCCTTCAGCAATCCACTTGACCGCTAGCGGGTAGATCCGATGCTCTTGGGTTTGGACCCTGGCAGCGAGGGTCGAAGGCGTATCGCCGTCAAGGACGGGAACACGCGCTTGAATAATGATAGGGCCTGCATCCAGCTCCGGCGTGACGAAGTGGACGCTGCAGCCATGCTCTTTGACCCCGGCGCGCAGGGCGCGTTCATGGGTGTCGAGGCCGCGAAAGGCAGGCAGCAGTGAGGGGTGGATGTTGATCAGGCGGCCGAGATAATGGTTGACAAAGCGTTCGCTGAGGATGCGCATGAAGCCGGCCAGCACGACCAGCTCCGGCTGGCGGGCATCGATCAGTTCCATCAGCTTGGCATCGTAGGCCTCCCGGCTCGGGAAATCCCGGTGCGAGAGCACGATGGTCTCAATGCCGGCCTTGCGTGCGCGGACCAGGCCGTAGGCGTCGCTGCGGTTGCTGATGACGACCCGAATCTCGACAGGCAGTTCGCCGCGGGCCTGGCTGTCTATCAGCGCCTGCAGATTGCTGCCGTTGCCCGAGATGAGCACCACGATGGGCATGGGGGAGGTGCGCATCAGCCTTCCCCCTGCAGGACGACGGCCGGCTGTCCCGATCCGGCCGCGATCATTTCACCCAGGCACCAGGCATGCTCGCCGGCTGCGTGCAGCAGTTCGATGGCGCGCTCGGCATCCTCCGGGGCTACCACTGCCACCATGCCGACGCCGCAGTTGAAGGTGCGGTACATTTCCGCGGTTGCTACCCGGCCCTGCTGTTGCAGCCACTGGAAGATCCGCGGCCAGGACCAGCTGCCGGTGTCAATGCGCGCCGTCAGGCCTTGCGGCAGTACCCGCGGCAGATTCTCCGGCAGGCCGCCGCCGGTGATGTGAGCCAGCGCCTTGACCTTGACTTGCTTGAGCAGCTGCAGGATGGGACGTACGTAGATGCGGGTGGGCGCGAGCAGGTGATCCGCCAGCGTGCGGCCGTCTAAGGTGTCGTCCAGGCTGCTGCCGCTGACTTCCAGAATCTTGCGGGCCAGCGAAAAGCCGTTGGAATGCAGGCCGCTGGAGGCGAGGCCGATTAGAACGTCGCCGGCACGGACCGCGCTGCCGTCGATGATGGCGTCCTTCTCGACGATGCCGACGCAAAAGCCGGCCAGGTCATAATGGCCGTCGGCGTACATGCCCGGCATTTCCGCGGTCTCGCCGCCCAGCAGGGCGCAGCCGGCTTGCCGGCAGCCTTCGGCGATGGAGCCAACCACGGCGGCGGCGACGTCGACGTCCAGCTTGCCGGTGGCATAATAGTCGAGAAAGAATAACGGCTCGGCTCCTTGCACCAGGACGTCGTTGACGCACATGGCGACCAGATCGATGCCGATGCCCTGGTGACGCCCGGTTTCGATGGCGAGCTTCAGCTTGGTGCCGACCCCGTCGGTGCCGGACACCAGCACCGGACGACGATAACGATCCACGGGCAGCTCGAACAGACCACCAAAGCCGCCCAGTCCACCCAGGACGCCAGGGCGCTTGGTCGACGCGACATCGGCCTTGATGCGCTGGACGAGGGCGTTGCCTGCATCGATGTCGACACCGGCATCGCGGTAGGTCAAGCCTGATGATGGATTGGACTGCTGGCTCACGGCATGCTCCTGGTCGGAAAGGCGGTTATGGTAGCGGTGTGGGCCGAGGAAAGGAACGTCGTGCTATTTTAAAACGGATTTTGACCTGCCGCTTGTGGCATAGGTCCGATCGCTCGCCTTGCTCGGCAGTCGAATCGTCCCAAATCATGCGTCCGGGGCCAACATGAACCAGCGCCAAATCTTGCTTGCCTTGTTGGGAACGTGCTTGCTGCTCGCGCTTTTGCCCGCGTTTGCGGCAGACCGGGCGCTCTCAGTGCGTCTTCCCGTCGAGAGCCAATTGCCGGAGGTGCGCGAGCAGGCCATGCGCCAAGGGCTTTCCCAAGTGCTGCTGCGCCTGACCGGGCGCGACGACATCGCCGAGACGGAGGCGGCGGCGCTGCTTGAGCGGCCTGGCCGCTATTTGCAACGCTATCAGTACGAAACCGAGGCAGGGCAGCGGCTGATGCTGCTGATGCAGTTCGACGGCCAGGCGGTGCGGCGCGCGCTTGCCGAGCTGGGCATCGAGACCTGGCGGGCCGAGCGGCCACCGGTACTGGTCTGGCTAGCGGTGGAGCAGCCCGGCGGTCGGGTGCTGGTCGGCGGCGAGGAGGGAGTCGGCTTGCGGGCGCAGCTGCAGGCGGCAGCCACTCGGCGCGGGGTGCAGCTGCTGTTCCCGTTGATGGACAGCGAGGACCGGCAGCGCATCAGCAGCACCGATGTCTTCGGCGGCTTCATCGAGCGCATCCAGCAAGCCAGCGAGCGCTACGGGGCAGCTGTCATCCTGACCGGACGCATGCATCCACAGAGCGGGGGCTGGGCGGCGCGGTGGATTTTGAGCGGCGTCGACGCAATGTCTTGGAATATGAGCGCTCTCAGCCAGGAAGAGCTGCTGGATGCGGCGGCGGCCGAGCTGGCCAGGCGTCTGCGGGCGCGCTATGCCATGCTGCCCGGCGCTGGCGCCGAGATCCAGCAGCTGGTGATCGAAGTGCAGGGAGTCAGCACGCTGCGTGACTACACGCGCCTGGAGCGCCGCTTGCGGGAGGTGTTGGGGGTAACGGGGTTGCGGCCTTTGCGGCTCGAGCCGAATGCGGTGGCGTTGCAGCTGATGCTGGATGCGCCGCCGCAGCGGGTGCTCGGGCTGCTGGAACGGGACCGCCTGCTGGTGCGTTTGCCAGTCCTGGATAGTGAGGCGGATGCCGCGCCCGGTTCGCAGGTCCCCGTCTATCGCCTAGCGCCGTGATCTACCGTCACATCCCCAATCTGATCAGTGTCTTTCGGCTGCTGCTGGTGCCGCCGGTCATCGCACTGATCCTCGCCGGCCGCCATCAGGCAGCGCTCGGGCTGGTGCTGGTTGCCGGCCTCTCCGATGCCTTGGATGGCTTTCTTGCCAAGCGCTACGGCTGGACCAGCGAGCTTGGCAGCATCCTCGACCCGCTTGCCGACAAGCTGTTGGTGGTCAGCGCGGTGCTGGCCCTGCTCGCTATCGGACTGCTGCCGCTCTGGCTGGCGGCGCTGGTGGTGGCGCGCGATTTAGTCATCGTGATCGGCGCCTTGAGCTACCGCTATTTCATCGGCAGCTTCCGCATCGCGCCCTCGCTGATCAGCAAGCTCAATACCGGCGTGCTCATCTTGCTGATACTGGCGGTGATTGCCGGCGAGATTCTCGACCGGAGCATGGCGCTGGAGCCTTTGCTCCTGCTGTGCGGCTGCACGGTTATCGCCAGCGGCGTCGATTATGTGATTCGCTGGGGCCTGAAGGCGCGGCGGGAGCTGGCCGCGGGCCGGGCTGCGCGCCACTAGCGTCCGCCGGCGGCACGCTCAGGGCAGAAAGCTGTAGCCGATGGTGATCAGGTAGGTGGTGTCGGCACGCTCCGTCCCCGGCGCCGGCTTCCAGTCATAGTCGTAGTTGATCTGCACCGTGCCGGTGACGTTCTCCAGCAGGGTCAGCCGCAGCCCAGTCTCGGCGTGCAGCAGAATGTCCTTGCCATGCTCCAGGCCGGCTAGCACCTCGTGGCGGTGAAACAAGGTCGGGCCTGCGGTCAGGCGCCGGAGGAAATCCAGCGCATAGCGCGCCGCCGGCTGGCCGCGATCCTCGGCCTCGTCGAAGTCCTCGTGGATGTAGCTCACGCCTAGCTCGGTGGCCAACCGGCTGCCGGGCCGGTCCCAGAACTGGTAGCCCATGCCGATGCCGGCCGTCGTGCGCAGGGCAAGGTCCTTGAACTCGTCCCGGGCCAGGCCAAAGTTGGTGTTGAGATACCAGTTGTCGCTGAGGAAGTGGTCGTAGGAGAGTGCTGCCGAGGCGTTGTTCTCGGTGCGCCGGCTCTCTTCGCTGGCGTACTTGTACTGTCCACCCAGCCGGAAGCGATTGCGACTGCCGCGGGCGATGAATTCGCCGTTGACGTGATAGGACTCGGTGTCGGTATTGCCATTGGTGGCGGCCAGGCCGACATTGAGCCGCGCTTCTAGCCTGAGGTCGGGCGTATCGACCGGTGCCAGCGCGACGATGGCTTCGACCGGCAACGTCAATTGGTTCAACCCTGGCTCGAGGAAGCCGATGCTGCCCTGACGCAGGCGTATGGTGCCGTTGAGGCGGGCGCCGCTTGACAAGGTGGCTTGCAGTGGCTCATCGGCTTCCAGTTCGACGATGCGGCTCCAGGGCAGGCTCAGTCTGCCGAATTCGCCTTGCAGTTGAACGCTGCCGCTGCTCATGCCAGTGATCTGCCCCTGGAAACGCTCCCCGGTGTCCATGAGCACGGTGGCGGCGGTGGCAACAGCGGGACCGAGCGCAAGGCTCAGGCCGACGGCGAAGGGGAATTTCAACGTTTTTCTCCCTGTCCCTGGTGTTATTGCTGCCGAACACTGTAGCAGTGCGGCGGACGCTGAAAAAGGATTATTGACAGCCGCGGCGGCGCGGGGTGCAATTCAGTCCCTTGGACCAATCAGCGCAGATGACGATGTTGCCTCAGCTTGCCCTCGACATGCGGCTGGAGCCTGGCATCAGCTTCGCCAGCTACTTCGCTGGCGCCAACGGCCAGGTGGTCGAGGCCGTGCGCGCGCTTGCCGCCGGTACGGGCGAGCAGGTGGTGTTTCTGTACGGCAGCCCGGGGCTGGGCAAGACCCATTTGCTGCAGGCCGCCTGCCGCGAGGTGGCCGAGCGAGGCGAGCCGGTAGCCTATTTGCCGCTACGGGAAGCCGTGCGCTGGTCGCCCGGCGTCGTCGAGGGGCTGGAAACCATGACGCTGGTGGCGCTGGATGATGTGGAGGCGGTGGTCGCCTCCCCCGCCTGGCAGGAAGCCCTGTTCCATCTGTTCAACCGCCTGCGTGCCGCCGGGCATCGGCTGCTGGCCTCGGGCGCTGGCCGGCCAGCCGACCTCGGGCTTCAGCTCGAGGATTTGGTCTCGCGGCTGCAGTGGGGGCTGGTGCTGCGCCTGCAGGATCATGACGATGCGCAAAAGGCGGCCAGCCTACATTTTCACGCCAAGCTGCGGGGGCTGGAGCTGCCGGACGAGACGGCGCGCTACCTGCTGATGCACTATCCGCGGGAGCTGCCCACCCTGTTTCGCCTGCTGGACCGGCTGGATCAGGCCTCCTTGGCTGCCCAGCGGCGGCTGACCGTTCCTTTCGTGCGGCAAATTCTGCAGCAAAAGGAATGAGTCTCGGTGGGGCTTGCTTGAGCCGCCGGCCTGCTGCAAGCCGCTCCCGTCGCGCTGTTCCTGGTGGCGTGCCGTCGCCGGACCCTTGTGCAGACCTTCCTTGTCTTGCAAGCCTTTGATGGAAGGGGATGTTTTTGGTTCTTCGCTTGCTTTGCAAGGAAGTCTCTGTCATTATTGCTGCCTAGGCAGCAAGAGGCTGATTTCGGGGCATGCCATCTCGTCCGCTCGGTTTGATGCCGCAAGCACCCGTTGCCTGCCGACCGCCAGGTAGTGCTGGCTGCTCGGCCGTCCGCAAGCGCTAGCCATCGCACCGCTGCCTGCGCAGGCTCAAGCGCCGAAGGCACCAGAGCGAGGCAGGGGTGCCGGCTTGCAAGGCTTGCCGGCGGTCTTCTCCGTTTGGTTCCGCTGCATCTGCTCGTCACCGCGAAGCGGCAGGCAAATGTTTGCCAAGGCAGCTAAATGGCAAGGGAGGATGCAAATCACCATGCGCAAGGGAGGACGAATGCCGTCGCTGGAGTCGGGGGTGACGCTGGCTTTGAGAAATCGGTTTCCATGGCACGGCTTTGATCCCGGGCGGGTCGCTCTGATCCACCGCGGGTGGTTTGCCAATGCCATCATCTTCCGCTATCGGGACCAGGCATACGACCTTGCCATCAAGGATTTCTCGCATTCCCCACCGCTTATCAGGGAAACGCTAGGCCGCTTTTTCATCGCCAGGGAGCACAGGATCCTGCAGCACCTCAAGGGCGTTCCTGGAATTGCGCCGGGAAGCTGCAGGCTGAGCGACACCATGCTGGCCTATCCCTATGTCGAGGGGGAGTCGCTGGCGGCCTTGCGTCGACGCGGAGCACGCCTGCCGGCTACCTTCTTTCAGGCGCTGGAGAAAACGGTCAGAGCCATGCACCTGCGCGGCATCGTCCACCTCGACCTGCGCAACCTCGGCAACATCCTCTGTGGCATCGAAAGGCGGCCTTATCTGATCGATTTCCAGTCGGCGCTTCGGATCGATCGGGCAACGCGCCGACTGCAGGCCTTGTTGCGGGCGGCCGATCTGTCTGGTGTCTACAAGTCCTGGCTGGCGCTGTGCGATGAGCCGTTGGCGCTACACAAGCGTCGCTTCCTGGAGCGGTTCAACCAGGTGCGACGGCTTTGGCCGTTGCGTGGCTATCCCTTGGCGGGCAGGCTCGGTAGGCTGAGCTGAGGCCGCGCAGCGGGAGCAGTCACTGCGACTGGCTGCGGTTGCGCAGGTACGGCTCCAGCGGCACGACCTTGGAGTCGCTGCGCGCTTCATGGTGGCCAAGCGCTTGCCCCATGCGGACCTTCTGCTCCGCCAGCAGCTCTGGCAGCCAGGCGATCTGCCCCGGTCCGAACAGCACGATGACGGTGGAGCCCAGATTGAAGCGGCCGATCTCGTCGCCGCGCTGGAAGCTGCGGGCCTCGTTGCCGTGGTAGAACCAGCGGCGGATGCGGCGGCCGCGGGGCGGCGTGATCTCGCCGGCCCAGACGGTCTCGATGCTGGCGACATTGATGGCGCCGACCATGATCACGGCCATGGGTCCGTAGGTGGTGTCGAAGACGGCGATCATGCGCTCGTTGCGAGCGAACAGGCGGTCGACGGCGCGTACCGAGAAGGCGGCGACGCCAAACAGGCGCCCCGGGACGTGAATCATCTCCTTGAGTCGGCCGGAGGCGGGCATGTGCACACGATGGTAGTCGGCCGGAGAGAGGTAGATGGTCGCGAACCGGCCGCCATGGAAGCGGCTGGCCAGCGTCTCGTCGCCACCCAGCAGCTCGCGCACGGTGAAGGCGCGCCCTTTGGCCTGGACGATGGTGTCGCCATCGATGTCGCCGATCGCGCTGATGGTGCCGTCGGCGGGGGAGACCACCACCTCCGGGTTGGGCGGCAAGGGGCGTGCGTCCGGCCGCAAGGCGCGGGTGAAGAAGGCATTGAAGTTGGGGTAGGCGCGCGGATCGGGCTCTAGCGCCTCGCTCAGGTCGACGTCATAGCGGCGAATGAACCAGCCGGTGAGCGCATTCTTCCACCAGGGCGCGCGCCAGCGGGCGGCCGCATGGACGACGCGCGAGATGGCATGGTGGGGCAGCAGATAAAACGGCAGGCTCTTGAGCTTGTCGCGCAGGGTCGCTGCGCCGGCAGCACGAACGGGCATGATGGTGTTCATCGCGACTGGTAATGTCCCTGGATTTTCAGCAGGTCGTCGACCATCGACTGCGGTATGTGGGGTTGGCTAAATATAGCTTGCAGCCTGCCTGCCGGGTTGAACAGCAGGATCGCGGTGCTGTGGTCGACTAGGTAGTAACCGCCGCGGTCCGGCTCGGGCTCGTGGATGACGTACACGATGCCCAAATCCCGTGTCAGCGCCCGCAACTCCTCGTCGCTGCCGGTGGCGCCGATGAAGCCGGGATTGAAATGCGGCACGTAGGCAGCCAGGCGTTCCAGGGTGTCACGCGCCGGATCGACCGACACCATGACGACCTGCAGCGGCAGCTCGGGAGCGCGCGCCTGCAACTCCTCGACGGCGGCGTTCAGGGTTGCCAGAGCCAGCGGGCAGGCGTCTGGACAATGGGTATAGCCAAAGAAGACCCAGCTCCAGCGTCCCTCGAGCCGCGCATTGTCGAAGCGCTCGCCACGGTGGTCGACCAGCTGGAACGGCCGCACCGGCTTGCCGCCGGGCAGGTAGGCGGCGCGCAGCTCCTCCAGCTCCAGCGTCTGTTGCGGCCGGTACAGTAAGGCCGCGGCCAGGACGCCGACGATGACGCTGGCGACCGCCACCAGAATGAGCAGCAGGCCTGGACTGAGAAACGGACGTTTGGTTGTTGCGTTCATGGCGCTGATTATTCCATAGAGCCGAGATTGCGACAGCGCCGGCTTCCGGTATCATGCGAGCGGCACCGCAACCAGGATTGATGATTTTATGCAGCAACTCGACTCCGTTCCGCCAGAACTGCGCACCATGCGCGATTTCGTGCGCTGGGCCGCCAGCCGCTTCCAGGAAGCCGGGCTGGTGTTTGGTCACGGCACCGACAATGCTTTGGATGAGGCGGCGGCGTTGGTCCTGCACGCCTTGCACCTGCCACTGGATCTCAGCGCAGCGTGGTGGGAATCCCGCGTCACCGCCGCCGAGGCCGAAGCCATCCTGGAGTTGGTGCGCCGCCGCATCCAAGAGCGCCTGCCGCTGGCCTACCTGACCCGCGAAGCCTGGTTCGCCGGCCTGCCATTCTATGTCGACGAGCGGGTGCTGGTGCCGCGCTCGCCTCTCGCCGAGACCATCCAGCAACACTTCGAGCCCTGGCTGACCGGCGAAGTCCGGCGGGTGCTGGACATCGGCACCGGCAGCGGCTGCATCGCCATCGCCTGCGCCCTTGCCTTTCCCGAGGCAGAAGTGGATGCGGTGGATATCAGCCCCGACGCCCTGGAGGTGGCGCGCATCAACGTCGCCCGCCATCATCTGGACGACCGGGTCCACCTGGTGCAGTCCGACCTGTTCGATGCGCTGCCGGCAGGCCGTGTCTACGATCTCATCGTCAGCAATCCGCCCTATGTGGATGCGCGCGACATGAGCGAGCTGCCGCCCGAGTACCGGCACGAGCCGCGGCTGGCGTTGGAGGCGGGCGAGGACGGGCTGGATCTGGTGCGGCGCATTTTGCGCCAGGCTCGACAGCGGCTGAGCGATCACGGCCTGCTGGTGGTGGAGGTCGGCAACAGCGCACCGGCCCTGGAGGCTGCATATCCCGACGTGCCTTTCGTCTGGCTGGAGTTCGTCCACGGCGAAGGCGAGGTTTTCCTGCTTACCGCCGAGCAGCTTGATGAGTACGAGGCCCATTTCGCGGGCTGAGCAAAGGAATCCCCACTATGTCCGGCAATACCTTCGGCAAGCTATTCACCGTGACCACCTTTGGCGAGAGCCACGGACCGGCGCTGGGGGCCATCGTCGACGGCTGTCCGCCAGGGCTGGAGCTCAGCGAAGAGGACCTGCAGCACGATCTGGACCGGCGCCGGCCGGGAACCTCGCGTTACACCACGCAGCGGCGGGAACCGGATCGGGTCCGGATCCTCTCTGGCGTCTTCGAAGGGCGCACTACGGGCACACCCATCGGCCTGCTGATCGAGAACACCGACCAGCGCTCACGGGACTATGAAAAGATCAAGGCCAGCTTCCGCCCGGGGCACGCCGACTATACCTACCAGCAGAAGTACGGCATCCGCGACTACCGTGGCGGCGGCCGCTCCAGCGCGCGGGAGACGGCGATGCGGGTGGCGGCCGGCGCCATCGCCAAGAAATACCTGGCCGTGCGCTACGGGGTGCGCATACGCGGCTACGTGTCGCAGATCGGTCCCTACCAGCTGGAGCTCAAGGACTGGGATGCGGTTGAGCAGAATCCCTTCTTCTGTGGCGACCCGGAGCGGGTGCCGGAGCTGGAGGCCTTCATCCACAGCCTGCGCCGGGAGGGCGATTCCATCGGCGCCAAGGTGACAGTGGTGGCCGAAGGGTTGCCGCCGGGCTGGGGCGAGCCGGTGTTCGATCGGCTGGATGCCGACATCGCCCATGCCATGATGAGCATTAACGCCGTCAAGGGGGTGGAGATCGGGGCTGGGTTCGCCTCGGCCGCCCAGCGCGGCTCGGAGCATCGCGACGAGATCACTCCGCAGGGCTTTTTGTCCAACAACGCCGGCGGCATCCTCGGCGGTATCTCCACCGGTCAAGATATCGTGGTCAGCATCGCCCTCAAGCCGACCTCCAGCATCACGACGCCCGGGCGCTCCATCGACATCGACGGCAATCCCATCGAAGTCATCACCACCGGCCGTCACGACCCCTGTGTCGGCATCCGCGCCACCCCCATCGCCGAAGCCATGCTGGCGCTGGTGCTGATGGACCATGCTCTGCGCCACCGCGCTCAGAACGCCGACGTCGAATCCAGAACCCCGGTGGTGCCGGGGCGGCCCTAGCCCGGCATGACGGCTTAGCCGTGAGCTTACTGCGCCGCGCCGTGGCGGCGGCCGGCTGCGTCGCGAGATCCGTCTGATTGGGCAGGAGCGCTTGCTTGCCGTACTGGCGTCTTTCCGGTTTTTATTTCTTCTTCTTTGCCATCGTCGGCGCCCTGGTGCCGTATTGGGGGCCGTACCTGCAGGGCCTGGGATTCAGTGCCGGCCAGGTCGGCGAGTCGATTGCGCTGATCAACCTCATGCGGGTGGTGGCGCCCAACCTGCTCGGCTACCTCAGCGACCGCTGGGAGCAGCGGCTGCGGGTGGTGCGGGTGGCGGCCCTGCTGGCGCTGCTGGCCTTGGCCGGCTTGCAGGGCAGCCAGGATTTCGGCTGGCTGCTGCTGATGACCGGTCTCTTCAGCTTTTTCTGGAACGGCGCGCTGCCGCAGTTCGAGGCGGCGACCATGAACCACCTGGGCGCGCAGGAGCACCGCTACAGCCGCATCCGTCTCTGGGGCTCGGTCGGTTTCATCGTTGCGGTGGCGCTCCTGGGCGCGCTGATCGAGCGCTGGGGCGTTGGGCTCGTGCCCTGGGCCATGCTGCTGCTGGCGACGGGGATGTGGCTGGTGAGCCTGCTGACGCCAGATCGGGAGGCACCGCTGGCGCCGGCCTCGGCCGGCAATTTCTGGCAGCAGCTGCGCCGTCCGGAGGTGCTGGGCTTTTTGCTGGCCGCGTTTCTGTCGCAGATGAGCCATGGACCATATTACGCGTTCTTCAGCATTTATCTGCAGGAGCATGGCTACGGCAGCGGTCTCATCGGCCTGCTGTGGGCCTGGGCGGTGGTGGCCGAGATCGCCGTGTTCGCGGTCATTCACCGCTGGCTGCCGCGCCATGGGCCGCGCCGACTGATGCTGGCGGCGCTGCTGCTAGGCGGGCTGCGCTGGCTGGTGACCGGGGCCTTTCCCCAGCATTTGGGCCTGCTGTTTGCGGTCCAGACCCTGCACGCCGCCAGCTTCGGCATTTATCATGCAGTCGGCATCGCAGTGGTGAACCGTTTCTTTCGTGGCCGCAGCCAGGGACGGGGGCAGGCCATCTACAGCAGTCTGACGTTTGGGGCCGGCGTGGCCATCGGCAGTCTGCTGGCCGGTTACCTTTGGGCCGAGACCGGCGGCAACCTGGTGTTTTATTTGGCTGCCGTCGCCTCCGTCCTGGCGGCAGGATTGGCCGGGTGGGCGGTGCCAAAGCGCTTCCAGGATCCTGCAGCGCAGCACTGACTTGGGTATACTCAATCGCTTGTTTCGAGTTGTTGGACGAGCGTCATGGCCGGAAAAACCCTTTACGACAAAATCTGGGACGCGCACGTCGTCCGTCACAATGCGGACGGCTCGGTGCTGCTGTATATCGATCGCCATCTCGTGCACGAGGTCACCTCGCCCCAGGCTTTCGAGGGCCTGCGGCTGGCCGGGCGGAACCTGTGGCGGCGCTCGGCGGTTCTGGCCGTGGCCGATCACAACGTCCCCACCACCGATCGCAGTGCCGGCATCGTCGATCCGGTCTCGCGGCTGCAGGTGCAGACGCTGGCCGCCAATTGCCGCGACTTCGACATCACCCTGTTCGACATGGACGACATCCGGCAAGGCATCGTGCACGTCATCGGTCCGGAGCAGGGCGCAACCCTGCCGGGCATGACGGTCGTCTGCGGCGATTCCCACACCTCCACCCACGGCGCGTTGGGCTGCCTGGCCTTCGGCATCGGCACCTCCGAGGTCGAGCACGTGCTGGCGACCCAGACCGTGGTGCAGCACAAGGCCAAGACCATGCTGATCAGTGTCGACGGCCAGGTCGGCCCGGGGGTGAGCGCCAAGGACATCATCCTGCACATCATCGGCGAGATCGGCACCGCGGGTGGCACCGGCTACGCCATCGAGTTTGCCGGTGATGCGATTCGGGCGCTGTCCGTCGAGGGCCGCATGACGGTCTGCAACATGGCCATCGAGGCCGGTGCCCGTTGCGGCATGGTGGCGGTGGATGACAAGACCATCGAATACGTGAAGGGCCGGCCATACGCGCCCAAGGGCGAGCTCTGGGACAAGGCCGTTGCTTACTGGAAGACCCTGCACTCGGATCCGGATGCGCGGTTCGACAAGGCGGTGCGCATCGACGCAGCCAGCATCCAGCCGCAGGTGAGTTGGGGTACTTCGCCGGAGATGGTGGCGCCGGTCAACGGCCGTGTGCCCGATCCTGCCGCCGAGACCGATCCGGTCAAGCAGAGAAGCGTGGAGCGCGCGCTCGAGTACATGGGCCTGGAGCCGGGCATGCCGATCACCGAGATCAAGGTCGACAAGGTCTTCATCGGCTCCTGCACCAACTCCCGGATCGAGGATCTGCGCGCCGCCGCGGCGGTGATCAAGGGGCGGCGCAAGGCCGACAATGTCAAACAGGTGTTGGTGGTGCCGGGCTCCGGCCTGGTCAAGCGGCAGGCCGAGGAGGAAGGGCTGCATAAGATCTTCATCGAGGCCGGCTTCGAATGGCGCGAGCCGGGCTGCTCCATGTGCCTGGCGATGAACGCCGACCGGCTGGAGCCGGGCGAGCGCTGCGCCTCCACCTCTAACCGCAACTTCGAAGGACGGCAAGGGCAGGGCGGGCGTACCCACCTGGTCAGCCCGGCGATGGCGGCCGCTGCGGCCATCGCAGGTCATTTCGTCGATGTGAGGAATTTCTGATGCGTGCCTTCACGACTCTGCATGGCTTGGTCGCACCGCTGGATCGCGCCAACGTCGACACCGATGCCATCATCCCCAAGCAGTTCCTGAAGTCGATCAAGCGCACCGGCTTCGGTCCCAACCTGTTCGACGAGTGGCGCTATCTGGATCCCTGGGAGCCGGGCGTGGACAACGCCAAGCGCCGGCCGAACCCGGACTTCGTGCTCAACCAGCCGCGCTACCAGGGCGCCGAGATACTGCTGGCGCGGCAGAACTTCGGCTGCGGCTCGTCGCGGGAGCATGCGCCCTGGGCGCTAGCGGACTACGGTTTCCGCGCGCTCATCGCGCCAAGCTTCGCCGACATCTTCTACAACAACTGCACCAAGAATGGGCTGCTGCCCATCGTGCTCAGCGAGGAGCAGGTGGATCAGTTGTTCCGGGAGACCGAGGCCACCGAAGGCTATCGGCTGTATATCGATTTGCCGGCGCAGACGGTCACCACACCTAGCAGCGAGGTGTTCCGCTTCGAGATCGACGAGTTCCGCAAGCATTGCCTGGTGAACGGGCTGGACGAGATCGGCTTGACGCTGGAGCATGCCGATGCGATTCGCGCCTACGAGGAGCGGCGGCGGCAAGAGGCGCCGTGGCTGTTCGAGGCGTAGGGCAACAAGGGTAGGGTCAATCACACGGACGCAGCATGGGGGCAGCAGGGTCAGGAAAGACGTCGGCCAGTGGCCGGCTCCTGTCGCTTGCCGCCCGCTGCAGCAGGCAGGCGGATATGAGCAAGAAAGTTCTGGTGTTGCCGGGCGATGGCATCGGCCCGGAGATCGTGGCCGAGGCAGTCAAGGTCCTGGAGTGCCTCAAGCAGGAGTATGGCCTCCAGGTGGAGCTGGAGCAGGGGCTGATCGGCGGTGCGGCCTATGAGGCCAAGGGCCGGCCGCTGCCGGAGGAAACCCTGCGCCTGGCCAAGGAGGCCGATGCGGTGCTGCTGGGGGCAGTTGGCGGCCCGCAGTATGACAAGCTGGAGCGGCCGTTGCGGCCGGAGCGAGGCCTGCTGGAGATCCGCTCGGAGCTAAACCTGTTCGCCAACCTGCGTCCGGCCATTCTCTATCCGCAGCTGGCTTCAGCATCCTCCCTCAAGCCGGATCTGGTCGCCGGGCTGGATATCATGATCGTCCGCGAGCTCACCGGCGGCGTCTACTTCGGTCAGCCGCGGGGCATCCGCAGCCGCGCCGACGGCAGCCGCGAGGGCTTCAACACCATGATCTACAGCGAAAGCGAGATCGAGCGCATCGCGCGGGCCGCCTTCGACATCGCCCGCAAGCGCAACCGTCGGCTGTGCTCGGTGGACAAGGCCAACGTGCTGGAGGTCTCCGAGCTGTGGCGCGAGGTAATGGAGCGGGTCGGCAAGGACTATCCCGACGTCGAGCTTTCCCACATGTACGTCGACAACGCCGCCATGCAGCTGGTGCGGGCGCCCAAGCAGTTCGATGTGGTGGTCACCGAGAATATGTTCGGCGACATCCTCTCCGACTGCGCGGCCATGCTGACCGGCTCCATCGGCATGCTGCCCTCGGCTTCGCTGGACGAGAACGCCAAGGGCATGTACGAGCCCATCCACGGCTCGGCGCCCGACATCGCCGGCAAGGGCGTAGCCAATCCGCTGGCGACCATCCTCTCGGTCGAGATGATGCTGCGCTACAGCCTCGGGGAACCCGAGCTGGCCGCCAGGGTCCAAGCGGCCGTCGGCAAGGTGCTGGATCAGGGCCTGCGCACCGGCGACATTCATACGCCCGGCATGCGGCAGGTGGGGACTGCCGAGATGGGCGACGCCGTCGTCGCCGCCCTGCGTCCGTGAGGGCGCGGGGCTGGCGCAAGAACAGAGTTCACGCATTTTCGAGGTGACACCATGAAGCGAGTTGGTCTGGTTGGATGGCGCGGGATGGTCGGTTCCGTGCTGATGCAGCGCATGCAGGAAGAGCGCGATTTCGACCACATCGAGCCGGTGTTCTTCTCCACCTCGCAAGCAGGCAGCCCCGCACCCGATTTCGGCAAGGAAGCGCCGCCGCTGCAGGATGCTACCGACATCGAAAGGCTGCGGCAGATGGACATCATCATCTCCTGCCAGGGCAGCGACTACACCAAGCAAGTGCATCCGACGCTGCGGAAGGCGGGCTGGAACGGCTACTGGATCGATGCCGCCTCCGCGCTGCGGATGAACGACGATGCCATCATCGTGCTGGATCCGGTCAACTACCCTGCCATCAAGGATGGCCTAAGCCGTGGCATCAAGGACTTCATCGGCGGTAACTGCACCGTCAGCCTCATGCTCATGGCCCTGGGCGGCCTGTTCAAGGCTGGCCTGGTTGAATGGATGACGGCCATGACCTACCAGGCCGCCTCCGGCGCCGGCGCCCAGAACATGCGGGAGCTGCTGCTGCAGATGGGGGCGGCGCGGGACGCGGCGGGGGAGCTGCTGACCGATCCCGCCAGCAGCATCATCGACATCGATCGTCAGGTGATTGCTGCCCAGCGCTCGGCCGCGTTCCCGGTCCAGCACTTCGGCGTGCCGCTGGCCGGCAGCCTGATTCCCTGGATCGACAGCCAGCTCGACAACGGGCAGTCGCGCGAAGAGTGGAAGGGGCTGGCGGAAACCAACAAGATTCTCGGTCGCAGCGGTGACCAGATCATCCCCATCGACGGCATCTGCGTGCGCATTGGCGCCATGCGCTGCCACAGTCAGGCGCTGACCATCAAGCTCAAGCAGGACGTGCCACTGGACGAGCTTGAGGGCATCATCGCCGACGCCAACGACTGGGTGCGGGTGATCCCCAACGAGCGGGAAGCTACCATGCAGCAGCTGACCCCGACAGCGGTGAGCGGCACGCTGAGCATCCCGGTCGGCCGGCTGCGCAAGCTCAACATGGGGTCCAGGTATCTGGGCGCGTTCACCGTCGGCGACCAGCTGCTGTGGGGGGCGGCCGAGCCCCTGCGGCGCATGCTGCGCATCCTGCTCGAGTACTGAGTGCGGCAGAGGCAGGAGGGTTCGGCGGGATGAGCGCGGCGATCCCGGTCGATCTCGCGGTGGCCGGCTGCAGTACTCTGGTCGGCGAGGCCCTGCTGCAACTGCTGGCCGACTCCGAGCTGCCGCTGGGGCAGGTGCATCTGCTGGATAGGGAAGCCGGAGAAAAGATCGAGTTCAAAGACCGCTACTTGCGAGTGCAGGATCTGGCCAGTTTCGATTTCGGCCAGGTTCGGCTGGCCTTGTTCACGGTGCCGGAGCAGGCGGCCGAGCATGCCTGGCGGGCGGCTGCTGCCGGCTGCAGCGTCATCGACCTCAGTGGACGGTTTCGCCGAGATCGGCAGGTGCCGCTGGTCGTGCCGGAGCTGGATCCCGGCTGGTGGCGCGGGTTGCCGGCGGGCAGCATTGTCGCCAGTCCCTCGCCGGCCGCAGTGCTGCTGGCCTTGGCCCTGGGCCCCCTGCAGCAAGCGGCGGGGCTGGAGCGGCTCGACGTCACCCTGTGCTTCCCCGCCTCCATGGCGGACCGGGCGGGGGTCGAGGAGTTGGCCGCCCAGACGGCCGGCCTGCTCAACGCCCGCAACGTCACCACCAGGGTCTTCCCCAAGCAGCTGGCCTTCAATTTGCTGCCGCAAGTAGGCGGGCTGCAGGAGAACGGCAGCAGCCAGACCGAGGCCGATATCGTCGGCGAGTTGCGGCGGCTTCTGGATCCGTCCCTGTCGATCGGGCTCAGCGTGATTCAGGTGCCGGTGTTTTACGGGCTGGCGGCGACGGTCCACCTGCAGACCAGGGAGCGGCTGACCGCCGCCGATGCGCGGCAAATGCTGGCCGAGACGGCGGGAATTCGCATCATGGACGGCGGCGAGGCCGGATTTCCAACACCGGTCACGGAAGCCGTCCACCACGATGAGGTATTTCTAGGTCGGCTGCGCGACGACGAATCGCGTTCAAAGAGTTTGAATTTCTGGATTGTCGCAGATAATGTTCGCAAGTGTGCGGCAATCAATGCTATTCGGCTCGCGGAACAACTTGTTCGAGCCTCCTAGGCAGGGATCGCCGCTCGGACAATAAACAAAAAAGCTGGCATCATGGGATGGGTGCCGGTAACAGGAAATCCCATGGCACGCACCAAACTGGCTGTCGCTCTTGTCCTCGCTGGCGCCATCTCGGCCTCCAGCGCCCATGCGCTGGGCCTTGGCGCGATCGAAGTTAAGTCGGCTCTCAATCAGCCGCTGGATGCTCGGATCCCGCTGCTACCCGCGGACGAAGGCGAATTGGAAACCCTTTCCATTTCCCTGGCTTCGCCGGAAGCATTCCAGCGTGCCGGTGTCGATCGGCCATTTTCGCTGACGCGGCTGCGTTTTCAGGTGGTTCGGGGGGAGCAGCCGCATATTCGGGTTTATACCGAGCAGCCGGTCAAGGAGCCATTTCTGGATTTCCTGATTCAGGCGGATTGGGATAGAGGGCGCCTGATCAGAGAGTTCACCGTGCTGCTTGATCCGCCGATCTATGCCGGCGCCGGCGTGGCTCCGGCGCCGGTGGTCCAGGCCGCGCCGGTCGTGCCTGCTGCCGGCGCGGCGGTGCAGCCGGGGCGCCCGGCCGTGCAGGCGGCCGGCGTGGCGCCGAGCGACAGCACCGTGGTGGAGGTGGCGCCGACGGCGGCGCCGGCCGTCAGTACCTACGGGCCGGTCACCGCCAGCGACACCCTGTGGAAGATTGCCAACCGGGTGCGGCCAGACAGCTCGGTGTCCGTCAATCAGGTCATGATCGCGCTGCTGCGCGCCAACCCGGAGGCCTTCATCGGCGGCGACATCAACCGTCTGCGCCGCGGCAGCGTGCTGCGGGTGCCGGAGCTCGCCCAGATCGCCGCCGTCGATCCCGCCGAGGCGAATCGAGAGGTGCGGGCGCAGCTGGAGCGCTGGCGGCAGGCGACTGCAGCGGCCCAGCAGCAACAGCCGCAGGGCCGGCTGCAAGTGGTGGCGCCGCCCGCCGAGAGCCGCGACGGCGATGAACCCGGCGCCGATCAGGCAGTGGCCGACAGCGACACCCTGGAGCGGCTGCGGCGTGAGCTGCAGACCTATCGCGAGGCCAACATCAACCTGCAGGCCGAGAACGAAGACCTGAAGGCGCAGATCGAAGGGCTGAAGCGGGAACTGGCGCATTTCGAGCGTCTGCTGAGCCTGACGGTGCAGCAGCCGCTGGCGACCGATCCCGCGGCCGCGCCGGAGGCGGCGTTGGTCGAGAGCGAGGATGCCCGGGCGCCGGAGCCGGCGACAGTGGGCGAGACGACGGCTGAAGAGGTCGCCGCGCTGCAGTCAGACGTCGACGATGCCGCAGCCGACCACCCTGCCGAGGAGGCCGCTGAAGCCGCCGTCGCTGAAGAGACGCCTGCCGAGGAGCCCGTTGCCGAGGAGCCTGGCGTCACGGCTGCGCCGGCTGTTGCTCCCACCGTGCCCGTGACGCCCGAGACGAAGGAGCCCGGCTTCTTCGACGAGCCGCGCAACCTCACCACCCTGGGTGGATTGGCCGTGGCGCTGCTGGCGCTGCTGTATCTGCTGATTCGCCGCCGTCGCAAGGCCGAGGCCGAGCAGGCCGAGGCTGCCGAGATGGCCATGGCGGCGGATGATGCCGAGGCTGCCTTGCAGGAGGAGCCGGTTGCGGAGGAAGCGGCGGCTGAGGAGCCGGGGCGGGAGGTGCCGGCAGAGATGGCCGCGGCAGCGGACGAGGCAAGCGCCGAGGCGGAGGACGACCTGCTGGCAGACAACGATCCGCTCAGCGAGGCCGAGGTCTATCTTGCCTACGGCCGTTACGAGCAGGCCAGGGAGTTGCTCGAGACTGCGCTGGAGCAGCAGCCGGAACAGACCGAGCTGCGACTCAAGCTGCTGGAGACCTTGGCGCTGCTGCAGGACGAGGACAGTTTCATCATTCACGCCCGCCTGCTGCATGGCCAGGTTGGGGACGATCACGAGGATTGGCGGCGGGCCAGGGAAATGGGTCGCGAGTTCCTGCCTGACGAGCCGCTGTTCTCTGGCGGCGCGACGGCGGCCGAGGACAGCCCGCTGCAGCAGGCTGAGCCGCAGGAGACGGTGGAGCCCGAGCAGGAGCAGGAGGTCTCCTTTGACATCGATTTCGACTTTGACCGCGAGCAGCCCGCCGCCGAGCCGGCAGCAGAGATCGAAGCCGCGGCAGATACGCCGGCGGAGGCGGCAACCGATGACGAGCATATCCTCGACTTCGAGCTGCCCGAGCCGCCGCAGCAGCCGGCCGTCGCTGCGAGCGCAGCCGGGGTCGCCGAGGAGCGCGAGCAGGCCGCGGACGAGCTGGCGCCGCTCGATTTCGATCTAGAAGGCTTGACGCTGGAACAACCCGAGCAGGAGGCGACCAGCGACGAACTCGACTTCTCGCTGTCTGACGGCGAGCAGCACGCGGCAGCCGACGGTGATGCCCGGGTGAGCGACGAGAATCTGGAAGATCTGGACGAGGTCGGCATCAAGCTCAACCTGGCGCGCGCCTATCTCGACATGGGGGACCACGAAGGGGCCCGCAGCCTGATCGAAGAGGTGTTGGCCGAGGGCAGCAGCGCCCAGCGGCAGGAAGCGGAAAGCCTGCTGCAGCAGCTGGCCTGACAGGTCGTATCCTTCGAACGCCGGCCGGGCAATGCCCCGGCCGGTGTCGCTTTCATGCTCTGACCGACTTTTGCGATTCCGTCGACGCTCCGCGCCGACGAGATCGGCAGCAAGCAGACAATGGTTTCATCCGATCGGAATTGCGCAATCGAGCCCGCCGCCGAGCTGCCGGCCGAAGCGGGGACGATCCGCTATGCGGCCGTGCTCGAGTACGACGGTACCAAATTTGCCGGCTGGCAGCGCCAGCAGCACGCCGTCACCATCCAGCAGGCCGTGGAAGAGGCGCTCGCTGCCGTGGCGGCTCATCCCATCGAGGTTGTCTGCGCTGGCCGCACGGATGCCGGCGTGCACGCCGTGCACCAGGTGATTCATTTCGATAGTACCGCTGTACGCTCGAGCACAGCCTGGATCCGCGGCGCCAATTCCCATCTACCGGGCAGCATTCGCCTGTGGTGGGCGGAGCCGGTGGCGCCGGACTTCCATGCCCGCTTCAAGGCGCTGAGCCGCCGCTATCGCTACATCATCGCCTCGCGCCCGGTGCTGCCGGCGCTGTACCGGGATCGGGTGGCTTGGACCTACAAGCCGCTGGATGCCGAGCGCATGCACCAGGCGGGACAGGCGCTGGTGGGCGAGCACGATTTCTCCTCGTTCCGTGCGGCGGAATGCCAGGCCAAACACGCGCGGCGGGAAATTTACTCGCTGAGCGTACAGCGCCGCGGCGATCTGCTTTATCTTGACGTCGAGGCCAATGCATTCCTGCATCACATGGTGCGCAACATCGCCGGGGTGCTGATGGCCGTGGGCAGCGGCGAGCAGCCCGTGCAATGGGCGGCCGAGGTGCTGGCGGCCCGCGACCGCCGCTTAGCCGGGGTGACGGCGCCGCCCCAGGGGTTGTATCTGGTCGGTGTCCGCTATCCGGCTCATTATGGGCTGCCGGAGCCAGGGGCGGGGCCGGTGTTCTCGTGAGTGTCAGCGGCTGCGCTGGCGTGGGAAAGCTGGTATAGGGGCGGTGGGCGGGTTAGGATTTCGGCCCTTGGAGGTCTGAGCGTGCGGGTTCGCATCAAGATTTGCGGCATCACGCGGCCGGCAGACGGGCAGCAGGCGGCAGCGCTGGGCGCGGACGCCATCGGCTTGGTGTTTGTCCCAGGCACGCCGCGGCATGTCGAGCTGGCTACGGCAACAGAGATCATCGCTGCCCTGCCGCCGTTGGTGACGGTAGTGGCGCTGTTCCTGGATCCAACTCGGGCGGAGGTGGAGCGGGTGCTGGCGGCGCTGCCGATCGATTTGCTGCAGTTTCACGGCAACGAGCCGCCGGAGTTCTGCCGCTCCTTCGGGCGGCGCTACATGAAGGCGCTGGGTATGGCAGACGGTGCCGAAGCGGCGGCGGCTCAGGCCCGTCGCTATTCCGATGCCGCCGCCTTTCTGCTTGACAGCCATGCCACCGGGCAGCGCGGCGGCAGCGGCCAGACCTTCGACTGGCAGCGCATTCCGCGCGACCTGGAGCGGCCGTTCTTGCTGGCTGGCGGGCTGCATGCCGGCAACGTGGCGGAGGCAATTCGGCAATGCCGGCCGTACGGGGTGGATGTCAGCAGCGGGGTCGAGGCCGCCAAGGGCATCAAGGATGCAGAGCGGATGGCCGCATTTATCAGCGAGGTGAGACGTGTCGAAAGCGAGTGATGACGCCGCAGGCGTCGATTTCAGCCAGTACCCCGATGCCCGTGGGCATTTCGGCATCTACGGCGGCCGCTTCGTGGCGGAGACGCTGAGCGCAGCGCTAGACGAACTGGAGGCGGCCTACAAGCGGTTCCGCAACGATCCCGATTTCATCGCCGAGCTGGACCACGACCTCCAGCATTACGTCGGCCGGCCCTCGCCCCTGTACTACGCCGAGCGGCTGACCGCCGCGCTTGGCGGCGCCAAGATTTTCCTCAAGCGCGAGGACCTAAACCATACCGGCGCTCACAAGATCAACAACACGGTCGGCCAGGCGCTGCTGGCCAAGCGCATGGGCAAGACCCGGGTCATCGCCGAGACCGGCGCCGGTCAGCATGGCGTGGCGACGGCGACTGTGGCGGCCCGCTTCGGTATGAAGTGCGTGGTGTACATGGGTGCCGAGGACGTGCAGCGGCAGTCGCCCAATGTCTTTCGCATGAAGCTCCTGGGCGCCGAAGTGGTGCCGGTGACGGCCGGCACCCGCACGCTCAAGGATGCTATGAACGAGGCTCTGCGCGATTGGGTGACCAACGTCGACGATACCTTCTACATCATCGGCACCGTCGCCGGGCCCCATCCTTACCCGCTGATGGTACGGGACTTCCAGGCCGTGATCGGCCGTGAGGCCAAGCGCCAATTGCTGGCTGCTATCGGTCGGCTGCCGGATGCGCTGATCGCCTGTGTCGGTGGCGGCTCCAACGCCATCGGTCTGTTCCATCCCTTCCTCGAAGACCGCCAAGTGGCGCTGTACGGCGTCGAGGCCGCCGGGGCCGGCATCGAAACCGGCCGCCATGCCGCGCCTTTGGCTGCTGGCAAGCCCGGCGTGCTGCACGGCAACCGGACCTACCTGATGTCGGACGAGGACGGCCAGATCTTGGGCACCCATTCCATCTCCGCCGGCCTGGACTATCCTGGCGTCGGTCCCGAGCACGCGCTGCTCAAGGATCTGGGGCGTGCCACCTACGTCTGCATCAACGACGAGGAGGCGCTGGAGGCCTTTGAGACTCTGACCCGTCTGGAAGGCATCATTCCGGCCCTGGAAAGCAGTCACGCCGTGGCCTACGCCATGAAGTTGGCGCCGACCATGCGCAAGGATCAGATCATCGTCGTCAACCTCTCCGGACGCGGCGACAAGGACATCAACACCATCGCTCGAATGAAGGGGATCGACCTATGAGCCGCATCGCCGACACTTTCGCCCGGCGCCGCGCCGAGGGCCGCAAGCTGCTGGTGAGCTTCTTCACCGCCGGCGATCCTAATCCCGACGTCACCGTACCGCTGATGCACGAAGTCGTGAAGGCCGGGGTCGATATCATCGAGCTGGGGGTGCCCTTTTCCGATCCCATGGCCGAGGGCCCGGTGATCCAGGCCGCCTGCGAGCGGGCCCTGCGCCATAAAGTCAATCTGCCGCGGGTGCTCGACATGGTGCGCGCGTTCCGGCAGCAGAACCGGCATACCCCGGTGGTGCTCATGGGCTACGCCAACCCGGTGGAGGCCATGGGCTACGAGCGCTTCGCCGAGGCCGCCGCCGGCGCCGGCGTCGACGGCGTAATCACCGTGGATCTGCCGCCCGAGGAGGGCGAGGAACTGAACCGGGCGCTGATTGGCCGCGGTATCGATCCCATTCTGCTGGTGGCGCCGACCACCAAGCCCGAGCGCCTGCAGCGCATTTGCGCCGCGGCGCGGGGGTTTATCTATTACGTTTCCCTCAAGGGAGTGACCGGCGCACCGACACTGGACGTCGGCGATGTCGCCGCCAAGGTGCAGGAAATTCGCAAGAGCACCGATCTGCCCATCGGCGTCGGCTTCGGCATCCGCGATGCCGATTCAGCGGCCGCGGTGGCCAGGGTGGCCGATGCGGTGGTGGTTGGCAGCGCGCTGGTGCGTCTGGTCGAGCAGCATCAAGACGACACGTACAAGCTACGGGAAGCAATGGCCGACCTGGTCGCAGACTTGCGGCGGGCGATCGATACCATAGAGCCCGTAGGCGCATAAGAGGCGACAAGAACATGAGCTGGTTCAAAAAACTGATGCCTTCGCGCATCCGCACCGAAGCGGGGCAGCGGAGCCGGGTCCGCAGCAACGTGCCGGAAGGCCTGTGGACCAAATGCACTGCCTGCAATGCCGTGCTGTACCGGCCAGAGCTGGAGCGCAATCTGGAGGTCTGTCCCAAGTGCAATCACCACTTGCGCATCAGCGCCCGGCGGCGTCTGGAGACCTTTCTGGACAGCAGCAGCCGGAGCGAGATCGGGGCGGAGATCAAGCCAGTCGACATCCTGCGTTTCCGCGACAGCAAGCGTTACAAGGATCGCCTGGCTCAGGCCCAGAAAGAGACCGGCGAGGATGACGCCCTGGTTGTCATGCGCGGCACGCTCAAGGGCATGCCGGTGGTGGCGGCCGCCTTCGAGTTCAACTTCATGGGCGGCTCCATGGGCTCCGTGGTCGGCGAACGCTTCGTTCGGGCGGCTAATATCGCCCTGCAGGAACGCATCCCCTTGATCTGCTTCTCCGCCAGCGGCGGCGCTCGCATGCAGGAGGCGCTGTTCTCGCTCATGCAGATGGCCAAGACCTCGGCGATCCTGGCCCGCTTGCGCGAGGCAGGTGTGCCGTACATCTCGGTGCTCACGGACCCGACTATGGGGGGCGTGTCCGCCAGTCTGGCGATGCTGGGCGACGTCAACGTCGCCGAGCCTGGCGCCCTGATCGGGTTCGCCGGTCCGCGGGTGATTGAGCAGACGGTGCGGGAAACCCTGCCGGAAGGTTTTCAGCGCAGCGAATTCTTGCTCGAGCATGGCGCCCTCGATTTCATCGTCGACCGCCGCCAGATGCGGGATCGGCTGGCCAGCCTGCTGGCCATCCTGACCCGGCAGCCGTCGCCCGACGTGCCCCGCCTGTCCGGTAACGGAGACTGAGGCCGCCAGCGCCCGCCGATGCGTTTCCACCGACTGAAAGACTGGCTGCAATGGCAGCAGCGGCTGCATCCCAAGGCCATCGACCTGGGGCTGGAGCGGCTGCGCGAGGTGGGCGACCGGCTGGGGCTGCTGGAGCGGCCGCCAACAGTCATCACGGTAGGCGGCACCAATGGCAAGGGATCTTGCGTGGCCTATCTGGAGGCCATTCTGACGGCAGCGGGCCAGCGGGTCGGCGCCTACACCTCGCCCCACATCCTGCGCTATAACGAGCGGATCCGCATCGGCGGCCGCGAGGCGGCCGACGCCGACCTGGTGCAGGCGTTCGCCCGCATCGACCAGGCCCGCGGTGCAACCACGCTGACCTATTTCGAGTTCGGCACGCTGGCTGCCTTCGACCTGTTCAAGCGCGCCGGCTGCGATGTCTGGCTGCTCGAGGTGGGGTTGGGCGGGCGGCTCGATGCGGTCAACGTGCTCGATGCCGATGTCGCTGTGATCACCTCGATCAGTCTGGACCACACCGATTTGCTGGGAGCGGATCTCGAGGCCATCGGCGCCGAGAAGGCCGGCATCTTCCGATCGGGGCGCCCGGCCGTTTTCGGTGCCGAGGACATGCCGGCCAGCGTTGCCGCAGCGGCCGCGCAGTGCGGGGCGCCGCTCTGGCGCGTGGGGCGGGATTATGAGTATCGGATCGGCAGAGGCGAATGGTCGTTCATCGGTCCCGGTGGCAGCTGGGCGTCGTTGCCGCCGCCCCGCCTGCCCGGACGCCATCAGTTCGCCAACGCCGCCGCAGCGCTGGCAGCGCTGCAGGCGGTTGCCGACAGGCTGCCAGTCACGCGCGAGCAGGTTGCGGCCGGGCTCGAGGCCGCTCGGTTGAGTGGCCGCATCCAGCGCCTGCCGGGACCGGTGGAGTGGCTGCTCGATGTGGCCCATAATCGGGCCGGCGTCGTCAGCTTGGTCGAAACCTTGCGCGAACGGCCGCAGCGGGGGCGTTGTCATGCGGTATTCGCGCAGATGCGGCGCAAGGAGCTGGCGGAAGTCCTCGCTCCCCTGGCGGAGGTGGTCGACTGCTGGTGGTTGCTGCAGCTGCCCGATCCGGACGTCCGGCCGGCGGCGGAGGTGGCCGCTGCACTGCGGCAGTCTGGCCTGCAGGTGGCCGGACAGGGCGGCGCCGACCACCTGTTCGACGCCGTCACCGCGGCGACCGAGCCGGGTGACCGGGTGCTGGTGTGCGGCTCGTTTCGCACCGTCGAAGAGGCGCTGCGCTATCGGAGCGGAAAATGACGCTGCCGTGCGGGATGCCTGCGCTTGCGGCCGCAGCCGAGGGAGGGAACTATTGAACCGTGGGGTATGCCCGGGTCCGGGCGTGCGGACATGGCCAACCGATCCGGAAGGAACACCGGCTTATGCAGCAGCGTCTGAAACAGCGACTCGTCGGCGCCGTGGTGCTGGTCGCCCTGGCAGTGATCTTCATCCCCATGTTGCTGCAGGGGCCAGTGGAGCGGGAAGCGACCTCGATCCCCATCGAGATTCCGCCGCGGCCGCAGGTCAGTGTGCAACGGCCTGGGCCGTTGCTGCTGCCGCGCGCGGAGCCGGCGGCCGAATCGATCGTGCAGGCGGAGCCAGTGCCAGCAGCAGGGCCGGCGTCGGCGGCGCAGCCGACACCGCCTGAGGCCGCGCCGCCAACACCGTTTCGAGAGCAGCCCGCGCCGGCGTCGCGCACGCCGAGCGAGCTGGCGGCCTGGGCGGTGCAGGTCGGCAGCTTTGGCGCCGAAAGCAATGCGCTCAGGCTGCGCGACAGCCTGCGGGCGAAGGGGTATAACGCGTATACTGAGCGGGTGCGCAGCGAGGGACAGACGTTCTACCGGGTGCGGGTCGGGCCGGTGTTGGAACGCGCCGAGGCGGAGCGGCTGCAGCAGACGTTGGCCGGCAAGGAGTCCCTGCAAGGCTTGGTCGTGCCGCATCCTTGAGGTCAGTCAATCGGCGCCGCTTTCCTTCCCCGCACGCTGCTCTGTTACCATCGCGTTCCATTCCACACGCACCTCGATGCACATGAACTGGGCGGACTATTTGATTCTTGCCATCATCGCGATCTCGGCGCTGATCAGCCTGGTTCGCGGTTTCGTGCGCGAGGTGATTTCCATCGTCACCTGGATCGCCGCCTTCTGGCTGGCCATCGTTTTCGCGCGGCCATTTGCCGGCGTCCTGGCGCGGTACATCGATTCCCCCCTCTTGCAGCTGATCACGGCTTTTGCCCTGATTTTCGTTGCAACCCTGCTGGCAGGCGCCATCATTGGCTATCTGGCCGGCCAGCTGGTCGGCAAGACGGGGCTTACCGGGACGGATCGGGCCGTTGGCATGCTGTTCGGCGCCGGGCGGGGGCTGATTCTGGTGGCGCTGCTGATCTTGGCCCTGGGCCTGACCCGGCTGCCGCAGGAGCAATGGTGGCGGCAATCGCTGGTGATCGGCCAGCTGCAGCCCTGGGTTTGCGAGGTTGCCGCCAGTGAATGGATGCGCGGCCTGACTGTCTATGCTCCAGTCTCCCCGCAAGGCGTGCCCATGGCGGTTGGTCGGTCGGCAGCCGATTACTGGAGCGATTTCTGCGATTCCGCGGGCGATCAGTGACTTTAGGGTAGGTAGAGAAAACGCTATGTGCGGCATAATCGGCATCGTCGGCAAGAGTCCCGTCAACCAGGCGCTGTATGACGGGCTCACCGTTCTGCAGCATCGCGGTCAGGATGCCGCCGGCATCATGACCTGTGACCGAGGCCGCTTTTATCTGCGCAAGGACAACGGGCTGGTGCGGGACGTCTTCCATACCCGCCATATGCGTCGCCTGCTCGGCAACATGGGCATCGGCCATGTCCGCTATCCGACCGCCGGCAGCTCCTCGTCCGCCGAATCGCAGCCTTTCTACGTCAATTCCCCTTTCGGCATCAGCCTGGTGCACAACGGCAACCTCATCAACGCGGCGCAGCTCGAGCGCGATGTGTTCGTCCAGGACCTGCGTCACATCAATACCGAATCCGACTCCGAGGTCCTGCTCAACGTCTTCGCGCACGAGCTGCAACGCCAGAACAAGCTCAAGATCGGTCCGGAAGAGATCTTCCAGGCCGTCGCCAATCTGCACCGGCGCTGCAAGGGCGCCTACGCCGCGATCGCCATGATCAACAACTACGGCATCGTTGGCTTCCGGGACCCATACGGCATTCGCCCGATCTGCATCGGCCAGCGGGAAACCGAGGAAGGGATGGAGTATTGCATCGCCTCCGAGAGCGTGGCGTTGGACGTGATGGGGTTCGAGCTGATGCGCGATATCGCGCCGGGCGAGGCCATCTACATCGACAAGGACGGCAACGTGCATGCCCGCCAGTGCGCCGAGAATCCCGTCCTCTCACCCTGCATCTTCGAGTTCGTTTACCTGGCCCGCCCTGACTCCATCATCGACGACATCGCCGTCTACAAATCCCGCTTGCGCATGGGTGAGAAGCTAGCGGAGAAGCTGCTGCGGGTGTGGCCGGATCACGACATCGATGTGGTCATCCCGGTGCCGGACACCAGCCGCACTGCCGCGCTGCAGATGGCGTATCGGCTCAACGTGCCCTATCGCGAAGGCTTTATCAAGAACCGCTATATCGCCCGAACCTTCATCATGCCCGGGCAGAAGCAGCGGACCAAATCGGTGCGCTACAAGCTCAACCCCATCGAGCTCGAGTTCCGTGGCAAGAACGTGTTGCTGGTGGACGACTCCATCGTTCGTGGCACGACCTCAAAGCAGATCGTGCAAATGGCCCGTGACATGGGAGCGAAGAAAGTTTATCTGGCGTCGGCCGCGCCGCCGGTGCGTTATCCCAACGTCTACGGCATCGATATGCCGGATGCCAGCGAGCTGATCGCCCACGGCCGCAGCGAGGAGCAGGTGCGCGAATACATTGGCTGCGATCGTCTGATTTACCAGGACCTGGAGGACTTGATCGCTGCCGTCCGGCAGGGCAACAAGTCCATAACCCAGTTTGACTGCTCCTGTTTCGATGGCAAGTACGTCACCGGAGGCGTGACCGAGGAACTGCTGGAGCAGCTGCGGTTGCGCCGCGTCGGGGCGCTGGCCGACGAGGCGGTGATCAACGACAGCGTGGTCACTCCGCTGCCGACCCAGCCTTGACCGCCGCTGCCGCCACGGACGGTTATGTGCTTATTCCCAACCCATGGCAGCGGGGTTGGCGCTGCTGTGATGAAATACCCCTTCGGGTTTTTGTTGAACAGATACGGAGAATTCGATGCACCAGGAAGACGATTGCAGCTGGAGTTTGGCAACACGGGCGATTCGTTCCGGCCAGCAGCGCACCGACGAGGCCGAGCACAACGAGCCCATCTTTATGACCTCCAGCTTCGTCTTCAAGAGCGCGGCCGAGGCGGCGGCGCGCTTTGCCGATGAATTGCCGGGAAACATCTACTCGCGCTTCACCAACCCCAGCGTACGCTTGTTCCAGGAGCGGCTGGCCGCCCTGGAAGGCGGCGAGTGCTGCGTCGCCACGGCGTCCGGCATGAGCGCTATCCTGGCCACCTGCATGTCACTGCTGCGCGCCGGCGACCACATCGTCTGCTCGTCCTCGGTATTCGGCAGCACGGTGTCGCTGTTCGACAAGGTTCTGCCGCGCTTCGGCGTCGAGACCACCTTCGTGCCGTTGAGCGACGGCGCGGCCTGGGAAGCGGCCATCCGTCCCAACACGCGCATGCTGTTTGTCGAGACGCCGTCCAACCCGTTGATGGAGCTGGGCGACATCCGCCAGCTGGCAGCGGTGGCCAAGGCGCACGACTGTCTGCTAGTGGTCGACAATTGCTTCTGCACGCCGATTCTGCAGCGCCCACTGGAGCTGGGGGCGGATATCGTCATCCATTCCGCGACCAAATATCTCGACGGCCAGGGGCGCTGCGTCGGCGGTGCCGTGGTCGGCGACCGCGAGCGGGTGGGTAAGGAGATCTTCGGCTTTCTGCGCACCGCCGGGCCGAGCATGAGCCCATTCAACGCCTGGGTGTTTGCCAAGGGGCTGGAGACGTTGCCGTTGCGCATGCGGCTGCACTGCGAGAATGCCATGGTGCTGGCGCAGTGGCTCAAGGCGCAGCCCCAGGTGCTGAAGGTTCACTACCCAGGGTTGCCGGAGCATCCTCAGCATGAACTGGCGCGGCGCCAGCAGTCCGGCTTCGGCGGCGTGCTCTCGTTCGAAATCGCGGGGGGGCGGGAAGCTGCCTGGCGGCTGATCGACGCGCTGGAGCTGATCTCCATCACCGCTAACCTGGGGGATGTCAAGACCACCATCACCCATCCGGCCACCACCACCCACGGCCGCATCGCGCCCGAACAGCGTGCCGCGGCTGGGATCACCGAAGGCCTATTGCGCGTTTCGGTGGGGCTGGAAGACGTGCGCGACCTGCAGCGGGATCTGGCCCGCGGTCTGCAGGCGAGCGCTTGAGGACTGGACCATGAGCCCGCGCCGGCAACTGCTTCGCATTTACCGCAGCGGCCTTGACGCCGTCAGCGGCCGCCGCAGCGTGCGCGAGGCACTGGCCCGGCGGGATTTCGCCGGGCCAGTGCACCTGATCGCGTTGGGAAAGGCCGCGCAAGCGATGGCGGAAGGCGCCTTCGACCAGCTGGAGGAGCGCATTGTTCGCGGGCTCATCGTCACCAAGCACGGCCACGCCGATCCCGCCGTCTGGCGCCAGCGGCCGGTGCAGCTGCTGGAGGCGGCGCATCCTGTCCCTGCCGAGAGCAGTCTGGCTGCTGGCGCTGCATTGCTGGAGTTCATCGCTGCCACGCCCGCGGATGCGCAGTGCCTCCTGCTGTTGTCCGGCGGTGCGTCCAGTTTGGTGGAGGTGCTGCCATCCGGGGCCACGGTTGACGATCTGCAACGTCTCAACCACCACCTGCTGGCTTCGGGCCTGGACATCCGGGCCATCAACCGGCTGCGGCGGGCCTGCTCGCTTATCAAGGGGGGGCGGCTGGCGCAGTGGTTGGCCCCGCGACCGGTGCTGGCCTTGCTGATCTCGGACGTGGAGGGCGACGATCCGGCGGTCATCGGCTCGGGGCCGGTGACGGCGAGCAGTGATGCGCCGGTCGCGCCCGAGGAGCTGCCTGCCGAGCTGCGGCACCTGCTGGTGACAGAACCGGCTCCGCGGCCGGATGATCCCGTCTTCGGCAGGATCGAGCTGGAAATCGTCGCTCGCAATGCCGATGCCTTACGCGCCGCGGCGGAGCGGGCCCGCGCGTTGGGGTTACCGGTGTACCAGCACCCCGAGTTTCTGCGCGGCGAGGCGGCGGAGCTGGGCGTCTTGCTGGCGCAGCAGCTGCTGGCCGGGCCGCCGGGCGTCCACCTGTGGGGCGGCGAGCCGACGGTGACGCTGCCGGCGCGACCAGGCCGCGGCGGTCGCATGCAGGCCCTGGCCTTGGCGGCGGCGCAGGTGCTCGCTGGGCGCCAGGACGCGTTGCTGCTGGCTGCCGGTACCGACGGCAGCGACGGGCCGACTGAAGACGCCGGCGCCCTCGTGGACGGCGGTACCATCGACCGCTGTCGCGCCGCAGGCCACGATCCGGTGCAGGCGCTGGCCGCTGCCGATGCGGGCACGGCGTTGGCGGCCAGCGGCGATTTGATCGCCACTGGGCCGACTGGCACCAACGTGATGGACTTGGTGATCGGCTGGCGGCAGTAGCGGCCGCATTATCGACAAGAGGAGCCCGAGCATGAAGAACCGATCAGACCTATTCGGCCGCGTCCTGGAAGCGCTCGCCGCCGCCGATCCGGAGCACAAGATCGAGCTCACGTGCGTGCTGCGCGCCGATTGGCTGGCTGGCCGGCTGCGGCTGGATCTGGCTGCGGCAGGCCCCGAGCCGATCGCCGCGCCCGGCCGGCCGCCGCGACCGCAGCTGGTGGCGCCGCGGGAGCTGGTGCAGCTGCACCTGAGCACGATGCAGGGGGGTGCGGCGATGATCCATGCCGTCGCTCACATCGAACTCAACGCCATCGACCTGGCGCTGGATGTCGTTTATCGCTTCCGCGGGTTGCCGGCCTGGTATTACGGCGACTGGCTGCGGGTGGCAGAAGAGGAGGGGCGGCATTTCCGTATGCTACGCGACCGGCTACGCGCCCTTGGCTACGACTATGGTGACTTCCCCGCTCACAACGGACTCTGGGAGATGGCCGAGCAGACCGCCCATGACTACCTGGTGCGCATGGCGCTGGTGCCGCGGGTACTGGAGGCCCGCGGCCTGGACGTGACCCCAGGCATGCTGGAGCGGCTGCGCGCCGTCGGCGACCTCGAGACGGTTGGGCTGCTGGAGATCATTCTGGAAGAGGAGGTGGGCCACGTCGCCATCGGCTCGCGCTGGTTCAAGTACGCCTGCGCCCAGCGTGGGCTCGATCCCGAGCCGACCTTCCGCGAGCTGCTGAGCCGCTATATGCGGGGGCGCCTGCGGGGTCCCTTCAACACGGACGCCCGCTTGGCGGCTGGCTTTTCCGCCGAAGAGCTGGCCGCACTGGAACAGCTGGAGGCCTAGCACGGGGCAAGCGCCGGCAGCCTGGGGCCGTGCTACCGCAAGTCCTACCGATGCTGCAAGTCACGCCTACCATTGCCATTTCCGAAGTCGAGCTGGAGGAGCGCTTCGTGTGCGCCTCGGGGCCAGGCGGGCAGAACGTCAACAAGGTGGCCAGCGCGGTCCAGCTGCGCTTTGACGTGGCCGCCAGCCCCAGCCTGCCGTCCGCGGTCAAGCAGCGGCTGATTCGGCTGGCGGGCCGGCGGATCAGCGCCAACGGCGTGCTGCTGATCGAGGCCAGCCGCTTTCGCAGCCAGGAACGCAATCGCGACGATGCCCGGGCGCGGCTGATCGCTCTCATCGCCTCCGCGGCAACGGCACCCAAGCCGCGCCGTCCGACCAAGCCCACGCGGGCGGCCAAGTTGCGTCGGCTGCAGGCCAAGCGCCGGCGCAGCGCCCTCAAGGCCAGCCGCGGCCGGCCCGTTCTCGACGACTAGCGAGCCGGTTAGCGACCTTCTGCCGGGGCGGTAGCCTGGTCCGACCCTGCTCCATAGTAAATTCATTGTCTTAGAACATTCGGACCTTGCGGCCCTCTGTCCCTGTCCCCAGTTAGGCAAGATGCGCGGCGCATGCGTCGATCGTCCGGTTCGTCTCGGCACGACCGACGGTGCCGGCGTCTGCGTGCAAGGCCAATGAACAGGGAGGGAGGACGATGCCAGATACGCCAGAGCGACGGACGACCGGCGCAACGCCGCCAGCGGCGGCCAGTCCTGGCGGGGCCATGCAAGGAAGCCAGAGCGGGTCCGGCAGCGCACGGCCGTCGGGAGAGCAATCCGCAGGACTTGGCGCACAAATCGGTAGTTTGACCGAGGAGGCCAGGAGCCGCAGCCGCCAGCTGCTGCAGGAGCGTACCCGCAGCGCGGCGGAGCAGTTGGCTGGCATTGCCCGCGCCCTGAAACAGTCGGCCGAGCAGTGCAGGCAGCAGGAAGGCCAACAGGCCGCAGGACGCGTGCTGGAGCAGGCGGCGACGGGGCTGGAGCAGCTGTCAGACATGCTACGCCAGCGCGACGTTGACAGCCTGTTCGACCAGGCCGGCAGCCTGTTGCGCCGGCAGCCGGCGCTGTTCGTCGGCGGTGCCGTCGCGGTCGGCTTTCTGCTGTCGCGCTTCTTCAAGAGCTCCGGCGTTCGCCAGCGTGACCGGGGCGAGTACGACGAGGCCTACGAAGGAATGGCAGCCACGCCCGAGGAGGAGGCATCGCGGCGCTATGTCACCGGCGCCCATGCCGACCCGGATGAGGTCGCTGCCGGCGACCGAGCGGCCGATTCGGCCATGCCTGGCGGGAGGGATTTCTGATGGCTGTGCACGATATTCGCCGCGAGCATGCCCGCCGGGGCGAGAGCGATCAGCCGCCGCTGCGCGCCTTGTTTGGCGAGCTAACCGCCCAGCTCTCCATGCTGTTTCGCCAGGAGGTGGCGCTGGCGCGGGCGGAGACGTCCGAGAAGATCGCTCAGGCCCGCAGCGGGGTGACGTGGCTGGTTGCCGGCGGCGTCATCGCCTTCGCATCGCTGTTCGTCTTGCTGATGGCGGGGGTGTACGGGCTGTCCGAACTGATGCATCCGGGCTGGGCCGCCCTGATCGTGGGTGGCGCAGCGCTGCTGGTGGGGCTGCTGGCAATGGCGGCCGGCCGCAGCCGGCTCAAGGCGCGCAACATGATGCCGCAGCGCACGTTCGAGTCGCTGCGCCGAGATGCGGACGTGGCAGCGAGGAGAGTGCAATGAGCAACGGAGTCAATGGCGGATCCAAGGTGGCCGCTGGCACGGACCCGGCTGGGCGCAGCGCGGAACAAATCCAGCTCGATATCCGCCACACCCGCTCGCAGCTGGATCATACCCTGGAAGCGATTCTGCAGCGCTTGTCGCCGGGCGGTCTGGTGGACGAGGCGCTGGATTATCTGCGTCATAGTGGCGGTCGCGAGTTCGCTCACAACCTGAACGAGGCGGTCAAGCGCAACCCGGTGCCCATCACGTTGATGGGGATAGGCCTGGCCTGGCTGATGCTGTCGGGCCGGGAAGGACGCTATGCGCCGGATCGGGCGGCCGACAGCCGTCTCGGCGAGCGCATGAGCGATATGGCTGGGACGCTGGGTGGCATGGTGGCGGCCAGCCGCGAGCAGTTGAGCAGGGCGGGGGAAAGCATAGGCAGCGCTGGCAGCAGCATGCGCGAGCGTTTCGACCGTGCTTCGGACCGGGCCACTCAGGGGACGGCTGCTGCCGGCAGCAGCCTGCATGAGCGGACCGACCGGCTGCGCCACACGGCCCGCGAGCGGGCGGCCCGGCTCAGCGACAGCGCCCGCCACGGGATGCAGCGCGCCCGCGGCAACTTCGACGCCCTGCTGCAGGAGCAGCCGCTGCTGGTGGGAGCGCTGGGCATCGCCGTCGGCGCCACTCTCGGTTCCTTGTTGCCGCCGACGCGGCAGGAAGACGAGGCCATGGGGGCAGCCCGCGACCGCCTGACCGGTGAGGTCGAGCGGCAGGCGCGGCTGCAGCTGCGCAAGGGCAAGCGTATCGCCCAGGCAGCGGGAGATGCGGCCCGGCAGGCCGGCGAGGAAGAGCTGGGACAGTCGGCGGCCGAAGCCGAGGGACAGCCGAGCGAGACAGCGCATGCGGCGGCAGCCGAGGCCCGCCAGTCGGGCTCGCAGCCGCAGCCAGGCTTGTGATGGCCGCAGGCGGGCAGACGCATGCGACGGGACGGGGCGGCAGATGGCGAAACGCATCAGCATCGAGGAGCGTCGCAGAGGACGCCTGGCGCGCAGCCCCGGCGAGATCCCGCGTGCCGGCTGGAAGGACATCCTGCTGCGCACCAGACGGGAAGCGGAGCGGGATTCCATCAGCCTGGTTGCGGCCGGGGTGGGATTCTATTCCTTGCTGGCGATCTTTCCCGCCCTGGCCGCGCTGATCTCGATTTATGGTCTGGTCGCAGACCCGGCTGCCATTGAGCGCCAGGTCCAGGCCGTCATCCACATCATCCCGGCCGAGGCCGCCGGCGTTTTGCAGCAGCAGCTGCAAAGCCTGGCCAGCCAGCCGCGCGGCGGGCTGAGCCTGGGCGTGGCGGCAGGCATCCTGCTGGCCCTGTGGAGCGCCTCTGCCGGCGTCAAGGCGCTGATCCAAGGGCTGAACATCGCCTACGGCGAAGCCGAGCAGCGCGGCTTCATCAAGCTCAACGCCATCGCGCTGCTGCTGACGCTGGGCGGCGTCCTGTTCATGATTTTCGCGCTGGGGCTGATCGCCGTACTGCCGGCAGCGATACGTCTGTTTGGCCTGGACGGCTTGCCGGCAGCCATCGCTTCGCTGGCCAGCTGGCCGTTGCTGCTGGCCATGATCGTTGTCGGGCTGGCGGTAGTCTACCGTTTCGGTCCCAGCCGCAACGAGCCGCGCTGGCGCTGGGTGAGCTGGGGGGCGGGCGTGGCCACGGCGCTGTGGTTGGCCGGCTCCGTGCTGTTCTCGGTTTACGTGGCCAACTTCGGCAACTACGGCAAGACCTACGGCTCGGTCGGCGCCATTGTCATTCTGATGATGTGGTTTTATCTGACCGCCTATTCGGTGCTACTGGGTGCCGAGCTCAACGCCGAGATCGAGCACCAGACCGCGCTTGATACCACCGAAGTGACCGACAAGCCGCGCGGCCGGCGCGGCGCCCATGTTGCCGATACCGTCGGCGAGCAACAGCGGTAGGGCCGGCCATGAAACTCTCCGGGCGCGAAACGGAATGTTGGCTGGCCGGGTGCGGTCCCGGGGGCGTGGCGTTCTTTGCTGGCGAGCAGGTCATGGTGCATACCCGCGACAACCGGGTGTGCGCCGGCACCATCGTGCTGCTGACCGAGCTGGAGCCGGAGCCGCGCTATCTGATCGAAATCGGCCGCGGTCACTTCCTGCAGGCGGCGCAGTCGGCCTTGGCGAAAGCGTGACCGTCGGGTATCTGCTTCACAGACATTGAGCGTAAATTTTTCTTATAATCTCAATACATTGAATCACTGTCGCGCTCCGCGACAAGGAACGTCTGTGAACCTATTGCAACCCCGCCGCGTCGAGGCCAATGCGCCCTGGCGCTGGGTCCGCGAAGCCTTCGCCCTGATCGGGCGCCGACCAGCCGCATTCGGCTTGACCAGCCTGGTTATGCTGGCGCTGTTCTTTGCCGCGCTCGAGGTGGAGCAGACGCAGCTGCGCTTTCTAATTGCGCTGCTGTTACCGCCTTTCGGCATTGGCAGCTGCTTGCGCCTAGCGGAGGCCGCCGATCGATCGCGCCCCGTGACGCCCCTGGAGTTGCTGCCGACCAATCGCGAGGTCGTGCAGATCCTGGGGATCATGGTGCTGGGGTACGGTTTCGTCTTCGCGCTGATCGTGGCGGCGAGCGCCGGCGGCTGGGCGCTGGAACCGGGCACGCTGGCCGATGAGCGCTGGCGCAACTACGTCGATGCCGCGGCGACGATGCTGGGGTTGCCGGTGGCGCTGGCGGTAAAGGGAGTGCTGTTCGGAATCTCGCTGGCGGCATTTGCCTGTATCCTGCTGGTGGCCTTTGCCTGGTTCGCTCTTCCGCTGAGCCAGCTGTGCGGGCTGCCGACGCTGCCGGCGCTGCGACTGAGCTTCTCGGCGTATCGGCTCAACGCTCATCGCATCGGATTGGCCAGCGTGGCGACGCTGGCCGCCATGGCAGCACTGGTTTTGCTTAGTCTGGGACTAGCCGCCGTGCTGGCGGCGCCTTTTCTCGGGGCAATGCTCTACGTCTCCTATCGAGAGGTGTTCTTAGGTCAAGCCGAAAATAGCCCGGCTCGAGCGACGGCTGGGCTCGGCGTGGCCGAAGCAGCCACCTGAGTCAGCCGCTACGGTCGCACCGATCAGAACGTCTGCTCCTGAGCCGCCATTCTGTTTCTGATGGCAGGACGGAGAAATCCGCCCGTCACAACCACAGGAGGTAGGATGCAACGCATTTTCGAATCGGAGCGGATGGCAGACGAAGAGCGGGCACGGTATGCCCAGGCCGACTTCTTCGATTCCAACCGGCGCTTTCTGGCGCATTTCCAGGAGAAGTTTCCGGATTTCTGCCGCGGCCTGGTGCTCGACGTCGGCTGCGGTCCAGGCGACGTTCCGTTGCGCTTCGCCCGTCGCTACGCCGAGGCGACCGTGCATGGGCTGGACAGCTCCGCGGCTATGCTGCGCTATGCGCAAAATGCACTGGCGCGGGCGCCGGATCTGCGTAGCCGGGTGCGTTTCGTGCAGGGGAGGCTGCCGGAGGCAGTGCTGCCACGGCGAAGCTACGATGCCATCATCAGCAACAGCCTGCTGCACCGGTTACCGGAAACCGCCTCACTCTGGCAGGCGCTGAGCGAGCTGGGCCGGCCCGGCGCTTGCGTCTGCATGATGGACCTGCACCGCCCCGGCTCGGAAGCGCAAGCCCGGGAGCTCGTCGAACGCCATGCCGGCGACAAGCCCGAGCCAGTCAAGCGTGACTTTCTCCAATCCCTGCGGGCCGCATTCAAGGTCGAGGAGATACGCCAGCAGCTGACCGAGGCCAAGCTGCTGCTGTCGGTCGAAACCTGCGACGACCATCATCTGCTGATCTGGGGCGCGCTGCCCGCCTGATTCTGCCAGCTTCTCTGCCTTGGCGTGGTTGCGGCCCGAGGGAGCCGCAACCAACCCCTTGCTTCGTTCCCGCCTGCCCGTTTCGCCGGTCGCCGGATGCCAAAAATCGGCTCCGGATCGTTGATCAATGAGCAAGCCTCACCGACCGGGCGTAAAAAAGTCACTTGTCACTGTCGGTGCCCGGGGGCAGCATCCGACTTGCAGAAACAACCCAAAAAAATCGCCTTTCTTCAGCCGAAAGCATAGTGAAAAGGCTGAAAGCATGGAGGAGAGATTTGTGGTGAAGCCGCTAATAAGCTTGATCCTGAAGGCTGTTGTCGCAGCAGCCGTCGGCATGGCTGGTCCGGCTGCGCTGGCAGCGGTCGTCAACTTCGGGCATGGGTTCATGCCGGACTCGCCGCATCATCGAGCTGCGCTGGGCTTCAAGGAGGAGGTCGAGAAAAGAACCGAGGGCCGGGTAAGAGTCAACATTTTCCACTCTGGCCAGCTGGGTAGCGCCCGTGAAATGTTCGAGGGGCTGCAGCTGGGCAGCTTGCAGATCACCATGGTTCCGGGGGCCCGCATCAGCGGGTTTGCGCCGCAAATGCAGATTCTGGATTTGCCGTTTCTTTTCCCGGACGTTGCAACCGTCGAACGGGTATTGGACGGGCCCATCGGCCAGGATTTGCTCAAGACCATGGAGCCGCAGGGTGTTACGGGTGTGGGCTTTTACATCGACGGCTTCAAGCAGCTGACGGCCAACAAGCCGCTGCGCCAGCCGGAGGATTTTCGCGGTCTCAAGTTCCGCACCATGGAAAGCGACATCATCATGGCCCAGTACCGAGCCCTTGGTGCGGATCCGGTCGCGCTGGACTATGCCGAGGTCTACAACGCGTTGCAGATGCGGGTGGTGGACGGCCATGAGAATCCGATCATCCTTATCCACGACATGAAGTTCTATGAGGTCCAGAAGTATCTGATGGTCTCCGACCATGCCGTGCTGGGCGGCGTGCTGCTGTATGGCACGTCCTGGTTCCAGGGGCTGTCGGAAAGAGATCGCCAGATCCTGCTCGAAGCCGGACGCAAGCTGCTGCAAGAGCAGCGTAAAGGTGCGCGCGAGGTCGAGGCGGCCAATCTGAAGGCCATCGAAGACTCCGGAATCAACGTCGTCCGGTTGACGACGGAGGAGAAGCAAACGCTGCGAACCGCCATGCTGAAGGCCCACGAAGTGTATGCCCAGAAGTATGGCGATCAGATCCTGCGGCGGATCTATCAAGAGGTTGAATAAGTCCGCGCACCTGGCAGGGCCGGCAGCGTTTCCGTTGCCGGCATTCTGCTTGCCCACCGGAGCTGCCTGCCTACTGGCAGGCGGTCGATCCAGGTTGAAGTCATGCGTTTTCTAGGCAAGCTGCTCGACCGCGTCGAACAGATTTTCGTCGGCCTCGCTTTGCTGGCGATCACGTCGCTGCTTTTCATCAATGTCATCCTGCGCTACTTCTTTTCCTCGACCTTAAGCTGGGCCGAGGAGGCGTCGCGCTATGGGGTGGTGTGGATCGTTTTCATCGGTGCCAGCATCTGTGTTTGTAAAGGGTCGCATATTGTCGTCGATGCCTTGACCGCCAAGCTGAGCGCCCGCTGGCAACGTCCTTTTGCCCTTGGCGTCACCTTCTTCAGCATTCTCTTTTGCTGTGTCTTCACCATCCTGTCATTGCGGCTGACGCTACGCATCGCCGAGTTCGGTCAAATGAGCACCACGCTTGGCATTCCGATGCTCTACGTCTATGGCGCCATGCCGGTTGGCGGTGCCCTGATGACGCTGCGATATGCCCAGCAGGCGTGGCGTTTACTGCGCGGCAAGGAAACGCTGACATGATCAGTATTCTTTTGTTTATCTTAATTTTTTTGATTTTGCTCAGCGTGCCGCTTTACATCGCTTTCATGGCGGCGACGCTGATTTTTATGTACGCGTTTACCGCCATTCCGCTGGACGTGGTGGTTCAGCGGGTTTTCTCGGGCATCGACAAATTCCCTCTGCTGGCTGTGCCGTTGTTTATCCTCGGCGCAAACGTCATGCGTAGCGGGGGATTGTCGAAACGCATCATCAATCTTGCCCGCTCCTTGGTTGGGCATCTGCCCGGCGGGCTGTCGCTGGCGACGGTGGTGTCATGCATGCTGTTCGGGGCCGTCTCCGGCTCCAGTCCGGCGACAGTGGTTGCGGTTGGCTCCATCATGCTGCCTGCGCTGCAGGAGTCGCGCTATCCCAGAAAATTCGCGGTCGGCCTGATTACCTCCAGCGCCGCTTTGGCGGCCATCATTCCGCCCAGCATCGGGATGATCGTCTATGGCACCGTGGTCGGCGCCTCGGTGAGCAAGCTGTTCATCGCTGGCATTATCCCCGGCGTCCTGTTCGGGCTGGCATTCATGGCATCGCCTATCACTACGGTCGCAAGCACGGCCTGATGAGCGCGGAACGATCGACTTTGCGGCAAACCTTGGCGGCCGCACGCGAAGCCGGTTGGGCGCTTGGAATACCTGTGCTTATCCTGGGCGGCATCTATGGAGGCATCTTCACTCCAACGGAGGCCGCGGCAGTGGCGGCCGTGTATGCCATTCTGGTGACCATGCTGGTCTATCGGGAAATGAGCATGAAGCAGCTGTTGGACGTGTCCGTCGAGTCTGCCGTCAGCACGGCTCAGATCATGATTTTGATCGGGGCGGCATCGGCGCTGTCCTGGCTGCTGACCATGCAGCAGGTGCCGCTTCTGGTTGGCGAAGCCCTGACCGCACTTGCCGACAGCAAGGCCGGCATTCTGCTTGTTTTTACGATCATCTTGATCGTTGCCGGAATGTTTTTGGACCCCACCTCGGTGACGATGATATTTGCGCCTTTGTTCATGCCCCTGGCCTTGAAGTTTGGAATCGACCCGATCCATCTTGGTCTCATTATCGTGGTCAATGGCGCGCTGGGAATGTTCACGCCACCTTTCGGGTTCAATCTGTTCGTCGCTTCTGGCGTGGCCAACATGCCCATCAACCGTATCGTGCCAGGGTTGATGCCATTCGTCTGGATAAGCGTTTTGATTGTTTTGGTCGTCACTTATGTGCCCTGGCTTAGCATGGCCTTGGTTGATCTCTTGCACTGATCAGAAAGGCCTTTCGATTCAAGGGGGCGAAGACTGAGGAGAGGGGAGGATGCTGAATCGAAAAGCGTCATCGGCAGATTACAAGGGGCCGCCCATTCGCTGGACGCTAGCGGAGCAGGTATCGCCAGGGGCTGCCGCGGTGCTGATCGTCGACATGCAGGTCGATTTCGTGGCCGACGACGGTGTGCTCGGTCGTCGGGGCGTGAACATGGCTGCGGCGCGGCAGGTCATTCCCCGGGTCAACGCCCTGGTTGACGAGGCGCGAGCCGCTGGCATTCCGGTGATCTGGATTCGCACCACGCACCGCCTGAGTGATTCGCCCCCTCCCTACCTGGCGATGTACATGCCTGCTGGCCGGGAAGGCCGGTGGGACGAAGGCGAGCTGCCGGCCTGCGAGGGAAGTCCGGGCGCCGAGCCACATCCGGAGGTGGTGCCAGCGCGTGAGGACGAGCTGGTGGTGGTCAAGCGCACCTATTCCGCCTTCTACGGCACGCCGCTGGCGCAGATTCTAACGGCGCTGGGACTTGAGACCATCATCCTGGCAGGGGTCAATACGAACGTATGCATTCATGCCACGGCGGCGGACGCTTTTTTCCAGGGTTGGTACCCCGTGCTTTGCAGCGACGCCTGCGCTACGGCCGAACCGGCCATTCAGGATGCCTTTCTCGCCACTCACGAACGGTTTTACGGGCTGACGGCTACAGTGGAAGAGCTCGCCAGGGTTTGGAGGTCGGTTGAGGCGCCGGTGGCCAGTTAGTTCGGAATCAAGCTTTTGCGCCTCTAAAACTGGCGTGACATATGACTGTAAATCAAGCAAAAGCTGTAAAATGATCGTTTGTCCGCCTCCTTGCCATCTGTCATGCTGCTCATATGAATTGCAGCAATGAAAGATGGTTGTAGGAGCCAGAATTGAGGTCAAGAAAAGCAGTTGAATTGCGAGTCGCGTTGGCGGGTTATGGCGCGATTGGAAAAAGGGTCGCGTCGCTGCTGGATCAGGGAATCGAAGGACTGCGTCTCGTGGCCGTTTCGGCCAATAACGCAGCGCGCGCAGAACAGCATGTCGCGACCTTAAGGCAGCCGGTTCCGGTGCTGCCTTTGGCGCAGCTTGCGGAGGTCGCTGATGTCGTCGTCGAATGCGCCCCTGCCCATTTGTTGCCGGAAATCGCCACGCCCGTGCTCCGCGCGGGAAAGGTGTTGGTTACCGTCAGCGTCGGTGCCCTGCTGAAGGCGCCGGAGCTGGTGGATCTGGCTAGGGAGCACGGCGGACGAATCCATGTACCATCCGGCGCCTTGCTGGGGCTGGATGCAGTCCAGGCTGCCGCGCTTGGCGAAATCTATGAAGTCACCATGGAGACCCGCAAGCCCTTGCGCGGCCTCGCAGGGGCTCCCTATGTCGAAGGCCGGCAAATCGATCTCAGCCAGGTCGAGGAACCGCTGAAGTTGTTCGAAGGGAGTGCGGCGGAAGCCATCGAGGGCTTTCCGGCTAACCTGAACGTGGCGGTCGCCCTGGGACTGGCGGGGGTGGGGCCGGAGAACACGCGGCTGCAAGTCTGGGCAGATCCTTCGGTAGATCGCAATACCCACATCATCAATGTCCGCTCGGACAGCGCCGACTTGCATCTAGTGATCCGCAACATTCCGACCGACGAGAATCCAAAAACCGGTCGGATCACCGCTCTCAGCATCGTCGCGACGCTGCGCAAGATGGCGGTTCCCCTGGTTATCGGCACCTGACGGCGTGGCGGCGGCTCGACAGGTTGGGCGATGGCCCTGGGTTCTGCCGAGCCGCCGTGGCCCTAGGCGCTATTTGCCTGGTCTTTGGCGATTTCCTCGAGCAGCCACTCGCGGAAAGCGCGCACCTTGGGCATGTCCCAGTGGTGGTGGCGGCACAAGAAGTAATAGGCGCCGCTGCTTTTAACCTTGTGATCAATGGCGATCGCCAGCCGTCGGGCAGCCAGATCCTGTTCAGCCAGGATGCGCGGGACCAGAGCGATGCCATGCCCCTGCGAGGCAGCGTCCAGGACCATGAAGAAGTGGCCGAAAGATGGCCCCTTGCGTGGTTCGGGCACTGACCAGCCGATTGCATCGAGGAAGTCCGGCCAGGCGTTGGGGCGAGTCGCCATGTGGAGCAGCGTAAATTCACCCAATTCTTCGGCCGACCGTACAGGCCGACCGCCCGGCAGCATGTGCGGGGCACAGACCGCCACCAGATCATCGCTGGTCAGTTGCTCGGCGCGTATGCCTTCCCAGCTTTCCACCATGCTCAGATCAATGCGCGGACCGCTCTTGCCGCTGCCAGCACCGACCGGCTGGCCAACCCGGATGCCGACGTCGATTTGATCCCGAGCGAAATCGACTGGGCGGATGCTGCTGACCAGATGCACCTCGATCTCGGGATGCTGCTCGGAAAAGGAGACCAGGCGGGGAACCAGCCATTTGATGGCAAGGGTCGGCAATGTGCTGACCGTGAGGATGCCGCCGCCCCTGCGCGCCATGATTCGGTTGACGGCCTGCTCGATCTGGTCCAGGGCGTCGCGCACCGGCCCCAGCAGCGCCATGCCGTGCTCGGTGAGCTCGACGGCCCGGGTAAGGCGGTTGAAGAGCTGCACGCCCAGGTAATCCTCCAGCGCCTTGATCTGGCGAGAGACGGCCCCCTGGGTGACGAACAGCTCTTCCGCTGCCAGGCGAAAGCTCAGGTTGCGCGCCGCGGCTTCGAAGGTCCTGAGCGCGTTCAACGAAGGTAGTCGACGAGACATCGGTATCCGGGGATTTGTCACTGGTGAATCATTTTGCTTGAGCTTACCTCATGCATCCCGGCTGTAAAGATCGTTTGTAAGCGGCTCGTTCTCTTTCTAAGGTTGAGCTGGATTGGCCGCTTATGGCGCATCCGACGCTCTTATCAGCGGTGCTGGCAGATCCGCCGGGCAGCGGCAAGCAAGATACGGCCGAGGTCGTTGGGCTACAGAACGCTTGAGAATTCTTGAACAGACGAAGGAAGGCGATATGGATCTCGGGTTGAGCGGGCGCGTAGCGTTGGTGCTGGGAGCCGGCGGCGGCATTGGCGGTGCCGTGGCGATCACCCTGGCTCGCGAAGGGGCAAAGGTCGCGATTGCCGATATCGATGTCGACGCGCTAGAGGCAACGGCGCAACGCATTGCCGATGCGGGCGGCACGGTGCAGAAGCTGATTTGGAACTTAGCAGACATCGAGTCGATCGACGCACAGATTGCGGCAATCGAGGCGGAGCTCGGCAGGGTCGACATTCTCGTGAACAATACCGGCGGGCCGCCGCCTTCTCCGATCGTTGGGGTCCCTGCGGAAGACTGGCGCCGTCATTTCGACGCCATGGTGCTGTCGGTGATCAAGATTACCGACCGGGTGCTTCCAGGCATGCGGGAGCGGGGCTGGGGGCGAGTGATTACCAGTGCTTCCTCGGGGGTGATCGCGCCGATTCCGTATTTGGGTCTGTCCAACGCCTTACGCGCCAGCCTGGTGGGATGGTCGAAAACGCTTGCCCGCGAAGTTGCCGCCGACGGCATTACCGTCAACGTCATCGTTCCTGGCCGGATCGGCACCGCTCGCATCAGGGCGCTGGATGAAGCCAAGGCCAAGCGCGAAAACCGCTCGCTGGAAAGCGTGGTGGCGGAAAGCACGGGGTCCATACCGGTAGGTCGCTACGGCACCCCGCAAGAGTATGCCGACGCCGTTGCCTTCCTGGCCAGCGCCAAAGCCGCCTACATCACTGGCTCGATTGTTCGGGTGGACGGCGGTTACATCTCCAGCATCTGAAGGAGTTCGATTATGGACCAGGCCAAGAAAGACAGCATTCGCCAGCGTTTCGCTGTGCTCGATACGGCCAACGTTTCCGACGTTCTTGACACGCTGGGCTATCACCATCAGGGACTGCACCCGGATTTTGCCCCTTTCCCGCCTGACAACGGTCGTCTGGCTGGCTGGGCTTATACGATCCGAGGCCAGATGACGCCTTATAAGCACGGCAGCGGTGATCCGGAGAAAATGCAGGCCTGTGCGGGCGTTTCTCCTGGCGAGGTGACGGTTTGGTCGGGTGACGGCGAGGGAGTCTGCTACATCGGAGAGCTGATCGCTGTCGGCCTCAAGGAGCGCGGCTGCGTGGGGGCCCTGATCGACGGCGGGGTGCGCGACGTGCGTTGGCTCAAGCACCACAGTTTCTCGGTCTATGCCCGTTATCGCTCTCCCGTGCAGTCCATTGGCCGCTGGAAAGTCAATGGCTATCAGGTTCCGGTCGCCATTCGCGGAGCGACGACGAAATATGTCGAGGTCAAGCCCGGCGACTTCATCCTGGCCGACGAGGATGGTGCGATCGTCATTCCAGCTCACCTGGTCGAGGAGGTCCTGGAGAAGACGGAAGCCCTTACCCGGCAGGAGGAACAGATTCGCAAGGAGCTGTCGAACGGGCTTACGTTGGCGGATGCTCTGGCCAAGTACGGCAATGTTTGATGACGGCCCTGGCTTCCGCAATACCCTTCGAGAGACTACATCGTTTTTTGGTTATTTGTGACATTAATCGACAGAGATTTTGGGGCCGGGTCTGGTCTTGTTTAGTCCTGTCCTTAGGGATGGCCGGCAAGGCAATATCCTTGCCGGCTTCTTTTTTTAAAAAAATCAGCATGCCTCAATCAGACGGCTACGATACTGTTGCTGATAAGGCCGATTCCGCTGATTTCGCATTCCACCACGTCGCCCGCAGATAGAAACTCTGGCGGCTGCCGGGCAAAGCCGACACCCTCGGGCGTGCCGGTGGAGATGATGTCGCCCGGCTCCAGCGTCATGATTTGCGACAGCAGGGCGATGGTGCGCGCCACTGGGAAGATCTGCTGGCTGGTATGGCCATCCTGCTTGAGCACGCCGTTGACCCAGCAGCGCACATTGAGGTTTTGCGGGTCGGGAACCTCGTCGGCGGTGACGATCCAGGGCCCCATGGGGCAGCTGTCGTCCAGGCTTTTGCCCAGGAAGAACTGCTTGTGACGGCGCTGCAGATCACGGGCGGTAAGATCGTTGAGCACCATGTAGCCGAAGACGTGCTGCAGGGCTTCAGCCTCGGGAATGTCGCGGCCGCCGCGGCCGATTACCACGGCCAGCTCCGCTTCCCAGTCGAGTTCCCGGGTGACCTGGCTGCGCAGCGGGATGTCGGCATAGGGGCCGGTGATGGTGGTCGTGCTCTTGGTGAAGACAACCGGGTGCTCCGGCATTTCCACTGCCAGCCCTTTCGTCTGCAGTGATTCACGCGCGTGCTCGGCGTAGTTCAAGCCGAGGCAGATGACGTTCTTGCGTGGTCGTGGAATCGGCGCCAACAGCTCTGCTTCGTTCAGCGGGACGCTGGTAGCGTCGGGGTCGGCCTGCAGCCGTGACAAAATGTCCATCGGCGCATCTTGCTCCAACAGCTGAAGCACCGTCGCCGGATAGCCGTCGCCGGCGACCCTGATTCGGTCTTCGCTGACGATTCCCCAGTCAGTCTTGCCGTTCTGACGAAATGATACGACTCGCATAATAGCCCCTCGAATGTATGCGAAAGGACCGTCATTATATCATTTATTGCGGCGGTCATAAATGGGGAATCAAGACTTTTGAGGCTTTCGATATTTTCTTGTGGGTGCGGTAAATATCAGTTGTCGAGCAGCCTGGATTGCTCTTTATTGTTACGCCATTGGTCCGCCTATGAGGGCTTTGCCTGCGGCCGCTTCTCTCGCTGTTTCGGCGGCGGTTCTTCCGGCAGCTGCTGCTCCGGCACGTGCACGTCGGGATGGTCGGGTGGCGCATAGGGCTCCAGCTCGGGGCGCCGTTTCTGCTCGGGGTGTTTGCGTTTGGAGGTCATGTCGCTCGCTTCCGCGGTTCCCAGGACTCAGGGGCAGATGACGGCGGCGGGGCCGACAAACAAGGTGGTCGCTGGAGCTTTGGCGGCGGCTTGCCTATCTTTGGCACGGCCGTGCGCAAGGCGCGGCTTGCAAGCATTGGGGGGAGGCAATGCGCAAGAACGTTCTCATCACCGGTGCGAGCTCGGGGCTGGGCGCAGGCATGGCGCGCGCCTATGCCGAGCGTGGCCACGATCTGGCGCTGTGCGCCCGGCGCCGTGAGCAGCTGCAGGCGCTGCGCGACGAATTGCTTGCCCGGCATCCCGAACGCCGCATTGTGGTGCGCCAGCTGGACGTGAACGACCATGCCCAGGTGTTCGAGGTATTCGCCGATTGCACAGCCGAGCTGGGCGGACTGGACCGGGTCATCGTCAACGCCGGCATCGGCAGTGGGCGTCCCATCGGCTGCGGCGGCTTCACCGACAACCTGGCAACGTTGCAGACTAATCTGATCGCCGCGCTGGCGCAGTGCGAGGCGGCGGTGGAGATCTTCCGTCGCCAGAACCGCGGCCATTTGGTGGTGGTCTCTTCAGTGGCCGCCTTGCGCGGCTTTCCCGGCGGCATGACCGCCTATTCGGCCAGCAAGGCCGGCCTAGCTACCCTGGCGGAAGGCATTCGGGCCGAGCTACTGGGTACGCCCATCAAGGTCACCACTCTTTATCCTGGTTACATCCGCACGCCGCTCAATGCCGGCGCCGAGCGGCTGCCGTTCGCCGTGGACCTGGAAACCGGCGTGCGGGCGTTGGTCGCAGCCATCGAGCGCGAGCCCGCCGCCGTTTTCGTTCCTGCCTGGCCGTGGCGTCTGGTCGGGTTTCTGCTGCAGCGGCTGCCGCTACGCCTGCTGCCGCGCTGACCTCGCGAGCCCGGGTGCGCTGCCTTGCAGGCGCTCTATGGCCTGGTTGTAGAGCAGCCAGCTGATCGCCCCGGCAGCCAGATTGCCGGCCAGGGCGCCGGCGTACAGGCCGGGCATGCCGCCCAGCCTGGCGCCTAGCCACAATCCCGGCAGGTAGCAGACGAATAGCCGGATGAAGGAGATCAGCACCGCCCGTGCTGGCAGGCCCAAGGCGTTGCAGACCGAGACCATGATCATGCACACCCCCAGCGGGCCATAGCTGAGCGGCACCAGCAGCAGATAGGCATGCAGCAGCTCGGCCACCTCGGGCTCCGGCGCCAGCAGGCCGGGCAGCATTCCGCTGCCGGCCATCCAGGCCAGGGCGATGATCAGCTGCAGGCCGAGCACGAAACGGGCGGCGATCTTGATCAAGGAACGTATCCGCTTCAGCTGGCCGGCGCCCAGGAAGCGCCCGACCATCGGTGGCAGCGACATGGTGAGCGCCAGTACGGTGACGATGGAGAAATACTCCAGCCGCGTCCCCAGCGCCCAGGCTGCCACTGCCCCGGCGCCGAAGCCGGCCACCAGATTGGTGGCCAGCAGGGCGGACACGGCCGGCATCAGTTGGCTCACCATGGCCGGCAGGCTGATGCCAGCGAGCTGGCGCAGGGCCGGCAGCGGCGGCAGGCCGTGGGGGTCGAGGCGCAGCCAGGCGCGCCGTTGCAGCCGCATGAAGGTCACTGCCGCGCCCAGGCCGAAGGCAGTCAGGGTCGCCAGCGCAGCGCCCGGCAGCCCCCAGCCGAAAACGAAGATGAACAGCGGATCCAGCGCCAGGTTGAGCAAGCTGGTGACTACCATCATTAAGCCTGGCAAGCGGGTGTCGCCGTTGGCGCGGCAGATGCTGTAAGCGAAATACAGCATGGCGCCTACCCAGGCACTGCCTAGCCAGGGGAGCCAGTATTGGCCGATCATTGGCAGCAGTGCGGGATCGGCTCCCAGCGCGGTCAGCAGCGGTCGGCGCACGACCCAGACCAGGACGCATAGGGTCAGCATGGCTACCCCGCCGATCGCGATCACCAGCCCGCCGAGGCGCTTGGCCCGCTCCGGATTGCCGGCACCGAGAGCGCGGGAGATCAGCGCGGTGGCAGCGATGCCGATGCCGACCTGGATGGCGATGAACAGCTGGTTGACGGGGACGGTGAAGCCCAAGGCGGCTAGCGGTTCCACGCCCAGCATGCTGATGAAGATGCTGTCGACCAGCTGGAAGCTCATCAGCGAAACGACGCCGAAGATCATGGGCCAGGTCATGTCGAACAGCGCCCGGCCCAGGCTGCCGCGTTGCCTTGATGATGTCATGAAAGCCTGAAGGTCGATGGGTGGACGGGCCATGGTAGCCCGTCGGAGGCGTTCGTGCTTGACGGCAGTGGCTCCACGCCCTGCTTGGGTAAAATGAGCGTGCTCGCCCGGTGTCGCTGCTGCCAGCTATGTCACGAAAGATCATACATATTGACATGGACGCATTCTATGCCGCGGTGGAGCAGCGCGATAACCCCGAGCTGCGTGGCAAGCCGCTGGTGGTGGGCGGCTCGCCGGACGGCCGCGGCGTGGTGGCGACCGCCAGCTATGAGGCGCGCCGCTACGGCATTCGCTCGGCCATGCCGTCTGCCCATGCGCGTCGCCTTTGCCCGCATGCCATCTTTCTGCGGCCCCGGTTCGACGTCTATCGCGCCGAGTCGCAGCGGATCCGGGCCATCTTCCGCCGCTATACGCCGCTAGTCGAGCCGCTGTCACTGGACGAAGCCTACCTGGACGTGACCGATAGCAAGGCCTGCCGGGGCTCGGCCACCTTGATCGCCCGCCAGATCAAGCGCGAGATCTTCGAGGAGACGGGACTGACCGCCTCGGCCGGCGTCTCCTACAACAAGTTCCTGGCCAAGCTGGCTTCCGAGGTCAACAAGCCCGACGGGTTGTACGTGATCACGCCGGAGGAAGGGCCGGCATTCGTGGCCGGGCTCGAGATAGGCCGCTTTCACGGCGTCGGGCCCGCCACCGAAGCCAGGATGCACGAGCTCGGCATCCGCACCGGCGCCGATCTGGCGCGCTGGAGCTTGCCGGAGCTGCAGGCGGTCTTCGGCAAGAGCGGCGAGTTCTTCTACAACATCGCCCGCGGCATCGACGAGCGGCCGGTGCGACCCAGCCGCGAGCGCAAGTCGTACGGCACCGAGACCACCTTCGAGCGCGATCTGAGCGACCCCAAGGACATGCTGGCGGCGCTGCGACCGCTGGCCGAGGAAGTTCTGTCGGGGCTGGCGTCGCTCCGGCTCACGGCCAGCACCTGGACGCTCAAGGTCCGCTACCACGATTTCCAGCTCATCACCCGCAGCCATACCACGCTCCATCCCATCACCGAGCTGGCCGACCTCATGCAGCTGCTGGAAACCCTGCTGGCCCGCACCGAGGCGGCCACCCGCCCGGTACGCTTGCTCGGCGTGACCGGCTCGGGCCTGCAGCCGGCCCAGCAGGTCGAGCGCCAACTCGCGCTGTTTTGAGCGTAAAGGCTCCGGTTTGACATTTCGCGGCCTGCTTCTCTGTTTTAAGTGAAAACCGAATCGGTATTCGAATTTGATCGACGGGCAGCGGGGAGCAGGCGGCATGAGCGCGGTCCGGCCCAAGACGATGCGCGGCAAGCGCACCCGGCGCCGCATCCTCAAGGCGGCGGAAGAGACTTTCGGCCGGCTCGGCTTCCATGGTGCCGGCATCGTTGATATCACGCGTGCCGCTGGCATCGCGCAGGGCACGTTTTATTTCCACTTTTCCAGCAAGGAAGAGGCGCTGCGTGAGCTGGTGCGCCAGCTGGGCCGCGATCTGCGCCTGTACGTCGCCGAGCGGGTGGCCGGCAGCAAGGACCGGCTGGAGGCGGAGCAGCGGGGGCTGCTGGCCTTCCTGCATTTCGTCCGCGAGAACCAGAGCCTGTACCGCATCCTGCAGGAAGCGCTGTTCGTCGACGAGTCGATTTATCGCGAGTACTACCAAACCTTCGCAGCGGCCTACGAGCGGCTGTTGCGCCAGGCGCAGAGCAAGGGCGAGATCGCGGCTGGCGATAACCAAGTGCGGGCCTGGGCCCTGATGGGGATCGGCCATTTTCTGGGCATGCGCTACGCCCTGTGGGATCAGGACGCGCCGTTCGAGCAGGTGGTGGCGGCCGCGGCCGACCTGATTCGCAACGGCATGCAAAAAAGGCTGGGCTGAGCGGCGGCCGGCAAGGCCGGCCCGCCGACCGACCCGGCGGCGAAGAAGCACCGAGGAGGAGAAGTCATGAAAAGAAGGACGCTGTCCCTGCTGGCGGCTCTAGGGCTGGGCACCAGCCTCTTGGCCCAGGCGCAGGAGCCCGTAATCATCACCCACGTCAACACCCTCACCGGCGCGCTGCGGGCCTATGGCGAGCAACTGCACATCGGGCTGCGCATGGGCTTCGAGTACGCCACCGACGGCACCATGACGGTGGAAGGCCGTCCGATCAAGCTGATCGAGAAGGATGACCAGATGAACCCGGCGCGGGCCAGGGCGCTGGTCGAGGCGGCATTCGCCGAGGACGATTCCCACATCGTGATCGGCACCATCTCCTC
>Ga0079224_100000160_pt1 | contig 55088 bp, 47 predicted proteins | sample Stecom2015_FD_80414 | JGI IMG/M metagenome (GOLD analysis project Ga0079224, IMG submission 80414) | Agricultural soil microbial communities from Utah to study Nitrogen management - Steer compost 2015 | ecosystem: Environmental > Terrestrial > Soil > Agricultural land | place: USA: Utah... | reverse complement strand
TCCTCCAGACAAACGCGGTGAAGACATTCGAGCAGCGGGCGGCTAAGGGAGATCCTGAATCGAGATGCAGGTTGAAAAATCCTGGGAAATCGCCCGTTCGACAGCTTGCCTTTCGAAGTTGCAGGAGTATATTCCGGCGCTAGAGGCTTGAGTGGACGAAAGAAAAGCCCACCGAGCAACTTAAAGTAATTTCTCAACTTTCGATCGCCGTACCGTTGCGGGGACTCGCTCTCACGCACGCGGCGACTCATTCGCCCACGAATTGAGGCCCACGATGAGGGAAGTTGCATGAGCAGCGCCTGGGAGCATTTTTTTGCGGCGGCCGCCATTCTCGCGTCCGCCGGGCCGATCAAGCATCGGCTCGCCGAAGCCTATCGCACGCACCTCGCCCAGCTCGACGAAGACGACCTTCCGAAGGAGATCCGAGAGGAGTTCTCCTCTCTGTCGTCATGCATGTGTTGCGTGCCGCCGATGCGAGGTGAATCCGCCGTCCAGGCGACGGTGCGCAAGATGTCCGACAGGGAAGCCGGCGGACTGGCGATGCGCATCATCAACATGCTGGCGGTGGTCGCCCGCCAGCAGAGCGCGCAGCGTCCGAAGCTGCGTGCGGTCGGCGACAAGTAGGCGCGAGCGGCGCCTGGGACTTGGACCGCGCCGCCTTCGCCGAGCCGCATGGGCGCGCCCCGGCGGCTGGCCGTGCGCCTGTGAGCTGTCCGCTATCCGCTTCTGACCTTAGTCGAGCTTGAAGTCGATCACGTCCCAGCGGCTGGTATCCTCGTGCCGCGCCTGCCGGCGGATGGCGTCGGCGATCGAGCGTTCGTTCCACTCGATGATCTCATCGCCCAGCGCTTCGAGCTGCACGGCAATTTTCTCCTTGACGCCGAACGGCTCCATCACGATGACCGGCTTGTCGAGCCCTTTGGCGCAGTTGAGCTGGAAATCGATCCAGTCGTAATGCTGCCGGTAGAGGCTCGAGGGCACGATCACGACTTCGGCGAGCCGTATCTGGCGGCGCAGCTCTTCCTTCATGGCCTCGCGGTCGCCCGCGGGGCGCGCGTCCGGGTCGCTGCAGTTTCGGTAGTAGAAGTTGTGCGAGCTCTCCAGGTACTCGAAAACCCGATGGTAGTCGTCGGACGCCTCGAACACATGACTGACGAAGATCCGAACCGGGTTCTGCTGGGATATGCTGCTCACTGATTGTGCTCCGCAGGCTGTTGCTGTGGTGCGCGACGGCGCCTGGCTTTTCGCACCGATTCTAATCGAGAAGCACACCAGGCGCCCCGAGGCCGTCGCGCGCAGAGTCCGGCCAGCGCAGCCCCGAGGGCTGCTATAGAATGCGGCGTTGCGATCCGCGTATACGCCCAGCTCCCCGCTCCTCCAGCTCCACGATGCGGTTTGTTCTGTACAACATCCGGTACGCCACGGGCACCGGCCCGGCGTTCCATCTGCCGGTGCCGGGGGCGGGCTATCTGCGCAGCAATGCGCGCGTGCTCGAGCGCATCACCCAGTATCTGAAATCACTCGATCCCGACCTGGTCGGCCTCATCGAGATCGACACCGGCTCGATCCGCTCGGGCCTGGTGAACCAGGCGCGCCAGATCGCCGATTCCCTCGGACATTACTCCACCTACCAGTGCAAGTACGGCGCGGCGTCCATCAACCAATTGATGCCGATCGTGCGCAAGCAGGGCAACGCCTTTCTGGCCGCGCCGCGCGTGGAGGGCGAACGCTTCCATTACTTCGAGTCCGGCATCAAACGACTGATCATCGAGCTCGAGCTGGAGGATGTGTCGATCTTCCTCGTGCACCTGTCGCTGAAATTCCGCCATCGGCACGATCAGCTCCGCCACCTGCACGCGCTCGTCAAGCGAGCGCGCAAACCGGTGATCGTAGCCGGCGATTTCAATACCTTCTGGGGGGACCACGAGATCTACCTGTTCATGGAGGCTTCGGGGCTGAAGAGCGCGAACCGCCTCGGCCTGCCCTCCTACCCGAGCCGCAATCCGCGCAAGGAGCTCGATTTCGTGCTCTACTCGTCGGACGGCATCGAGATCACGAACTTCGACGTCCCTGACGTGCGTTATTCCGACCATCGGCCGCTGATCTGCGATTTTAAAGTACGCTCGCCCCACGCCTGAACGTGACGGCGAGAGGACAGGGGGAATTGCGCCATGCAGAACGCCGCCCCACCGCCGGACATCAAGCACTGGCGGGTCGACAAGGACGCCCAAGGCGTCGTCTGGTTGCGCCTGGACAAGGCCGAGGCGTCGGCCAACAGTCTCTCGCGCGAAGTGCTCGAGGAACTGCGCTCGTTGATCGAGCGCCTGGAGAGTGACACACCGCGCGCGGTGATCCTTGCATCGGCGAAACGCGGCTTCATCGCCGGCGCCGACATCAAGGAGTTCGTCGGCGTGCGCTCGCCGGATGAGGCTTTCCCTGCGATTCGTGAGGGCCAGAAGCTGCTCGACCGGCTGGCGGGGTTGAAATGCGTCAGCGTCGCGGCGCTCAACGGCTTCGCCCTGGGCGGCGGGCTGGAGCTGGCGCTCGCATGCCGCTACCGGGTGCTGGCGGACGATCCCGGCGCTACGCTTGGCTTTCCGGAAGTTCAGCTCGGCGTGCATCCGGGGTTCGGGGGCACGGTGCGCGCGGTGCAATTGGCCGGGCCGCTCGCGGCCATGGATCTCATGTTGACCGGTCGCTCGGTTCGCCCGAAGCAAGCGCTGGAAATGGGGCTGGTCGACCGGCTGGCCCCGCCGAACCAGCTCGAGGCGGTCGCTCGGGAAACAGCGCTGAATCCGCCGCCGCCGCGGTCCGCGACGCTCAAGAATCGGTTGCTCAACTCTTCTCTCCTGCGCCCCTTGCTCGCAGGCCAGATGCGCAAGCAGGTCGCCCGGCGGGTGCGGCGCGAGCACTACCCTGCGCCTTACGCGCTCATCGATCTGTGGGTGCGCCACGGAGGCCGCGGCGAGCAGGCGTACGAGGCCGAAGCACGTTCGATGGCGCAGCTCCTATGTACGCCCACTTCCCGCAACCTGGTGCGTGTGTTCTTCCTGCAGGATCGATTGAAGTCGGCCGGCAAGACGACGTCGCCGCCAGCGCAGCGGGTGCATGTGGTCGGCGCCGGCGTGATGGGGGGCGACATCGCGGCCTGGTGCGCCGCGCGCGGACTCACCGTGACATTGCAGGATCGGGCGATGGAATACATCGCACCCGCCCTGGAGCGGGCCCGGGCGTTCTTCGAGAAGCGCTATCCGGATCCTCAGCGTCGCGAGCAGGCGATAACCCGCCTGAGCGCCGATGTCTCAGGCGCCGGCGTCGAGCGGGCCGACGTGGTCATCGAGGCGATCTTCGAGAATTTGGACGCCAAGCGCGAGCTCTATGCGCGCTTGGAGCCGCGCATGAAGCCCGAGGCGCTGCTCGCCACCAACACCTCGAGCATCGTGCTCGAGCAGCTTGCTGAGGGGCTGACCAACCCCGGCCGACTGATCGGGCTGCACTTCTTCAATCCGGTCGCCCGCATGCCGCTGATCGAGGTCATCCGCGGAGCCGACAGCGACCCCGGCATGGTGCAGCAGGGGCTCGCATTTGCGCGTCAGATCGACAAGCTTGCAATCGTTTGCCGCAGCTCGCCGGGCTTTCTGGTCAACCGCATCCTCATGCCGTATCTGAGCGAGGCGCTGCGCGTCGCCGAGGAAGGCGTCCCGCTCGCGCTGATCGATGAGGCCGCCGAGTCCTTCGGCATGCCGATGGGGCCCATCGAGCTGGCCGACGTGGTGGGACTCGACGTGGTGATGAGCGTCGGCAAGGTGTTCTTCCAGACCGGGGCCGAGGTTCCAGCCGTGCTCGCGACCCGTTACGAGCAGCAGAAGTTCGGCAAGAAGAGCGGCGAAGGCTTCTACGTCTGGCGTGCAGACAAGCCGGTGAAGCCCGCGGTCGCTGACCGCAGCGCGCCGGCGGATCTTCAGGATCGGCTCATGCTGCCGCTGATCAACGAAGCGGTTCGCGTGCTGCGCGAAGGCGTCGTCGAGGATGCGGATCTGGTCGACGCAGGCGTGATCTTCGGCGCTGGTTTCCCGCCGTTCAGGGGCGGGCCGATCCACTATGCGCGCAGTCGCGGCGGCGCCCAAATCGTGGCCAGGCTACAGGAGCTCGAAGCTCGTTACGGCGAGCGCTTCACTCCGGACGTGGGCTGGTCCGCGCTGGGCTGAATTGCGCAGAGACGCAAGTCGCGCGTCCTGCTGAGGCTATAGAGCGCGTTCCGCAGCGAAATGGCCGGGCGAGCTGCTCGCGCTGCTGTGCTACCATGCGGCGCGTTCCGCCGCTGCCGCCGCATGTGACGCTGTTTGCGGGGAATCCCTGACTGATCCTGCAAACACCGGAAATTTCGAAGATCCATGGAGCGCAAGCCGCTCGACATTGGCCTGCTGCGGTCGTTCTCGCCGCTTGACGGGCTGAAAACCGAGAACCTGCACTCCCTCGCCCGCCGGAGCGCGCTGCGCGAACTCAGCCTCGGGCGGCTCCTCTTCAAGGAGGGCGAGACCGACAAGCACACCTATTTTCTGGTGAGCGGAGTCGTCGAGCTGCTGCGCGAGGGTCGCACGATGGCCGTGATACGCGCAGGCTCTCCCGAGGCGAGCAACCCGATCGCTCCCGTCAATCCGCGCAACTACAGCGCCCGGGTCGCCTCCGAGCGCATCGAGTTCCTGTCCATAGACAGCGACATGCTGGACATGATGCTCACCTGGGATCAAACCGGCTCGTACGAGGTGAGTGAACTCAAAGGTGTAGCCGACGAAGGCGCCTCGTCCGACGACTGGATGACGACGCTGCTGCAGACCAAGGCTTTCCACCGCATCCCGCCTGCGAACATCCAGGCCATCTTCATGCGCATGCAGCGCGTGGACTATCAGGCAGGCGAGACTGTGATCAAACAGGGCGACGAAGGCGATTACTTCTACGTGATCGTCAAAGGCAAGTGCCTGGTGATGCGCGAGACGCCGCTCAACAAACAGGGCATCCGTCTGGCCGAGCTCGGCATGGGCGACACGTTTGGCGAAGAAGCGCTGATCTCCGATGCAAGGCGCAACGCCACCGTCACCATGCTTACGCCCGGCGCGTTGATGCGGCTCGCCAAAGAGGACTTTCGCACTCTCCTCAACGAGCCGATGCTGGAATGGGTGACCATGGAGCAGGCGCAGGCGATCGTCGAGCGCGGCGGCCAGTGGCTGGACGTGCGCCTGCCGAGTGAGTTCGAGAACTATCGTCTGGAAGGCGCGACCAATCTGCCGCTGTACTTCATCCGTCTGAAACTCAAGTCTCTGGACCGCAACATCCACTACGTGTGTTGCTGCGACACCGGCCGGCGCAGCTCTGCGGCTGCGTACATTCTGTCCGAGCGCGGCTTTCACGCATCGGTGCTGAGGGGAGGACTGGGAAAAGCGGTCAGCGGTTACTGAGACCAGCGGCCTTCTGATCAGCCGTCGGCCGCAACCGCTTCTTCCTTACATCGTGTGCGTCGGCTTGTCGCCGCCGAGCGCGCCGGCGAGATAGCTTTCGATCTTGCGCTGCGTGTTGCCGCGGTCTTGCTCGCTGAACTGCACGCCGATGCCGGCCGTGCGCTTGCCCTGCGCTCCCTTGGGCGTCATCCAGATGACCTTGCCGGCGACTGGCAGTTTTTCGTCCTCCCCCATGAGATTCAGCAACATGAACACCTCGTCGCCCAGACGGTAGTTGCTGTTGGTCGGAATGAACAGCCCGCCGTTCTTCACGAATGGCATGTACGCCAGATACAAGGCGCTCTTGTCCTTGATCGTAAGCGTCAGCAGGCCGGGCTTGCTGCTGGGCTGACGCATCACCATGCGCTATTCACCGAATGCCTCATCTGACGGGTCGCCTCGATTCGCGCGCCGGGGTCGGCGACGCGAACGTCTCGAGCAGTGCAATCAACCAGGACTCCACGGCCAGTTCCTTCTGCAGCGCCGTGCGGGCGAGCTGCGCCCGCAGCGCCCTGGCGCGGTCCACCAAAGCGTAAACGCCGCTTATGTTCAACGTGCGCGACGGGGTTGGCAAGTGCACGGTGCGCCCGGGGAACGTGACCAGCTCGGCACTTCCGGCAAGTGCGCCGCGGGCCAGGGCGCTCAGCCACAGGTCGAGCCAGATGAGCCGATCGGAAAGCTGGTCCTTTTCCCAGAGCGCCGCGACCTGCGTCACATCCGTGCGGCCTGCAAACAGATCGCCGAGGGATTTCTGCATCTGCTCATCCAGCTTCTGGAAGCGGCCGCCGGCGTATTCGAGCGCCCGCATCGGGGCGCCGCCCGAGAATGCGAGCAGCGCTGGATCCACGCGCGCGCCGGTCCGCTCTGCGAGCCACTGCATGGCCATCTCGGCGCTTGGGCGGGTCAGAGTGATCTTCTGGCAGCGGCTGCGCACAGTCGCAAGCAGCAATGAGGGTTGTGAAGTAATGAGGATGAGCAGGCTCGGCGGCGATGGCTCCTCCAGGGTCTTTAGCAGACTGTTGGTCGCACCGGTGCTCATCAAGTGCGCCGGTTCGAGGGCGGCGACCTTGTAGCCCCGGCGGAAGCTGGTGCGGGTCAGCCGGTCCGCCGCCGCGCGAACCTGATCGATGGAGATCTGCTGCTTGCCCTCTTCCGGCGCCACCCAAAGCAGGTCGGGATGCGTGCGCGCCTTGATGAGCGCGCAACTCGCGCATGCGCCGCACATCTCGAGTTCGCCCTGCGCCGATCGCTCGCACAGCACCGCAGCGCCCAACCAGGCGCTGAAGGCGCGCTTGCCCAGGCCGTCCGCTCCCTGCACGAGCAGCGCGTGCGGCAGGCGTCCTTCCCGCCATGCGCGGCGGAGCTGATCGACTTCGCGCGAGCACCACGGCGCGAGGTGTGGTTCAGGCGGCGACAGTGCGGAATCCGACATGGTGTTCAAGAAACGAGCTCATTCGAGCAGGCGCGTGCGCACGACCAGCCCGATCTCCTCGGCCACGTCGCCAGGCGTCGCCGAGGCGTCGACGACGGCGAATCGGTCAGGCTCAGCGTGCGCGAGCTGCAAGTAGGCGGAGCGTACTCGTTCGAAGAAATCGCGACGCTCGTGTTCGAAGCGGTCGGCGACGCCGACGTCCGAGTTGCGCTGGGCGGCGCGCGCTGCGCCCACATCGATCGGCGCGTCAAGCAGCAGCGTCAGGTCCGGTCGCAAGCCGTCCTGCACGAATGCTTCGAGGAAAGCAATCGCATCATGCGCCACCCCGCGCCCCGCTCCTTGGTAGGCGTAGCTGGCGTCGGTGAAGCGGTCGCATACGACCCACGCGCCGCGCTCCAGGGCCGGGCGGATCACGTTGTGTACGTGCGTAGCCCGCGCTGCGAACATCAGCAACAGCTCGCAGGCGACCGGCATCGGCTCAGCGCTGTTTTCCAGCAGCAGCTCACGAATCCGCTCGGCGCGAGGCGTGCCGCCGGGCTCGCGCGTGACGATCACCTGCAGTCCTTGCGCGGTGAGCAGATCCCGAAGCGCCGCAATCTGTGTGGTCTTGCCGACGCCTTCCCCGCCTTCGATCGTGATGAACTTGCCGCGCTTCATTTCCCGCGAAGTCTCCGTAGATAACGCTGGACCGCGGCATTGTGCTCCTGCAGCGTTCGAGAGAAATAGTGGCTTCCATCGTCTTCGCCCGTAGCCACGAAGAACAGCGCGCCGGTGATTTCGGGCTGCACTGCAGCTCGCAGCGAATCGAGCCCCGGCATGGCGATGGGCGTCGGCGGCAACCCGGCGCGCGTGTATGTGTTGTAGGGCGTATCGCGCGTCAGGTCGGCGCGTCGGATGTTCCCGTCGTATGCGTCGAGCATGCCATAAATCACCGTAGGATCGGTTTGCAGCCGCATGCCTCGGCGCAATCGCTCGACGAATACGCCGGCGATCTGCGGGCGCTCGCGGTCCAATGCGGTTTCCTTTTCGACGATCGAAGCGAGGATCAGCGCTTCATACTGCGTTGCGAGCGGCAGATCCGCCGCCCGTTCGGCCCACGCCTGCTCGAGCGCCGCGCGCAACCGCTTGTGCGCGACGCCGAGCAGTTCAATATCCGTCGTATCACGCGGGAAATAATATGTGTCCGGGAAGAACTGTCCTTCCGGGTGCAGGCCAGGGGCGCCGAGCGCGCGCATGATCTCGTCCCCCGAGCGCTCGCTGTATTCGTTCTTGACCGCCTCGTGGGCCAACAACACGTTGCGCACGTCCCTGAACGTAGCGCCTTCGACAAAGGTAATGCTGTGCAGGAGCACGCGACCGGAGTTCAGCAGCTCCAGCAACTCGCGGGGAGTCAGTCCGGGCTGCAAACGGTATTCGCCCGCCTTGAGGCTGCCCGCGCGGCCGCTCATGCGCGCCCAGCCGCTCCAGATCTGCGGATGCGCGAGCACGCCCTGCTCGTACAGCGCCGCAGCGATCGTGCGCAGACTGGCGCCTCGGGGCACATCGAACGTGATCGGCTCGCGCAGTGCGGCCATGGGCGTGTTCAACCACCCATGCGTCCAGTAGTAGCCGCCCGCTGCGCCGAGTAAGCCGAGCACGAGTCCGATGGCGGCGATCCGCTGCAATCGTCGCATCACAGGCCCAGCATCTTTGTCAGATGGCTTGCAACAGGACCACTGGGCCACCTGATCTCACCGAGCGATGTCGCCGGCTGCACGCCGCGAACCGCACTCGTGATGAATACTTCGCTCGCACACTCGAGATCATGCGGCCAGAGCGGCTCCTCGCTCGCCGCCAGGCCCGCCTGTTGTGCTGCGCGCAGCACCTGCTCACGCATCACGCCTCTGACTCCGCAGAAACGCAGGTCCGGTGTGAGCAGCACGCCGTCGCGCACGATGAACACGTTGCTCGCCGTCGCACAAACGAGCTCGCCTTCCGTGTCCAGCATGAGTCCTTCGTCGATCGCCGGGTCGCGCCACTCTGATTGCGCGAGCACCTGCTCCAGTCGGTTGAGGTGCTTCACGCCTGCGAGCTGCGGATTGCGGCCGAGCCGCGTGTCGCACCAGCGCAGCGCGGCTTCAGGCTTGATTGCTTCGGGCGCCGGATAGACGGCTACGATCCTGGTTGGATGCGGCTCGGCGTCGGGGCGGTAGCCGCGGCGCTCGCCGATCCCGCGAGTCACCACGATCTTGAGCACGGCGCTGCGCAGCGAGGCGCAGGTCTGCTGAATCTCTGCTCGCAACGTGTCCTCGTTCGGCCCCGGCATGCCGAGCCGCTGGCAACCAGCGGCGAGGCGCCGCAGGTGCGCATCGAGAAAGCGCACTTGGCCGTCGCGCACCGTAGCCGTTTCGAAAACGCCGTCGCCGTAGTTGAAGCCGCGGTCGTTCAGGGCGATCGCGCGCCGCAGATCCTGCGGCGCCTGACCGTCAATGAGCGCGGCGATGGTCACGCGAGCGCCCCTGCGCCGAGCGCCTGAAGCACGCCGCGCGCCTTGGCGCGGGTCTCGGCGAGCTCGCGCTGAGGATCGGAATCGGCCACTACGCCCGCTCCGGCCCGCAAGCTCAGATCGCAACCACAGATTTCGATGGAGCGGATGAGAATGTTCATGTCCAGACCGCCGTCCAGGTTCAGATAGCCCAGCGACCCTGTGTATGCGCCGCGTGCGCGCCCCTCCAGCTCCGCGATGATCTCCATACAACGCACCTTCGGGCAACCCGTGATCGTACCCCCGGGGAACACAGCCGCCAGCACGTCCGCAGTGGTCGCCTCCGGCCGCAACACGCCCGACACATTGGAGACGATATGATGGACGTGAGCGTACGACTCGATGGTCATGAACTCATCCACGCGCACACTGCCCGGCTGGCAGACGCGCCCGAGATCATTGCGCTCCAGGTCGATCAGCATGACGTGCTCGGCGCGCTCCTTTGGATGGCCGTAAAGCTCGCGCGCCAGCGAGCGATCAGTCTCCAGGTCGGACCCGCGCGGACGCGTGCCCGCGATCGGCCGGGTTGCGACGCGGCGGTCGCGCACTTCGACGAGGCGCTCGGGAGATGAGCTGAGCACGAGGAAATCGCCGAGCGCCGCGATGCCGCTGAACGGTCCTGGATTCGTGCGGCGCAGCCGCTCATAAACTCGCCAGGGTTCAACTCCTGGGCGCAGACGCGCGCGCCACTCCCGCGATAGATTCGCCTGGTATACGTCGCCTGCCCGGATGTGGTCCAGAGCCCGTTCGACCGCTTGCAGGTAGCGCCCGGGCGCATCTTCTTCTATGGCGCCGTCCAGCAGAAGCGGCGAACTCCACTCGGAAGGCGCGTTCTGCGCCTGGGTTGCAGCGATGTCCGCGGCGATCGAAGCGACCAGCTCCTGCTCGCCGCTCTCTGCGACTATCCAGCTCCTGCCGCTCTCATGCTCGCGGATCACGGCGGCGGGCACACGCACCGCCTGCGCCACCGGACCGCGCCGTGGCTGCGGCAGACGCAAGCGCGGCTCGATCTGACCCGCCAGTTCGTAGCCGAGATAAAGCAGCCACCCTCCCGTGAAGGGAAGATCCGCATCGAGAGCAACGTCAGCGTCGCCGACCCGGGCGGCGCATGCAGCGGCGCGCCATGTCTCCAGCGCTTGCAGAAAACGCCCCTGCGACCCGACGCTTGCTGGACCGGTGAGAGAGCCGCTCGCATGGAGCGTCAAGCGTTCCTGAGGATGAGCGAACAGGATGTCATACCGCCCCAGCGGCCGCCCCGCGGCTGCGCTCTCGAACAGCGCGGGGTAGCGCTCTGGCCGGCTCGCATGCAAAGCGAGCAGCGCGCCGCCGTCCAGATCGACGCTATGCAGTATGGGCCGGGGCGGAATCGGACGGGCGGGCATGGCCACACCCCCGGTGAACGCGCTTCAGTCGAGCGCGCGGAAAATCAGGCTGCCGTTCGTACCGCCGAAGCCAAACGAATTCGACAGCGCAGTCCGGATCTGCATCGGTCGCGCCGTGTTGGGCACGTAATCCAGATCGCAGCCCTCACCGGGGTTCTCCAGGTTGATCGTCGGCGGGGCGACCTGGTCGCGGATCGCGAGGATCGAGAAGATCGCCTCCACTGCGCCCGCAGCGCCCAGCAAGTGGCCCGTCATGGACTTCGTCGAGCTGACGGCAAGCTTGTGCGCGTGGTCGCCGAAGCAGCGCTTGAGCGCAATGGTTTCCGCGCGGTCGCCCAGTTCGGTGGATGTGGCGTGCGCATTCACGTACTGCACTTCGTCCGGATTCATGCCGGCGTCCCGCAATGCATTCGCCATCGCCAGGCGGGCGCCCTCGCCGTCCTCAGGCGGCGCGGTGATGTGATGAGCATCGCCGCTCATCCCAAAGCCGACGAGCTCGGCGTAGATGCGCGCGCCGCGCGCCTTCGCATGCTCATATTCCTCCAGCAGCACAGCGCCCGCGCCGTCGGACAGCACGAAGCCGTCGCGGTCGCGATCCCACGGGCGACTCGCGCGCTGCGGATCGTCGTTGCGCGTAGACAGCGCTCGCGCCTGGCAGAAACTGCCCAGGCCGAGCGCCGTGGTCGCCATCTCGCCGGCGCCCGCAATCATCACGTCGGCGTCGCCGTACTGGATCAGCCGCATCGCCAGGCCGATCGCATGCGTTGACGTCGTGCATGCAGTCACAGTCGAAATGTTCGGTCCCGTGAGCTTGAAATTGATGGAGACGTGGCCGGAGATCATGTTGATGATGCTGCCCGGCACGAAGAATGGCGAAATTTTGCGCGGACTGCGCGCTTCCATGTACTTCTGGTAGTTCTCCTCGATCGTGTCGAGGCCGCCGATGCCGGCGCCCATCGCTACGCCTATGCGATGCGCGTTTTGCGGCGTGACTTCGATTCCCGAATCGCGAATGGAATCCGCCGCGGCCGCGTAGCCGTAGTGCATGAACGGATCCATCTTCCGCAGTTCCTTGGCGGGCAGATACTTCTCCGCCTCGAATCCGGCGACCGCACCGGCGAAGCGCACGGGGAACGCGCTTACGTCGAAGCGCGTCACCGGGGCGATGCCGCTGCGGCCCTCGAGCACGCTCTTCCAGGCCGATTCAACCGTACTGCCGACGGGCGAGATGATGCCGAGACCGGTTACTACTACACGTCGCCTGGACAAGCGCCTACCTCAGGGAAAGACGAAAACGGAAAAGTATAGGAAGTCGGGAAGACAACCGCCCTCCGTGGCCGGCGTTGCTGCGGAGCCGGGGCGCCGGCGCCGCCGGAGCCCTTAGGCCTGATTGCGGCGCTCGGTGATGTAATCGATCGCCTGCTGCACGGTCGTGATCTTCTCGGCGTCCTCGTCCGGGATCTCCGTTTCGAATTCCTCCTCGAGCGCCATGACCAGCTCGACCGTGTCGAGCGAATCGGCGCCAAGATCGTCGACGAAGGAAGCGTCGTTGGTGACCTCTTCCTCTTTCACCCCCAGCTGCTCGGCGACGATGGCTTTAACCTGCTGTTCGATACTGCTCATTGGTGTACGAGTCCTCTGTGAGGCTGCTGAACCCTTCGCAAAACCGACCCTTGTAGTTCATTGGGCGGGTCGTACTGGGGGCGTATTCTAAGTTAACAGCCTGATGCGGCCAACTTTTACGGTGACGGCCCGCGTCAGGCCATGTGCATGCCGCCGTTCACGTGCAGCGTCTCGCCGGTGATGTACCCGGCCTGTGGCGATGCAAGAAAAGCGACGGCGTGAGCGATGTCCTCGGGCGCGCCGAGGCGCCCGAGAGCGATCTGCTGAGCGAGTTGCTGCTGTTGCTCCATCGGCAGCTTCGCGGTCATGTCGGTGGCGATGAATCCGGGCGCGACCACGTTGACGGTGACGCCGCGTGAGCCGACCTCGCGCGCCAGGGACTTGGTGAAGCCGATGAGTCCGGCCTTGGCGGCGGCGTAGTTGGTCTGACCCGCATTGCCCATGACGCCCACCACGGAGGCGATGTTGATGATGCGCCCGCGGCGCGCCTTCATCATGCTTCGCAGGACGCCTTTGCAGAGGCGGAAAGCCGAGGCGAGATTGGTGTTGATGACTTCGTCCCACTCTTCGGACTTCATCCGCAGCAGCAGGTTGTCACGTGTAATTCCTGCATTATTGACCAGGATCGTCGGCGCACCCTCGCGCGACTCCATATCCTTCAGCAATGCATCCACCGAAGCGGGATCGGCGACGTTCAGCACTGCGCCTCGGCCCTTGAATCCTGCATCGGCCAGCCGCTGCGTCACGCCTTGGGCGCCGGCCTCGCTGGTGGCGGTGCCGACCACAGTCGCTCCCTGGCGAGCCAGCTCGTCTGCAATCGCCCGTCCGATGCCGCGCGATGCGCCGGTGACCAGCGCAATCTCCTCTGCGAGCGGCTGCTGCATGGCGGAGCTCACACTTGGCTCCTGGCGGCTTCCAGCGCCTGCGCAAGCGATTGTGGATCTTCCATTGCGAGCATAGTGATCTCCTTGTTCTTCTCGATCCGGCGATTGAGCCCGGTGAGCACGCGACCCGGTCCGCATTCCACGATGACGCGGGCGCCGTCCGCAACCAACGCGCAGACGGTGTCCGTCCAACGCACCGGCGCTACGAGCTGCCGCACCAATCCCTCGCGGACGCTGGCGGCGTCGCCATGGCGGCGCAGATCCACGTTATAGACGGCGCCGGCCCGCTCTGCGTTGATCTCGATCTCCTGGAGACGTTGCTGCATCCGCTCGGCCGCAGGCTGCATCAGCGGGCAGTGGAAGGGCGCGCTCACGGGAAGCCGGATCGCGCGCCTGGCGCCCTTCGCTTTGAGAACTTCGATGGCGCGATCCACGGCCGCGGCGGCGCCGGCGATCACCACCTGGCCAGGGGAATTGAAGTTGGCGGGCTGCACGACTTCACCCTGCGCCGCTTCGCGACACGCCGTCACCACATCGGCGTCGTCCACACCGAGGATGGCCGCCATCGCGCCCTGCCCGATCGGAACCGCTTGCTGCATTGCCTGGCCGCGAAACTGCACCAGGCTGACTGCAGTACGAAAATCCAGGGCGCCGGCGCAGACCAGCGCGGAGTACTCGCCGAGACTGTGCCCGGCCATCGCCTGCGGCTCCGGTCCGTCGTGACGACGCCAGGCGCGCCAGACGGCGACCGCAGCCGTGAGCATGGCGGGCTGAGTGCGCTCGGTGGCGGCCAGCTGTTCCTCGGGACCTTCCTGGCAGAGCTTCCACAAGTCGTAACCGAGCGTTTCAGACGCTTCGGCGAACGTCTCCTGCACGATCGGCTCGGCGGCCGCCAGGGCGGCCAGCATGCCGATGGATTGGGAGCCTTGGCCGGGGAATACGAATGCAAGCGTCATGTTGAAAGCAGCGTCGGCGGTCCGCGGTTGTCTGAGGGGCGCGCGATTATAGCGATGGCCAGCGGAACGGCCAGCGCTTGTGTACGACGAGCAGCGCGAGCGCGGCGCTCACACCGCCGATCGCGCCATATAGATGCGCATCTACAACGACCGGCAGGGCGCCCCCGAGAGGCAGCGCCCCGCGCCACTGCTCCCATAGCAGCTTCCCCGCTACAATGGCGCTCAGAGCGAGCGCCGATGCGGTCGACTCCTGTCGCCACCAAGCGATAGCGCCGGCTGCGAGCAGGCCGTGGAGCACGCCCGAGAAGCCCACGTACCAATCCAGCTGTGGCTGGCGCCAAACAAGCCCTACGCCAATGGCGAGCATGCTCAGCAACCCGATCGTGAGCCACGCGCGCGCGCTGTACGCTCCACGAAGCAGCAGCGCGATCACGACCAGGCCGGCCGCGTTCAGCAGCAGGTGTTGCAGGTCGCCGTGGACGAAGTGAGCCGTCAGCAGCCGCCAATACTCGCCTTCGTCGAGCACCGCCGACCGCTCGTAACGCAGCGCCTCGCGCAGCGTCTCGCCTCCCAACGCGGGCAGCACGAGCAGCGCCGTCAGGCCAACGAGCCAAACCCTGAAAGCCGGGGTCGGCGCATGCCGGCGCTGTGGGGTCATGTCAGATGAATTCGGCGCGCTGGAATGCATCGGCGGCGAATGGACTGAAACAATGGCTCCCGCTTTGAGTCGAAGGCTCACGCGACACCGACCGGGCCGCCGCATGGCTTTGTTATCATTCGCCGCCGTTCTTGCGGCGCCGTTCCGCTTCCAACGATACCAGCATCGCACGGTTCCGGCGGCCCGCGGCGTTCTGAGCGGCCTGGACGAAGCCGGTGGGAGCCTGATTCACAGCAGGCGCCGGACGCCTGCTTTTCGCTTCAAGTGCAGATGCGCTCGTCCGCAGCGCAGGGAACGATGAACATGTCAGTGATCGATCGCAACAACGCCTCTCTCGGCGGCGCGTCCCGCGCCGCCGGCTTCACCCTGATCGAGATCATGGTGGTGGTCGTGATCCTCGGAATCCTCGCGGCGCTCGTGGCGCCCAACGTGATCCGTCGCATCGACGACGCGAACATCACCAAGGCGAAGCAGGACATTCGCGCCTTCGAGACAGCCCTCAACCTGTATCGTATGGACAACTTCAAGTACCCGACCACCGAGCAGGGCCTGCAAGCGCTCGTGGTGCAACCGAACGATCCCACCGTGCGCAACTGGAAACCGGGCGGCTACCTGAGCGGCGGCCTGCGCAAGGATCCGTGGGGCAATGACTATCAATACGTCTACCCCGGCGCGAAAGGCCTGGAGTACGACCTGTTCACCTACGGCGCCGACGGCCAGGAGGGCGGCGAAGGGAACGACGCGGACATCGGCAACTGGAACATGAACTGAGCGCACGCCGCACCCATGCGATGACTGTCGCCGCTCCATCGAGGCGAACCGCTTCCGCACTCCGTGGCGCAAGCGGCTTCACGCTGCTCGAGATTCTGGTGGTGATCGTGATCGTCGGGATCATGGTCTCCGCGGCCACGCTATCGATCGGCGTGCTCGGCGGCGATCGACAGGCCGAGGACGAAGCGCGCCGGTTGTGGGCCGTGCTGCAGCAGGCGCGTGAAGAAGCCGAGCTTCAGGGGATGGACGTCGCCTTGTTCGTGTCGGCCGAGGCTTACCAGTTCTTGCGCTACGACGCGCGTCAGGGCGAGTGGGCGCTCATAGAGGACGACTCCTTCTACCGTACTCGCGAGCTGCCCGAAGGACTGCGCAATCGCTTGTGGCTGGACGGCCGCGAAGTCGTGCTGCGGCCGCAACCGCCAGATCGCAGCGACATCGAAGAACATCGCAAGTGGCCGCCGCAGATCATGGTGCTGTCGAGCGGCGAGATCATGCCGTTCGAGCTGCAGACCGAGCGCGACCGCGCGCCAGCGCAATGGCGCATCGTCAGCGCCGCCGAGAACGAGCTGCGACTCGAGCGCCGTCAGCCGCGCGGACGGCAGAACCAGGGCGAGTGGACCGTGCTCGCCGGCGCTCGGGGGGCGGAGGATGAAGAACAGTCGTCTTGACGCTTTCGCGCTGCACGGCGCGCGCAGCGGCGCGGGGTTCACGCTGATCGAGGTGCTCGCCGCGCTGGTGATCGTCTCCCTAGGCATGTTCGCGGTGATCACGGCGGTCGGCCAGACGGCGAACACGTCGAGCTACCTTCGCGACAAGACCTTGGCTCATTGGGTCGCGATGAACCGGCTGACTGAAGCGCGCCTGCTGCCGACGGCGCCGAGCATCGACAAGTCCTCCGACGAGATCGAGATGGCCGGCCGGCGATGGCGCTGGACTATGGAGGTCACACAAACGGCGGTGGAGACGATCCGTCGCATCGACGTCAGCGTGCGTGCGGCGGAAGCGCCTGATGGATCCTCGCTCGCGACCGTCACAGGATTCTATGGAACGGCGCTCGCGCCGGCGGGCTCAGTGCTGGTTTCCTGGGAAGGTTTGGGCGCCCAGGGCTCGGGCGCCCAGGAAGATTCGAAGGCAGGCGACGATCGCGCGGATGGCGACCAGGACGCCAATGGCCAGGGCGGCTCGGGCGAAGTCGAGTCGCCCGAGCGGCAGCCCTCCGAGCGCCCGGAGGCCTGACTCAGTATGCGACTCGATTCACACGCGCGGCGCCCTCGCCTCTTCTCGCACGACAGCCCGACGACGTACTGCGTCCCTAAGTCTGCACCTGCAGGCGCTCGCGTGCGCCAATCCGGCTTCACTCTGCTCGAAGTGCTGGTCGCCGTCGCCGTGTTCGCCATCGTGGGCGCGCTTGCAATGGGCGGGTACAACGAGCTCACGAGGCAAAGCGATATCGTCGAAGAAAACGCGAGTCGTACTCGCGCGGTGCAACGGACCGTGCAGCGACTGGTTCAAGACTTCTCCATGCTGGAGCCGCGTCCGGTGCGCGCCTCGCTCGGCGATTCCCGGGAAGGCGCGCTGCGCTCGATCCGCGGGCAGACGCCGCTGGCGGAACTGACTCGCTCGAGCTGGCCGAATCCGGCCGGCGTGCAGCGCTCAACTTTGCAGCGGGTCGCGTGGCGTCTGGAGGACGATCGCTTGATACGCGACTACTGGGTCGTGCTGGATCGCACGCTCAATTCGGAACCAACGAGCGCGCTCATGCTCGAGGGCGTGCAGCGTCTGGAGCTGCGCTTCATGGACGCCAATCGGAGCTGGCACGAACAGTGGCCCCCGCTCGGCTATAGCGCGCCCGACCTGCCGCGCGTACGACCGATTGCAGTGGAGATCAAGCTCGACCTGGAGGACTGGGGCGAGATCGTGCGCCTCGTGGAGGTCTCGGGATGAGGCGCAGCATGTCCGGCTCGCCGGCCTCGCAGCGCGGCGTTGCGCTGATCACCGCCGTGCTCATTGTGGCGCTCGCGACGATACTCGCGGTGAACGTCGGCTTCCGCAGCTTTCTGGACCAGCGCCGCACGGCGACTGGCTTCGCGCTCGATGAGGCTTTCGAAGTAGCGCTCGGCGGCGAAGCCTGGGCGGCGGACTCGTTGCGCCGCGACGCCCAGCAAAGCGGTCAGCGCGACGATTTCACCGAAGAGTGGGCCACGCCCATTCCACCGATCCCGATCGACGGCGGCGGCGAATTCGAAGGCTTGCTCGAAGACATGCAAGGACGCTTCAATCTCAACAACCTGGTGATGCTCGATGGCGGCCGCTTGGTCGTCGATCCCGAAGCGCTCGAGCGCTTCACGCGTCTGCTGCAGCTTCTCGAGCTCGAAGAGCAGTGGGCGGGAATCATCGCAGACTGGATCGACTCGGACGCCAACGAAGGATTTCCACACGGCGCCGAGGACTCCACCTACACCAGCCTGTCGCCCGCCTATCGTACGGCCAACATGCCTGTCACCCGCGTGAGCGAGTTGCTGTCGCTGCCCGACTTCGGGCTCGAGCGCTATCGCCGACTGGAGCCGTTCGTGACGGCGCTGCCCGTAGGATCGACCATCAACTTGTGCACGGCCCCGCCTCAGCTGCTCGACGCTCTGCTCGGCGCGCAGAGTTTCTCGCTCGATCCCGACAACGTCCTGCAGACGCGCAAGGAGCGCTGCTTTCCGGAGAAACAAGAATTCCTCCGGTCCTTCACCGGTTCGCCGACCGAGCGCGAATCGCTCGACCGCATCGTCGGCGAACGAAGCTCGTACTTCCGTGCGAGCGTCTGGGTCACTATTGGCGCCGCCCGCTTCACCCTGTACAGTCTATTGCACCGCACCGCTGGGACCAATCTCGTGCGTCCCATACAAAGAAGCTACGGAACGCTCTGATGGCCGAAGCTCTCATCGTCCGACTTCTGAGTCCCGCTTCCCCCGACGCCCCACAAGCTCAATGGCTGACGGCCGATCCTTCCGGCCCAGCGCCGGGCGCGGTCGTTCACTGCGGCGCGCTGACTGACGCCGCGCCGCTTGCCGTCGGCCGCAGACTCCTGGTGCTGGTTCCCGGCGCCGATACGCTGCTCGCCGAACCAGTGCTGCCCGTCAAGAGCGGCGCCAAGCTCGCGCAGGTCGTACCGTTCGCGCTCGAAGAGCAACTCGCCGACGATATCGATGATCTGCACTTCGCGACAGGCAGGCGCGAGGGACGTCCGGGCACGCCGGTGGTGGTCGTCGCGCATGAGCGCATGCGCGCCTGGCGTGACACGCTGGCCGAGGCCGGCCTCTCGCCTGACGCCATTTACGCCGAGACTGCGGCGCTGCCTGAGACCGCCAATGGAGTCACCTTGGTGATCGACGGCCGACGAGTCTATGTGCGCAGGCAGGACACGCCCGGCGCGGTGCTCGAAGTCGAGCCGTTGATCGAGGCGCTGCAGCTCGCGCTCTCTTCCGGAGAGGAAGCGCGCGAGCACGTGACCATCTACGTCTGTGAGGACGATTACGAACGCGAACGCGATCTGCTCGAGGGCCTGCGCGAATTCACCGCCAGCTTGCAATTGAAGCTCCTGCCCGACGGCCCGCTGCCTTTGTTCGCCGGGGCCGTGCTGCGCAACCCGCCCGTGAACCTTCTGCAAGGAGCGTATGCGGCGAAAACCAAGCTGCGCATTTCTCTCGCGCCTTGGCGCCAGGCAGCGATGCTGGCCGCAGTGTTCGCGGCCGCTCATTTCGGCTTGATGACCTGGCGGTATTTCGAGAATCAAAGTCTCGAAGCCCGCCTGGATGAGCAGATCACGCAGGTTTTTCAGCAGGCCATGCCCGGCGCGCCGACGCCCGATCCATCCGCAGCGCGCAAGCAGTTGGAAATGCGCCTTGCGCAGTTGCGCGGCGGCGCCGCCCAGGGCGGCATGCTGGCGGCGCTCGCCACCGTCAGCGAAGCGCTCGCGCAGGCGCCGGGAGCGAGCATCGAAGCGCTCTCCTACCGCAATGATACGACCGACCTGCGCGTGCTGGCGCCGTCCGTGGACGCCATCGATCAGATTCGCCAGACGGCGACGCAGCGCGGAGTGAGCGCCGAGATTCAATCCGCCAATCCGCGCGATTCGAAATTCGAAGGTCGCCTGCAGCTCAAGGGGGCAGGCGCGTGAGATCGACGGTGGTGCTGCGAGTCATCGCAACGGGCGGTGCACGATGCAGAAGCTGAAAGACTGGTTCTACTCGCTGCAGCCGCGCGAGCGACTCATGATCAGCGGCGGCGCCGTGCTTGTAGTCATCGTGGCGATCTACGTGCTGGCGCTGCAGCCCTTCTACGCGGCCGTCCGCGCGGGCGAGCAACGCGTCGCCGCAAAGCAGGCCGATCTGGCCTGGATGCGCAGCGTCGCCGGCGAGATTGTCGCGTTGAGCGCCTCGGCGCCGGCGCCGGCGGCCATGGGCGAGTCGCTGGTCGTGGTGGTCGATCGCGTTGCGCGCGAGTGCGGTTTGAGCTCAGCGCTCACGGGACAAACTCCGAGCGGTCAGCAAGGCATTCGCGTGCGCCTGGAAGCCGCCGAGTTCGACAGGCTGGTGGTGTGTCTGGCGGACCTGCAACAGACGCACGGTGTGCGCATCGAATCGGCGACCATCGATCGCACCGGCAAGCCGGGGCTCGTCAACGCGAGCCTGGTCCTGCAGCGCCTCGGCGCCTAGCGAGCTGCACGCAATCGAGAAAGAAGCAGATGGCGGACAGCAGGAGGCGCTGCGGCGCTTTCTCGCAGGTCGCGCATAACGCGATGGCAACTACTGATTCAGCAGAATCGACGTGGTGGTAACACAACGATTGGCGGCGCCGCTGCTCTCTTCGGCGGCGCTCGTTCAGGGGTCGTACGATTGGATGCGGGCGCGGCCATGATGCGGTGGAAACCGCTCGTCCTTCTCGGGCTGGCCGCATTCCTGCTGTTCGCCGTCATCACCGCTCCGGCGCGCATCGTCGTTCGATGGTTCGCTCCTGAGGCGCTGCAGCTCGACGGCGTGTCCGGGACCATCTGGAACGGACGCGCAGAAGCGCTCGCGATTCAGGGCGGGCGCATCGGCGCAGTGCAATGGAAGCTGCACCCGCTCTCGCTGCTGACTGCGCGCCTGAGCGCCGACGTCAAGGTGACGCGAGTAGATGGGTTCCTGCAGACGCGTGCGACCGCGGCGCCTGGAGGGCGGATCCTGTTCGAAGATCTCACCGGATCTCTGCCGCTCGCCGCGCTGCCGCGCAGCGTTGCGCCCGGCGGCTGGCGCGGCTCGCTGCATCTTCGCCTGGCGCAACTCGCGCTCGAGGACGGCTGGCCGCTAAACGCGGAAGGAACCGTGGAGCTGGTCGATCTCGAGCAAGCGGCGCGCCAGCCGCTCGCCATGGGCAGCTACCGCGTGACGTTCGCCGAGAACGCTCGAAGCGAAGACATGCTGCGCGGCGCACTTGCGGACCTGGGCGGGCCGCTCGAGCTCTCGGGCGAACTGCAACTGCGGGCGCAGGATCGCAGCTACCTGATCGAAGGTCTCGCAGCGGCTCGGCCGGATGCGCCCGCGCAGTTGGCGAACACGTTGCAGTTTCTCGGCGAGCCAGACGCACAGGGCAGGCGTCCGATCTCCCTCGCCGGTACGCTCTGATCGAACCGGACGATCCTACACGGGCGCTTCGCGCCACGCCTTGAGCAGCGGGAAATAGAGCGCCGCGCGCGTCGGCTCGCTGGGGCGGTACAGCCGCATGAGCTTTGCATAGCGCGCGAGCTGCCCGCGGTAGCGCTCAACTTCTTCATCCAGAAACGCCTCGAGCCCGCCGCCCTCGTGCGTGCTGGTCTTGAAGTCTACGATCCAGCGCACGCCCGTCGCGTCGACGAACGTGCGGTCGATGACGCCCTCGAGCAGATCTCCGGCGACGAAGCCGCTGAGCGCCAGCTCGGACTCGGCTTCGCGCACGCCGCCTTCTAGGCCTAGCAGCCAGCGCCCGCGCGCGTCCTCGAGCGTATGCTGGATCGCAGTGAGCACGCGCTCGCACGCTTCAGCGCATCGATCTGCAGGCACGCCGAGTTCAGCCAGTTCGGCTCGCAGCCGCGTGCGCGCGCCGGATGCTGCAGCGAGCGCCTGGTTCGGATGTTCGATTCGGCTGCGCACCAGACGATCGAGTTCGCGATGCACGAGGGTTCCGACGTGACGGCTCACCTCGCTCGCCCAATCGAACTCGGGGCGCGCCGCGGCGAGCGGCTTGCTCAGCGCGGCGGCGGGATTGAACGGCGGGTCCGCAGCAGGCGCAAGCCAGCCTTGCGGCAGGCGGCGCAGCGCATCCGAGCGCAGCGCTTGGACGCCGGCGCCGCCGCGGGGCTGCTGAGCCGCCACGCGTGCGAATTGCGGCTCCAGCTCGTGCCACAGCATGGCCAGCATTGAACCTTCGCGCGGCGGCGCCAGCACAGGTTCTCCATCCTTCTCGCCGAGCCGAGCCGAGCCGAAGACGTGCAGTTCGCGCCTGGCGCGGGTCGCCGCCACGTACAGCAAGCGCGAGCGCTCGCGCATCATGCGCGCCTGCTCGAGACGCTCGATCCAGCGATAGACCGGATCGGGATTAGCCCCCTCCGCCTTGATGGGTGCGAACACCACACCGCCGTCCGCCCCGGCTATGCGCGTCCAGCGCAGCAGCTCGCGCTGCTCGCCGCGTATGCCGCGATGCAGCCCCGGAAGAATCACCGTATCGAACTCGAGACCCTTCGCCTTGTGAATCGTCATGACCTCGACGCGCGCACGGACGCCCGCTCGTGGACGCGCGAACAGCTTGTCGAGCTGCTGATCAAGACGCGCCACATCGTCAAGATCGCCGCAAATCTCGATCTGCTCGAGCCGTCGGAAGTACGCCTCCGCGTCTTCCAGATCCTGGGGGCGCGTCAGCACAGCCGGACCGCCGAGCGCGTTCCACGTACGCTCCACCCATTCGCGCAGCGGCCATCTGCCGCGCTCGCGCAACGCCGCATCGAGCGTTGCGAACGCGCGCGCCTCGCGCACCCCGCTGGCGCGACCGAGCAACTCGTGTATCGAGCTCGATCGATCCTCTGCAACGAGCGCATGTAGTTCTGCAAGCGTCAAACCGCAGCAGGGCCCTCGCAGCACTGCGAGCCATGCGGTGCGATCCGCCGGATGCGCCAAGGCGCGCGTCAGCGCCATGAGATCCTGCACCACGGGCCGCTCGCGCAGTTGCTCGATCTCGACCGCCTGGAAGTCAATGGCGGCGAGCGCCAGCTCTCGCGCGATGAAGCCGACGTGCGGCCGCGCAGTGACCAGCACGGCGACCGTTTCCTGCTCGCTGCGCGCGAGCGCGCGCCGTACGACCTCGACGACCTGTGCGGCTTCGGCGTACTCGTCGGCGTCGATCAGCGGGTGCACGTAAACCCCGCCGTCATCGTTCGTCACGGCCGCTTCGCTGGGGCTATAGCGTACGGCGCCCTCCTCCGCATCGTTCTCGGACGACAGCACGCGCGGGAACACTCGATTCACCCATTCGACGATCGGACGGTTCGACCGGAAATTCGCATGCAGCGTCAGCGGCTCGAGCGCGACGTTGCGCAGTCCCTCGGATTGCAACTGCAGAAACAGGCCGACCTCTGCTTGCCGGAAGCGATAGATCGATTGCATGGGATCGCCCACGCAGAACAACGTGCGCCCGTCTTCCGGCGACCAGCCCTCGGTCAGCCGCTCGAGCAGATCGAGCTGGCTGAAAGACGTGTCCTGAAACTCGTCGACCAGGATGTGCTGCAAGCGACAGTCGAACGCCAGCGCCAAATCAGTCGGCTCGTCGTGGGTCCCGAGCGCGCGCAGCGCGCGCAGAGCCGATTCGATGTAGTCCGATTGGCCGCGCCTCTGGAATACGAGCTGCAGCTGCGCTGCTGCGAGCGGCAGGACATCGAGCAGCGCCTGCAGGATCCGCCACTGGGCGGCGGCGTACACGGGCTCGGGAAGATCCTGCACGGCGTGCAGCTGTTCGCACAGCTCAGGGCGTTCCGCCAGATCGGCGAGCAGCGCGCCAATCCGGGTCTTCATCCCGCCGTTGGCGGGCGGGAAGCCGTGCCGCGCGTCCAGACGGCGATACAGCGCGCCTTTCGAGCGAAAAAGCATGCTGGCGATGACCTGCCAGGCGTGCAGCGAATTGCAGTTCCCATCGGGCGGCCCGACGCGCTGCAGACAAGCTTCGAGCAATCGCCGTCGCTCTGCGCTCGGCGCGCCGCCAGCGAGGAGATTGCCTGCAGCGAACTGCGCGAGCTCGAGCATCTCGCGCCGCTGCGACTCGGTGAGCTCGCGAGTCAGTCGTGCGAGACGGCGCTCCACCAGCGCGCGCAGGACGCCTTCGAGCAGCTCGCGCAGACCGCCGCTGGCGCGCGCCTGCACGACGGCGTGCAGCCATTGATCGCGCTTTGCAAGCAAGCCTGTAAGCATCTCGACGAGGCGCTCGATGCGGTTTCCCAGGTGGGCGATGAGCGCTTCGAGGCTCGCCATCTCCGGCCCATCCTCACCGAGCCGGTCCAGCAGCCGCTCGCACGCTTCCTCGTATAGCGGCCAGGGATCTTCCGTCGGCTCGAGCGGCGCGCCCAAGCCCGCCAGTACGGGCAGGCGACGCGCCAACTGCGCATTCAGCGCGTCGATGGTCTGGATACGCAGGCGCGCCGGGTGATCCATGAGCCGCCATTCACGGCGCGCATCGGCCGCGCGCACGGCCCGCGCCAGTTCCCAGGTGGCGCGCTTGTGCGCCGATTGCGGCGCCGGCGAAGCAGCGCCCGCGAGCGCGCGCATCACGCGGCTGCGCATTTCGGCCGCCGCCTTGCGGGTGAAGGTGATCGCCAGGATCTGCTCGGGGGACTCGACCAGCGCGAGCAGACGCAGATAGCGTTGCGTCAGCAGCTCAGTTTTTCCCGAGCCTGCCGGGGCCTGAACGATGAACGAGCGCATCGGATCGAGCGCCTGCCGCCGCGCGTCTGCGTCGCTAGGGGAATGCTGCATCATCGCCGTCTTCCGCGCCGCTCTCGGGGCGCATTTGATCGTGAACGCGGCAAAAGGCGCTGAGATGGCACATTGCGCATTCCTGAGGCAGCGGATCCACGCGCGCCTCGCCGGCCACGTACTGCTGAGCCAGCTCCGTGAGCGTTCCACGCCAATGCTCGAGCAGGGCCGCCCAGTCCTGCGGAAGCACGGCGCCTTCGCGCGGGCGTACGCCCTGCGGAAACGTCCGCACACCGGGCGCGACTGCGGCTCCGTCGCTCCAGCCGCGATACTCGACGGCGCCCGGCGACAGCACCGCGTATGCGAGCGCCCTGAGTCGATCGCCGTACGCGAGGGCGTACAACGGCAGCTGCGGCCGTCGGGGGCGGCCCGGCCAAGCGTCCAGCCATTCCCTGGGACGGTGCGAATCGCCCAGCTTGTAATCGATGAGCAGCGCCCCGCCGTCCTGCAACTCATCGATGCGGTCCGCGCGCAACGTGATCTCCAACCCTGCAATGCTCCAGCTCTGCGCCGACTCCGCCTGGTGAACACGGAAGTGAGGGCGCGCCCGCTCGGCTTCGAGCAGACGCAGGACGAGTTGCACGACATTGTCGGTTTCTAGCGCCGCCAGACGCGCGCGCCGTTCGCTGGTCGGATTCAGCACGTAGGCGACCGCCCGCTCGGCGAGTTCGCGCACCTGAGCAGCGAGTTCCTGCTGGTGTTTCGCCGCAAGCGTCGTTCGATCCTTGAGCGTTCCCCACAACTCCTCCAGCACGCGATGCAGGATCTTGCCCCGCTGACGCGGATCGACCCCCGGGCCGATCGCGGGCGCCGCGACGGCGTGCAGCCTGAGCTCGGCTTGTGCGCGAAATGGGCAGCGCGACTGCAGCTCGAGCGTGCGCGCGCCGCCGCGCGCCGGCTGCGATGACAGTGCAGGCGCCTGCGCATCCAAGCAGGTTTCCAGCATGGGACGTTGCTCGAACAACGACAGCCGCAGCGATCTGACGGGCGAGAGCGTGAGCGCCGGCAATTCGCAAACCGGCCAGTGCGCGAGCAACGGGCTGGGCTCGAGCTCAGCGTCGCCGTCGCGCCGCGGCCAGCTCAGCACCACTCGTTCGGCGCTCCTCAGCCAGCGGTCGAATTGGGCGTTCGCGAGCTGCAGCGCGCCTGCGGCGCTCGCCTCCGGCATGTCGGCGGCGCGCTGCACGCCGATCGGCAGCAGCGGATCTGGATTGACGCCGCCGGGAGATCGATTGGCGTCCAGGCCCATCACCCACAGCGCATCGAAACGCATTCCGGCGGCGGTCTGCGGATCGATCACCATGACGGCGGCCGCCGGCGTCTGCACCTCGAACGGAGTGTCGCGAAGCAGCGCCCGCAGTTGCGCCACCGCACGTTGCAGCGTCATCCGGGGAATGAGCGCATCGAGCGAACCGAGCTCGGCGAGCGCGGCCTGGAATTTCTGCACCGTCTGTTGCTCGGCGCTGTTCAGAGTGCGCTCGCCGGGCCAGCCTGCGGCGCGCAGTATCGCTTGCAGCTGCTCAGCGCGGCGGCTCGGCGTCATCGCAGACGGCGCTCCGCGCAGCAAGGCGTTCACTGCGCGCGCAGCGAGCGTGAGCTGCGCAACACAGGCGCCTGCGGCGAGGCGCTCCAGCTCGAACCAATCGCGACAGTCGCGCTGCTGCTCGCGCAAGCGAAAGTCGGCCAGCGCGCGCCCAGCGCTTTCGGCGACGCCTCCGCCGATGAACGGCGAGCGCAGCAACCGCCCTGTAATCAGTGCGTCCCCCTCGCCAGCCGCAAGCGCCAGTACGAGCAACGCGGCGTCCACTATCGGATACTCGGCAAGCGGCTGCGGCGCTGCGATCGCGACGGGAGGGGCGCAGATTTCGGCGCCTGTGCAGCGCGCGCCAGGCGCGAATACGTCTTCGAACACACGCTGCATCTGCGCGCGGCGGGCCTGCAGATCGGGCGCGAGTACGCCCACTGTCCCGCCGCGTTCTTCCAGGCAGGCGCGCGCCCAACGTGCAGCCGCCTCGAGCTCCTCGTCCGAATCAGCTGCGCCAAACACCAGGACGTCGGTCGATCTACCGCGCTCCGCGGATGCATCGATCAGTTTCTCGGCGTCGCGCCAGATTGCCGCAAGGCGCGCAAGCGCCGGGGGCAGGAAATCGAACCCCGCCAGCGCGACTGGTTGAATCGGGATCAGACGCCTCTCGAGCGCCCATGCCGGCAGCCGCGCCTCGTCCAGGGCGTTCAGATCGTCACAGCGGCGCACAAAGGCGGCGCACCATTCGTGCAGCGCCCGGGCTTCCAGATCCAACTCGCCTTCGAGTTGCTCCACGGCGATGCAGTGCTCCTGCATGCGCCTCCAGCTGCGGGCCGCGAGCCGCGCCGCGTTCACTGGATTGAGCAGACCGGCGCCACAGGAACTGCGCGCGACGACCTCCTCCCAGATCACGCGCGTCTGCGCGGAGGTCAGCAACTGCGACGGGCGCGCGGAGTCGCTTGCCCTGGCTTCGCGCCACTGCTCGCGCAACCAGGCGGTCCATGGGAGGACGACCGGCGTGCGCCAAACCATCCGGCCACGCTCACGTGCGTAGTGCGCGTAGCCGACTCGCAGCGCATGCGCGAGCCGGCGGCTGGCGGTCAGGACGCCGACATTGCGATCGAGGAGCTCGTAGAGGGACAAGGCGATGTGCTGGCGCTGCACGCGTCACGAATGTGCAGCGATGATAGACGATCGCAGCGGCACGGCGCTGATGCGTCAGTGGGTCATCACAGCATGTTCAGCGGACGACGACTTTGAGCTCCGGCTGCGGCCGCGCCGCCGGCTGGGCGCCGGAAGCGTAGCAGTCGAGCAGTTCCTCCATACGGCGGAACACGTCGCTCAGCACTTCGGCGGTGGGCAAATTGGTGATGCGGAAGTGCGTGTTGTACGGCGCATTGAAGCTCGTGCCGGGCGCGAGCAGCACGTGCTTGTATTCCAGCAGGTCCATCGCGAACTGCTGATCGTCGAACGAGGGCAGCACGCCTTCCTTCACGCCGACGAACGCATAGATCGCCCCTCGAGGCGCATGCACCTGCAGATACTTGCTGCGCGCCACTCCTTCGAGGATGGCTTGCCGCGATTCGTACAGCCTGCCGCCGGGACGCGTGAGCTCCTTGATGCTCTGGTACCCGCCGAGCGCCGTCTGGACGGCCCATTGACCGGGCACATTGCTGCACAGTCGCAGCGACGAGAGTTTGTCGAGCGCGTTCAGATATTCACGCGCCGACTCGATCTCGCCGGAGAACACGGCCCAGCCGACACGATACCCGCAGGCGCGATACACCTTGGACAGACCGGACAAGGTGGCGCACAGCGAGCCGTGCACGAGCGTCGCCATCGGCGTGAACTGCGCATCGTCGTACAGGATCTGGTCGTAGATCTCATCGCTCAGGACGATCAGATGATGCCGCTCGGCGAGCTGCGCAATGCCTTCCAGGGTGGCCCGCGAGTACACGGCGCCGGTCGGGTTGTTGGGATTGATGACCACGATGGCGCGCGTGCGGCTCGTGATCAACCGCTCGATCTCCTGTGGATCCGGCTCGAAGCCATTCTCCGATCGACACGGGTAGTGCACCGGCCGCCCACGGTTCAGCGTGACGGCCGCCGTCCACAACGGGTAATCGGGACTGGGGACCAGCACTTCATCGTCCGTCGACAAGAGCGCCCGCAGCACCAGGTCGATGAGCTCGCTCACGCCGTTGCCCATGAACACCTCGTCGGCGCTCACGCCACGCACGCCGCGGCTCTGCTGCTGCATGACGACCGCCTCGCGCGCGGGAAAAATCCCCTTCTGGTGACAGTATGCTTCGCTCGCCTTCAGATTCTCGATCATGGCGAGGCGCATCGTCTCCGGCGTGCGAAAGCCGAACAGGCCAGGATTGCCGATATTGAGCGGCACGATCTCATAGCCCAGCCGCTCCATGTCATTGGCGCGCCGCGCCAAGTCTCCGCGGATCTCGTATTTGACGTTTGCGAGACTGGAGCTGGGGCGGATGGTGCGCATAGGACGTGGCGAATCGGAAGTGACTGGTGACTCGTGACTGGTCCGAAAAATAGCAGAATCCTGAACGTACCTGTGCGTTGACGTGAACGCCGTGCAGGCCGTCACAGGCCTTCCGACCGGTCACGAGGCGCTCGGCCTCAATGCTCCATGAGCAGCGACCCGAACCCGTCGATCCGGTCCTCGGCTCCCAGGCTGCGCAACGCATGCCAGTACGTGCATGTGTTCACGGCCAGCACCGGCTTGCCGAGCCAGCGCTCCGCCTCCGCAGCCACCCGAGCGAACGCAAGGTTCGTCCCGACCTGCATGATGAGCTCGACGCTCGAATCGTCAACCTCGCGCACCGCCCGTCGCAAACGCTCAGGCGGCTCGTGCGCCATGAGCAGCGGGCTGTTGGATTTGAGCCCAAGCAAATTAACGACCTCGAATCCGGCGTCCGTGAACGTGCGCCGCACCTGTGCGTCCCCGGAGGGCATGTACGGCGTGATGAGGCCGATGCGCCGCACCCCGCCGTAGCACTGTATCGCCGCCCGGCAGGCCTGCGACCCCAGGATTACCTTGACGCCCGCCCGGGCCTCCAGGCGGCTGCGCAGCGCATCCGGCTGCAACTCCCCTTCCCAGAACGTCTCCGCGGACATGGCGAGCACGACCGCGGCCGGTGAGCACGCCATGGCGACGTCGACCGCTCCCTCGATGGCGCCGCGCACGGCGCGCATCATCGTCGCGAATTCCTCCTCGGTGCCGACCGGCGTGTCCGGGATGAGCACCCGGGCGGTCTGATTGGTCACCCCTGATGGGCGCATCGCCTCATATTCGGGCTGCACCACGGTGTTGGTGGCCGGCGTGATCACGCCGAGTTTGAAACGGGGAGCGAGTGCGTCGGGCATGGGGCAGTGACTAGGATGACTAGCGGTTGGATTGATGGGCGCCGCCGCAGTGTAGTCGCGCCTTGCCTGAGGAAGCTCGGATAAACCTACCACTCTGGTGGTTCAGGCCAAGGAGATGCCCGAACGCACGGCGTTTCGAGCGCCAGGCGATCGCAGACGCGCAGTAAATCAGAGGTTCGGGCGCAATTCCGACGGCGCGGGCGGAACCGGTCACGATTCGCGAGCCGCCAGTCGGTGCTCCTGGGGTTTGACTCTCAAGCCCCATTCCGTTAGCGTGCCCGGCCGCTGCCCGGCGGGCAGTTTTGAGCGGCGTCTCCCCGCCTGGCCGGGTCACGATCGCCCGGCGCGCGGCCCCCGGCTCCATCCGCGGGTGCGCCGCCCCCGCCGATGCACTTCCCAAATCATTCGCATCCTGTTGGAGCGCTGGCGTGAGCAAGATTCTGGTAGGCCTGAAGCGCGTGGTGGACTACAACGTCCGCGTGCGCGTGAAACCCGACGGTACGGGCGTAGTGACCGAAGGGGTGAAGATGAGCATCAACCCCTTCGACGAGATCGCGCTCGAAGAGGCGCTGCGCATCAAGGAGAAAGGCGGAGCGAGCGAAGTGGTGGTCGCGAGCATCGGCCCGGCGGACGTCCAGCAGCAGTTGCGCACCGGGCTGGCGATGGGCGCGGATCGCGCCATTCTGGTGCAATCCGAGACGGTGGTCGAGCCGCTCGCCGCTGCGAAAGTGTTTCTGAAGCTCATCGAGAAGGAAAGCCCGCGGATCGTGCTGCTCGGCAAGCAGGGCGTCGACGACGACAACAACCAGACGGGTCAGATGCTCGCTGCGCTTTGGAATCGTCCGCAGGCGACGTTCGCCTCCAAGGTCGAGATCGACGGCGACCGCGCGAAGATCACCCGTGAAGTCGACGCCGGCCTCGAGACCATCGAGGTAGATCTGCCCGCGGTGTTCACCACGGACTTGCGCCTGAACGAGCCGCGCTACGTCAAGCTCCCGGACATCATGAAAGCGAAGAAGAAGCCGCTCGATATCGTGGCGCTCGCCGATCTCGGCGTGGCGACGGCGGCGCAATTCAAGACGCAGCAGTTCGAGCCGCCGGCGGGCCGGCAAAAAGGCGTCGTGGTGAAGGACGTCGCGGAGCTGGTCGCAACGCTCAAGCAGAAGGGGCTGGTCTGATGGTCAAGATTCTCATTGTCGCCGAACACGCAAACGGCAAGCTCAATCCCGCCACTGCCAAGTGCGTCGCCTGCGCGAGCGGCATCGAAGGCGCCGAGGTCGACGTAGCGGTGTTCGCCGCGAATGCGGCCGACGTGGCCGCCGAAGCAGCCCAGATCCAGGGCGTCAAGCGCGTGCTGAAAGTCGAAGACCCGGCGAACGCCGAGCCGCTCGCCGCGGTGCTCGCTCCGCAGGTCGCTGCACTGGCCGGCGACTACACGCACGTATTCGGTCCCTCGACGACTTTCGGCAAGGACTTGATGCCGCGCGTCGCCGCCCTGCTCGACGTCGGGCAATTGAGCGACGTGATGGCCGCGGAGTCAGCCTATCGGTTCCGCCGTCCGGTGTACGCCGGCAACGCGATCATCACGGTGGAAGCGCCGCAGGATCGCAAGCTGGTGGCCACAGTGCGCACGGCTTCTTTCCAGGCCGCCCCGCAGGGCGGCGCCGCCAGCGTGGAAGCCGCCAACGTGAGCGCCGAGCTGCCCTCGCACACGCGCTTCATCGAACGCTCGGCGGCGACCAGCGGCCGCCCGGATCTGCAGACGGCCGCGCGGGTCGTCTCCGGCGGACGCGCCGTGGGCAGTGCGGACAATTTCAAGATCATTTACAGCCTGGCGGACAAGCTGAACGCGGCCGTCGGCGCCTCGCGCGCGGCGGTGGATGCGGGTTATGCGCCCAACGATCTGCAGGTCGGTCAGACCGGCAAGATCATTGCGCCGGAGCTGTACGTAGCGGTCGGCATTTCAGGCGCCATCCAGCACCTCACCGGCATCAAGGACGCACGCACGATCGTGGCGATCAACAAGGATCCCGAGGCGCCGATCTTCGAGGTGGCGGACATCGGCCTGGTCGGCGATCTGTTCACCGTGCTGCCCGAGCTGGAGAACGCGCTCGGCTGAGACCTAACTGCTGCGCCGGACGATAAATGGACGCCCTCGTCCGGCGTGGCGCACACCCTCCCCATTTCCCCTCCCCGGCCGGCCGAGCGCACGCTGCAATCGGGGCGTTGGCTTGGCGGCTGGGGAACGTTGACGCGGCGCGACGCTAATTCGGCGCCGACCGAATCTCACCCTCCGCCCGCCTCTCCGGGCCGGATCGACGCCGGCGTGCTGCTCGTCGTCGTGGCCGTGAGTGCGCCAATCGGGCTTCATCCAGGAAGCCCGCAGCGCCGCTTTTCTCTTCCGGCGGCCTCTTTCTTGGGTCTAGATCTGTCCGAGCACGTACTCGGCGCTCGACACCTTGAACTCGCCTTTCTCCTCGACGTTCAACTGCTTGACTACGCCGTCATCCACCAGCATCGAAAAGCGCTGGCCGCGCGTGCCCATGCCGAAGCCGCTGGCGTCCATCTCCAGGCCGAGCGCCCGGGTGTATTCGGCGTTGCCGTCCGCGAGCATCTCCACCTTCCCGTCGGCGTTCTGCGATTTCGACCACGCCTTCATCACGAAGGCGTCGTTCACCGCGAGGCAGGCGATCGCATCGACGCCTTTGCTGCGAATTTCCCCTGCCTTTTCCACGAAGCCGGGCAGGTGCTTCGCATCGCACGTAGGCGTGAACGCCCCCGGCACTGAGAACAGCACCACCTTGCGTCCCTTGAAATACTCATCGGCGCTGATCTTCTGGGGCCCGTCCGGGGTGACCAGCGTGAGCGTTCCGGAAGGCATCTTGTCGCCGACTTTGATGGCCATAGTGCACTCCTCAGCATCAGGGAATCACGGCCCGGATTCGGGCCGTGAGGGATTCTAGCAACATGGATCACGCCGCACGCCTCGTGTAAATGCGCATGGTTGACTTCCGACGCCGGCCGCTTGTCGGATTTACAAGCAGGAGATTGTGAAACGGCTATACGGGTTGCGCCTGCAGATGCAGTGCAACCCGCAACGATCACAACGAGCGCAAAGCCCCGCGTGCGCCGAGGACATGAGAGCGCATCAGCGCCGCACTCCAGTCACTGTCGCGTGTTTCCAGTGCACGCACGATCTCGAGGTGGTGCGAAGCGCTGCGAATGAGGTCCTCATCCTGGTACGCCGCGAAGGTCTTCATCATCAGCGGCGCTTCGATCAGCGATGCGAGCGCACTCACCAGGCGCGAGCTGCCCGCAAACTCGTGAATGCGACGATGGAACTGGCTGTTCAAGTCGCCGCAGCGCTCGAGATAGCCGTCGGCCTTGCTCAGCGTTTCGTGATATTGCTCCTCCGCCAACCGACGCAGCTCCGCCAGTCCCTGGTCGGTCATGCGGCGCGCCGCTCGCGCCGCGCCGTAAGATTCCAGCAGCGCGCGCAGTTCGAACACGTCATCGCGGTCCTCACTGGTCCACTCGGTCACGACCGCCCCCTGATGAGGAACGAACTCGAGCAATCCTTCGGCGTGGAGTTTTCGCAACGCCTCGCGCACCGGCGTGCGGCTCACACCCGCGACCGCCGCCACCTCCTGCTCCGTGATTCTCGAGGCGGCGGGATACACGCCACGTACAATTCGATCGCGAACCGTCTGGTAAGCCTTGTCCACTGCTTTGGCCATGATGCGCCCTTTGAAATGTTGTGAGGGACCGGACCCGGTCCCGATGGGGCGCAGTGTATATGGCGGTGCGTCGATCGACGACAGCACGGCGATTGGCCGGAGCGCCTGCGCACAGGCGCCCGAAGGTTCGCGAAGCCCGAGCCAGCCGCTCCCGGGCGGGCGCTGCGGGCCCTCGCTCAACGCCTACGGTTTACTTTAGGTATTCAGCCTAACCCGCTGAAGCCTTTGGAAACCCACCAGCCCTGGCCACCATGCCGGGAACCGGCTTTCCGCGCTTCTCCTGCAGCCATCGTGCGGTCTCGATCATCTGCTGGAGGTCGATGCCGGCGTCGAAGCCGCAGCGCGACATCATGTACAGCACGTCTTCCGTGGCGACGTTGCCCGTGGCGTTCGGCGCAAACGGACAGCCGCCCAATCCTCCGACGCTCGCGTCGAATGTACGAACGCCGGCCTGAGCGGCGGCATACACGTTGGCGACGGCCGTATTCCGCGTGTTGTGGAAATGGCAGCGCAGATGGACATGCGGCAGCGCCTGCCGAAGGCGGCTTACCAGCTCCGTCACATGTCGCGGCGCAGCAACGCCGATGGTGTCGGCAATAGCGATCTCGAGCGGCTCGGCGCGCGCCACACGCTCGGCGATCGCCACCACCCGCTCGAGCGGCGTTTCGCCTTCGAACGGGCAGCCGAAGGCCACGGAGATCGTGATCTGCGCCCGCACGCCCGCCGCGTGCGCCAGCGGGGCGATCTCCTCCCACGCCTGAATCGCCTGCTCCGTGCTCATGCCTTGGTTGCGCTGCGTGAAGCTGTCAGTGACGGGCACAACCATGCCGATCTCACCACATCCGGCGGCCAGCGCGCGATCGAAGCCGCGCCGATTGAGCACCAGACCGATGTACTGCAGATCTGCCCGTTTTGGCAGCGCCGCCAACACCGCTTCCGCGTCGGCCATCTGGGGTACGCGTTTGGGATTGACGAAACTGGCGACTTCCAGACGGCGCACGCCCGCCGCCACGAGCCGGCGGATCAGCTCGACCTTGGTCTCGGTCGGCATGATTTCGGATTCGCTCTGCAGCCCGTCGCGCGGGCCGACTTCGACGATCTCGTACGCTTCGCTCATGGTCTTCACTGCAGTTCGACGCCTCGGGAAGCTCGCCATGCGTCGCACGCGCGGTGTGAGGCGAGCCGCTTCAACCCTCGCGGTCCGTGACGGCGCCGAGCGAGGCGCTGCTGACGGCGCGGGCGTACTTGGCCAGCACGCCCCTGCGAGTGTACGGCTCCGGGGCGCGCCATGCAGCCCGGCGACGCTCCAGTTCCTCGGCCGAAACGTCAATGCTGATCTTGCGCGTCTGCGCGTCGATCGTGATGACGTCGCCATCACGCACCAGCGCGATCGGTCCGCCGACCGCAGCCTCCGGGGCGATGTGCCCGACCAGGAATCCGCGGCTGCCGCCGGAGAAGCGCCCATCGGTGATCAGCGCGACTTGGTCCGCGAGCCCGCGGCCGGCGATCGCGCTGGTCGGGCTCAGCATTTCACGCATGCCAGGCCCGCCCTTCGGACCTTCGTAGCGGATCACGACCACATCTCCCGCGACGATATCCCCGTCCAGGATGGCCTGCACCGAGGCTTCTTCGCCGTTGAACACGCGAGCGCGGCCGGTGAACGCGAGTCCTTCCTTGCCGGTGATCTTCGCCACGCTGCCCTCGGGCGCGAGATTGCCGTACATCACCACCAGATGGCTGTCCGGTTTGATGGGGTCGCTGAAGGCGCGAACGATGTCCTGGTTCTTCGGATAGGGCTTCACGCCCCGCAGATTCTGCTTGAGCGTCTTGCCCGTGACGGTGAGGCAATCGCCGTGCAGCAGCCCCTCCGCAAGCAGCATCTTCATCAACGGCTGGATGCCCCCGATGCGGATCAGCTCCGACATCATGTACTTGCCGCTCGGACGCAAATCTGCGAGCACCGGCACGCGCCGGCCGATGCGCGTGAAGTCGTCCAGCTCCAGCTTGACGTTGGCGGCGTGCGCCATGGCCAGCAGGTGCAGCACCGCGTTGGTCGAGCCGTTGAGCGCGATGACGACTGCGATGGCGTTCTCGAACGCCTCGCGCGTGAGGATCTGCGAAGGCGTGATCCCCGCCTTCACCAGCTTGATGACCGCCCTGCCGGCGTCGCGGCAGTCCTTGAGCTTGTTGCGCGAGACGGCCTCTTGGGCGGAACTGTTCGGCAGGCTCATGCCGAGCGCCTCGATCGCCGAGGCCATGGTGTTGGCCGTATACATGCCGGCGCAGCTCCCTGGCCCCGGAATGGCGGTGCGTTCGATCTCGCGCAGCTCGCGCTCGGAAATCTGACCGCTGGCGAAAGCGCCGCGCGCTTCGAACACGGAAATGATGTCGCGATGCTTCGGGCCAGGGCGGATAGTGCCTCCGTACACGAAGATCGCCGGGCGGTCGAGCCGCGCCAGCGCAATCATGCAGCCAGGCATGTTCTTGTCGCAGCCGCCGATCGCGACCACGCCGTCGAAACCTTGCGCGCCCGTCACGGTTTCGATCGAATCGGCGATCACCTCGCGCGACACCAGCGAATAGCGCATCCCGGGAGCGCCGTTGGAAATGCCGTCCGAGACGGTGATCGTCCCGAACGTGGTGCTCTTGCCGCCGGAGCGATCGACGCTGTCGGCCGCAGCCTTGGCCAGCTTGTCGATGTGCATGTTGCATGGCGTGAGATTGCTCCAGGTGGAGGCGATCCCGATGGCTGGCTTCTTGAAATCGGCGTCCTTGTAGCCGACCGCGCGCAGCATGGCGCGACTCGGCGTCTGCTTCAGTCCGTCGACGACTTCGCTCGAATAGCGGCGGGGGTTGGGCTTGGTCTTCTGCGGCATGTGCGTCGATCGCTCCAGGTCGATGGCCAGATCGAATATTGCGTCTCGGTTCCGGCGGTTACAAAGATGCTTCATGCGCTGCGCGGCGCGCCTGGTCGGCTTGCGGCGCGCGCGGTTGCAGTAATTCTCTGCGGGCGATGGATGATGGGCCTGCGTCCGGATCAGCGTCGAGCGGCATGCAGGCCGGCGATGCGCATCGCCAGCTCCAGGGCTTGTTCATGGTTCAGACGGGGATCGACTTGCGAGCGGTAGGCGCGCGCCAGATCGGCGTCCGTCAGGCCGCGCGCGCCGCCGGTGCACTCCGTGACGTCCTCGCCGGTGAGCTCGAAGTGCACTCCGCCCAGCCAGGATCCCATCTCCCGGTGAATGCGGAAGGCGGCTTCGAGTTCGGCCATGATGTTATCGAAGCGGCGGGTCTTGAGGCCCGAGCTGGTAGTTTCCGTGTTGCCGTGCATCGGATCGCAGACCCACAGCACGGGGCTGCCGGTGGCGCGCACGGCCTGGATGAGCGGCGGCAGGCGCTGTTCGATCTCCTTCGCGCCCATGCGATGGATCAGCACCATGCGGCCAGGTTCGCCGTTCGGGTTGAGCTTGGCGATCAGTCCTTGCACCCACTCGCCGTCCATCGCCGGGCCAACCTTGACGCCGATGGGATTGGAAATCCCGCGGAACAGCTCGACATGCGCTCCGTCGAGCGCCGCCGTGCGCACGCCGATCCACGGCATGTGCGTCGACAGGTTGTACCAGCGCTTGCGGCGCTCGATGTAGCGCGTCTGCGCCTGCTCGTACAGCAGATGCACGCCTTCGTGACTGGAGTAGAAGTTGAGTCGCGTTGCGTGGATCGGCGAGCGCGTAGTCGCCTCCAGGAAATCGAGCGAATCGGAGAGCGACTGCACGATGCGCTCGTAGGCGTCCTTGAGCGGCGAATGGCGTACGAAGTCCAGATCCCAGTACTCGGGGTGATGTAGATCGGCGAAACCGCCGTCGATCAGCGAGCGCACGAAATTGAGCGTCAGCGCTGCGCGTTCATAGCCGCGCAGCAGGAGCTGCGGGTCCGGTTCGCGGGCGGCGGGGTCGAACTCGGGCCGGTTGACGATGTCGCCGCGGTAGCACGGCAGCGTAATTCCATCGCGCGTCTCGGTGTCCGCCGAGCGGGGTTTGGCGTACTGGCCGGCCATACGCCCGATACGCACCACCGGCTTCTTCAGTCCGTACAGGAGCACCAGGCTCATCTGCAGCAGGATCTTCAGCTTCTTGGTGATCGAGTCGGACTGGCAATCCTCGAACTTCTCTGCGCAATCTCCGCCCTGGAGCACGAAGCACTCGCCCCGCTGCGCCGCCGCGATCTCCGCCTTCAGCGCCTCGATCTCCCAGGAGACGACCAGCGGGGGAAGGCGCGAGAGCGCCGCGACCGCGGCGTCGAGCGCCGCCTGGTCGGAATATACCGGTTGCTGCTGGGCCGGCTTGCAGCACCAGCTCACCGGGCTCCACTCGATCAGATGCGGGTTTTGCGTCATAAGGGGCGCAGAGACTAGCACCCGTCGCCGCACTGCAAAAGCAGCGACGGGCCGAAATTGCGATACTCGGCGCCGACGACGCCCACAATCGTACCGAGACGAGGCGATCATGCACGACATACTTGCAGCACTCGAGTTGAACGAAGCCAACTCCGGCGTGTGGAGCGCTGACGGCGGCTGGTCGCAGGATGAATCCGGCCCGCTGATCGAATCGGTGAATCCAGCGACCGGCCAAGTCCTGGGTCGCGTGCGTGCGGCTACCGCCGCCGACTACGAACGCCTGATCGTCAGCGCGCGCCGGGTCTTCGAGCAGTGGCGCTCGGTTCCAGCGCCGCGGCGCGGCGAAGCCGTACGGCTGATCGCCGACGAGCTGCGCCGTTGCAAGGACGCTCTCGGCGACCTCGTGTCCCTGGAGACCGGCAAGATCAAGGCGGAAGGCGACGGCGAAGTACAAGAGATGATCGACATCGCCGACTTCGCGGTGGGTCAATCGCGCATGCTCTATGGGCTGACCATGCATTCCGAGCGCCCCATGCATCGGATGTACGAGCAATGGCATCCTTTGGGGGTCGTCGCAGTCATCAGCGCCTTCAACTTCCCGGTGGCCGTCTGGTCGTGGAACGCGTTCCTCGCCGCCGTCTGCGGCGACGTGACCGTGTGGAAACCATCGCCCAAGGCCCCGCTGTGTGCGGTGGCCGTGCAGAAGCTCGTGAACCGCGTTCTCGAGCAGCACGGGTTGCCGGGCGTGTTCCAACTTTTCATTCCCGAGAGCGCTGATCTGGCCGGGCGCTTGGTCGACGATCGGCGGGTCGATCTGGTGTCCTTCACCGGCTCGACGACGGTCGGTCGTCAAGTGGCCGAGCGCGTGGCGGCGCGGCTCGGCAGGAGTCTGCTGGAACTCGGAGGCAACAACGCCGTCATCGTCGATGAGTTCGCCAACCTGGACCTCGCCGTTCCGGCCATCGTGTTCGGCGCCGTCGGCACGGCAGGCCAGCGCTGCACGAGCACGCGCCGCGTTTTCGTCCAGCGCTCGCGCTCGCAGGAGCTCGAGCGCCGGCTGCTGAGGGCGTACTCGCAGGTTCGCATCGGCGATCCCTTGCAGCGTGAGACGCTCATGGGACCGCTGATCGACGGCGCCTCCGTGCAGCGGTATCTGCAGGCGATCGAGACGGCGAAAAGCGCCGGCGGAACGCTGCTGTGCGGCGGTCAAACACGCTCTCCCGGCTTCTTCGTCGAACCGGCGATCATCCGTGCGCGTCACGACTGGCCGATCGTGCAAACCGAGACGTTTGCGCCGCTCCTGTATCTCATCGAGTACGACACGCTCGATGAGGCGCTCGCCATGCACAACAGCGCGCATCACGGGCTGTCTTCGGCGATCTTCACCGACAACCTGCAACATGCGGAACGCTTCCTGTCGGCGACCGGCAGCGATTGCGGCATCGCCAACGTGAACATCGGCACGTCGGGCGCCGAGATCGGCGGAGCGTTCGGCGGTGAGAAGGACACCGGCGGCGGGCGCGAGTCGGGATCGGACAGCTGGAAGGCTTACATGCGCCGGCAGACGAACACGATCAACTGGAGTCGAGAGCTGCCATTGGCGCAGGGCATCGACTTCAAAGTGGCTCCGTAGCCGTCCGGCGCTGTGACCTCACGCGGCGTGCGCTTCCGTGCGCGCCCTTTCGATCTGCTCGGCGACCCGCTTCTCGGAAACCGGCAGCGCGGTCCGCAAGTCCTGGGCGAACAGCGAGACGCGCAGCTCCTCGATCATCCATTGCAGGCGCTCGAGCTCGCGGCGCGAACCGGTCCGCTCGACCTGCGCGCGCAGTTGCTCGAAGGCGCGCGCCGCCGGTCGCACTTTGGCCATGAGCTCGGCGTCGCGCTGGCGAGCGCCTGCGGCCTTGTCCAGTCGGCGCGCCAGCGCACGCAGATAGCGCGGCAGATGAGGCCACAGCAGCGGCGGTGTGGCGGCGGGGAAATCCTCCGGGATGAGGTTCGCGAGCTGCTCATGGACGTCCTGCTGCAGAGGCTCGAATACCGCGGAGCGCAGCGCATTCAGCTTCTGCCGCACGGAACGCAGCTCGCGCAGGATCTCCAGCGTGTGTCCGAGCACACGGTCCAGCGTATCGCCGAACGCTGAACGCCGTGAATCGAGCAGCGCCTGGAACGACTCCGCAGTGCGCGGCGCAGTTTCGAGGTCCTGCAGGAAGCAGTTGGCGAATACGAGTTCGGCGAGAGCCTCCGGAACGGGCCGCACGGTGTTCAGGCCCTGACCGAGGAGCACGATCTCGCGCTCGTCGGCGAACCGCTTGCGGGCGTACTTGTGCAGCTCGGGCGCCGCGAGCATTGCGAGGCGCAGCACCGAGGCGCGCAACGACCATTCCGCATCGGCTTCGCTGGCGGCCTCGGTCAGCTCCACGCCGTTTCCGCGGTCGCGCAATGTGGGATAGACCCTGAACCTCACCCCGCTTCGTTCCACCTGCCGTTCGCTTGCAAGCTCGCCGAAGTCCCAGCTGCGATGCAGTCGCGCAGCGGATTGGCCCGAACCGCCCGAGACGGCCGCGGGCGCAGCGCGCTTGAGCTGCAGCAGGTCGCGGCCCTCGACCAGGACGCCGCCCTGCAAGTCGACCACCCGAATGTTGAAGCGCAGATGATCGGGCAAAGGCAGCGCGGCCACTTGTTCGGCGCTCACCACGAAGCCGCTGGTGCGCGTGATCCACTCCGCCATCGCGGCGTCGAACTCCGCGCGTTCATCGATCTCGGCCGCGGCCCGCGCCGCATACTCGGGAACCGGCACGAAAGCCTTGCGGACCGCCTTGGGCAGCGCCCGCAATGTCTCGCTGATCTTCTCGAGTCGCCAGCCGGGGATCGTTCCCGAGAATGCGCCCGGGCTCGCAGCGCTCAGCAACGGCAGCGGCAGAACGATCGTGGCGCCGTCGTCGCGGGCGCCCGGCTCGAACCTGTAGACGATCGGCAGCTCATTGCCCTCGAAAGGAAACGTGTCCGGATACTGGGCGGACATGGCGTCGACGGCTTCCCGGCGCATCAGGTCGCGCAACGTCATGGTCAACTGCTCGGCCGGCGACGGCGTCTGCACCGGCTTGCCCGACTGCGTGCTGCGACGTCGGCCTGATTCGCCACGCGGGCCGCGCAAGAATCTCTCCAGCGTCGCAATCGAATGCACGTCCGGCGGCAGCCGTGCGAGGTAGAAGTCGCACATGGCCTGCTCGTCCACGAGCACATCCCGACGCCGCAAGCGCGCCTCCAGCTGCTCGACTTGCTCGCGCAGCCTGCGATTGTGCTCGAGGAACGGAGCGCGCCAGCGCGTGCGGCCTTCGACCAAAGCTTCGCGCACGAAGATCTCCTGCGCCTCCCGCGGCTGAGCAGCCGCGTAGTTCACCCGGCGGCCAGCGTTCAGTATCAATCCATACAGCGAGGTAGTTTCGTACGCCGCCACGTAACCGCGCTCGGGCGACCAGTGCGGCTCGCTGTAACTCCGCCGTATCAGATGCGCGCCGGCCGCCTCGATCCATTGCGACTCGACCGCAGCCACGGTGCGTGCGTAAAGGCGCGTCGTCTCGACGAGCTGTGCGGCGACCAGCCATTTCGGCGGCTTCGACGCGAGCGGTGTTCCCGGCGCAATGACGAATCGCGAACCGCGCGCGCCTTGGTATTCGCGGCGTTCATCCAGTGCGCCGACGTTGCCCAGAAAGCCGGTCAGAACAGCCTGGTGAAGGTCCGCATAGGCCGCCGGCGCAGTGTTGGGCCGCAGTTTCAGCTCGGTTGTGATCTCGCTGAGCTGGCGGTGCAGCTCCTGCCACTCACGCATGCGCACGAACGACAGGAAGTGCTCGCGACTCCACTTGCGAAGCTGATTGCCTGACAGCTCGACGCTGCGCTCGTGAAACGCGTTCCACAGGTTCAATACGGCCACGAAATCCGAGCGCGGATCCGCGAATCGGGCGTGCATCAGATCGGCCTGCTGCTGGGCCTCGGCCGGACGCTCCCGAGGATCTTGCGCCGCGAGAAAGGCGGCGATCACCAGCATCTCCGCCAGACATTGGTGATGACTCGCGGCGATCAGCATGCGGGCCAGTCTGGGATCGAGCGGCAGCGCCGCGATCTGCCTGCCCAGCGCAGTCACGACGCGCGCGTCGTCCACCGCCTTCAACTCCTGCAGAAGACGATAACCGTCGTTGATCTGTCGCGTGTCAGGCGGATCGACGAACGGGAAGTCCTGCGGCCCACCCAGATCGAGCGACGCCATCTGCAGGATGACGCTCGCCAGATTGGTCCGCAGCACTTCCGGCGCCGTGAACGGCGCGCGTGAATCGAAATCCTCCTGCGAGTACAGGCGAATGCAGACGCCCTCGCTCTCGCGCCCCGCCCTGCCCTTGCGCTGCTCGGCGCTGGCCTGCGAGATAGGCTCGATCGGCAGGCGCTGCACTTTGCCGCGCACGCTGTAGCGGCTGATGCGCGCCAGCCCCGAATCGATCACATGCCGTATGCCTGGCACGGTGAGCGAGGTCTCCGCCACGTTGGTCGCCAGAACGATGCGGCGCGGGCCATGCTTCTCGAAAATGCGCTCCTGGTCGCGCGTCGAGAGCCGCGCATAAAGCGGCAGCACTTCCGTATGGTGCAGCTTCGCGCGGCCGAGCGCCTCGGCCGCTTCGCGTATCTGCTTCTCGCCGGGCAGGAAGACGAGCACGTCGCCGCGGTCGGTGCGCTCGAGCTCATGCGCTGCGGCCACGACGCCCTGCGCCAGCGTCAACTCCTGCTCGTCCTCCTCGCCCGCGAGCGGGCGGTAGCGAACCTCCACGGGGTAGCTGCGGCCGGACACTTCGATGACCGGCGCGCCGCCGAAGAACTCGGCGAACCGCTGCGGATCGATGGTGGCTGAGGTAATGATCACGCGCAGTTCAGGACGCTGCCGGACGATGCGCTGGAGCACACCGAGCAGGAAATCGATGTTGAGACTGCGCTCGTGCGCCTCATCGATGATGAGCGTGTCATAGCGTCGCAACAGGCGATCGCGCTCCAGCTCGCGCAACAGGACGCCGTCTGTCATCAGCTTCACCCGGCAGTCCGGCCCAGTGTGGTCATCGAAGCGAACCTGATAGCCGACGGCGCCGCCTACGGTCGTGTTCAGCTCCTGCGCCAAGCGTGATGCAAGCGCACGCGCGGCGATGCGCCGCGGCTGCGTGTGTCCGATCAATCCGTAGGCGCCTCGTCCAGCCGCGATGCACATGCGAGGGAGCTGCGTGCTCTTGCCCGAGCCCGTGGCGCCGCAAACGACCGTGACCGGGTGTGTGCGCAGCGCTTCGATGATTTCGGCGCGATGCGCCGTGATCGGCAGCGCCGGATCGAAATCCAGCCGCAGCGGCGCCGACTTGAGCCGCTCGACGTGGGACGCCGAGCTCTCGATTGAGCGACGCAGTCTGGCGAGCGCCGCGGCGCTTTGGGCTGTGTCTGCGCGCCTCGCAAACAGCCGGTCGAGCTCGCGCGCCAACCGCGGCCGATCCGCATAACGGGTGAGCGCGAGCTGCTCGCGCAACCTGAGCAACGGTTCCATCATGATTCGCTAGATTGCTGAATGACCGCCTTCCGACGAGAAGCGCGGCTGCGCAAGCGCTCGTCCTGCGATCGCTTCCATCCTGTTCGCCCAGTAGCCTGCGGACTCGATCAGCGCTTGCCTAGGGAAGCCCTGATTAACCTACTACCCTGACGGTTCAGCCCAGAAAATGCTCGCAATGTATGGTGTTTCAAGCGGCGTGCGATCGCAGTAATAGAACAAATCAGAGATTCCCTAGATGGGAGGCAGCCGCACTTCGATGCGCGCGCCGCCCAGGGCGGGCGAGGACCCAATTGCAATGCTTCCGCCGTTGAGCTCGACCAGCTCGCGCACGATCGACAAGCCGATGCCCTGACCGCTGACGCGCTCGTCGAGACGCGCGCCGCGTTCGAGTACGCGCTCGCGTTCGCTCTCGGGCACGCCGGGTCCGTCATCCTCGACGATCAACTGGAGGCCGTCGCGTCGCACCCCTTCGCGGCAGATCTTCGACACGGTCACTTGTACGCGGCTGCGCGTCCACTTGAAGGCGTTGTCCAGCAGATTTCCTGCGATCTCCATCAGGTCTTCGCGATCGCCCGCGAAATAAACGTTGTCGTCCACTGACAATTCGCAGACGACGTTACGCTCGGCGTAGACTTTCAGCAGCGCGGCGCGGAGCCCTTCGAGGGCTTCGCGCATGTCCACTCGGCCAGCGCCGAGCCCGCCGCTCCCGGAAGCGGCTGCTCGCTTCAGCTGGTACTTCACGATGTCGTCCATGCGGCCAATCTGCTCGTCCAGTTGACGAATGACCGGCAGATCGCGGCCCTGCGCCCCGTGCAGCAGATTACGCATGACCGCAAGCGGCGTCTTGAAACTGTGCGCAAGATTGCCGAGCGTGTTGCGATAGCGCGCCAGGCGCTCGCGCTCGCTGCGAAGCAGGGCGTTCAGCTTGGACGTTACGCCCAACAGCTCGCGTGGATATCCGTCGCCGAGCTCGTCGGCGGCGCCCGTTTCGATGGCCTCGATCTCTCGTTCTATCCGTCGCAGCGGCGCGAGCAGGCGTCGCAACAGCATCGCCAGCGCCCCCAACAACAACAGCAGCAGTATGCCGAACCAGCCGAACAACTGGCCGCGAAAGCGGTTGAGCTGGGCGTTGTAAGGTTGCAGATCCTCCGCCACGCTGAACACGAAGACGCGCGTCACACCGTCGTCGAACTGCCAGGCGAGGCTGCGGCTGAGCGCGCGCACCGGCGCCCCGTCGCCGCGCCGCAGTTCACCGTATTCGCGGGCGCCAACATGGGGCTGCGCATCGAACGTCAGACCGGAGCCGGTGAGCGAGTTCGAGCGCCAGCTCGGATACCCATCGGCCCGCATGATTTCTCCGTAGAGTCCGGAGCCCGGATTCTTTAGCCGCTCGTCGAGCTTCTCGGTCGCCGGGACGAGGTCGCCCGCGTCCTCCTCGGAGGCGACGATAAGTGCGAGCAGATGCGCCTCCAGTCGATCGCGCATCGCCTGATCGGTGACCTCGCGAAACACCAGATCGAGCGCCGCGATGGTCAGACCAAAGAAGGTGATCAGCAGGATGCTGACGGACACCAGCAGCCGCGTGCTGAGCGAGCGCGGCGGCGCAGCGGTGGGCGCAGCTTCAGCGCCGGAGGAGCGGCGCTCCCGTGACTCCTCGACGGCGCTCACACCGCGCTTTCGCGTTGCAGGGCGAACCGGTAGCCGCGGCCGCGAAGCGTCTCGATGGGTTTGATCGTATCCTCGGGATCGAGCTTGCGCCGCAGACGGCCGATGAACACCTCGATGGTGTTGCTGTCGCGGTCGAAATCCTGCGCGTAGAGCCGCTCGGTGAGTTCGGCCTTGGAGATCACCTCGCCTGCGCGGTGGATCAGGTGCTCGAGGATCCGGTACTCGAAGCTGGTGAGCTCCACGCGGGCGCCGTTCACCGTGACCTCCTGCGTGCGCGTGTCGAGGGCGACGGGTCCGCAGCGCAGCACGGGTTGCGCCCAGCCGCCCGATCGGCGCAGCAGCGCCTGCACGCGCGCGAGCAGCTCCTCGAAATGAAAGGGCTTGACGACGTAATCGTCCGCCCCGGCCTGCAGTCCCTCCACCTTGTCCTGCCAGCGGTCGCGCGCCGTGAGGATCAGAACGGGATAGGACTTGGATTGCGCGCGCAGCTTCTTGATCAGCTCCAGGCCAGGCAGCTTAGGCAAGCCGAGATCGATGATGGCGAGGTCCAGGGGGAACTCGGTCGCGCAGTAAAGGCCCTCCTCGCCGTCGGCGGCGGCGTCGACGTTGAAGCCCGCCTCCTTGAATCGCTCGACCACGGAGACGCGCAGATCCGGGTCGTCTTCGACGATCAACAGCCGCATGCGTTCAGCGCTCCGCCCCTGTCTGGGCGTCCACGATCACGTTCCAAACCTTGCCCTCCGCGCTGAGCAGCCGGATCTTGTGTACGCGGCGCTCGCCCTGGCGCACCGTCTCCGCCTTGACGGCGCGCGCCCCATAGCGCCGCTGCACCATCTGCACCGCCTGATCGAGCGAAACGCCCTGCGCCTCGAACTGATGACGCGCGGGCGGGCGACGCTCGATGATGAACTCCTGGGCGCCGGCCGCGGATGCGGCGAGGAGCAATATCGTCACAAGTGCGAGAGGCCGGCCAATGCGCATAAGCATGTAGTGTACGTGCGGCGGGACGTCACTTCACGTCCCGCCGCAGCGCTTGCTCTCCTGTCGGGCCGGCCGGCGTCGCCGCCGCTCCGGCAACCTGCTACTCGGCCGGCGTCACCGCGACCCGTACGCGGATCCGGTCGCCCGGGTCGTACGGCAGGCGTGTAGTCATCTCGCGGCCATTGTAGAGATACGTCACGTGATAGCCCTCGATGCGCTCCTCGTACTCGTGCTGGTAGCGCACGTCGCAGCGCTGCACGACTTCCTCGCGCGCGCCTGCAGGGTAGCGGCGCGCAGCACTGTCGTAGCCCACTCCGGCGCCGATCATGGCGCCGGCGATGGTTGCGGCGTCCCGTCCGCTGCCGCTGCCGAACTGATGCCCGATCACGCCGCCGATGACGCTGCCGAGCAGGGTCCGCCCGCCGACGCTCGGATCGGAGATGTGCGGTCGCGACTCGACGTAGCGCACGTCGTCCCAGCACTCGCGACGCGGTGTTTCGATGCGAACCTGACGAACGATCGGCTCGGCGTGCACCACTCTCGCGTAGTCATAGCCGTCGAACGTTGCGCGATTGTGACGCGCGTTCGCCCAGGGCGGAGGTGCGGCGGCGGCCGCGCCGGCGATTCCGACCACACTGGCAAGGATGATCAACATCTGAGCGGTACGCATCTTGTTCTCCGATCGCTCGGGAGTCATGGTTCCGAGCGTGGAGGAGAAGTTAGTACATAGGGTCTGAATGCATCCTGAACTTCAGGAAGGAAGCGGATAGCAGATGGCGGATAGCGGATAGTTTCAGAGGCTCTGCAGCTTCGCTGGAGCGCCGTCCTTCTGACTATCCGCAATCCGCTTCTTTCTTTCCCTCCTCCCATAATCGATCCATCTCCTCCAGCGTAGCGTCCTCCGGCGTTCGCCCGAGCGCACGCAGCCGTTCCTCGACATAACGGAAGCGGCGCTCGAATTTCGCATTGGTCTGGCGCAGCGACTCCTCGGGATCGATGCGCAGATAGCGGCACACGTTGACTACGCAGAACAGCACATCGCCGATCTCCCCAGCGATGTCTGCACGCGGCGCGCCGCGAGTGATCTCGACGCGCAGCTCGGCGATCTCTTCATCGAGTTTGGCGACAGCGCCGGCGAGGTCCGGCCACTCGAATCCCACTTGGGCTGCGCGCTTGCCGAGCTTGTCGGCGCGGGTCAGCGCGGGCAGCGCCAGGGGCACGTCGTCGAGCACACCGACGCGCTTTGCGGCTCGTTCGCGTCGCTTGTGCTGCTCCCACGCGAGCGTCTGGGCGTGCGCATCTTTCACTTGCGCTTCGCCGAACACATGAGGATGGCGTCGCTCCATCTTCTCGCAGATGGTCCGCACCACGTCCTCGAAGCCGAAGGCGCCTTGCTCACGAGCCATTTGCGCATGGAACACGACCTGGAAGAGCAGATCGCCCAGTTCCTCGCGCAGCGCCTCCAGATCGTTGCGCTGCACCGCGTCGGCGACCTCGTACGCCTCCTCGATCGTATAAGGCGCGATGGTGCGAAAGGTTTGCTCGCGATCCCACGGGCAGCCGTGCTGCGGATCGCGCAGGCGGGACATCAACTCGAGCAGGCGTGTAATAGAGGACATCACGAGGCGCTACTAAAGATATTGGCAAAAGGCAGGCCGGGAGTTCTAAGGAAGCTCTGATTGACCTACCGCCCTGACGGTTCATTCCAAAGAAATGCCCGCAATGCGGCGTGTTTCGAGCGGCTCCAGATCACAGAAGCAGAATGAATCAGAGATTCCCCAACCGAAACTCAGCCGCTCACCGACCGATCCTTCTGCGCGACCAGGCGATACAAGTTCATGAGCATGCTGGCTGTGGCGCCCCAGATGCGATACGGCCCGTACGGAATGTCATAGACCGGAACGCTCACCGAGCCGATCGCACGCTCCTGAACCTGATGGTTGGCGGGATCCAGGATGTGCGCCAGCGGCGCTTCGAACGCCGACTCCACCTCACACTCATCCAGCTTCAACTCGAACCCGGGCTGCACGAAGGCGACCACCGGCGTGACCCAGTAGCCGGTCAGCACCAGCTGCGGATCGAGATAACCGACCACGGTCACGTGCCGCCGCGACAGCCCGATCTCTTCTTCCGTTTCGCGCAGGGCCGCCGCGACCGGCCCGTCGTCGCCGGGCTCGATACGTCCGCCAGGAAAGCTGACCTGTCCGCCGTGGCGCTTGAGGTGCGATGCGCGTTGCGTCAGCAGCACGGACAATCCTTCCGGATGATCGACCAGCGGCACGAGGACCGCGGCGGCGGTCGGCGAAGGAGGAAAATAGGCCTGCAACTGCTGCGCGGCTTCCGGCGATAATCCGGCGGACAGCGCGGCCATGGGATCGGCGCCAGGCCGCGTACCTTTCAGACGCTCCTCGATGAGCCGGCGCAGCGCGATGCGATCACTCGGAGACCGCACGGCTTCAGCGGCCGCCCGACCCGGCGCCCGCATCGCCGTCCGAGTTCGTCGCTTTTGGCGACAAACCGCCCGGAGACCGCCCGGATGCGCCTTGTCCGGCGGATCGCGCCTCCCGAGCGCCGGTCAGCGCGCTAGGGTCGAGCAGCTTCTCGAGCTCCTTCACGTCGATGGAAGTGCGTTCGGCCGCAACCTCCAGGATCGGGCGTCCCTCAGCGTACGCCTGCTTGGCGATGCTCGCGCCGAGCTCGTAGCCGATCACCGGATTGAGCGCCGTCACGAGGATGGGATTGCGGTTCAGGGCGGCGGCGATGCGAGACTCGTTGACCGTCAACCCGGCGATCGCCGAATCCGCGAGCGCCCGGGCCGCGCTGGCGAGCAGATGGATGCTCTGCAGGACGTTGTACGCGATGACCGGCAGCATGACATTGAGCTGAAAATTACCCGACTGCCCTGCGATCGCGATGGTCGCATCATTGCCCATCACTTGCGCGGCGATCATCGCCGCCGCTTCGGGAATTACGGGATTCACCTTGCCCGGCATGATGCTGCTGCCGGGTTGCAGCGCCGGCAGCGTGATCTCGCCGAGGCCGGCGAGCGGCCCGCTGTTCATCCAACGCAGATCGTTCGAAATCTTCATCAGCGAGACGGCGAGCGTGCGTAGCTGACCCGATAGCTCGACCGCTGCATCCTGGGAGGACAGCGCTTCGAAATAGTTGCCGCTCGGCTGCAGATCCAGGCCGCTCTTTACTGACAGGTAGCGCGCGGCGCGCGCGCCAAAGCTCGGCTGGGCGTTCACGCCGGTGCCGACCGCTGTGCCGCCAAGCGCAATCGACTGCAACCGCACCCGAGCTTCCATGATGCGCGCGCAGCCATGATCGATCTGCGCCTTCCAGCCGCTCATTTCCTGTCCGAAGGTGAGCGGCATGGCGTCCATGAGGTGCGTGCGGCCAGTCTTGACGACCTCGCCGATCTCGCCGATGCGCCGGCTGATGACCGCGCTCAGGTAAGCGAGCGCCGGCAGCAGATGCTGCTCGATCGCGAGCAGCGCGCTGACGTGGATCGCCGTGGGAATCACGTCGTTCGAGCTCTGGCTCATGTTGACGTGATCGTTCGGGTGCACGGCGAGGCCGGCGAACTGCGAGGCGAGGCGCGCGATCACCTCGTTGGCGTTCATGTTGCTGCTGGTTCCCGACCCCGTCTGAAAGACGTCCACGGGAAAATGCGCATCGTGCCGGCCGTCGGCGACTTCGAGCGCCGCCTTCTGTATGGCCGCGGCGCGTTTCGCATCGAGCCCGCCCAGCTCGACGTTCGCCATCGCTGCAGCCCACTTGATCAGGCCGAGGGCGCGGATGAAGTCCCTCGGCATCCGCAGGCCGCTCAGCGGGAAGTTCTCGATCGCACGCTGCGTCTGCGCGCCCCACAAGGCGTCGGAGCGAACCTTCAGCTCGCCCAGGCTGTCGCGCTCGATGCGCAAGTCGTCCTTCGCCACGCCTACCTCGATGAGACTCGACCAAGCGCCCGCCGCGTCAGCGCGTGCGGTCGACCAGGCGGATTCAGTATCATTGTAACAATGAACCCATCCGCCCTGAACGCGATTTCCCCTATCGATGGACGCTACGCCGACAAGGCCGCGGAGTTGCGCCCCATCTTCAGCGAGCGCGGCCTGATCCGCCAGCGCGTGCGAGTGGAGGCGCTGTGGCTGAAAGCGCTCGCCGCCGAGCCGGGCATAGTGGAGCTGCGCGGCCTGCCCGCCGAGGCGCTGACCGCGCTGGACACGCTCGCCGCAGAGATCACCGACGCCGAGGCTGCGGAGGTCAAGCGCATAGAGCGTGAGACGAACCACGACGTGAAGGCGGTCGAATACTTCGTCAAGAGCCGGTTGGACGACGTTCCGGCGTGGCGCCCGCGCCGCGAGTTCGTGCATTTCGCATGCACGTCAGAGGACATCAACAACCTGAGCTATGCGCTGATGCTGCGCGAAGCGCGCGAGCAGGCGCTGCTGCCGCGGCTCGACGCACTCATCGGGCGATTGCGCACGCTCGCGCACGAACACGCCGCCACGCCCATGATGTCGCGTACGCACGGCCAGCCGGCCACGCCTACCACGATCGGCAAGGAGATCGCCAATTTCGTGCACCGGCTCGCCGAACAGCGGGCGCGTTTCGCCGCAGTGACCATCGCCGGGAAGATCAACGGCGCGGTAGGCAACTTCAATCCGCACAGGGTCGCCTATCCGGAGATCGACTGGCTGCGTCTCGCGCAACGCTTCGTCGAATCGCTGAATCTCGCCTGGAACCCATACACGACTCAGATCGAGCCGCACGACTGGATGGCGGAGTACTGCGACGCGCTCGCCCGCTGCAACGTGGTGTTGATCGACTTGTGTCGCGACATGTGGGGCTACATCTCCCTGGGCTATTTCCGCCAGCGCGTGCTCGCCGGTGAGGTCGGCTCGTCCACGATGCCGCACAAGGTCAATCCGATCGACTTTGAGAATGCCGAGGGCAACCTGGGCGTCGCGAACGCCCTGCTGCGCTTCCTCGCCGAGAAGCTACCCGTGTCGCGCTGGCAGCGTGACCTCACCGATTCGACCGTGCTGCGCAACGTGGGCGTCGGCGCGAGCCATTCGCTGATCGCGTGGCGCTCGGTGGAGCGCGGCCTCGAACGCGTCGATGTGGATACGGTGCGGCTTGCGCAAGATCTCGATGAGAACTGGGAGCTGCTCGCCGAACCCATCCAGACGATGATGCGCCGTTACGGTGTGGAAAACGCGTACGAGCAGCTCAAAGCGCTCACTCGCGGTCAGCGCGTGGACGCCGCCGCGCTGCGTAGCTTCATTTCCGGACTGTCGCTGCCTGAGGACGCCCGCAAGGCGCTGCTGGAACTCTCGCCGGCGGCCTACGTTGGGTACGCGGAGCTGCTGGCGCGCAGGGTCTGAAATCTGGACCGCTGCAGGCGAACGCCGCGCTGTGACCAAGTTCGCGAAATGCGCGCCGTATTCGCTGAGCGCCATCACAACGACGCCGGGTTGCGACGCCTATACTTTGTCAAATGAGCATTCGACCCGACCTCACCGTCGCCGCCGTAGTCGAACGCAACGGGCGCTTCCTGCTCGTCGAGGAGCGCGTCCGCTCGCGACTGGTCTTCAACCAGCCGGCCGGTCATGTCGAGCGCGGCGAGCCGCTGATCGACGCAGTGATCCGGGAAACCCTCGAAGAGACTGCCTGGACGTTTGCGCCCGAAGCCCTGGTGGGCGTCTATCTCTGGGAACAGCCCGAGAAGCAACGCTCGTTTCTGCGATTCGCGTTCTGCGGTCAGGTGCACGATCGGGACGCCTCTCGTGAGCTCGACGACGGCATCGAGCGCGCCGTGTGGCTGGATCGCGATGAGATCCTGGCTCGCGAGGCGCGCCTGCGCAGCCCGATGGTGCTGCGCTGTGTAGATGACTACCTGGCCGGGCGGCGTTATCCCCTCGAAATCGTCGCTGACGTGTTCCCGGACGCCCGCGCGGCCTCGGCGCGGCTGCGCACGGTGGGCCTGCCCGCCGTGCAGCGCATCGCCTGACTTGCGATCTGCCGTCGTCGCCGCGCCTGCCTCAACGCGGGCCAGGGCGCCGCATGGCTGCGGCTGAGCTGCGCCACGGCGAGCTCACATGCCGCCGGACGCTGTAATCTATTTTCATGTCTTCACCGCTCGTAATCGTCGGCATGTCCGGCGGCGTGGATTCGTCCGTCGCTGCATGGCTCTTGCAGCAGCAAGGCTACGAGGTCCAGGGGCTCTTCATGAGCAACTGGGATGAGGATGAGGACGGCTACTGCACCGCCGCGCAGGACTACCAGGACGCGCGCCGCGTCTGCGATCAGCTCGGCGTACCGCTGCACAAGGCGAGTTTCGCCGGCGAGTATCGCGAGCGTGTGTTCGCCTACTTTCTCGAGGAATATCGCGCCGGTCGCACGCCCAATCCTGACGTGTTGTGCAACCGTGAGATCAAGTTCGGCGTGTGCTTCGATTACGCACGCCGGCTCGGCGCCGACTGGGTCGCCACCGGGCACTACGCACGCGTCGCGCACGAGGGCGGCGTGCGCCTGCTCAAGGGCGTCGACCCGGCGAAAGATCAGAGTTACTTCCTGCACGCCGTACCCGCGCAAGCGCTGGCGCGCACACTTTTCCCCATTGGCTCGATGCGCAAGGAAGATGTGCGACGCCGCGCCCGCGAGTTGCTGCTGCCGGTCTTCGACAAGAAGGGCAGCACCGGAATCTGCTTCATCGGAGAGCGACCGTTCGCGGAGTTCCTGGCCAGGTATCTGCCCGCTCAGCCGGGCGACATCGAGTCGCTCGACGGCCGTCGAATCGGTCGCCATCGGGGCCTGATGTACTACACGCTCGGGCAGCGCCAGGGGCTGCGCATCGGCGGGCGCCAGCACTCTTCCGGCGAACCGTGGTTCGTGGCGCGCAAGGATCTCGAGCGCAACGTGCTCGTTGTGGTGCAGGGCGGCGAGCACCCGGCGCTGATGAGTCGTGCGCTGCGCGCGGGTCAGCTCGCCTGGGTCGCCGGCGAGCCGCCGGGTGAAATGGTGCGATGCATGGCCAAGGTGCGCTATCGCCAGGAAGACCAGCATTGTGAGTTGCGCATGCTGGACCAAACGTCCTGCGAGGTTCGTTTCGCCGCGCCCCAGCGCGCCGTGACGCCGGGCCAATATGTCGTTTTCTACAGGGAAGAGGAATGCCTGGGAGGCGGCGTGATCGAGGAAGCCTACGCGGCGTGACGCCTTGCTGATCCTGGCCCGGAACAGCGGCTTTGCCTGGGGCATGCAGCGGAATGCGCAAGCAGCTTTCGCGTGCGCCGAATGCTCGGCCGGATTGCTGCGCCGCTGACCGCCAACGGCCCAGCGCTTTCTCTGTATAATCCGCGCCGCTTTGTCTACGGGACCGCCCCATGCAGCGCTTGCGCCGGTCCTACATCCCGTTCCCGGAGGACGCATGAAAGACTCGTTCAAGGCGCGCACGACGCTCGCTTGCGGCAGCCGTCATTTCGAAATATTCAGCCTCGCCGCACTGCGGGACCGCAACGTGGCCCGCCTGCCCTACTCGCTGAAGATCCTGCTCGAGAACCTGCTGCGTTTCGAGGATGGCGTGAACGTCAGGCGCGAGGATGTAGAAGCGCTGCTGAACTGGGACCCCAAGGCGGCGCCTGCCTACGAGATCTCCTTTACGCCGAGTCGGGTCATCATGCAGGACTTCACCGGCGTACCCGCGGTGGTCGATCTCGCCGCCATGCGCGAGGCCATGATCAAGCTCGGCGGCGACCCGGAGGAAATCAATCCGCTCTCGCCCGCCGAACTCGTCATCGACCACTCCGTACAGGTGGACGCTTACGGCTCGGCGGACTCGCTGGCGCGCAACAACGCCATCGAGTTCGAGCGTAATCGCGAGCGCTATGCGTTCTTGCGCTGGGGCCAGTCCGCATTCCGCAACTTCCAGGTGGTGCCGCCGAATACGGGCATCGTGCACCAGGTGAACATCGAGCATCTTGCGCGCGTGGTGTTCGACGTCGAGAAGGACGGCGTGCGCTGGGCGTACCCCGACACGCTGGTCGGCACGGACTCGCACACCACGATGGTCAACGGTCTGGGCGTGCTCGGCTGGGGCGTAGGCGGCATCGAGGCCGAAGCAGCGATGCTCGGGCAGCCGGTCACGATGCTGATCCCGCACGTCATCGGCTTCAAGCTCAAAGGCGCTCTGCCCGCCGGCGCAACCGCCACCGACCTGGTGCTGACGGTCACCGAGATGCTGCGCAAGAAGGGCGTGGTGGACAAATTCGTCGAGTTCTTCGGCGACGGCCTGGCAAACCTGCCGCTGGCCGACCGCGCCACCATCGCCAACATGTCGCCGGAGTTCGGCAGCACTTGCGCCATCTTCCCCATCGACAACGAAACACTGCGCTATCTCGAGCTCACCGGCCGCACCGAGGAGCAACTCGCGCTCGTGAAGGCCTATGCACAGCACCAGGGTCTGTGGCGCGAGAACGGCCAGCCGCAGGCCGACTACACCGATGTGATCGAGCTCGACCTCAGCGTCGTCGAGCCCTCGCTCGCCGGCCCCAAGCGCCCGCAAGACCGCGTGCCGCTGCGCACCGCCAAGCAGACGTATCGATCCTCGCACCAGAAGATGGCCGAAGAGCGCACCGCCAAGAATCCCTCCGCCAAAGGCGCGGCGACGGCGAGCGTCGACGGTCAGACCTTCGAGGTGAAGGACGGCGCGGTGCTCATCGCCGCAATTACGAGCTGCACGAACACGTCCAACCCGGCGGTGCTGATCGGCGCGGGCTTGCTGGCGCGCAATGCGCGCGAACGCGGCCTGACGAGCAAACCCTGGGTCAAGACCAGCCTGGCGCCCGGCGCGCGCGTTGTGCCCGATTACCTCAGCCGGGCGGGGCTGGACGGCGATCTGGAGGCGCTCGGCCTGTACACGGTCGGCTACGGCTGCACCGCCGGCATCGGCCACTCCCGCCCGCTCCGCCCCCAACTCCCGGAGGCCGTGCGCAGCCGCGACGTCATCGCCTGCTCGGTGATCTCCGGCAATCGTAATTTCGAAGGCCGCGTGCATCCGGAAGTGAAGATGA
>Ga0079224_100000159_pt1 | contig 55183 bp, 51 predicted proteins | sample Stecom2015_FD_80414 | JGI IMG/M metagenome (GOLD analysis project Ga0079224, IMG submission 80414) | Agricultural soil microbial communities from Utah to study Nitrogen management - Steer compost 2015 | ecosystem: Environmental > Terrestrial > Soil > Agricultural land | place: USA: Utah... | reverse complement strand
GGCCCCGACGGGCTCCGACGCAATGGGCTACTGGTTCCGCGGGGGCTTCCTCGGGCTGTTGCCCGTGGAGGTCGTGCAGGAGCGCCTGGAGCGCGAGGACCACCCCAACCTGATCAGCACCGCGCCGACCGTGGTGTACGAGCTGCTGAACAGCGACGGCGAGGTCATGTCGCTGGACAATCCGGCCGACCTGCCGCCTTCGAACAAGATCGAGGAAATCCGCGAGCCGATCATCCGCGCCAACATCCTCACCCCGCCGGATTACGTCGGCAACGTGATCACGCTGTGCGAGGAGAAGCGCGGCACCCAGATCGGGATCAACTACATGGGCAGCCAGGTGCAGGTCACCTACGAGCTGCCGATGGCCGAGGTGGTGCTGGACTTCTTCGATCGCCTCAAGTCCGTGTCGCGCGGCTATGCATCGCTGGACTACCACTTCGTCCGTTTCGAAGCCGGGCCGTTCGTGCGCGTGGACACCCTGATCAACGGCGACAAGGTCGATGCGCTGAGCATGATCACCCACCGGGCCCACGCCGACCGCCGCGGCCGCGACATCGCCGAAAAGATGCGCGAGCTGATCCCGCGGCAGATGTTCGACGTCGCCATCCAGGCTGCGATCGGATCGCAGATCATCGCCCGGTCCACGGTCAAGGCGATGCGCAAGAACGTGCTGGCCAAATGCTACGGTGGCGACATCAGCCGCAAGAAGAAGCTCCTCGAGAAGCAGAAGGAGGGCAAGAAGCGGATGAAGCAGGTCGGCCGGGTCGAGATTCCGCAGGAGGCCTTCCTGGCCGTGCTGCAGGTGGACAACAAGTAGGGGACACGCCCGATGCGCTGGTTTGAAATCGCCCTGGTGGCGCTCACCCTGCTGTCCGGCCTGGTCTGGCTGCTCGACAGGCTGGTCCTCGCCCGCCGCCGCGCCGCCCGCCAGGGGCTGCTCGATGACGAGGGCGAGCCGTGGTACGTGGACTACTCCAAGGCGTTCTTCCCCGTGCTGCTCGTGGTGCTGGTGCTGCGGAGCTTCGTCGCCGAACCGTTCCGGATTCCTTCCAATTCGATGATGCCGACGCTGCTGACCGGTGACTTCATCCTGGTCAACAAGTTCGCGTACGGCCTGCGGCTGCCGATCACCAACGACAAGTTCGTCTCGATCGGCGAGCCCGAGCGTGGCGACGTGGTGGTGTTCCGTCCGCCGCACCTGCCACAGCAGGACTGGATCAAGCGGGTGATGGGCCTGCCGGGCGACCGCATCGCCTACCGCGACAACCAGGTGTTCATCAACGGCGAACCGGTGCAGTACGTGCCCGGCGGCGTGTACGAGGGGCGCGGCAACGGCACCGAGATGACGGGCGCCGAACTGTTGACCGAGCTGCTCCCGGGACGCCCGCACGAGGTGCTGGAACGCACCGGGATGCCGTTCCGTGACCCGGGCGAAGGCGAGTGGACGGTGCCGCCAGGCCACTATTTCGTGATGGGCGACAACCGCGACAACAGCGAGGACAGCCGATACTGGGGCTACCTGCCGGAGGAAAGCCTGCGTGGCCGGGCATTCCTGATCTGGATGAACATCGACGGTGGCGTGGACTTCTCGCGCATTGGCGAGCGGATCCGCTGAGCCACGCAACAGGGGTGCCGCCGCCGGCGGCCTGCACGAAAGGGAAGGGGACAATGAGGCGCAAGCAGAAGGGCATCACCCTGCTGGGGTTCATCATCGGCCTGGCGGTGGCCGGGGTGTTCATCTACATGGGGATGAAGGTCATCCCGATGTACTCCGAGTACTACTCGGTCAAGCAGGCGCTCGAAGGCCTGTCGAAGGAACCGGACATCACCGCCTCCAGCCCGCGGCAGGTGCAGGACCTGTTCTTCCGCCGGCTGGACATCAGCTACGCCGACAACGTCAAGCCCAAGCACGTGAAGATCTCCCGCAAGGACTCCGGCTACCTGATGACCGTGGACTACGAGGTGCGCAAGCCACTGATCGCGAACCTCGATGTGGTTGGCCGGTTCCATGCGGAGAAGGAACTGCGCCGCAGCCGTGACTGAGGCCGCGCGGGCACCGCGATGAAGGACCGGATAGGCCATCCCTTCGCCGACCCGCAGCTGCTGGAACAGGCGCTGACGCACCGCAGTGCCGGTGCGCCGCACAACGAGCGGCTGGAGTTCCTGGGCGATTCGCTGGTCAACCTGTTCGTGGCGGAGGCGCTCTACGCACGCTGGCCCTCGGCCAACGAGGGCGCGCTGACCCGCGCCCGTGCCGAACTGGTCCGCGAGTCGGCGCTCGCACCGATTGCCCGGGAACTCGGGCTGGGCGAGCGCCTGATCCTGGGGCCGGGCGAGATGAAGTCGGGCGGACACCGCCGCGACTCGATCCTCGCGGACGCGGTGGAAGCAGTCGTCGCCGCGATCTACCTGGATGCCGGCTATGAGCGCTGCCGCGAGGCGGTGTTGCCCTGGTTCCAGGCGGCGATGGACGCGCTGCCGCCGCCGAACAAGGTCGGGAAGGACGCCAAGACCCGGCTGCAGGAGTGGCTGCAGGCGCGCCAGCATCCGTTGCCGGTCTATGCATTGCTGGAAGAGACCGGCGAGGACCACGCGAAGGTGTTCCGGGTCAGCTGCACCGTGGCACACGCCGGCGTGACGACGCACGGCGAAGGCAGCTCGCGCCGCGCCGCCGAGCAGCTCGCCGCCGAGGCGGCACTTGCGGACCTCGCCCCGCGGCCGTAGCACGGGCGCCGAGCGCCGCGGATCACGCGTCGAACCCTCCTGCAGGCCCTACAATCGCCGCATGGAACCCACACCCCACCGCGCCGGCCACGTTGCCGTCATCGGCCGGCCCAACGTCGGCAAGTCGACCCTGACCAATGCCCTCGTCGGCGCCAAGGTCAGCATCGTCTCCTCCCGCCCGCAGACCACCCGCCACCGCCTCCTCGGCATCGCGACCTTCCCGGCGGGCCAGCTGGTGCTGGTGGATACCCCCGGCCTGCACCGGGACCACGGGCGCTCGACCGCTCCGGCGATGCACCGCTGGATGAACCGTGCCGCACGCGGGGCGCTGGAAGGGGTGGACGCGGCCATGCTGGTGGTGCGTGCAGGGCAGTGGGAGGAGGCCGACAGTTTCGCCTACGAGGCATTGCGCAACGCCGGGGTGCCTGTGGTGCTGGTGGTCAACCAGGTCGACCGCATCAAGGACAAGTCGCAGCTGCTGCCCTACCTCGGGCAGGTCAGCGAGGGGCGTGAGTTCGCCGCCGTGCACCCGGTCTCCGCGCTCAAGCGCAAGGGATTGGAGCCACTGGTGGCCGAGGTCCTGAAACTGCTCCCGGAGCAGCCCGCCCTGTACGGCGAGGACGAGATCACCGACAAGAGCCAGCGCTTCCTGGCGGCCGAGATGGTGCGCGAGCAGCTGATGCGCCAGCTCGGCGAAGAGCTGCCGTATGCGACGACGGTGGAAATCGAGCGCTACGAGGAGCAGCCCGGCCTGGTGAAGATCGGCGCGGTGATCTGGGTCGAGCGCAACGGCCAGAAGGCCATCGTCATCGGCAAGGGCGGCGAGCGCCTGCGCGAGGTCGGCACCCGGGCGCGCCAGCAGATGGAGCGCCTGTTCGATTCGCGCGTGTTCCTCGAGACCTGGGTCCGGGTCCGCGAAGGCTGGTCGGACGACGAAGCCGCGCTGCGCGCCTTCGGCTACCACGAGTGATGCGGTGAGGATCTCGGGCGAACCGGGATTCGTACTGCACGCACGACCGTGGCGTGAGACAAGCCTGCTGGTGGAGGTGCTCAGTGCCAATCACGGCCGGGTGGGGCTGGTTGCCCGGGGCGTGCAGGGGCCGAAGCGGCATCCCCTGCGCGCGGCCCTGCAGCCGCTGCAGGCGATCCGCTTCGACGCCGTGCAGCGTGGCGAGCTGGCGCAATTGCGCGCTGCCGAGGCGATGGACGCTGCGCCACGCCTGACCGGCGAGGCCATGGTGTCGGCCTTCTACCTCAACGAGCTGACCCTGAGGCTGCTGCCGCGCGGGGACGAGGTGTCCGAACTGTTCCTGTCCTACGCTGCCGCGCGGGAGCGCCTGCGCCAGGGCGAGCCACTGGCCTGGACCCTGCGGCGATACGAGCGTGACCTGCTGGACGTGCTGGGGATCGGGTTCGACTGGAGCGTGGACATGGCCGGCCTGCCGGTCGATCCGGCCGCGCGCTACCGGGTGGACCCCGACGCCGGGCTGCTGCGGATGGTCAGCGACCGCGGTGCCAGTGAGCGGCGTCAGGGCGCGACCGGCCGCGGTTTGTTGGCGCTGCACGCGGACCGGATGCCCGAACCCGGGGATCTGGCCGGGCTTCGCCATGTGCTGCGGACGGTGCTGACCCACCATCTCGGCGCCCGTGGCCTGAAATCCTGGGAAATGCTTGCCGGGTTGCCGGGGCGCGGCCGGGTCGAGCCTGCAGGGGACTACGGGCCTGCAGGGGACTGATTCCCGAGCAGCTCCTCGGTGGCGGCGCGGAACCGCTCCAGGGCATCGGTGCTTTCGATCGCCCCTGCCAGGGCCTGGACCCGGGCCGCCAACCGCCCGGCACCCACGAAGGCACAGCTGGCGCGCAGTTTGTGCAGTTCGTCGCACGCATCACCATGGCGCCCGGCGGCCAGCGCATCGTCGATCCGGCGGCGTGCCTTCGGCAGCTCGGCCAGGAACAGCCGGCGCAGGGCGTCGATGTGCGCACGCTCACCGTTCAGTGCGCGGGCGGCACCTTCGTCGTCCCAGCGCGGAAGCTGTTCGCCGGTGCGCAGGGAGGCTGGCGGGTGCAGGTGCCGGCGGACCCGCTCGCGCAATTCCCTGGCGTCGATCGGCTTGACGATGACCTCGTCGAATCCGTCGCGCGCGAGCTCGGCCCGCCTGGCCGGGTCCGGCTCGGCGGTGTGGCACAGCGCCGGGGTATCGGGATCCTTGCGACGCAACCGATGCAGCAGCGCAGTGCCGGTTCCGTCGGGCAGCCGGGCGTCGATCAACCAGACCCGATGCCGGCCGGGAACCGCCAGTTCCAGCGCCTGCCGCAGGTCCGCCGCCTCGTCCACTTGCGCCGGAAGACCTTGCAGGGCGCCGGCGAGGTAGGCGCGGCTGGTGGGGTCGTCTTCCACCGGAAGCAGTCTCGGGAGTTGGTGTCGAAGGTTCATCGGGATCGGCAGGCCGCTGGTTATGCTCCGTGGATGCCGCGCCTGATCTTACCCGGGCTCTCCCGCCCATACCGCGTCGCCCTGCTGGCACTGCTGGCGTGGCTGGGCTGCGGCAGTGCGTGGGGGCATGCGGCGGAGGCACGCGTCGAGCGCATCGAGACCGACGCGGCGACACTGTCGGGCGTGCGGGTCAGGCTCGACTGGCCCGGCGCGGCGGATCGGGGCCGGCTGCGGATCCAGGCGGCAAGCCTCGACGCCGCGATGGGGTACTCCCTGCAGCAACTGGACTGGCGCTGCGACCTCAGGACGGACCCCGGGGGGCGGTGGCAGTGCGAGGGTCCCGTCGAAGCCAACGGCGTGCAGATGGGCCTGGCGGTCGCGATGCAGGGGGACGACTTGCACGCACTGCTCGAAGGCCGTGGTGCCCGCGTGGCACTCGACCGTGACGCGGCCACGCCCGACACATGGGCGGTGGAGCTGGCCGGGGTGCCGCTTGCATGGCTGCAGCAGCTGCTGGCACAGGCGTGGCCCGAAGGGCGACTGACCGCCGGTACCGTGGCCGGCAAGCTGGACGTGCACGCAGCGACCGATGGTCCGCTCCGCGTAGCGGGACCGGTGACGCTGGATGACGCCGGCTTCGACAGCGCCGATGGACGCTTTGCGGGCGAAGGCCTGGACGCCCGGCTGGCCGTGGACGCGACGCTGGGCGATCAGCCCGCGTTTTCCGTCGACGGGCGCCTTTCCGGCGGTGGGTTGCTGCTCGGGCCTGCGTATCTCGACCTGGGCGGGCGCGACATCGGGTTGGGCGTGGAGGCGGCCGCCGGCGACGCAGGGTGGGTCCTGCCGGCCTGGCACTGGCGCGATCCCGGGATCCTTGCGATGGCCGGCGAGGCGCGGCTGGGGGGACCGGGACGCGCTGGCACCGTGGCCTCCGGGTTTTCGGTCGAGTTCGACGTCCGGTCGATGGAATCGCTGGGCCGGCACTACCTCGACGGCCTGTTCGCACTGGCCGGGATGCCCGGGACGCGGCTGGCCGGGGCGGCCCATGGGTCGATCGCCCTGGCCGGAGGCGGGCTGGAACAGGCCCGGGTGCGACTTGACCGGATGGACGTAGTCGATGGGCGCGGAAGGTTTGCCCTTCATGCCGTCGACGGTGACCTGCGTTTTTCCTCGGGAGTGCCGGTACAGGGTGCCCTCTCCTGGGGTGGCGCACGCCTGCACACGGTGGTCCTCGGTCCGGCGCGGCTGCCGTTGCATAGCGCCCATGGCGAGCTGAGGCTGGCGGCCCCCGCGAGCCTGGATGTCCTGGGTGGCCACGCGCGGCTGGACGCATTCCGGGTGCGGCCTCCCCGTGGCCTGACGCCAGTGGAGCTGGGTTTCGGCCTGACCCTTGAAGGGCTCGATGTGGGCGCGCTGGCCACTGCCATGGACTGGCCGGCGTTTACCGGCCGCTTGAGCGGGACCATTCCCGATGCACGCTACGCCGCCGGCCGCCTGGAGTTGGCCGGCGGCCTGGAAATGTCCCTGTTCGACGGCCGGGTACTGACATCTGGGCTTTCGATGGAGCGTCCCTTCGGGGTCGCCCCCACGCTCAACGCCGACGTGTGGCTGGAGGACATCGACCTGGCGGCGCTGACCGGTGTTTTCGAGATCGGCGGCATGACCGGGCGGCTGGACGGGCGCATCAGCGGCCTGCGCCTGCTCGACTGGCAGCCGGTTGCGTTCGATGCATGGCTTGGGACCGACCCCTCCCACGGGGGGAGGCAACGGATCAGCCAGAGGGCAGTGCAGGACATCTCGAGCGTGGGCGATGGCTCGCTGGCCGACAGCCTGCAGGGCCGGCTGATCGGACTGTTCGACGATTTCGGCTATTCGCGGATCGGCATCGGCTGCGTACTGCGCGAACAGGTGTGCAGCATGCGCGGGCTGCGCCCGGCGGCCAACGACGGCTTCGTGATCGTGGATGGATCCGGCCTGCCGCATCTTTCGGTGGTCGGCTACAACCGGCGGGTCGACTGGCCCACCCTGGTCGAGCGTCTCGCCGGCCTCGGCAAGGGCGACGTGAAGCCCGTGGTCGAGTAGGGTACGCGGATCGGCTCTGGAGGCAGGCAATGACTCGCTGGATCGCATTTCCATTGGCCGCGGTGGCCGCCACCGCTTGCGTCACCATCAACGTGTATTTCCCGGCCGCGGAAGCGCGCGAGGCCGCGCGCGAGTTCGTCGAGGGGGTGGTCGGCGATGCCCCTGCCGGAGCCGTTCCCGTCGATGGCGGGCCGAGCGCGTCAGTGCGCTGGCCCTCGCTGGGCGAGCTGGCCGGACGGGTTGACTGGTATGCGCTGGCCGGCATCGGTACCGCCCATGCCCAGACGCCGGATGTCACCATCCGCACCCCGGCGATCCAGGCGATCCAGTCGCGGATGGCCCAGCGGTTCAACTCGACCCTGCGGGCCGGGTTCGATGCCGGGGCGCTGGGTTTCGCCGCCGACGGCACGGTCGTGGTGCGCGATGCATCGAAGCTCCCGCTCAAGGACCGTGCCGCGATCCAGCAGGCGGTCGCCGAGGACAACCGCGACCGCAATGCGGTGTATCGCGAGGTGGCGGTGGCGAATGGCCACCCGGAGTGGGAACCGCGCATCCGCGAGGTGTTCGCCCAGCAGTGGATCGCCAGTGCGCGTTCCGGCTGGTGGTACCAGCAGGGCGGGAGCTGGAAGCAGAAGTAACTACAATGGGCGGTTTCGCAAGACTGGATGGCCGTGGCCCGCCTCGACAAAACCCCTTTTGAAGTCCGGATTGCCGACCTGGCGCCCGACGGCCGCGGTATCGCCAGCCGTCCGGCAGCCGGACCCGGGCGGCCGGGCAAGCCGCTCCTGGTGAGCGGAGCGTTGCCGGGCGAGCGGGTGCTTGCGGTACAGGCCCGGCGGCAGCGTGAGTTCGATGAAGCGCACGTGGTCGAGGTGCTTGAAGCCTCGCCGGACCGGGTCGAGCCGCGCTGCAGCCACTACGCGATCTGCTCGGGCTGCTCGCTGCAGCACCTGGCCGAGGACAAGCAGATCCTGGCCAAGCAGCGGGTGCTGCTGGAGAACCTGGAACGGATCGGCCGGGTCACCCCCCTGCAGGTGCTGCAGCCGCTCACCGATGCCACTTGGGGCTACCGCCGCAAGGGCCGCCTTTCGGTGCGCCGGGTGGAGAAGAAGGGCCGCACGCTGGTCGGCTTCCGCGAGCGTGACGCGCGTTTCGTTGCCGAGATCGGGCAGTGCCGGACCGTCATCCCGCAGGTGGGGGAAAAGATCGGGCTGCTTGCCGCGCTGGTCGACGGCCTGGAGGCGCGGGCCCAGATTCCGCAGATCGAATTCATCGCCGGTGAGCCGGCGCCCGACTTCAACGGCGTGGCCCTGACGGTGCGTCACCTGGAGCCGCTTTCGCAGCACGACAGGGACCTTCTCGCCGACTTCGGGCGTCAGCACGGCTTCGCGGTCTTCCTGCAGCCCGGCGGCCTCGATTCGGTCCATCCGCTCTGGCCGGCCGATCCACGGCTTGCCTTCCGCCTGCCGCAATGGGACCTGGAGTTCGCCTTCGAGCCGCTGGACTTCATCCAGGTCAATGCCGGCCTCAACGGCCGCATGATCGCGCTGGCGATGGAGCTGCTGGAAGCGGCACCGGAGGACCGGGTGCTGGACCTGTTCTGCGGGCTCGGCAACTTCACCCTGCCGCTCGCGCGCCGCGTGCGCGAGGTGGTCGGCGTGGAGGGCGACGCGGGGCTGGTCGCACGCGCGCGTGGCAACGCGGTGCGCAACGGCATTGGCAATGCCCGGTTCCATGCGGCCGACCTGTCCAAGGATCTGTCGGGTGAGCCGTGGATGCGCGAGGGCTTCGATCGCCTGCTGCTGGATCCGCCCCGCTCGGGTGCCGACTTCGTGCTGGCCGAGCTGCCGTTGGCGCAGTTCAGGCGCATCGTGTACGTCAGCTGCCATCCAGCGTCGCTGGCGCGCGATGCCGGCTTCCTGGTCAATGAAAAGGGCTGGACGCTGCGTGCGGCCGGGGTGATGGACATGTTCCCGCACACCGCGCACGTGGAGTCCATCGCGGTATTCGATCCACCGCGCTGAGACGGCGCCGGAGCGGTCCATGGCAGTCGAGATCGAACGCAAGTTCCTGGTGAAGGGCGAGGGCTGGCGTGCCGCGTCGCATGAGGTGCTGCCGATGGCGCAGGGGTATCTCAACGATGCCGCCAGCCTCGACAGTGGGACCATGCGCTCTTCGGTGCGCGTTCGCCTGTCCGGCGGATCGGCCTGGCTGAACATCAAGTCGCACGAGATCGGGCGCAGCCGCCAGGAGTTCGATTATCCGGTCCCGGTGGAGGATGCCCGCGCACTGCTCGCCCTGTGCGTGGGCGGAACCGTCGAGAAGCGCCGGCACCTGGTCCGGTACCGCGGCCACCTGTGGGAGGTCGACGAGTTCCTCGGCGACAACGCGGGATTGGTGGTGGCCGAGATCGAGCTGGGGTCACCGGACGAGGACTTCGCGCGTCCCGACTGGCTGGGCGAGGAAGTGACCGACGACACCCGCTACTACAATCTGGCATTGGCGACGCACCCGTACGTGCGCTGGCACGCGCGGTAGCACGCATGCAGCGTGTCGGCGTGCGCCGGCACCAGCGGCCTGGCCGGTCCGCGCGTACGCATCATGTCGGCATGGATGCACCGCGTCGCCGCGGCCAAGCCGATTCTGCGCGACAATCACCCGCCATCCCGCGTGACCCACGCCTGGAGTCCCCGATGCTCGTGATCGGCATTGCCGGCACCGAACTCACCGCGCAGGAGCGCGACTGGCTGCAGCACGACGCCTGCGCCGGCGTGATCCTGTTCACCCGCAATTTCGCTTCGCGTACCCAGGTCGCCGAACTCGCGCAGGCGATCCGCGAAGCAGCGCCGCGTCCCCAGCTGGTCTGTGTCGACCAGGAGGGCGGACGCGTGCAGCGCTTCCGCGACGGTTACAGCGCACTGCCGCCGCTGGAGCGCTTCGGGCGCCAGTACCGGGACGACCCGGACGGCGCACTGGCACTCGCCAGGGAGCACGCCTGGGTGATGGCCAGCGAGGTCAGGGCCAGTGGCGTGGACCTCAGTTTCGCGCCGGTGGTCGACCTGGGCCGCGGCAACCGCGCCATCGGCGACCGGGCCTTCGATGCCGATCCCGCCGTGGTGGCCGCGTTCACCCGGGCCTATGTCCAGGGCATGCACGGCGCCGGCATGGCAGCGACCCTCAAGCACTTCCCCGGCCACGGCTCGGTGCTCGAGGACACCCATTTCGACGAGGCCCGCGACCCCCGTACGCTGGCCGAGATCGAGGCCCTGGACCTGCTGCCGTTCGCCGCCGGGATCGAGGCCGGGGCCGACGCGGTGATGATGGCGCACGTGGTCTACCCGGCCGTGGCCCCCGAGCCCGCCGGCTATTCGAAAGTGTGGATCGAGGACATCCTGCGCGGGCGGATGGGCTTCCGCGGGGTGGTGTTTTCCGATGACATCGGCATGGCCGCCGCGTTCTCCGCCGGCGGCATCAAGCAGCGCGTCGACCTGCACCTGGACGCCGGCTGTGACGTGGTGCTGGTCTGCCATCCGGAGCTGGTCGAAGAGTCATTGAAGGCGGTCGAGGGGCGCCGCCTCAACACCATGGCGATCACCGGCCTGGTCGGTCGGGGCCCGCTCGGCTGGGACGGCCTGCTTGCCGATGCGCGTTACGGCGATGGACGCAGCCGCCTGGAGGACCTGGCATGAAGGCCGACCTGAAGCAGGTGCTTGCCGGCGCCGACCTGATCCATGACCAGGCGACTGTCGAGCAGGCGATCACCCGCATGGCGGGTGAGATCCGGGCCGACTACCCCGATGTCGAGCAGATCGATGCACGCCCCGTGTTCCTGACCATCATGCACGGCGGCCTGCCGTTCGCCGCCCGCCTGGCCATGGAGCTGGGCACCCTGGGCCTGGACCTCGCCCTGGACTACCTGCATGCGAGCCGCTATCGCGGCGAGACCTCCGGTGGCGCGCTGCACTGGAAACACCGGCCGGCCACTCCGCTGGCCGGGCGTCCGGTGTTGCTGGTCGACGACATCCTGGACGAAGGACACACCATGGCCGGCATCGTCCAGTGGTGCCGGGAGCAGGGCGCGGCCGAGGTGCGCATCGCGGTACTGGCGGTCAAGCAGCACGATCGCTGCATCGAGGGCGTGTGCGCCGACTACGTCGGCCTGCAGGTGCCGGACCGGTATGTCTTCGGCTACGGCATGGACTACCACGAGCAGGGGCGCAACCTGCCGGCCATCTACGCGATGGAGTAGGGAAGATGGAGAGTACGGTCGACCTGGCCGTCATCGGGGGCACCGGCCTGTACCGCCTGGCGGGGCTCGAGGATGCCGAGGCGCACCAGCCCGTGACCCGCTATGGGGCACCGTCCGGCCCCGCGCACGTGGGGATGCTGGCGGGCCGCCGCGTGGCCTTCCTGGCCCGCCACGGTGAAGGCCATTCGGTGCCGCCGCACCGCATCAACTATCGCGCCAACCTGGCGGCGCTGCAGTCACTGGGTGCCACCAGGGTGCTCGCGCTCAATACCGTGGGGGGCATCGGCGCGGACTTCGGGCCCCGGGTGCTGGCCTGCCCGGACCAGCTGATCGACTACACCTGGGGCCGCATCTCCACGCTGTGCGAGGAGCCGGGCACCGAGGTGATACACGTCGATTTTGGCGAACCCTATGACCGCGGGCTGCGCCGCGACCTGCTTGCCGCCGCAGCGCGGGCCCGGGTCGAGGTACACGATGGCGGATGCTACGGCGCGACCCAGGGGCCGCGGCTGGAAACCCGTGCGGAAATCGCACGCATGCGCCGCGACGGCTGTGACCTGGTGGGCATGACCGGCATGCCGGAGGCCGCGCTGGCCCGCGAACTCGGCCTGGAGTACGCGTGCCTGGCCATCGTCGCCAACTGGGCGGCGGGGGCCGGCCCGGACCCGGACGAAATCATCACCTTGCAGGACGTCCTGGACAACGTGGCCGCGGCGAGTTCCGGCTTGCCGCGGCTGTTGGACGAATTGCTGCGCATGGAGTGAATGGCCGTGGTCGTACCGGCCGGCCCATTGTCAAGCGAAGGTTCAGTTTGCATACTGCGCGGGCGTCGATCCCCGGAGGGGTAAAGCGCTCGAAACCCAGACAACGAGGTCATCAAGGATATGCAGTACGGTACCGTGAAGTGGTTCAACGACGCCAAGGGATTTGGCTTCATTACCCCGGAGGACGGCGGTGCGGACGTGTTCGCACATTTCTCCGCGATCAATTCGAAGGGTTTTCGCAGCCTCCAGGAAGGCCAGCGGGTGCAGTACGAAGTGACCCAGGGCCCGAAGGGCGCGCAGGCCTCGGACATCACCCCCGTCGAGTAAGCGCTCCGCTGCCACGCAGTCCAGGCCCCGCCCAGAGCGGGGCCTTTTCGTTGCGCTTGCCCGGTTTGCACGTCGCTCGGGGCAGCCAGCGAAGCCGTGCGGTCGCGGCGGCCCTCCATGCGCTAGATTCGGTACGGCCCCGCATGGAGACCCGCCTTGGATACCGACGCCAGCCCGCAGCGCTTCAGCACCCACACCGTGCAGAACCAGCCGCCGCCGTTCGCCGGACGCGACCTGTGGGACGACGACCAGGTGCTGCGCGAGGCGCTCGACCGTGAGGGCGCCTCGCGTTTCCGGCACGACATCGCCGCCTATGGGGCGCTTGCCGGAAGCACGCTGTACGAGTTGTCTTTCGATGCGCACCGGGATCGTCCCCGGCTGTGCACCCACGATGCCGCCGGCAGGCGCATCGACCGGGTCGCCTTCCACCCGAACTACCACGCGCTGATGGAGGCGGCGGTCACCGCCGGAGTCGCCGGGCTGTCCTGGCGCGACGGAGGCGCGGGGGCGCACGTGGCGCGCGCGGCGCTGAGTTACCTGCACCACCAGGTCGAGCCTGGCACCAGCTGTCCATTGACCATGACCCATGCCGCGGTTCCGGTGTTGCGCCGTGCGCCGGGGCTGGGGCATTGGGCCGACAAGGCGGCCGCACCCCATTACGACCCGCGCGACGTGCCCGTGGCCGACAAGGCCGGCATCACGCTCGGCATGGGCATGACCGAGAAGCAGGGCGGCAGCGACGTGCGTGCGAATGCCACCACTGCCACGGCGGACGGCGACGCTTACCGGCTGGTGGGCCACAAGTGGTTCTTCTCCGCGCCCATGAGCGATGGCTTCCTGGTGCTCGCCCAGGCCGCGGGCGGCCTGACCTGCCTGTTGATGCCGCGCCGGCTGGAGGGTGGGGGCAAGAATGCCTTCCGCCTGCAGCGGCTGAAGGACAAGGTCGGGGACTGGTCGAACGCGTCCTCGGAAGTCGAGTTCTGCGGTGCGCTGGCGTGGCGCATCGGGGAGGAGGGCCGCGGGGTGGCGACGATCCTGGAGATGGTCATGCTGACCCGGCTGGATTGCATGCTGGGCGCCGCAGCGCAGATGCGCATGTCGCTGGCCCAGGCGGTCCATCACTGCCGGCATCGAAGCGCTTTCGGCCGTCTGCTCTCCGAGCAGCCCTTGATGCGCAACGTGCTGGCCGACCTGGCAATCGAGTCGGAGGCCGCCACCACGCTGGCGATGCGCGTGGCCCGGGCGGTGGATGCCGCGCCGCGTGATCCCGCCGAAGCCGCGTTCGCGCGGATCGCGACCGCCGCGGGCAAATACTGGCTGTGCCGCCGTGCGCCTGCGTTCGTCAACGAGGCGCAGGAATGCCTGGGTGGCAACGGCTACGTCGAGGAGTCCATGGTCGCCCGCCTGTATCGGCAGGCGCCACTGAACTCGATCTGGGAAGGCAGCGGCAATGTGCAGTGCCTGGACGCGCTGCGGGCACTGGCGCGGGAGCCAGGAAGCGGTGAGGCGCTGATGGCGGAAATCGGCGCGGCGGGCGGCATGGACCCGGGGTTCGACCGGGTCGTCGAGGCGCTTCCGGCCCAGCTGGAGGATGCGGGGCCGGCAACCGCACGGCGCCTGGTGGAGCGACTGGCGCTGGCCCTGCAGGCGAGCCTGCTGCTGCGTGCGGAAAGCCCCGTCGCCGAGGCTTTTTGCCGCACCCGGTTGTGCGGGGAGCACGGCCTGGCACTGGGCACCCTGCCACCGGACCTGGTTTCGCCGGCCATGATCGAGCGCGCGCTGCCGGCGTGAGACTCAGTCCAGGAACTGCAAGCGGGCCAGTTCCGCGTACAACCCGTCTTGGGCGAGCAATTCGGCGTGGGTGCCCTGGGCTACGATCCGCCCCCGGTCCATCACCACGATCCGGTCGGCCCTGAGCACCGTCGCCAGGCGGTGCGCGACCACCAGGGTCGTGCGGCCCTCCATCAGCGTTTCCAGCGCCTGCTGCACGGCCTGCTCGCTTTGTGCGTCCAGGGCGCTGGTGGCCTCGTCCAGCAACAGGATCGGAGCGTCCTTGAGCAAGGCACGGGCGATCGCGATGCGTTGCTGCTGCCCACCGGAAAGCCGGGCCCCGCGCTCGCCGAGGCCGGTGTCGAGGCCTTCCGGCAGGGCCTGGATGAAGTCGGCGGCGTGCGCCGCGTGGACCGCCGCCGTGACTTCCTCGTCGGTGGCCTCCAGCCGGCCGTAGCGGATGTTGTCGCGCGCGCTGGCGGCGAAGATCACCGGCTGCTGCGGCACCATGCCGATGGCGCCGCGCAGCTCCGGCAGCGAAAACGAGCGGATGTCATGGCCGTCGATGGACACGCTGCCGGCCTGCGGGTCGTGGAAGCGCAGGAGCAGCGAGAACACGGTGCTCTTGCCCGCCCCGGAAGGCCCCACCAGCGCCACGGTCTCGCCAGGCCGCACCTTCAGGTCGAAGCCGTCGAGGGCGGGCAGGTCGGGCCGCATCGGGTAGTGGAAGGTGACCGCATTGAACTCGATCGCACCGCGTAGCGGCTGCGGCAACGGCCTCGGGTCGTCCGGCTCGCGGATCGCCGGTACCTCCACCAGCAGCTCGGAGATACGGCCCATCCCCCCGGCCGCGCGCTGCAATTCGTTCCAGACCTCGGCAAGCGAGCCCACCGAGCCGCCGGCGATCAGGGCGTAAAGCACGAACTGGGCCAGGGTGCCGGCACTCATGCGGCCCTCGGCGACGTCGTGCGCGCCCGACCACAACACCAGGGTGATGGCGCCGAACACCAGCACGATCGCGATCGCGGTGACCCACGCCTGGGCCTGGATGCGTCGCCGCGCAGTGGCCACGGCGACCTGCAGGGCCTCGCCGAACCGCCCCAGCTCGTAGGGCTCGCGCGCGTGCGCCTGCACCGTGCGCACCGCGCCCAGGGTCTCGTTGGCCAGCGCGTTGGCGTCGGCGACACGGTCCTGGGCCGAGCGCGAGATCCGCTGCAGCCGACGCCCGCCGAGCACGATCGGCACCACTGCCAGGGGAATCCCCACCAGGGTGTAGGCCGCCAGGTGCGGCGCCGTCACGAACAGCATCGCAATGCCGCCCAGGAAGGTCACCGCGCTGCGCAGGGCGACCGACATGCTGGTGGCGATGACCCCGCGCAGCAGTTCGGCGTCCGCGGTCAGGCGGGATACCAGCTCGCCACTGCGGGTGCGGTCGAAGAACCCCGCATCCAGCGACACCAGGTGTGCATACAGCTGGCCACGCAGGTCGGCGACGACCCGCTCTCCCAGCAGGGAGACGAAGAAAAAGCGAACGGCGGTGGCCAGCGCGAGTGCGACGGCCACGGCGAACAGCAACATGAAGGCACGGTCGATGGCAGTCCCGCCGCCCTGGCTGAAGCCCTGGTCGATCATGATCCGGAACGCGTGCGGCAGGGTCAGCGTCGCGGTCGAGGAGGCAACGAGCGCCGCCAGCCAGGCGGCGAACAGGCCTCGATGGCGGCGGACGAACGGCCAAAGCATCTTCAGGCTGCCAATGGGCGCCTTGGACTTGGGCTCGATGGCGGCCTCGGGCAGGGGGGAAGCGTCGGTCATCCGGCTATTGTCCGCCATCCGCGGGGACGGGCACACCGGAGACCCGGACTTCGTCGCGGGTGGCATCGCGCAGCCAGCCGCGCAAGGCATCCACGGCTTCGGCCGGCAGCCGGAGCTGCAGTACCACGCCGTCGGCGGCGAACTCCTCGGCCCGCTTCTCTGCCCCGTATTGCGCCAGGGCGGCGTGCACCGCGCCGGTATGTGCGAAAGGGTAGGACAGCTCCAGGTCCACGTACTCGACCAGCTCGCATTGCGGTGCGGTGCGCAGGCATTCGGCCGCGCAGCCCCCGTAGGCACGGACCAGCCCGCCCGCACCCAGCTTGATGCCGCCGTACCAGCGCGTGACCACGACAACGGTCTGGTCCAGTCCCTGGCCGTCGATGGCGGACAGGATGGGCCGGCCCGCGGTACCGGCCGGTTCGCCGTCATCGCTGGAGCGATAAAGCGCGCCGATCCGCCACGCCCAGCAGTTGTGGGTGGCGTCCGGAGTGCTGGCGCGGGCGATGAACTCCAACGCCGCAGCGGGGCTGTCAACCGGCGCGGCAAGGGCCAGGAACCGGCTGTGCTTGACCACCAGTTCGTGGCTTGCAGGTGATTGCAGGGTGCGCCGGGTCATAGGGCAAGCGGGCGGGATGCAAGGGTCATCAGGGCAGGGTAGGGCCTGTGCCGTGGCTGGCAAGCGCCGGGCAGCAGCGGAACGGCCCCGGCTGCGGTTATGCTGCGCGTCGGTGGACGGTTCGGCTTGGATGAGGGGCATGGAGGGGAGACCCGGCAGTCACCTGCCGTTGGGCGAGGTCGCGGCCTCGCTGGCGGACGTGTTCCAGCAGTCCTTGCCGCCCGGCTCGCATGTCGCGATGTCCTGGCTGGAAGACGGTGCTCGCGATGCGGCGGAAACGCCCGGCGCGCCTGCGGAGTTGCCCGGGTTCGCCAGCCAGCTGCTCGAGGGCGGCCTGGATGCTGCCGAGGTCGAATCGCGGACCGGTGGGGTCGCGCTGCGCTGGGTGGACGACGCCGGGCAGCGGATGGCGGTCGTGGCACAGGCTTCCTCCCCTCTTGGGGACACGGCGCGGCATGCCTGGCGCACCCTCGCCGTGAGCCTGCTGTCGAGCCGGTTGAGCCTGCGCCGGGTGCGCCAGCACGCGGAGGCGCTGCAAAAGTCGGAACGGCTGCAGCAGGCGCTGTACGAGATCGCCGACCTCGCCGGTTCGGACCTTGAGCTTGCGAAGATGCTGGAGCGCATCCACCGGGTCGTGGCCGGGCTGATGTACGCCGAGAACTTCTACATCGCCCTGTACGACGACGTGGAGGACAGCTACCGCTTCATCTACTTCGCCGACCGGATCGACCCGTTCGTTGCCGATCCGGACTACATCATCCGCGGGACCGACAACTCGAACAGCCTGACCCTCGCGCTGCTTCGCAAGGGTGAACCGGCGCAGGGGCCCTCCGGCGTCGTGCGGAAGCAACTGGGGGTGCCGCAGGACGCCGGCCACGGGCCCGACAGCCAGGATTGGCTCGGCGTGCCGATGTGCCGGGACGAACGGGTGTGCGGGGCGATCGTGGTGCAGAGCTACGACCGTCCCGACAGCTACGGCGCCGAGGAGCGCGCGTTGCTGGCCTTCGTCGCGCAGCACATCCTCACTGCGCTGGACCGGCACCAGGCCCGCGAGGAACTGGAGCGCCGGGTCGAGGAGCGCACCCAGGCACTGCAGCAAAGCAACCGGGACCTGCAGGCGGAGATCGTCGAACGCCAGCGTGGCGAACGCTTGCAACGCGCATTGTTCCGCATCGCCGAGCTGTCGATTACCTCGGAGACCCTCGAGCGCTTCTACGCCCAGGTCCATGACGTGGTGGGCGAGCTGCTGTATGCGCGCAACTTCTACATCGCCCTGCGTTCGGCGGACGGGGGGCACCTCGAGTTCCCGTACTCCATCGACGAGCGCGATCCGCGGCGCGCCTCGCGCCGGCTCGGTGCCGGCATCACCGAATACGTGCTGACGACCGGGGTGCCGATCCTCGCCGACCGGCAGCGGATCGGCGAGCTGGAGGCAGCGGGGCTGGTCCGCAGCCACGGCACCCTGGCCCACTGCTGGCTGGGCGTGCCGCTGTATCGCGACGATGCGGTGGTCGGAGTGATCGCGGTGCAGAGCTACTCGCCGGCGATCGTGTTCACCCGACGGGACCAGGAGTTGCTGACCTTCGTCGCCCACCACATCGGCATCGGCCTGACCCGCAAACAGGCGCAGGACCGGCTGGTCACCGCCCACGCCGAGCTCGAGCAGCGCGTGGAGGAGCGCACCGGCGAACTGGCCCGGGCCAACGCCGAGCTCCTCGAGCAGATCGGCGAGCGCCTGCGCGCCGAGCAACGCCTGACCCACCAGGCCCGCCACGACGCCCTGACCGGGTTGCCCAACCGGCAGCAACTGCTCGACCGGCTGACCGAAGCGGTGATCGCGGCCCGCAGCAACAGGCTGGCCCCAGGCATGCCATCGCCATCGCAGTTCGCGGTGCTGTTCCTGGACCTGGACCGGTTCAAACTGGTCAACGACAGCGTCGGCCACTCCGCCGGTGACGAGCTGCTGGTCGAGGCGGGCCGGCGCATCGTCGCCGCGGTGCGCGACAGCGACACCGTGGCCCGGCTGGGAGGCGACGAGTTCGCCATCCTGGTCCAGGGCATCGACGGGCTTCCGATGGCCGAGGAGCTGGCACAGCGGATCCTGCTCGCACTCGGCCGGCCATGCTGGATCGGCGGACGCGAGGTCTTCCCGTCCGCCAGCCTCGGCATCGCGCTGTGGAATCCGCGCTACCGGACCGGTGCGGAGCTGCTGCGCGACGCGGACGCGGCGATGTACCGGGCCAAGGCCGCGGGACGCGATCGCTGCGCGGTGTTCGACGAGGACATGCGCGAGGAGGCGCTGCGGATCCTCGACCTGGAGGCGGACCTGCGGCGCGCCATCAATGGCGACAGCTTCGTTGCCCACTACCAGCCGATCGTCCGGCTCTCCGATGGCGTCGTGATCGGCCACGAGGCCCTGCTGCGTTGGCGCCATCCGACCCGTGGCCTGCTCAGCCCGGGCGAGTTCATCGGCCTGGGCGAAGACAGCGGGCTGATCGAGGAAGTCGACTGGCTGATGTACGCCCAGGTGATTGCCCGCCTGTCGACCGGCGGCGAGGGGTATCTGTCGATCAACGTCTCGCCGCGGCACTTCCGCTCGGCGGACTTCGCCGAGCGGCTGTTGCGCCTGGTGGACACGGCGGGCGCTGATCCGTCGCGGCTGCGCATCGAGATCACCGAAGTGGCCCTGCTGGACGACGTCCCGCGCGCGCTGCACACCCTTTCGGTGCTGCGCGGGCGTGGCGTGCTGGCGCAGCTGGACGACTTCGGTACCGGCTACTCGGCACTGTCCTATCTGCACCGCTTCCCGATCGAGTGCCTGAAGATCGACCAGAGCTTCGTGGCCGGCCTGATCGGCCCGACCCGCCATGAAAGCATCGCGGTGGTGCGCGCCATCCAGGCGCTGGCCGGCACCCTGGGCATCCACACGGTGGGCGAGGGCGTGGAAACCGTCGAGCAGCGCGATGCATTGCTCGAGCTGGGCTGTGGCTACGGGCAGGGTTACCTGCTGGGCAGGCCGGCCGAGCAGACGGTGGAGGGCTCGGTGCCGGTCATTGCCTGATCACCAGCAGGCGCGGCTCGGTCATGTCCTCGATCGCGCTGCGTACCCCCTCGCGGCCCAGCCCTGAGCCCTTCACCCCGCCGTAGGGCATGTTGTCGACGCGGAAGCTGGGAATGTCCCCGACCACCACGCCACCCACCTCCAGTGTGTCCCAGGCCTGCATGGCATGCGCGAGGCTGGCGGTGAACACGCCGGCCTGGAGGCCGAATCGGCTGTCGTTGGCGCGCTCGAGGGCGCTGCTGAAATCATCGAACCGCTCCATCAGCGCCACCGGCCCGAACACTTCGTCGCGGTAGAGCCTGGCATTCCGCGGCACGTCCTCGAGCAGGCCCGGAGTCAGCATGTTGCCGTCGCGCTCGGGGCTCACGATCGCGGTCGCGCCGCCTTCGAGCGCCTCGGCCACCCATGCTTCGACCCGCTTGGCGGCCTCTTCATCGATCATCGGACCGATGAATGTCTCCTCCCGGCGCGGATCGCCGGCAACCAGCTTTTCCACCGCCGTGCGGAGCCGCTCGCGCAATTCGTCGTAGATCGACGCGTGGACAAGGATCCGCTGCACGCTGATGCAGCTCTGTCCGGACTGGTAATACGCACCGCTGACCAGGCGCTCGACGACCGAGTCAAGGCTGCGGCCCGGGTCCGCGTCGACGATGCACGCGGCATTGCCGCCCAGTTCCAGCACCACCTTCTTGCGGCCGGCCCGCGCCTTGAGCTCCCAGCCGATCTCACCGCCCGTGAAGCTGAAGAGCGCGATCCGCTCGTCCTCGACCAGTGCCGCGGCATCCTCGTTGGTGCAGGGCAGGATCGAGAACGCGCCCGCCGGCAGGTCGGTCTCTGCCAGTACCTCGCCGATGATCAGAGCGCCAACCGGGGTCTTCGCGGCCGGCTTCAGCACGAACGGGCAACCGGCTGCGATGGCCGGCGCGACCTTGTGCGCCACCAGGTTGAGCGGGAAGTTGAACGGCGTGATGAAACTGCACACGCCGATCGGTACCCGCCGGGTCATCCCGCGGTAGCCGCGGGCACGGGGCGACAGCTGCAGCTCCAGCACTTCGCCGCCGATGCGGGTGGCCTCTCCGGCGGCGATGCGGAAGGTGTCGATCAGCCGGTCGACCTCGCCGCGGGCATCCCGGATCGGCTTCCCGGCCTCGATGCACAGGGCCTGGGCGAGTTCCTCGTGGCGCTCGGTGAACCGGTCGACGCAGTGCTGGAGAACATCGCGCCGGGCATCCGGCGGGAAGGTGGCCATGGCGGGGCGGGCGTCGTGCGCGGTGGCGATGGCCCGCTCGATCGCTTGCACATCGGCAAAGGACGTGCGCGTTGCGACCTCACCGCTGCACTTGTCGTGCACGGGCAACTCGCGGGTTCCGTGCATCGCTTGGCCTGCGAGGTATATGGCGTATCCTGGCTGGAGTTCTTTCATCAGTGGGCGCCTTCTCAGTAGTTTGACACCCTCGTTAAGGTGCGGTTAACTCGGCGTGATCCGCCACGAACGCATCTGGGGTAAGGGGACGGCGGAGCCAGCCGGGCAGGCAATGATCATCGTCTGCCCGGCACTACACATCACATTGGGGATCGTCACACATGAGTAGTCGCAAGAAGCTCAAGCCTAACCGGCTTGCCTTTGCCTTGGTCAGCGCCATGGCAGCGTCGATCGCTGCGCCCGTTTTCGCACAAGACGTCGCAGACGAGGCCGAACAGGCGGACACTGTCCAGCCAGCAGTGCAAGAGGCGGAAAGCACGCCCACCCAGCTGAACACGATCACGGTAACCGGGTCGCGCATCAGTCGCGATGTCTTCAACTCCGTTTCGCCGGTGCAGGTCGTTACCCGGGAAGAGACCACCCTGGCAGGCTTCGATTCGACTACCGCGGCCCTGCAGAGCAACACCGTCACTGCTGGCAGCTCGCAGATCAACAACGCCTACGGTGGCTACGTCACCAACGGTGGCCCAGGCGCCAACACCCTGTCCCTGCGGGGATTGGGCGCCACCCGCACCCTGATCCTGCTCAATGGGCGTCGTGTTGCGCCCGCCGGCTCACGCGGCTCGGTCGGTTCCGCCGACTTGAACGTGCTGCCGAGCTCCATGATCGACCGCGTCGAGATCCTGAAGGACGGTGCGTCTTCGATCTATGGGTCCGATGCCGTCGCGGGCGTGGTGAACCTGATTACCCGCAAGAACATCGACGGCGTTGAAGTGGAGGCGCAACACAACGCCACCGATGGAGGCGGCGGGGACGCCAGCCGGTACTCGATCATTTTCGGGAAGACCGGAGAGCGGGCCAACTTCTCTGCATCGTACGAGTACTACAACCGCAATGGCCTGGCGTTGGGCGACCGCGACTGGGCCGGCGCCTGCCCCACGACGATGTGGCGCGACATCGACGCCGGAGACTATTGGGGTAGCGGGGACTACAACGATCCGCTCACTGGCAGGCCGAAGTGCTGGCACCTTGATGCCGGTGGCGTGACGATCAATACGCTCGGCACGGCCACCTTGCCGGGTGTCGCGGGCCCGGGCACCGCCCCTGGGGCCTTCAACCGCTGGCGCCCGAACTCCGCGGTCACCACGGGACTGCCGGGCTTCGAGGGCGTCAGCCTCGATAGCCGCGATACCTTTGACCCGGCGATGCTGAAGGAGTCGCTGATCTCCCCGGTCACCACGCACACCGTCTTCCTGCAGGGTGGGGTGGACCTGGGTGTCATGGGCGATTCCGAGTTCTACTACGAGGTTCTTGCCAACCGTCGCGAGTCCTCGCAGACCGGTTACCGCCAGCTGTCGCTGGATTACGCGGTCGGCAGCCCGCTGCTCGGTGACCTGGCCTGGCTTCCGGCGTTCATGTACCCGACCGAGACCTCCAATGACGAGTTCGTCGCCGCCCGCGCCTTCATCGGCTTCGGGAACGACACCAGCGAGCAGAAGGTCGATTTCTGGCGCGCCACCACCGGCCTCCGCGGAGCGCTGTCGGCGACCTGGAACTACGACGCGATGGTCAGCCATTCGCGCTCCGACGCCGACTACACCTTTGAAACCTTCCTGACCGACCGGATTGCCCAGTCGATGAACGTGGTTTCGGATGGCGCGGGTGGGTTTCGCTGCGTCGACCAGTCCAACGGCTGTGTCGCCGCACCCGTGCTGAGCAGTCAGACGATCGGAGGCATCCTGCCCCAGCCGTGGAAGGACTTCGTGTTCGTGCCGGCCACCGGTAACACGCTGTACGAAGAGAGCACGTTCAACTTCAACGTCAATGGCCCGTTGTTCGACCTGCCGCATGGCACCGCCGCTGGCGCGTTCGGCATCGAATACCGTACCGCCGAGATCGACGACAGCCCGAATATCCACTCGGTCAACGGCAATATGTACAACCTGACCACGTCCGCGCCGACGCGCGGCGACGATTCGGTCTGGGAAGCATACGGCGAGATCGAGCTGCCGCTGCTGTCCGGGGTGCCGGGCGCCGAAGAGCTCACGATGAACGTGTCCGCGCGTTACACGGACTATGACTCGTACGGTTCCGATACCACCTGGAAGATCGGCGGACTCTGGACCCCGGTCACCTGGGCCTCGCTGCGTGCCTCCTACGGCACGTCCTATCGCGCTCCGGCCCTGTTCGAACAGTACCTCGGTGGTACCAGTGGATTCCTTGCCACCTCCGCCGATCCCTGCAACGAGTACGGGCAGCGGGATCCAAGCTCGCCGCGTTACGTCAACTGTGCGGCGGAAGGCCTCCCGGCCGACTTCATGGCCAACACCTCCGTGCAGGTGATCACCCAGGGCGGGGCCGAGACCGGCCTGGAAGCCGAGACATCCAAGGCACTGACCGTGGGTCTCATCCTGCAGCCGGAGTTCAGCAGCGGGTTCGGCGACCTTTCGTTCGCCGTCGACTACTACGATATCGAGGTCGAGAACGGCGTGGCCAGGGCGGGTGCGAGCTACATCCTCAGCCAGTGCTACAACGGCACCGATTTCGCCACCGACACCGGCTTTTGCCGGATGGTCTCGCGCGACCCGAACAACAACCAGCTGACTGTCCTTGACGGGTACGTCAACCTCTCCACCGACAAGGTGCGCGGCCTGGATTTCACCGCACGCTATGTCCGTGACATCGGCCCGGGCGAGTTCCGGGCGACTGCGCAGGTCACCAAGTTCCTCGAGCAGTCCAGCAAGACATTCCCGGATGATCCGCTGATCGATTACAACGGGATGCTGCAGCGTCCGGAGATGACGGGCCTGCTCGACCTCTCCTACCGGTTCCAGGACTGGCGCGTCCGCTACGGCCTGGAGTGGGTGGATCGGATGGACAGCTACGCCTACTACCAGGACGCGTACCCGACGCTGGACTTTGATCCTGCCACGTCGATGTACAAGATCTACACGCCGAACTACTTCCTTTCGAGTGCCTCGGTGCAGTACACGAAGGATCAATGGTCGGTGACGGTCGGTGCGCGCAACCTGTTCGACAAGGAGCCCCCGACCATCTCCCAGGGCGTGTACAACACCGTGGGGAACGCCCTGTTGTACAGCGGCTTCGACTACTTTGGCCGAAGCTACTTCGTGAATATCGCCCGGACGTTCTGATTCCGGGAACATCGGCCGCCGCCCCTGGGGGCGGCGGCTTTTTTGTGCTCTCCCGGGCCAAAAGGTGACTGCATACGATGAACCGTATTCCCAGGCTTTTACTCACGCTCGCAATTTGCCTTCCATTCCCGACGCTGGCGCAGGTGTCCGGGACTGTCCCCGTTCCCCCCGCGGTCGAGCAGCTCGCCGCTTATCCTGCGCTGTCGAGCCTGTCGGTTTCGCCGGACGGCCAGCACATCGCCGGGCTGCGGGCGGACGGCGAAGATCGGGTCGTCGTGGTCTGGCGCACCGACGCGCTCCAGGAGCCGCCGACGGTCATTGGCAGCGAGCGGATGAAATTCAACTCCGTGGCGTTCATCAAGGACGGCCTCCTGGCGGTGTCGCTCTGGCAGCCATATGAACTCCGGACGGACCGAGTCACGCGGACATTCATCAGCAAACTCTTCATCACGGACATCGAAGGCAAGCAGTGGCGCGAGCCGTTGCCCCAGCCGCGCGCGATGAGTCGTGCACAGGAGCTTGAGCAGACCCTGGCCAATCCTTCGGTGCTGGACACGTTGCCCAATGATCCGGACCACATCCTCGTGGTGAGCGGGTCCGGCGACAACTCGGGCGACGTCTACAAGGTGAACGTGCGCGACTTTACCTCGCGACGCATACAAAAGACCGAGGAGCGCGTGGCGGGTTACCTCACCGACCTCGATGGAAACCTTCGAACCCGCCTGCGGATGGGTCTGGACGGGGAAGGGGCATACATCTCCACCGAGTTCCGCAACCTGGCTACCGAGGCCTGGGAGGAGCATTTCCGGTCCTACGTAAAGAACCGGGATATCAACCAGGTTGTTGGTTTCAGCGAGGATAACGGCACCGCGTTCATCCTCAGCAATGTCGGTCGCGACAAGGCGCTTGTCTACGAGTACGACATCGATGCGCGGCGACGCACGGAGACGCTCTTCGAGAACCGGATGTTCAATGCCAACGACGTGCTGGTGAACCGGCACCATGGCAATCCGCATGTTCCGTTCGGGGCGATCATGGGACTGGGGTTTTCCGGACCCCGCGGCGATGATGTCGTATGGACGGCACCCTACATGAAGTCGCTGGACGAGGGGCTGCGGCAGGCGCTCGGCATCAGGCAGGAGCCGCTGACGGTGGTGGACCCGGCCACTGGGGAGGAAGCCAGCGTTCCCTACGACACGTCGACCAGCTATCGCATCATCAGTTCCAGCCGAGACCTCGGGGTGGTGCTGCTCACTGTTTCAGGCCCGAGCCAGCCGCCCGAGCACTACATGCTTCGTGACGGGCAGCTGACGCTGCTGGCAAGGGCGTACCCCGAGCTCGACGCTCGTGCCCTGGGCCTTACCCGGTTGGTTTACTACAAGGCACGCGACGGACTGGACGTGCCAGCGTTCCTGACTACGCCCGATACCGACTTGTGTGGGCCCGGCCCGTGGAAGGCCGTCGTCCATCCCCACGGCGGGCCCTGGTCGCGAGACAACCTCGAATTCGACGGCTCGATGTGGGTCCCGTTGATGGCTTCACGCTGCATCGCAGTGCTGCGTCCGCAATTTCGTGGTTCGGCTGACTGGAGCAGGAAGCTCTGGACCGCAGGCGACGCGGAATGGGGCGGCAAGATGCAGGATGACAAGGACGACGGGGCGGCTTGGATGGTCGAGCAGGGGATAGCGATCCCCGGGCGTATCGCATTGTTCGGCTACTCGTACGGCGGCTATGCCGCATTTGCGGCTTCGGTCCGGCAGGACGGACCGTACAAGTGCGCGATTGCCGGGGCGGGTGTGTCCGACATCAAGCGGATCTGGTCCCGCTTCTACTCGAATCCCTTTTTCCGCCAGGCACAGGCACCGACGGTGGAGGGGCTGAACCCCGTCGAGCACGCCGGCAGCCTCCACATCCCGTTGATGGTGTACCACGGGGACCGGGACCGCACCGTACCGATCGAACAGTCCGAGTGGTTCGTGAATGCGGCCCGCGCCTCCGGGCAGCCGGTTGAATACCACGCGCTGGCCGATTACGCGCACGGGCCGGCGTGGACCCGGTCCATCATGGCCGAGCAGCTCCGCATCATCGACGACTACCTGGCCGAGGGTTGCGGGGGCGGCGGGCTCTAGGCCGGAAGACCGGAATCCTTGATTCTGTTTGGCCCTTTTTCACAGACGAGGCCCATAATGGGCCTCGTCGCGGGGGACCAGGCGCGCGTTACCTTTTCTCCAGGTGCTACAGCAAGGCCGCGGAAATCGAGGGCGCCACCTTGGGCCGGGCCGCCAGTCTTGCGGCCAGCTGTCGTGCCGCTTGCCGGTACGCCTGCGCCGCAGCGGACTGCGGTTGCGCGCTGACAATCGGCTTGCCCGCATCGCCCTGCTCACGGATCGCCAGCTCGAGCGGGAGGCTGCCCAGCAATGGCACGCCGTACGCATCCGCCATCGCCTGGCCGCCGCCACTGCCGAATACATGCTCCGCGTGGCCGCAGTTGCTGCACACATGGACTGCCATGTTCTCGATCAGCCCGAGTACCGGCACCTCGACCTTCTCGAACATCTTCAAGGCCTTGCGCGCATCCAGGGTGGCGACCTCCTGTGGGGTGGTGACGATGACCGCGCCCGCCACGGGGATCTTCTGGGCCATCGTCAGCTGGATGTCGCCGGTGCCAGGGGGCAGGTCCACCACGAGGTAGTCCAGGTCGCCCCAACGGGTGTCGTTGAGCAGCTGTGTCAGGGCGCCAGTCGCCATTGGGCCGCGCCAGATCATCGGGGTGTCCTGGTCGACCAGGAGGCCGATGGACATCGCCTCCACGCCATGCCCGCGCATGGGTTCGATCGACTTGCCGTCCGGGCTCTCCGGGCGCCCTTCGATGCCGAGCATCAGCGGGACGCTGGGGCCGTAGATGTCCGCGTCCAGGACGCCCACGCTCGCTCCCTCGGCGGCCAGTGCCAGTGCAAGGTTCACGGCGGTGGTCGACTTGCCGACGCCCCCCTTGCCGGAACCCACGGCGATGATGTTGCGGACCTTCGACAACGGCTGCAGCCTGGGCTGCACGGCATGGGGATGGATCCGTTGCAGCAGCTCAAGCCGCGACAGTGACAACCCGGCGCGCGCGACCTCCTGGCGGATGGCGGCCTCAAGCGCATCGTGGATCCCGGCCAGTGGCACGCCCAGCTGCGCCGACACCGCGACGCTGCCTTCCGCCGCTGCCACCCGGATGCGGGCCTGGGACTGGGCGAGCGTTGTCCCAGTGCCCGGTATGGGGAGAGCCTCGATGCGCTCCTGCAGATCATTCATCGCCGTTGGACTCGTAACTGTGGGGGCGCACATTGTCGCAAGGACCCGGCGCGACTGCGCTGATCCAGGTCAGCCGCGGGTGGCCGGCACCGCGGCGTGCCGGTCGTGGCCCCTGAAGGGGCACAGGGAGCCGCGGATCAGCTATAAATGCCTGACGCGCCGCGGACCGGGAGCCGGCCGGGCGGAACCACTTTGGAGGCGAAGAATGCGCAAGATCCTGATTGCCCTGCTGCTGGCACTGCCGATGGCCGCGTTCGCGCAGCAGTCGCCGGTGGGTACCTGGACCACCATTGACGACGACACGGGCCAGCCGAAGTCCGTAGTGGAGATCACCGAGGCCGACGACGGCAGCCTGGTGGGGACCGTCCGCGAAGTGCTGCAATCCGACCAGGGTCCCAATCCGGTGTGCAGCAAGTGCAGCGGCGACCGGAAGGACCAGCCGATCGAGGGCATGCAGATCATCTGGGGCGTGACCCGGAAGGGTGACTCCTGGACTGGAGGCCAGATCCTCGACCCGGCCAGCGGCAAGACCTATTCGGTCAAGATGCAGACCGCCGACGGTGGTGAAAAGCTGGAGGTCCGCGGCTTCATGGGCTTCTCGCTGCTGGGCCGCACCCAGGTGTGGGAACGCCGCTGACCCCGCCGCACTGCTGTGCCTACGGCCCGCCCAGTGCGGGCCGTTCCATTCCGGGCCATCGCGTGACCTACAATCGCGGGCTTCGCCGTGCGCACCGCGCAGGCTGACGTCCTTACGAAACGGAACATCAGATGACCATCAAGTCCGACCGCTGGATCCGCCGCATGTCCGACCGGCCACAGGGGATGATCGAGCCGTTCGAGGCCGGGCAGGTCAAGCAGGCGGATGGCCAGCGGATCGTCAGCTACGGGACGTCCAGCTACGGCTATGACGTGCGTTGCTCGCGCGAGTTCAAGGTCTTCACCAACATCAACTCGACCATCGTCGACCCGAAGAACTTCGATCCGATGAGCTTCGTCGACGTGGTGGCGGACGAGTGCATCATCCCGCCCAACTCCTTCGCGCTGGCGCGGACCGTCGAGTACTTCCGGATCCCGCGCGACGTACTGGTGGTCTGCCTGGGCAAGAGCACCTATGCGCGCTGCGGGATCATCGTCAACGTCACCCCGCTCGAGCCGGAATGGGAGGGGCACGTGACCCTGGAGTTCTCCAACACCACGCCCCTGCCGGCCCGCATCTACGCCAACGAGGGCGTGGCGCAGATGTTGTTCTTCCAGTCGGACGAGGTCTGCGAGACCTCCTACCGCGATCGCGGCGGCAAGTACCAGGGGCAGACCGGGGTCACCCTGCCGCGGACCTGAGTGCCGTGGAGGCGGGTCACGGGACCGGGCGTGCCTGTGCCAGCGCGGACTGCAGCAACGCGACCCGCTCGACCAGCTGCTCGGGGGTATAGGGCCGGGCCGTGGCGTTGCCCCACACCGGCCGTGGCCAGGCGATGTCGTTGCGGAAGCGGGCGATCACGTGGACATGCAACTGCGGCACCTGGTTGCCCAGCGCTGCGACGTTGAGCTTGTCGGCCCTGAAGCACGACTGCAGCGCCCGGCTGGCGTGGCTGATGTCGGCCGACAGCGCGGCTTGCTGCGCGACGTCCAGGTCGATCCATTCCACCGCTCCGGCGATGCGCGGCACCAGGATCAGCCAGGGATGGTTGGCATCGTCCATGAGTCTTGCCTCGCACAGTCCAAGCTGGGCGAGGGGGTGGGTGTCGTCGGCCAGGACCGGGTCCAGCTGCCAGCCGGCGGGGGACTCGAGGGTCATCGCAGGTTCTCCGTGAGGAAGGCGACCGTACGCGACCAGGCGAGCCGGGCGCTTTCAGGCTCGTAGTCCTTGCGCGGTTCGCAATTGAAGCCGTGGCCGGCATCGGGGTAGACGTGGATGGTGGCGCCAGGGTGCCGCTGGCGGTGCAGTTCGACATGCTCGCGCGGGATGGAGCGGTCGCGGGCGCCGAAGTGGAACAGCATGGGTGCCCGCAGCGGCTCGTCCAGGAATGGCACGTTGCTTCCGCCGTACCAGCTGACGGCCGGCAGTCCCAGACGGGTGTTGGTCAGCAGCGCCAGGGTGCCGCCCCAGCAGAAACCGCTGGCGCCCACCCGCAGGCCTTCGCGCTGCAACGCGCGCGAGGCCGTGCCCAGCACGTCGACGGCGCGGTCGAAGCCGGTCGCCGACCGCAGGGCCAGTCCGCGGGCGATCCCGGCCTGGTCGTAAGGCAGTTCCACCCCGGACTCGACCAGGTCGAACAGGGCCGGCGCCACGGCGATGAAGCCCTCGGCGGCCATGCGCGCGGTGACGTCGCGGATGTGTGCGTTCACGCCAAAGATTTCCTGTATCACCAGGACCGCGCCACGGGAGGGGCCGGACGGATCGCAACGCCAGGCACGTACCGGGCCGTGCGGTGTCTCCAGGTTCGTCCAGCGCTCCATAGCCGTCCCCGCCTCTGCTGCCATTGGGCTTCGATTCTAGCGCCGGCCGTATAATCGGCCGCCTTCTGCGCTGCCCGCCGTCGCCGCCTTGGTGCGGATGCCTGGCGCGCAGCTCCACAGTCCAGGTCCCACGATGAACCAGCCGCCCCATCCCAGTGCCGCTCCCGCCCCGCGCGTGGGCTTCGTCAGCCTCGGCTGCCCCAAGGCGCTGGTCGACTCCGAGCGCATCCTCACCCAGCTGCGGGTGGAGGGCTACGAGCTGGTGCAGACCTACGAGGACGCCGACGCGGTGGTGGTCAACACCTGCGGCTTCATCGACTCCGCAGTGACCGAATCGCTCGACGCGATCGGCGAGGCCATGGCCGAGAACGGCAAGGTGATCGTCACCGGTTGCCTGGGCAAGCGCGCCGACGTCATTCGCGAGGCGCATCCGGGCGTGCTGTCGATCAGCGGCCCGCAGGACTACGCCAGCGTGATGGAGGCCGTCCACGCCGCGGTGCCGCCGCGCCACGACCCGTTCGTGGACCTGCTGCCGGACTACGGCCTGAAGCTGACCCCGAAGCACTACGCGTACCTGAAGATTTCCGAAGGCTGCAACCACGGCTGCAGCTTCTGCATCATCCCCTCGATGCGCGGCAAACTCGCCAGCCGGCCGGTCGACGAGGTACTGCGCGAGGCCGAGCGGCTGGTCCACGGCGGGGTCCGGGAGTTGCTCGTGGTGTCCCAGGACACCTCGGCCTACGGGGCCGACCTGCGCTACGAGGAGCGCGAGTGGCGCGGCAAGGCCTACCAGACCCGGATGAAGGCGCTGTGCGAGGGCCTGGGCGAGCTGGGGGTCTGGAGCCGGTTGCACTACGTGTACCCGTACCCGCACGTGGACGAGATCATCCCGCTGATGGCCGAGGGCAAGGTGCTGCCGTACCTGGACATCCCGTTCCAGCACGCAGTGCCGAGGGTGCTCAAGCTGATGAAGCGGCCCGGCGCGGTGGACCGGACCCTGGAACGTATCCAGCGCTGGCGCGCGGTCTGCCCGGAGCTGACGGTGCGCTCGACGTTCATCGTCGGCTTCCCCGGCGAGACCGAGGACGAGTTCGAGCAACTGCTGGACTTCCTGGACGAGGCCCAGCTGGACCGGGTGGGGGCGTTTGCCTACTCGCCGGTCGAGGGTGCGCGGGCCAACGCGCTGCCCGACCCGGTGCCCGAGGAGGTCAAGCAGGAGCGCCTGGCCCGCTTCATGGCGCGGCAGGCGGAGATCTCCGCGGCGCGACTCGAGGCCAAGGTCGGCACCACCCAGCGTTGCATCGTCGATGCGATCGATGGCGAGCTGGCGATCGCGCGCTCCATGGCGGACGCCCCCGAGATCGATGGCACGGTCCAGATCCAGGATGGCTGGTTCGCCGGGTTGCAGCCGGGTGACTTCGTCGACGTGGAAATCATGGGCAGCGACGAGCACGACCTGTTCGGCGAGGTGGCGCCGGACGCGGGTGGGCAGCGGCCGGAACAGCGGCGGGGCGAGCTGCCTGCGGTGCTGGTCGGCTGAACCTCGGGAGGCCCCCGGCCGCATGCGCCGCGCGCTAGAGGCCCGGGTATTCGACCGCGATGATCGCGAACTGGCGGGGCCCGCCGGGGAGCTGGGCCTCGAACTCGTCATCGATCCGCTTCCTGAGCATCGCCCGGGCCAGGGGTGAGTCAATGCTGATCCAGCCCCGCTTCGCGTCTGTCTCGTCCGGGCCGACGATGCGATAGCGCTGGCTGTCCCCGCTTTCCAGGTCCTCCAGTTCCACCGTCGCGCCGAAGAACACCGCCTGCGGGTCGGCCGGAGCCGACTCGACGACCTTGAGCGCCGGGATCCGCTTGCCCAGGTACCGCACCCGGCGGTCAATGCCGGCCAGCTGCCTCTTGCGGTAGGTGTACTCGGCGTTCTCCGAGCGGTCGCCTTCGGCCGCCGCGGCGGCCAATGCCTTCACCACTTCGGGCCGTTGCACCCGCCAGAGATCGTCGAGTTCGGCCTTGAGCCGATCGTGGCCCTCGCGGGTGATCAGGGCAGTGCTCTTTTCCGGAGGTGGGCGCCAGCGACTCATGCGACTCCGCTGCGGCCGTGCCGCGATCCAGGGGCCGCCATTGTCGTCGGCGGCCCCCGTTTGGCAAGCGCCTCACCCGGTCGGCGTGTCCGCGTTGCGGCGCAGCTGGTAGTCCAGTGCACTGTCGATCGGGCGCCCGTCCGGAGCCAGCAGGCGCAGCGTGCCCGCGTCGACGATCGAGTAGCTGCGGTCCTCGTGTTCCTTGCCTGACGGGTCGAGCAGCAAGCGGGTGCCGTCGTCCTCGGCGCTCCAGCTGCCTTCGCTCTCCAGTCGCCCGTCGGGTTCGTCCAGGTACTCCTCGATCAGGCGGTAGCGGCCGTCCGGCTGCAGGACCAGGGTGGTTTCGATGCCCGGGCAGCTGGCGCAGGGCAGGGTGCCGGTGAAAGTGCCGGCGAAACCCCGCATGTCAAATCCGGTTGTGGAGCTCGGGTCGAGTGGGGCGTCGGGTGGCAGGACGTCGACCACGTCGTCCGCGGCCGGAGTCCTGGACGTGGGGGAGGTCGCAGGGTCGGCTTCCAGTCCGGTGCCTGCGCCTTCCCGCGATTGTGGCTGGCAGCCGGCAAGCAGCACGGCAGCAAGGAGGAGAGGCCAGGGGGTGGTGACGCGCATGGTGGCTCCTGTGATCAAGGTAGGGTTGAGTGGGCGGACGGCTCAGCGCCGCTGCCGGCCGAGCAGGCCGCCGAGCAGTCCCCGGACGACCTGCCGCCCGATCTGGTTGCCGACCGTGCGTGCAGTCTGCTTGGCCATGGTTTCTACCATCCCCTGGCGGCGCGCGGTCCCGAACACGGCATCACGGATGGCCTGGCCCATGCCCCGGGCTCCCGACGCGGTTCCCGCCTCGGGTGCATTGGCCTGTATCGCAGCGGTCTCGGCGCGGCGGGCCAGGATTTCCTCGGCGGACTCGCGGTTGATCGTGGTGTCGTACCGGGGGCCAACCGGGCTGCGGGACATGATGGCGGCGCGCTCCCCGGGCGTGATCGCACCCATTCGGCAGCGCGGAGGCGCAACCAGGGTGCGCTCTACCCGCATCGGCACCCCGTTGGCCTGCAGGGTCGACACCAGTGCTTCGCCGGTGCCGAGCGTGGAGATCGTTGCCCCGGTGTCCAGCGCCGGGTTCGGGACGAAGGTCTCGGCCGCCGTTCGAACCGCCTTCTGGTCGCGCGGCGTGTAGGCGCGCAGCGCATGCTGGATGCGGTTGCCGAGCTGGCCCAGGATCTCGTCCGGGACGTCATCCGGGAACTGCGAGCAGAAGTACACGCCGACGCCCTTGGAGCGGATGATCCGCACCACCTGTTCGATGCGCTCGCGCAAGGCCGGCGGCGCGTCGTCGAACAGCAGGTGCGCCTCGTCGAACACGAACACCAGCTTCGGCCGGTCCAGGTCGCCGACCTCGGGCAGCTGCTCGAACAGCTCGGAGAGCAGCCACAGCAGCAGGGTCGAGTACAGCCGCGGCTTCAGTACCAGCCGGTCGGCGGCGAGGATGTTGATCACGCCCCGGCCGTCGAGCGCCGTGCGCATCAGGTCGGACAGGTCCAGTGCAGGCTCGCCGAAGAGGCGGTCGCCGCCGTCGGATTCCAGTCGCAGCAGGGCGCGCTGGATGGCCCCGACCGAGGCGGCGTTGACCAGTCCATAGGTGGTGGACACCGTCTTGCGCTCTTCCGCCACCAGTCCCAGCAACGCACGCAGGTCGGCCAGGTCGAGCAGCAGCAATCCACGGTCATCCGCCACCCGGAAGACGATGTCCAGCACGCCGAACTGGGTGTCGTTGAGTTCGAGCATCCGTGCCAGAAGGGTGGGGCCGACTTCGCTGACGGTGGTCCGGACCGGATGCCCGGACACGCCGGCAACGTCCCAGAAGACGACCGGATTGGCTTCGTTGCGATAATCCGCCATGCCCAGTGCAGCGAGTCGCTCCCGCAGCGGATCGCTGGTGGTCCCGGCGACCGCCAGTCCCGCCACGTCGCCTTTCACGTCGGCCAGGATCACCGGGACGCCGATGCGCGAGAAGCCTTCGGCCAGCGTCATCAGGGTCACCGTCTTTCCGGTTCCGGTGGCGCCTGCAACCAGGCCATGGCGGTTGCCCATGGAGGGCTGCAAGAAGACCTGGGCACTGTCGGGGGTGGATACGGCTTTTCCCAGGAGGATCGGCGCTGCAGGCGGTTCCATGTGTCGTCCCTGTCTCGGATGGCGTGGGTCCGGGGGATTCTAGTGGCAGGTCCCGCACGCCGGTCGGCCGGCGCGATTGCGGCCACGGGCAAGCGCGGCTTACCCTGCCGGTTGCCCGGTTTCAAAGCGGTCGACATGCCCCGTCGGTTCCAGTTCCAGACCCTGGCGCGTGCCCTTGCGCCCGTGTTCGTGCTCGCCCTGTTGCTGCCCCTGCCGGAGGCCCATGCCCAATCGCGTCGCGACCGCGAGGCCGCGCAGGAGCTCGCCGCCCGGATGGAAGCGGCGGAGGCGCGCTACCGCGACGCGATGGTCCACATCGCCAACGCCGACCCGCAGGGCATGGCGGAGGCGGACACCGCGCTGGAGGACATGGAGGACATCCTCACCGCCTGCGGGAAGGTCCGCGGCTGCTCGGCGGCGGGCCTGGCGACCAGCTACAAGCGCCTGCTGAAGCTGCATGCGGATGTCGAGGCGGGAGCCGAGCCGCTGGAGCCGGTCGAGCTGGACCATCACCTCCATCCGCTGGTGCACGACGTGCCCGAGGCCGCCCGGGCGGCCGCCCTGCTGGCCGGCGACAACCACCACGAGTTCGACCGCATGGTCGAGTTCAACCCTGCCGTGCAGGAGGGCATCCGGCGCTGGCTCACCGACATGCGGGGGGCGTTCGTCACCGCGTACGAGAACTATCAGTACCTGCGCCACCGCATGTGGCCCCATTACGAGCGTGCCGGCCTGCCGGAAGCCCTGTTGTTCGGGATCATGGCCAAGGAGTCGGGTGGGCGGGTGCACTCGGTGTCGCGCGCGGGCGCGGCCGGGCCGCTGCAGTTCATGTACACGACCGGCCAACGCTTCGGCCTCGGACCGGACTCTTCGGGGTTCGACACGCGCTATGACCCGTATTCGGCTTCCGCGGCCAGCGTCGCCTATCTCAACGAACGCCTGGCCGAACTCAACGGCAACATCGAGATGTCGCTGGCGGCCTACAACGGCGGGGAAGGGCGGGCACGCCGCATCCATCGGGAGAGCCCGCGCAGCAGCTTCTGGCACGAGGACGTCTACCACCGGTTCCCGCCCGAAACCCGCGATTACGTGCCGATGGTGATCGCCGCGGCCTGGCTGTTCCTGCATCCCAGGGAGTACGGCCTGGACCTGCCCAGGGTCAACGTGCGTCCGGCCGCGCTGGTGCTGGAGCAGCCAGCGTCGATCTACCAGCTCACCATCTGCCTGGGCAACAACGGCGTGCGCGAGGGCTACATGCGGGCGCTGCGCAACCTCAATCCGCGCTACCGGGCCGACGAGGTGATCCCGGCGGGCACGGCGCTGATGTCGAGCACCCGGATCAACAGCCTGTACAAGCGCCACTGCCTGGAGGGGCGCCGCGCAGAGCTGGCCCGCACGCTGGTCAGCAGCAACCCGGACACCGCGGTGATCCGCCGGGGGGCGGCGCCGCTTGCGCCGGTCGCCCCCGAGCTAGCGCCCGACCGGGACTAGCCCGGACGGGCTCAGCCGGCCAGGGTGGCCAGCCGCTCGCCCAGCCGGACCGGCGATTCGGCTGCGAGCCCGGGTGCGAGCTCGGCCACGCCCGGCGGCAGCAGCACGATCACGGTCGAGCCGTAATTGAACCGCGCCATCTCGGCGAAGCGCTCCAGCGCAATGCCCTGGCCGCGGTAGTCGGTCCGGCGCACCTCGCGCCCGTAGCGGGGGATCTCCACCCCGCTCCAGACCGTTTCCACGCCCGAGACCAGCATCGCGCCCACCATCACCACCGCCATCGGGCCGAAGCTGGTGTCGAAGTGGCAGGCCAGCCGTTCGTTGCGCGCGAACAGCCGCGGCACGTGGGTCACCGCAGCAGGGCCGACGCTGAACAGCCGGCCGGGTACGTGTGCGGTCTCCAGCAGCGTGCCGGTCCAGGGCATGTGTACCCGGTGGTAGTCGCGGGGTGACAGGTACACGGTGGCGAAGGCCTCGCTCTCGTAGACCCGTGCGGCCTCCGCGTCCGCCAACAGCTCGGCGGTCGTGAACGACTGGCCCTTGGCCTGGAAAATCCGCCCGGCCTGGTCGCCGCTGCCGATGGTCCCGGCCTGGCTGATCCGGCCGTCAGCCGGCATGAGCAGGGCACGGGGATCCGGGTCGGGCAGGCGCGCACCTTCGCGCAGGGCCCGGGTGAAAAACGCATTGAAACTGCGGTAGCTGCGCGGATCCGGCTGTTCGGCCTCGGACAGGTCGACTCCGAAGCGCCGCGTGACGGTGTCGATCAGCCAGGCGCTGGTGCGCGGGTTCTCCGAATACGCCAGCCGGCGGGCCAGCGAGGACAGCAGCCGGTGTGGGAGTACGTGGGTCAGGCGGGTGCTCAGGCTCATGTCGATTCGTCAGGGCGCGCTGGCTTCGGTGAGTGCGCGCAGGTCGGCGGCGATCGCCGGAATGTCCAGCGGTGGCTGCACCACGCCGGTCATCCGTCCCTGCGGGTCGAGCACGGCAATCGAAGCGCTGTGGTCGACGCTGTACTGGTCCGCCGGTGCCCCTTCGGCGGCAGGCACCTTGGCGAACACGAGGCTCAGCGAGCGGGTGAACTTCTCCAGCGTCGGGATGTCGGCGGTGGCGGCCAGGGTGTCGGGATGGAAATGGTGGGCGTACTGGCCGATGCGGTCCGGGCTGTCGCGTTCCGGGTCGACCGACACGAACAGCACCCGCGGCCGGGTCGCCTCCGGCAGTGCCTCCCACTCCTTCTGCGCCTGCGACAGCTGCGCCAGGGTCATCGGGCAGATGTCCGGGCAGTGGGTGAAGCCGATGAACACCAGGGTCCAGTGGCCGTGCAGCTCGCCCGGCAACAGCGCGGTGCCGTCGGACTGGCGCAGGCTGAAGTCGGGCAGCTCGCGTGCCGGCTCGAACAGCCGCACCGCCGTGGTCGCCGGCCATTGCGAGGGCACTTCGGCCTGGTTGAAGAATCGCTGGGCGGCGACCAGCCCGAGGCCGGCGGCCACCGCGATGATCACGACGGCGAGTGCGGTGCGGTTGAACATGGCGGCAACTTCCGGAAGCGACTGCGCCGGCCATGATAGCCGGGGGCGACGGCTATAATCGGCGGTCCTTCCCCGGGCCCCAGCACATGACCGACGACCGCGCCGCCGACCGCGTCGACTTCTCTTCCGTCCAGTTCGAGCCGATCTCGATCATCGACCTGATCCGCTTCGGCGGCAGCCGCTTCGCCGAGGCGGGGCTGACCTTCGGCCACAGCTACGACAACGGGCTGGACGAGGCGACCCAGCTGGTGCTGCACGCGGTGTCGATGCCGCATGACCTCAGCCCGGTGTACGGCGCCGCCAAGGTGACCGCCGGGGAGAAGGCGCGCGCGCTGGCCCTGTTCGAGCGCCGCATCAACGAGCGCATCCCGGCCGCTTACCTGACCGGCGAGGCCTGGTTCGCGGGGCTCAGCTTCAAGTCCGACCCGCGCGCGCTGGTGCCGCGCTCGCCGATCGCCGAACTGATCGAGGCGGGCTTCGAGCCGTGGCTCGGTGGGCGCGAGGTGCGCCGTGCGCTGGACCTGTGCACCGGTTCGGGCTGCATCGCGATCGCGATGGGACACTACAACCCGGACTGGGACGTGACCGGCGCCGACGTCGACGAGGCGGCACTGTCGCTGGCAGCCGAGAACAAGGCACGGCTGGATGCGCACAACGTGCAACTGCGCCACTCCGACCTGTTCCAGGGCCTGCAGGGCGAGGTCTACGACCTGATCGTCACCAACCCGCCGTACGTCACCCACGAGGAGACCGACGCGCTGCCCGCGGAGTACGCGCATGAGCCCGAGCTTGGCCTGCGCGCCGGCGACGACGGGCTCGACCTGGCGCTGAAGATCCTGCGCGATGCGCCCGCGCACCTGTCCGAAGGCGGCCTGCTGGTCTGTGAAGTCGGCGAGGCCGAGCACGCGCTGGCCGGGCTGCTGCCGGAGCTGCCGCTGGCCTGGGTCGAGTTCAAGGTCGGGCAGATGGGCATCTTCGTGGCCGAGCGTGCCGACCTGGTCGAGCACCACGGGCGCATCCGCGCGCTGGCCGACGCGCGCGGCTGAGGGCCGGACAGGGCCCGGGAGGAAACGTGGGCAGCAACACCTTCGGAAAACTGTTCGCTGTCACCACCTTCGGCGAGAGCCATGGGCCGGCGATCGGTTGCGTGGTCGACGGATGCCCCCCGGGGCTGGCGTTGGCGCCCGCTGACTTCCGCGCGGACCTGGAGCGGCGTGCCACCGGCCGCAGCCGGCACACCTCGGCCCGGCGCGAGGCCGACGAGGTCGAGATCCTGTCCGGCGTGTACGGGGGAGTGACCACCGGGACCCCGATCGCCCTGCTGGTGCGCAACACCGATGCGCGCAGCCGCGACTACGAGAAGATCGCCGACCGTTTCCGCCCCGGCCACGCCGACTACACGTACTGGCAGAAATACGGCGTCCGCGATCCCCGCGGCGGCGGCCGCGCCTCGGCCCGGGAGACCACCATGCGGGTCGCGGCCGGCACGATCGCCCGCAAGTGGCTCGCGGAGCGCCACGGGGTGCGCATCCGGGGCTGGCTGTCGCAGCTGGGCGACCAGGTGCCGGCCGGCTTTGATCCGGACGTGATCGAAACCAACCCGTTCTTCTGGCCCCACGCCGGCCAGGTTCCCGAGCTGGAGGCGTACATGGACGCACTGCGCAAGTCGGGCGACTCGGTCGGGGCGCGGGTCGAGGTCGTCGCCGAGGGGGTGCCGCCGGGCTGGGGCGAACCGGTGTACGGCAAGCTTGACGCCGAACTGGCGGCGGCGCTGATGGGCATCAACGCGGTCAAGGGTGTGGAGATCGGCGATGGCTTCGGGTCGGTGGCGCAACGTGGCAGCGCACATCGGGACGCCATCGGCGCCGACGGCTTCGGCTCCAACCATGCCGGAGGAATCCTTGGCGGGATCAGCTCCGGCCAGCCCCTGCATTGCTCGGTGGCCTTCAAGCCCACCTCCAGCCTCCGCCTGCCGGTGGCGAGCCTCGATGTGGAGGGAAATCCAGTGGAGGTCGTCACCACCGGACGCCACGACCCCTGCGTCGGCATCCGCGCCACGCCGATCTGCGAGGCGATGGTCGCGCTGGTGCTCATGGACCAGGCGCTCCGGCATCGCGCGCAGTGCGGCGACGTCGGTTCCGTCACGCCACGCGTACCGGGCTGAGGACTCCACGGCTGTGCCCCGGCGCCGCAACCTATAAGCTTCGCTCCCGTCCAAAGTCCGCCCTGAGCTCTCCAGATGCATGACCCCGTGAACGTTGCCGTTGTTGGTGCCACCGGCCTGGTCGGTGAGGCGCTGCTGAAGATCCTGGAGGAACGGGCGTTCCCGGTCGCGCAGCTGCGGCTGCTGGCCAGCGAACGCTCGGCGGGCGAGCGCCTGGAGTTTGCCGGCCGCAAGGTGTTGGTGGAGGACCTGGCCGGCTTTGATCCGGAAGGCATCGACATCGCGCTGTTCTCCGCCGGCAGCGACGTGGCGCGGGAGCACGCGCCGCGCTTTGCCGCGGCCGGCGCGACGGTGATCGACAACTCCTCGGCGTTCCACGACGACCCCGAGGTGCCGCTGGTGATTGCCGAGGTGAACCCGGAGGCGCTGGCCCGCAGGCCCAAGGGGATCGTCGCCAACCCGAACTGCTCGACCATGCAGATGCTGGTGGCGCTGGCCCCGCTGCACCGCGCGGCGGGCATCGAACGGATCAATGTCGCCACCTACCAGTCGGTCTCCGGCACCGGCCGGGGCGCGCTGGAGGAGCTGGGACGCCAGACCGCGGCGATGCTCAACTTCCGCGAACCGGAACCGGAGGTGTACCCGGTCCGGATCGCCTTCAACGTCTTCCCCCATGGAGGCGGGTTCTGTGACAACGGCTACACCGCGGAGGAGATGAAGCTGGTCCACGAGACCCGGCGGATCCTGGGCGACGACTCGATCGGGGTGAACGCCACCGTGGTCCGCGTCCCGGTGTTCTACGGCCACTCCGAGGCGCTGCATGTCGAGACGCGGGAGAAGCTCACGGCCGACGCGGCGCGGGAGTTGTTGCGCCGGGCGCCGGGAGTCGAGGTGGTCGACGAGCCCCGTGACGGCGGTTATCCGACCCCGGCCACGCACGCGTCGGGGCACGATCCGGTCTACGTCGGCCGCATCCGCGAGGACATTTCGCATCCACGCGGGCTGGCGCTTTGGGTTGTCGCCGACAACATCCGCAAGGGTGCGGCGTTGAATGCCGTGCAGCTGGCAGAGCGGGTGGTGGCGGCGCGGCGCGGAGGCACCGATTGACTGCCATTTGCCCGTCGTTGCGTTGCCCGGGGGGGCGGTCGCCGCTAGAGTCCCCGCCAGGGGAGGGCCGCGCGTGAAAGTGAACAACGGATTCCGCATCGCCGTTGCAGCCCTGCTGCTGCTGGCCAGCCAGGCGGTCGCCGCGCTGGGCCTGGGGCAGATCCGCCTCAAGTCCGGCCTGGGTGAGCCGCTGCTGGCGGAAATCCCCGTCGTCTCCAGCGTGCCGGGTGAGCTGGAGCGCTTGCGGGTGGGGCTCGCATCGCCCGAGACCTTCGCCCGCATCGGCCTCCAGCCGCCGCAGGGCATCGTTGCGGAGCTGCGGTTCAACCTGGCCCTGAGTGACGAGGGCCAGCCGGTGATCCGGGTCACCACGGTCGAACCGATCCATGAACCCATGCTCAGCTTCCTGGTGGAGGCCGACTGGGGACAGGGCCGCCTGGTCCGCGAGTATTCGGCGCTGGTCGATGCGCCCCGGACGGTGTCGGCGCCGCTGGCGCCGCCGGTGGAAGCGCCGGTCGCCGCGCCGTCCAGCACCATCGTCCGGGCGCCCCGGCCGGATCCGGCGCCGACGGCCGATGCCGGGGAGGTGGGTGGCGACGCCGTCGGGGCGGTGGCTTCCGGTGAGGCGGCGCCTTCCGTCGCCTGGCCCGCGACGCCGGCGCCGGTTGCCGCGACGCCTGCCTCCGTTGCGGCAGCCACGCCCGGCCAGGTCCGCGTCCAGGCCGGCGACACGCTGTCGGAGCTCGCGCGCGACCTGCGTCTCGGGGTGAGCCTGGAGCAGGCCATGATCGCGCTGCTGCGGTCGAACCCGGGCGCGTTCATCGATGGCAACATCCACATGGTGCGCGCCGGTGCCCTGTTGCGCGTGCCTGACGCCGCCATGCTTTCCACGGTCGACGCGGCCCAAGCCCTTGCCCAGGTACGCGACCAGACCCGCGCGTGGCGCCAGGCAACACAGGCGGTCGCGCAACCGGCCGCCACCGGCGACGCCGCGGCCGTGGCAGCGCAGCCGGGCGGGGCCGCAACGGACACTGATGGCGCCGGGCCGGAAACGGGTACCCGGGGTGCCGACGGACGGCTGGAGATCGTCCCGCCAGGTGCCGGCGACGCCGCCGGGGCGGGCGACCGTTCCGGTATCTCCGATGGGGGCGAGGGCGACACCATGCGACAGCAATTGCAGCAGGCCAACGAGGCCCTGGCCGCCCGCGAGGCGGAGCTGGAAGAGATCAAGAGCCGGCTGGCGGAGCTGGAGCAGCTCCAGGCCGACCAGCAGCAGCTGATCTCACTGAAGGACAACGAGCTGGCTGCGGTGCAGGCCGAGCTGGCGCAGTCGCGCGATCAGGCCAGCGAGCCGGGTGATGGCGGTAACGCGGCGGGCTGGTGGTTCGGCGCTGGTGCGCTGCTGTTGCTGCTTGTGTTGGGTGGGTGGGTGCTGCGCCGCAAGAATGCCGCGACCCCGCGCTTCCGGGCGCCCGCGCCCGCGGGCGCTCCCGTCGCCGCGCCAAACGAGTCGCTGGCCGCGGCATTCCCGGCCAGCGCGTCCGCGGCGGCCGCGGCCCGTGCGTCCGGAGCGGCTCCAGCCAGTCCGGCGTGGCATGCCGGGGGCGCCGGTCAGCTGGCAGACCTTCCCGACACGACGCCGCGGCCGGAAACGGCCCCGCACTCCGGGGCAACGCCGGGCGTGGCGGAACAGGCCGCTTCGGCGACACACCCTGCCGAACACACGAGCCGGGCCGGGGGGGTGGAAGGCGCTCCGTTGGCGGCTCACTCCACGGAGGCTGCACTCCCCTCCGATGGTGCGGTAGACGACGGTACCGAGTTCCCGTCCGAGGCGCCGGGACACGAACGGCTGGAACTGGCGCGTGCCTACCTCGACCTGGGTGACCGCGACAGCGCCCGGCAGTTGTTGACCGAACTGGTGGTCAGCGGGGACCTTGGCTCGCGCCAGGAGGCCACGCGACTGCTGCGCGAACTGGATTGAGCTTGTCTGCTGGAGATACCGCAGCCGATCCGGCGAGCGGCGCCGCGGGAGCGGCGCCGTCGTTGCGGCGCTGGGCGCTCGGGATCGAGTACGACGGCGGGGGGTTCTCCGGCTGGCAGCGGCTCAGCCGACCGGGCGAGCCGGACCGCCGTCCCGGCGAGCCCACCGTGCAGTCGGCGGTGGAAGCGGCGCTTTCGTTCGTTGCCGGGATGCCGGTAGAGGTCACTTGCGCGGGCCGCACCGATGCCGGCGTCCATGCCGCGTGCCAGGTGGTGCACTTCGACGGACCGGCCCAGCGCGAGCCGCGCGGCTGGGTCCTGGGCACCACCAGCCGCTTGCCACGCGCAGTGGCGGTCCGCTGGTGCGTGCCGGTCGATGGCGCGTTCCACGCCCGCTTCAGTGCCCGCGCGCGCCGCTACCGTTACCGCATCCTCAATCGTCCGGTGCGGCCCGCGCTGCACCGCCAGTACCTGTCCTGGGAGCGGCGGCCGCTCGATGCCGGCCTGATGCACGAGGCCGCCCAGGCGCTGCTGGGCGAACACGACTTCTCCGCGTTCCGGACCGTGCACTGCCAGGCGCCCCATGCACGCCGCGAGCTGCAGCACATCGCCGTCGTGCGCGAGGGCGACACGGTGAGCGTGGAGGTGCAGGCGAACGCGTTCCTGCACCACATGGTGCGCAACATCGTCGGCAGCCTGCTCGAGGTCGGGGCGGGCGAGCGCGCACCGGGCTGGATCCGCGAGGTGCTCGAGGGGCGTGACCGGGACCTGGCCGGACCGACGGCACCTGCGGCCGGGCTGGTATTCGTGGGGGCGCGTTACCCTTCACAGTGGGGTCTCCCGGCGGAAGTCACGCTGTGAGGCCGGCCCGTCCCCCCGTACACGCCCGGCACTGGCAATGAACCCCAAGCTCCTGTTCCGTACCCGCATCAAGTTCTGTGGCTTCACCCGCGCCGGCGACGTGCGCCTGGCTTGCGAACTGGGAGCCGACGCGATCGGTTTCGTGTTCGCGGAAGGCAGTCCGCGCCGGGTCGCCGCGGAGGAAGCGCGTGCTATGCGCCAGGCCCTTGCGCCCCTGGTCGATGCGGTCGCGCTGTTCCGGGACAACACGGTCGACGAGGTGCGCGATGTCGTCCGCAAGGTCCGGCCGAGCCTGCTGCAGTTCCACGGCGACGAGGAGGATGCCTTCTGCCGCGGCTTCGGCGTGCCCTACCTGAAGGCGATCGGGATGGGGAGCGACCTGGTCCGGGGCCACCCGGCGGCGCTGCACGAGCGCTATCCGGGGGCCGCGGGCTTCCTGTTCGACAGCCACGCGCCCGGCGAGGGCGGCGGTACCGGCAAGACCTTTGACTGGGCGCGGATCCCGGCCGGCGTGCAGAAACCCTACCTGCTGGCGGGCGGCCTGACCCCGGACAATGTGTTCGAGGCGGTCATGGCCACCTTGCCCTGGGGCGTGGACGTGTCCAGCGGGATCGAGAGCGAACCGGGCATCAAGGACGGCGAGCTCATGCGGCGGTTCGTCGAGGAAGTCCGTCGGGTCGACTGCCACGTTCCCGACTGAGCCTGCGACAATGGCGGGTCCCGGCGGCGCTTCCGCCGCCTGCCGCAGCCAAGATGCACGATACGATCGACTACCACGCCTGGCCCGACGCCACGGGCCACTTCGGCCGCTTCGGGGGCCGCTTCGTCGCAGAAACCCTGGCCGCACCGCTCGAGGAGCTGGCCCGGGCCTATGACGAGGCCCGCCGCGACCCAGGCTTCATCCGGGCCTTCGAGCAGGACCTCGCCCATTACGTCGGCCGTCCGAGCCCGATCTACCACGCCCGCAGGTTGAGCGAGGAAGTCGGCGGCGCGCGGATCCTCCTCAAGCGCGAGGACCTGAACCACACCGGCGCGCACAAGATCAACAACACGATCGGCCAGGCCCTGCTGGCCAGCCGCATGGGCAAGCCGCGGATCATCGCCGAGACCGGCGCCGGGCAGCACGGCGTGGCCAGCGCCACCGTGGCGGCCCGGCTGGGGCTGGAGTGCGTGGTCTACATGGGCGCGACCGACATCGAGCGGCAGAAGATCAACGTCTATCGCATGCAGCTGCTCGGCGCCAAGGTGGTACCGGTGAGCAGCGGCTCGGCCACGCTCAAGGACGCGCTGAACGAAGCCATGCGCGACTGGGTGACCAACATCGCCAACACCTTCTACATCATCGGCACGGTGGCCGGCCCGGACCCGTACCCGCGCATGGTGCGTGACTTCAACGCCGTGGTGGGGCGGGAGGCGCGCGCACAGATGCTGGCCGAGTACGGGCGCCTGCCCGATGCGGTGACCGCCTGCGTCGGAGGCGGAAGCAACGCGATCGGCATCTTCCATGCCTTCCTCAACGACCGCGACGTGCGCCTCGTCGGTGCCGAGGCAGGGGGCGAGGGTGTCGGCAGCGGTCGCCACGCCGCCTCGCTGTCGGCCGGCCGGCCGGGGGTGTTGCATGGCAACCGCACCTATGTCCTGTGTGACGATGACGGGCAGATCACCGAGACCCACTCGGTCTCGGCCGGGCTGGACTACCCGGGAGTCGGCCCCGAGCACGCCTTCCTCAAGGAAACCGGCCGCGCGGACTACGTCGGCGTGACCGATGACGAAGCGCTGGAGGCGTTCCATCGCCTGATCCGCACCGAGGGCATCCTTCCCGCGCTGGAGTCCAGCCATGCCGTGGCCCAGGCGATCAGGCTGGCGCGCGAGCTGCCGGCCGATGCCATGGTGCTGTGCAACCTGTCGGGGCGCGGCGACAAGGACGTGCACACGATCGCCGCGCGGGAAGGGATCGAGGTCTGACATGGGACGGATACAGACGCGTTTTGCACGGTTGCGGGCCAGTGGGCGCAGAGCACTGGTGCCGTTCATCACCGCCGGTGACCCGTCGCTGGAGGCGACGGTCCCGGTCATGCACGCGCTGGTCGGCGCGGGCGCGGACGTGATCGAGCTGGGCGTGCCGTTCTCCGACCCGATGGCCGACGGTCCGGTGATCCAGCACAGTTCCGAGCGTGCGCTCGCACGCGGCGCAGGGCTGGATCGGGTGCTCGCCATGGTCCGCGAGTTCCGCCGCGACGACGCGGATACCCCGGTGGTCTTCATGGGGTACCTGAACCCGGTGGAGGTGAGGGGGGCCGGGCGCTATGCGGCCGCCCTGGCCGAGGCCGGGGTCGACGGCACGCTGCTGGTGGACCTGCCGCCGGAGGAAGCCGCCGACTACCGCGGGACGTTCGCGGACGCGGGCCTGGACCTGATCCTGCTGGCCGCACCGACCAGCACGGCGGAGAGGATGGCGCTGCTCAGGCAGCAGGCCGCCGGATACCTGTATTACGTCAGTTATGCCGGCGTCACCGGCGCCGATCGCCTGGACAGCTGCCAGGCTGCCGAGCGCCTGCGTGAGCTGCGGGGCGATGGCACGGTCCCGGTGGTGGTGGGCTTCGGCATCCGCGATGCCGGAAGCGCGGTGCGGATGTCGGCCCGGGCGGACGGCGTGGTGGTTGGCAGCGCCCTGGTGCAGGCCATGGCCGGGGCAGGCACGCCCGACCAGGCTGCCGCGCTGGCGGCCGCGTTCCTGGCCCCGCTGCGGCAGGCGCTCGACGCCGCGGGCGGGGGGCAAGCGGCCGCCCTGCGCTAGACTTCGCCTCCTGCAGGCGGCCCCGCGGCCGCGCCATGTCACGTCACGGGAACCCAAGCATGTCCTGGCTCAAGAAACTCATGCCCTCGGGCATCCGCACCGATGCCGCCACCTCCGCCAAGCGCCGCAGCGTTCCCGAGGGGCTGTGGGAGAAGTGCGACAGCTGCGGGGCGGTGCTGTACCGGCCTGAGCTGGAGGAAAACCTCGAGGTCTGCCCGCACTGCAACCGCCACCGCGCGATCCGTGCCCGGGCGCGGCTGAACGCGTTCCTGGATGCCGGCGAGGTCCGCGAGATCGGGGCGGCGCTGTCGCCGACCGACGTCCTGCGGTTCCGTGACCAGAAGCGCTACTCCGACCGCATCAAGGCGGCGCAGAAGTCCACTGGCGAGCGGGACGCGCTGATCGCCATGTCCGGAACCCTGAAAGGGCAGCCGCTGGTCGCCTGTGCCTTCGACTTCGCCTACATGGGCGGCTCGATGGGTTCGGTGGTCGGCGAGCGCTTCGCGCTTGCGGCCGAGGCTGCGCTGGAAGCCGGATGCCCGCTGGTGTGCTTCACCGCCACCGGTGGCGCGCGGATGCAGGAGAGCCTGTTCTCGCTGATGCAGATGGCCAAGACCTCCGCGGCCCTCGGGCGGCTCCGCGAGGCCGGGCTGCCGTATATCGCCGTACTGACCCATCCGACCACCGGCGGCGTGTCGGCGTCGCTGGCGATGCTGGGCGACATCAACATCGCCGAGCCGGAGGCGCTGATCGGCTTCGCCGGCCCGCGGGTGATCGAGCAGACCGTCCGTGAAACCCTGCCCGAGGGCTTCCAGCGCAGCGAGTTCCTGCTCGAGCACGGTGCCATCGACCAGATCTGCGACCGCCGCGAGCTGCGCGACCGCATTGCCACCTTGATGTCGATGATGATGAAGCAGCCGCGTCCCGTGAGCGACGCCGCCTGATCCTCCGGCCGGCGCGCCGGCCCCGCAACGGGATTCCCAATGACCCGCAAGTATTTCGGAACCGACGGCATCCGCGGCCATGTCGGTGAAGGGCCGATTTCGGCCGATTTCGTGCTGCGCCTGGGCAACGCCTACGGCCATGCGCTGGTCCGCGAAGGGCGTGGCAGCCGCCGCCGCTGGCGCAAGCCGGTGGTGATCATCGGCAAGGACACGCGCATATCCAACTACATGTTCGAGGCCGCGCTGAAGGCCGGGCTGGTCGCGGCTGGCGTCGATGTCCAGCTGATGGGGCCGATGCCGACGCCGGCCGTGGCCCACCTGACGCGTTCGATGCGCGCCGATGGCGGGATCGTGATCTCCGCCTCGCACAACCCGCATTACGACAATGGCATCAAGTTCTCCTCGGCCGACGGCGAGAAGCTCGACGATGCCACCGAGCTGGCCATCGAGGCCGCCCTGGAGCTGCCGTTCCGCACCGTCGAGTCGGCCGAGCTGGGCAAGGCCGAACGCACCCGCGACGCCATCGGCCGCTATGTCGAGGCGTGCAAGAACTCCGTGCCGCGCGGGTTCGACCTGGAAGGCATGAAGGTGGTGGTCGACTGCGCCCATGGCGCCACCTACCGCCTGGGCCCCATGGTCTTGCGTGAGCTGGGGGCGCAGGTCGACGCGATCGGGGTCGACCCCGACGGGCTGAACATCAATGACGGGGTGGGCTCGACCCACCCGGAGCGGCTCGCCGCCCAGGTGGTCGGGACGGGTGCCGACCTCGGGATCGCCTTTGACGGTGATGGCGACCGGGTGCTGTTCGTCGACGCCGCCGGCCGGGTGCGCGACGGCGACGACCTGATGTACGTGCTGGCCAACGACTGGCAGGCCACCGGCCGCCTGCGCGGGCCGGTGGTCGGCACGATCATGACCAACTACGGACTGGAGCAGGCGCTTGGAAACGCGGGGATAGGCTTCGTGCGCGCCAAGGTCGGCGACCGCCACGTGCACCAGCAGCTGGTCGCGCATGACGGGGTGCTGGGTGGCGAGACCTCCGGCCACCTGCTGTGCCTGGACCGCTCCGGCACCGGTGACGGCATCGTCAGCGCGTTGCAGGTCCTGGAAGTGCTGCAGCGCCGGGGCATCGGCCTGGCGGAGGCGTGCGAAGGCCTGGCCAAGCTGCCCCAGCGGACGGTCAATGTGCGCTACGGCAACGGCGCCCGCCCGGCGGAAGCCCCCGACGTGCAGGCGGCCCTCGCCCTGGCCCAGGCGGCGGTGCAGGGCAGGGGGCGCGCATTCCTGCGCCCGTCCGGCACCGAGCCCGTGGTCCGCGTGACCGTCGAAGCCGACGACGAGGCGCTCATGCAGCAGACCCTTGATACCTTGGCCGCCGCGGTGCACGCCGCGGCCGGCGTGCAGTAACGAAAAAAACGAGGACCTCCCCCCATGAGCCAGACCCGCATTCCTACCCTGGACCTGCGCCGATTCACCGATCCATCCAGCCAGATCGACCGCAAGGCCTTCGTGGCCGAGCTGGGCAATGCCTACCGCGAGTGGGGCTTTGCCGGCATCCGCGGGCACGGCATCAGCGATGCGCAGATCGCCGGGTGCTACGAGGTCTTCCAGCGCCTCTTCGCCCTGCCCGAGGAGGTCAAGCGCCGTTACCACGTACCCGGCGGGGGCGGTGCCCGCGGCTATACGCCGTTCGGCGTGGAGACCGCGAAGGGTGCGCAGCACTACGACCTCAAGGAGTTCTGGCACGTCGGGCGCGAGATCCCGCGTGATTCCAGGTATGCCGACGTGATGCCCCCCAACCTGTGGCCGGACGAGGTCCCCGATTTCCGCGAGAAGGCCTACGGGCTGTACCAGGCCCTCGACGCGGTCGGTTCCCAGGTGCTCGCGGCGCTGGCGCTGCACATCGACCTGCCGGAGGACTGGTTCGCCGACAAGACCGACCAGGGCAACTCGATCCTGCGCCCGATCCATTACCCGCCGATCACTACCCCGGATATCCCGAACGAGCGCGCCGGCGCCCACGAGGACATCAACCTGATCACGCTCCTGGTCGGCGCCAGCGCCGAAGGTCTGGAGGTGCTCTCGCACGCCGGGGAGTGGGTACCGTTCACCGCCGACCAGGACACCATCGTGGTCAACATCGGCGACATGCTGCAGCGCCTGACCAACCACGTGTACCCGTCGACCACCCATCGGGTGGTCAACCCCCAGGGGGAGCGGGCACGCCAGCCGCGGTACTCGACGCCGTTCTTCCTGCACCCCAATCCCGACTTCGTGATCGACGTGCTTCCCTCCTGCGTCACCGAGGAGAACCCGAGCCGGTACCCGGAGCCGATCACCGCGCAGGGCTACCTGGAAGAGCGCCTGCGGGAGATCAAGCTCAAATAGGGCCTGCGCGCCTGGCGCGGGCCAGCGCGCAAGCCGCCAAGCGTCCGTTCAGCTAGAATGGGCGGTCCTAATTCCCCCGGGGTACATGGCATGACTCGACCCAGGATCGTCGCCGGCAACTGGAAGCTGCACGGTGACCGGCAGTTCGCAAACTCGCTGCTTGACGCCGTGGCGGCTGCCGCCGCGCCGGAGGGCGTGGAGCGGGTCATCGTCCCGCCGCTTCCGTTCCTGGGCGGGCTGGTCTCCCGCTATGGCGACAAGGGGCTCGCTTTTGGCGCCCAGGACGTGAGTGCGCATGACAAGGGGGCGTACACCGGCGAGGTGTCGGCCGCGATGCTGGCCGACGTCGGCGCGCGCTACGTCCTGGTGGGCCACTCGGAGCGCCGGCAGTACCACGGCGAGAGCAGCGACCTGGTGGCGGCAAAGTTCAAGGCGGCCAAGGCGGCCGGACTGGTCCCGGTGCTGTGCGTGGGTGAAACCTGGGATGAGCGCGACGGCGGCAAGATGGAGTGGCGCCTGCAGGAGCAGCTGCGGCCGGTGCTGGAACTGGGCCCGGACGCACTTGAGGGCGCGGTCCTGGCCTATGAGCCGGTCTGGGCGATCGGGACCGGCAAGACTGCGAGCCCGGAGCAGGCGCAGCAGGTCCATGCGTTCCTTCGTGGTGAAATTGCCGGCCACGATGCTAGAATCGCCGGCTCGCTGCCGATCCTCTATGGTGGCAGCGTGAAGGCCGCCAACGCCGCCGAGCTGTTCTCCCAGCCCGACGTCGACGGCGGCCTGGTCGGCGGCGCGTCGCTGGTGGCGGAGGAATTCAACGCCATCGCCGCTGCCGCCGCACGCTGATACGCGCCCCTTCTCGAACGAGTCCTTTCCGATGCTGTTGTTCCTCAACGTCATCTACGTCCTGCTCGCGATCGCCATGATCGCGCTGATCCTCATGCAGCGCGGTGCCGGCGCCTCGGCTGGCAGCGGGTTCGGCGGCGGAGCCTCGGCGACGGTGTTCGGGTCGCGCGGCGCCTCGAGCTTCCTGAGCAAGAGCACCAAGTGGCTGGCGATCACCTTCTTTGGCATCAGCCTGTTCATGGCCTGGTACGCAACCCGCAACGCGCCGACCGCCATCGGCGATGACCTGGGGGTGATGTCACAGGTGCCGGTGGCCCCGGTCGAGGCGCCGGGTGCCGCGGTCCCGGCGGCTCCGCAGGCGCCGGAAGGCGAGGTGCCGGCCGTCCCGCAAGCGGCGGAACCGCCTGAATCGGCACCACCGGGTACTGCTGAAAACTGATTGTTGGCGGTACAATAGGAAGTCGACGCCCGGCATGGATGAACGGGCGACCGGCCGCAAGGGCCGGAGGCCGTGGCAGCAATGCCCGGTCGACCAGGAGGAAGGCTGGAAAACGTGCCCAGGTGGCGGAATTGGTAGACGCACTACCTTGAGGTGGTAGCGGCTTCGGTCGTGGGGGTTCGAGTCCCCCCTTGGGCACCACTCCAGCACTCACCCATCAGCGGCAAGGCTGCCCCCAGGGGCGGCGCCGCAGCCAAGGCCGCGGAACGCGGCGTAGCCTGAGAGAGCAAACGTGCTGGGCGAATATCTGCCGATCCTTCTGTTCCTTGTCGTGAGCACCGCCATCGGCGTGGTGCTGCTGGCAGTCGGCTACATCGCCGGCCCGCGCAGCACCGCGAACGCGGCGAAGCTCTCCGCGTACGAGTGCGGCTTCGAAGCGTTCGATGATGCGCGGATGCAGTTCGACATCAGGTACTACCTGGTCGCCATCCAGTTCATCATTTTCGACCTGGAAATCATCTTCATCGTGCCCTGGGCCACGGTCTTCCGTGACCTGGGCCTGCTCGGGCTGATCGAGATGGGCATCTTTGCCGGCATGCTCCTGATCGGCTTCATCTACGTCTGGAAGAAGGGAGCCCTGGAATGGGAGTGACCAAGACCATCTCGGGCCTGATGAACAACCCGGTGCCCGAGGGGCGCCTGGACGACATCCTCCTGCCCGAGGCCGACAACCCGGTCATGCAGCAGGGTTACGTGACCACCAGCATGGACGCGCTGTGGAACTGGGCGCGTACCGGCTCCATGTGGCCGGTCACCTTCGGCCTGGCCTGCTGCGCGGTCGAGATGATGCATGCCGGCGCGGCGCGCATGGACCTCGACCGTTACGGCGTCGTGTTCCGTCCAACCCCGCGCCAGTCCGACGTGATGATCGTGGCCGGCACGCTGGTGAACAAGATGGCGCCGGCGCTGCGCAAGATCTACGACCAGATGCCCGACCCCAAGTGGGTGATCTCGATGGGCAGCTGCGCCAACGGTGGCGGCTACTACCACTACTCCTATTCGGTGGTGCGCGGCTGCGACCGGATCGTCCCGGTGGACATCTACGTCCCCGGCTGCCCACCCACCGCGGAAGCGCTCGTGTACGGCATCCTGCAGCTGCAGAAGAAGATCCGGCGCGGCACCAACTTCGGCGAGAACCGGCAGGGCGTGCGCGGATGAGCCAGAGCAACCAGAGCCTCGCCGCGCGCCTGCGCGAGCGGTTCCCCGATGCCGTGGTCACGATCAGTGGCGTGCGTGACGAGGTCACCCTCGAACTCACGCCGGACCGGTGGCTGGACACGGCCCGCGCGCTGCGCGACGACTTCGGCTTCGAACAGCTGACCGACCTGGCCGGCATCGACTACCTGGGCTACGGCGCCGACGAATGGGACACCGAGGTCTCTTCGGAGGGCTTTTCCCGCGGCGTGGAAGGCAATGGGCCGGGGCGCTTCAAGTGGGGGCAGGTGCCGAACGGCGCCGCGGCCGCTCCCGAGCGCCGGTTCGCCGCGGTGGTGCACCTGATCAGCTACCAGCACAACCAGCGCCTGCGCATGCGCGCCTTCGCGACCGACGACGCCTTGCCGGTGCTGGATTCGCTGACCCCGATCTGGGCCGGCGCCAACTGGTTCGAGCGCGAGGCGTTCGACCTGTACGGCATCGTCTTCCGCGGCCATCCGGACCTGCGCCGGATCCTGACCGACTACGGTTTCATCGGGCACCCGTTCCGCAAGGATTTCCCGCTGATCGGCAACGTCGAGGTCCGCTACGACGCCGCCAAGCAGCGCGTGGTGTACGAGCCGGTGTCGATCGAGCCGCGAGTGCTGGTGCCGCGGGTCATCCGCGACGACTCCCGTTACGAGACCGCCGCCGGCGAATCGGCCGGGCGCAATCCGGCTGCGCGCGAGGTGAAGCAATGAGTACCGCCATGCACGACATGCGACCCGGCATGGATCTGCGCCCGGCCGCCGAGCAGGCGCCGGAGATCCGCAACTACACGATGAACTTCGGTCCCCAGCACCCGTCAGCGCACGGCGTGCTGCGGCTGATCCTGGAGATGGACGGCGAGGTCGTGCAGCGTGCCGACCCGCACGTCGGGCTGTTGCACCGCGGCACCGAGAAGCTGGCCGAGTCCAAGCCGTTCAACCAGTCGATCGGTTATATGGACCGCCTCGACTACGTGTCGATGATGTGCAACGAGCACGCCTACGTGCTGGCGATCGAGAACCTGCTGGGGATCGAGGCACCGGAGCGCGCGCAGTGGATCCGGACCATGTTCGACGAGGTCACCCGGATCCTGAACCACCTGATGTGGCTCGGCTCCAACGGCCTGGACCTGGGTGCGATGGCGGTGATGCTGTACGCCTTCCGTGAGCGCGAGGAGCTCATGGACGTGTACGAGGCGGTGTCGGGCGCGCGCATGCACGCCAGCTACTACCGTCCGGGTGGCGTGTACCGCGACCTGCCGGACCAGATGCCGCGCTACAAGGAGTCGCCCTGGCGCAAGGGCGCCAAGCTCAAGAAGTTCAACGAGTGGCGCGAGGGTTCGCTGCTGGACTTCCTGGACGCGTTTGCCGACGACTTCCCCGGCAAGGTCGACGAATACGAGACCCTGCTGACCGATAACCGCATCTGGAAGCAGCGCACCGTCGGTGTCGGCGTGGTCAGCCCGGAGCTCGCCCTCCAGTGGGGCATGACCGGCGTCATGCTGCGTGGATCCGGCATCGAGTGGGACCTGCGCAAGAAGCAGCCGTACGCGAAGTACGCCGAGGTCGACTTCGACGTGCCGGTGGCCAGTGGCGGCGACTGCTACGACCGCTACCTGGTGCGCATGGCCGAGATGCGCCAGTCCGCGCGCATCATCAAGCAGTGCGTGGCCTGGCTGCGTGCCAACCCCGGCCCGGTGATGGTGGACAACTACAAGGTCCGTCCGCCGTCCCGCGAGGAGATGAAGGAGTCGATGGAGGGGCTGATCCATCACTTCAAGCACTTCACCGAGGGTTACTGCGTCCCGGCCGGCGAGACTTACGTCGCGGTCGAGGCGCCCAAGGGCGAGTTCGGCTGCTACCTGGTCTCGGACGGGGCGAACAAGCCGTTCCGGGTCAAGCTGCGGGCCCCGGGCTTTGCCCACCTGTCATCGATGGACGCGGTGATCCGCGGCTACATGCTGGCCGACGCCGTGGCGATGATCGGCACCTATGACCTCGTCTTCGGCGAGGTGGACCGCTGACGCGGTCGCGAGGAACTGACTGAATGAAACCCACTGGAACCTACGAAGCCACCCCGGACGTGGACCCGAACGTCGTGCTGTCCGATGACACGCGCGCCTACATCGACCACTGGGTCTCCAAGTTCCCGCCCGACCGCAAGCGCTCGGCGGTGATCCAGGCGCTGTTCAAGGCCCAGGAGCAGAACGGCGGCTGGCTCAGCGACGAAATCACCGTGGCGGTGGCGAAGTACCTCGGGATCCCGAAGGTCTGGGCCTTCGAGGTGGCGAGCTTCTACTCGATGTTCCAGACCCAGCCGGTCGGCCGCAACAACGTGGCCTTCTGCACCAACATCAGCTGCTGGCTCAACGGTGCCGACGAACTGGTCGCGCACGCCGAGAAGAAGCTGGGCTGCAAGCGTGGCGAGACCACCGCCGACGGGCGCGTCTATCTGAAGCTCGAGGAAGAGTGCGTCGCGGCCTGCAGTGGCGGCCCGGTGGTCATCATCAACGGTCATTACCACGAGCGCCTCGACCTCGCGAAGGTCGACGAGCTGCTCGACGGACTGGAGTGAGTTCGGCAATGACGCATCATGATTACTCCCGGGCGACCGGCCCGGTCGGTCCTGCCCCGCAGGAGCACAACGTCGTCTACACCACGCTGCATTTCGACATGCCGTGGTCGTACGACAACTACCTGAAGACCGGCGGTTACAGCGCCTGGCGCAAGATCCTCAGCGAGAAGATCCCGCCGGCCGACGTGATCGAGATGGTCAAGCAGTCGGGGCTGCGTGGCCGCGGCGGTGCCGGCTTCCCCACCGGCCTGAAGTGGAGCTTCATGCCCAAGGGCACCGACGTGCAGAAGTACATCCTCTGCAACTCCGACGAGTCCGAGCCGGGGACCTGCAAGGACCGCGACATCCTGCGCTACAACCCGCATGCGGTGATCGAGGGCATGGCGATCGCGTGCTACGCGACCGG
>Ga0079224_100000158_pt1 | contig 55334 bp, 48 predicted proteins | sample Stecom2015_FD_80414 | JGI IMG/M metagenome (GOLD analysis project Ga0079224, IMG submission 80414) | Agricultural soil microbial communities from Utah to study Nitrogen management - Steer compost 2015 | ecosystem: Environmental > Terrestrial > Soil > Agricultural land | place: USA: Utah... | reverse complement strand
AGGGTATAGCAATCTGCCCCATACTGAAATCGGGCGGGTAAACAATTGGTTCAATTACATAAACAAGAATTAAAGATGCATTAAAATGTTTAGCAAAGTTAACAGCATATTTTAATGAACTCTTTGAATAATCAGAAAAGTCTATTGGTACCAGCACTTTTTTAATATCAGGTTCCATAATCTGACTCCTGTGTTATTCTTAATTTACTTTGTAATGAAAAATAATCTTCATTTAGTTTTCTTAAACGGACAGCAACAATCTGGGAAATGCCCTGTAAAATTTTTATTCCTTTTCTTGGATAAGCTTCAATAAATTCATCGAGGTCAGGTTTAAATACAACAGATAATCTGCAGTCTGTTTTAGCAATTGCAGATGCAGATCTTTTTTCACCATCAACAAGAGCAAGTTCACCAAAGAAATCACCTTCTGAAAATGTAGCAAGCTGAATTACTTCTCCGCTTTCGGTTGTTCTTTGAATAACTACTTCGCCTTCATTAATAATATAAAGTCCTATCCCGGGATCTCCCTGGTAAAAAATATATTCTCCTAATAGATAATTTCTTGTATGAATAATATTTAAGAGACTGTTAAGATCCCTTAGTGATAGCATGCTGAATACAGGAATTGAATGCAGGGATTTTTTAAGATTTGATTTTTCAGCAGGCGAATTAAATATATTAGCCCAAAAACTGCTGTGGATTACCTGTTTTTTTTCACTCATATATTTTCCTTAATTGAAAATTCCAGATTCGGCTACACGCCAGAGTCTCTGGCAGGGGAATTTATTTTCATAGAAAGCTCTTCCGACAATAGCTGAATCAATTCCTAAAGGAATAAGATTCTGAATATCCATTAATTCATCTTTATTCCTTACTCCGCCGGAATGTGTAACCTTCTTTCCTGAAAGAAGAGCAACATCTTTAGATAACTGAAGATTAGGACCCATCAGCATTCCGTTTCTTTCAACATCGGTAACAACAAATCTTTCAACACCTAATGCTGTCATTTCTTTTATAAAATCTTTATAAGAAATTCCTGTATTCTTTTTTCTTCCTCTTGTAACGAGATGTTCACCAATAACATCAAGAGCGACGGAAATTTTTAATGGACCAAACATTTCAAATACTTTTTTAAATTCTTCCCGATTTTCAAGAGCCATAGTGCTTATAACAAGTCTGCTTACTCCCATATCCATAATTCTTTTTGCATCATCAATATTTCTGATACCTCCTGCAAATTCGACAGGAATTATAACTGAAGAGCAGATTTCCTCAACTATTTTATAATTTTTATGTGAATGATCCCAGGCACCATCAAAATCTACAACATGAAGAAGTTTAGCATTTTCTGCACGCCAGATTTTTGCCATTTCTACAGGGTCGCTTCCATATTCCTTGCAATCTAATTCAGGAATTCCCTGAACAACTCTGACAGTTTTTCCATCTTTAATATCAATAGAAGGGATAACTAAGAGAAATCTCATAATAAAATTTTTACCAAATCTTAATCAATAAAAAAATAGTGAAATAGCTGATTAAAACAAAAGAAACTTAACAAATGTAAATAATCGCAAAATTTTATAAATGAGCAAAAATTTAAAAACTTTAAAAACAAGCCAAATTCTTGACTTTTCTATCTATAAGTAGCATATTTGGCGTGAATAGTGAGGATTTTTAATTAAGGATTAGCAGTAAAGATTATTTTATTCGAAGAAAAAATTCAAAAAATTTCAATCTGCAAATCATCTCACTGTTTTTTATCTGAAAAAACTTGCTAATATTAACTGATCTTTTCTTATTCTGTGTGTTAAATTCTTTTTGAAATAAAATTATAAAGGAAAATATGAATACCAATAATTCAATAAAGGCACTCTCTTTAAAAAGTATTTTAAAAAGAGTTTTTGAAAATAAAATTGTTGTCCTTTTGTCTTTTACATTTCTGACTGCAATAACTGCTCAAATAACAATTCCTGTAAAACCTGTTCCTTTTACACTTCAAACAATGGCTGTACTACTTTCCGGCGCTATCTTAGGAGCAAAAAGAGGCGCTTTAAGCCAATTATTTTATCTTACACTTGGAATAATTGGTTTCCCGGTATTTGCTCAAACTCCGGATGGTGCAATCGGTTTTGCAAGATTATTAGGACCAACAGGTGGCTATCTGTTAGCTTTTCCCTTGGCAGCTTTTATTACCGGTCGTTTAATTGAAATTAATAAATCCTATATAACTGTTGTTTCTTCAATGTTTTTTGGGGCAATAATAATTCTTGCTCTCGGTACGGTTCAGCTCCATTTATTATTTATTAAAGATTTTTCAGAAGCAATAAAAGCCGGGGCAGCTATGTTTACTTTCTGGACAGTTGTTAAAGTTTTTGCAGCAACTGCAATTTATTTCGTAATTACAAAAAGAAATTCTGACAAATCCTGATTTACAAAGATTCCCGAAAATGAAATGGAATTAAAAAATATCATCTTTATCCTTTTTTTCATTTCTGCTCTTTCAATTTTTGCATGGAGCTGCAGAAATCTCATTCGTTACATGCTCGTCGCCAAAAAAAAAGATGATAGATTTGATGATCCTTTAAGAAGATTAAAAAAAGTATGGACAGTAGCATTTGTTCAAACCAAACTTCTCAGAGATCCTAAAGCGGGAATTCTTCATCTGATAATTTTCTGGGGATTTGTGCTTTTTCTTGCCGCAGTTATTGAAGCAATAATTCAGGGTTTTTATTCTCCATTTACTTTAGAATTTACCGGACCGCTTTATTCTTTAATTACAATGATTCAGGATGTTTTTGCCTTGCTGGTAATTGCTGCCTGCCTTTATGCATTGTATAGAAGATTCGTAATTCACATTCCCCGGCTTGAAGTTGATAAACACGGTAAATTCGATGCGGCTTTAATTCTTGTGCTGATTATGCTTGTGTGCATATTTATGCTTGGACAAAATACATCACTGGTTGCAATGCATAATTTTAATTTAGCGGATTATGAATTAAGACCGGTTTCAAATTTTCTTGCGGGAATGTTTTTTGGCGAAGGAAATCCTTCCGCAAATATTTATTATGAATTTTTCTGGTGGGCACATATTGTTGTAGTATTTGGCTTTCTTAATTTCCTGCCGTATTCAAAACATTTGCATGTTCTTACTTCTGTTCCGAATACATATTTTGCAAATCATAAAGAGATAAGAAATACTTTAAAACCAATCAATCTTGAAGATGAATCTTTAGAAGTTTATGGTGCTGCAGATATTGAACATCTTAGCTGGAAACAAATACTCGATGGTTATTCATGTACTGAATGCGGAAGATGTACAGCAGCTTGTCCGGCTGCAACAGTTGGTAAATCATTATCTCCAAGAAAAATTATTGTTGATATAAGAAGAAGAACAAAAGATAAAGCTCCTCTTCTTGTAAAAGGCGAAACTTCAGGAGAAATGTTTGAAAAAACATTGGTCCACGATTACATTTCCGACCTTGAATTATGGCAGTGTACAACCTGTATGGCTTGTGTTCAGGAATGCCCTGTAATGATTGAGCATGTTGATTCTATAGTTGATATGAGAAGAAATCTTGTTCTAACTGAATCTCAATTCCCGCCAAACTTAAATAATGTATTTAAAAGTCTTGAAACTAATTTTACTCCATGGGCATTTAACCAGGCTGACAGAGCAAATTGGGCAGAAGGGCTTGACATCAAAACAATGGCTGAAGATTCAAACCATGATGTTTTATTCTGGGTAGGGTGTGCAGGTTCATTTGATGACAGGTATAAAAAAGTTTCGAGAGCTTTTGCAACAATAATGCAGGAAGCAGGAATAAACTTCAGAATTCTCGGTACTGAAGAAAAGTGTAACGGCGATACTGCTCGAAGATTAGGAAATGAATATCTCGCACAAATGATGATAACAGAAAATATTGAAACATTAAACAGCTATGGTGTAAAGAATATTGTTACAGCCTGTCCCCATTGTTTTCATTCATTGGGAAATGAATACAAACAGTTTGGTGGTAATTTTAATGTTAAACATCATTCCCAGTTCATTAGTGAATTAATTAATGAAGGTAAAATAAAATTAAAAGATGAAAGTTCAGAAATAAAAGCTACGTATCATGATTCCTGTTACCTCGGCAGGTATAACGAAGTTTATGATGATCCCAGGAATTCAATTAAAAAAATAACCGGACTTGAATTAACAGAAATGAACAGAAGCCGTGATAAAGGTTTCTGCTGTGGTGCCGGAGGCGGCAGAATGTTTCTCGAAGATGAAGAAGGCGGTAGAATAAATATTGAAAGAACCAAAGAAGCATTGGGTACTAGCGCAGATACAATAGCATCTGCTTGTCCTTTCTGTATGACAATGCTCAATGACGGCGTTAAACATTTAGAAAAGACTGAAGAAGTTGCTGTTAAAGATATTGCTGAACTTGTATTGGAAAATCTTCAGTCAGAAAAAGTTAAACCACTGGCTTAATTAACTATTTCACAACCAATCCACAAGGAGGATCTATGAACAAATATCAGGACTTATTGAATGCAGTAAAAGAACTGGAAACAGATTTCCAGAAATTTTATGAAAGAGGACAGGCTGCTGCCGGAACAAGAGTAAGAAAAGGTTTGAGCGATTTAAGAAAACTCTGCCAGGATATCCGTAAAGATGTTCAGGAAGTAAAGGCAAGCAGAAAAGCTCAAAAACAGCAGCAAGGCTAGTTTTCTTTCTGTTAGTTTGGCAGAGCGGTTCTTCTGCCGCTCTGCATCTCTTGCATTAGAAATTTTTTAATCCAATCTTTTTACCTCATTAAATTAATTTTTTCAAATTGAAACCTCTTTCTTCAAAAATTTTTATTATCCTATTCTTATGCACTGCATTAATAAATGCTTCAGAGAAGAATGATTCATTAATTACTATAAGAATCTCTGCAGTTGGTGATTTAATGTGTCACTCCCCTCAGTTTGAATATGCAAGAATAAATAAAGATAGTTTTGATTTTAATCCTGTTTACAGAGAAGTAAAAAAATATTTTTATGAATCAGATTTTGTTTTCGGAAATCTGGAAACTGTAACTGCAGGAAAAAAGAGAGGATACTCAGGATATCCTTTATTCAACACACCGGATGAATATATTTCTGCCCTTTACAATGCAGGGTTTCATTTGCTAACTACTTCTAATAACCATTCACTTGACAGGGGAGAAACAGGTTTGTTAAGAACTATTGAACAAATTGAGAAGAACGGATTATTATATAATGGTACTTTCAAATCGGAAGAAGATAGAAATTTTATAAGAATAATTAATATTAAAGGAATTAAAATTGCTTTTCTTGCATATACTTATGGTACAAATGGAATTCCTGTTCCGAAAGGGAAATCATATTTAATTAATCTTATAGATTTTGATTTAGTAAAATCCGATATAGCAAAAGCAAGAAATACAGGTGCAGACATAGTTCTGGTTCATTATCATTTTGGTGATGAATATAAACGTGAACCAAATGCTTTTCAGAAAGAGATTGTTTCTAAAACTATTTCTTACGGTGCAGATATAATTATCGGGGGACATCCGCATGTACTTCAGCCTGTTCAATACTTCAAAACTAATAATGCAAAACTTGATACCGGTTTTGTTGCATATTCTCTAGGTAATTTTATTTCAAACCAGAGAGACAGATATAAAGATGCAGGTGTAATTCTTAATATTGAAATAATTAAAAATATTTATACATCTGAGTTATTCATTTCAAAAGTTGATTATATACCGACCTGGGTTTTTAAAGGGGAAACAGAAAATGGAAACGAATATGTGATTCTTCCTTTACATAATTTAAAATCTAATAACAAAAACCTCCGGGGTTTCCAAAACTTGGCAGGTTTAATCATTTCTGAATCAGACTTTGAAAAAATGTTTCAGGCATTCAATGATACAAATGAAATAATTAAAAAGTACACAACTCAAATTCATCTTTACAAAGAAAAACCTGTTTTAATTAAGGATATTCAACCAAAAGGTTTTGATATTTCAATCTTTAACTGGAATATTAAATTGAAAGAAATATCAGTTTCTGAAAAAAGTAATTTCTGATTTCCCGAAATCAACCATCCTTATTCCTAATCTTTTTATATTTGTAACCTTCAATTAAAAAATTTAATAGGAGAGAAATTGTCTTATAAAATTACATTAATCCCTGGTGACGGAATAGGTCCGGAAATTACCAAAGCCACCACAAGAGTTTTAGAACATTCAGGAGTTAAAATAGACTGGGATGTTGTTGAAGCAGGATTGTCTGCTCTTGAAAAATATCATGATCCTCTTCCTGCGGATGTTATTACCTCAATTGATAAAAACAGGGTTGCACTGAAAGGACCTTTAACAACTCCTGTAGGTAGAGGATTCAGATCAATTAATGTTGCATTAAGAAAAGAGTTTGAGCTTTATGTAAATCAGCGTCCTGCTAAAACATTTAAAGGGATAAAAAGTCTTTACTTTGATCATATTGATCTGATCATCTTCAGAGAAAACACTGAGGAATTTTATTCTGGTATTGAACATTATATTGACAGCAGCCGTTCTGCTGCGGAGACTATCGGTATAATAACTAAAAGAGGTTCTGAAAGAATAATTCGTTATGCTTTTAATTATGCTAAAAAACATAACAGGAAAAAACTTACTCTGGTACATAAGGCAAACATTTTAAAATATACCGGCGGATTATTTTTAGATGTAGGAGAAGAAGTAGCAGCGGAATTCCCTGAGGTTCAGTTTGACCATAAGATTGTAGATAATATGGCAATGCAGATGGTTATGAATCCATACCAGTTTGATTGCATTGTTACTACAAATCTTTTCGGAGATATACTATCCGATTTAGCTTCCGGATTAGTGGGAGGTTTAGGCATGGCACCCGGTGCAAACATTGGCGATGGTGTAGCAATTTTTGAAGCAGTGCATGGATCAGCTCCTGATATTGCGGGGCAAAATATTGCAAACCCCTCTGCTCTTATGCTCGGCTCTGTTATGATGCTTGAATATTTAGGTGAAACTGAAGCCGCTTCCAGAATAGAGAAAGCAATTGCAAATGTTATTGCTGAAGGTAAGAAAGTAACTAAAGACATTAATCCTAATAATTTTGTTGGCACCGATGAATTTACTGATGCCGTTATAAATGAACTGGAAAAATTAAGTTGAAAAACAGATCATCTCTTGCATTAATTTTTATTGCTGTATTCATAGATTTAATTGGATTTGGAATATTAATACCTATACTGCCAACCATTGCTGTAAAACAATTCAATGCAACTGAATTTGAAATCGGTCTGCTGGTTGCAGTATTTTCTTTTGTTCAGTTTATATTCAATCCTTTCTTTGGCTCTGTTTCCGATAAAAGAGGAAGAAAACCAATTATTGTTTTTTGTCTTCTTCTTTCTGCGCTCAGTTATTTAATTTTTGCCTTTGCAGGTTCATATATTGTTTTATTTATCTCAAGAATTGTCGCTGGGTTGGGAGGCAGCAGCATTTCTGTTGCGCAGGCTTACATTGCAGATATTACAACACGGGAAAACCGTTCACGCGGAATGGGATTAATAGGTACTGCATTTGCATTAGGTTTTGTATTCGGTCCTTTAATCGGAGGCTTCCTTTCAGAATATGGTATTGATGTCATAGGTTATACAGGTGCTTCATTTTCTTTTATTGCTTTTCTTTTAACCTGGTTTATTCTTCCCGAAAGTTTAAAAGAAAAATCCACAGGCAAGACTCATTCAATCCTAGATTTTAAAAGAATTTTGGACACATTAAAAAGACCGGCAATCGGAATTCTAATTTCTGTTTTCTTCATTATTACTTTTTCAATGTCAAACATTTTCGGCACATTCTCACTCTTAGGTTATATTGATTATCATTTGACTGATAAACAAATCGGAATTCTTTTTGGAATTATGGGAATCTCATCTGCATTTTCACAGACAGGTTTAATTCATTTTTTGGGAAAACGATTTAAAGAAGTTACAATTGTAATATTCGGAACTCTTTTAATTTTTATTTCAATGTTATTAATGCCAAACTCAACCGGATATTTGATGCTGGGATTTGTTTGTGCAGTCTTTAATCTCGGAACAGGATTATTAATTCCAACTTCTTTAAGCCTTTTATCAAAAGTAACCCCTGATAATGAACAGGGGGCTATACTTGGAATTAATCAATCAGTTTCTGCATTCGGCAGAGTGCTTGGTCCTTTATGGGGAGGTTTTTCATTTCAATTTTTCGGACATGCTTTCCCGTTTCTTACAGGTGCATTTTTTGTCCTCGGAATTTTACTCTACAGCATATTCTATCTTAAAGCAAAATTAGGAATAGAATAAATTCTACCTGCTCTTACTTAACAGCCACTCAAACACTTCAGGATTGTTATATGTTTCTGTCCATGAATCATGAGTCGCATCAGGATAAATAGTAAACTTAACATTGCCTCCCGCTTTCTTTAATGCATCAACCATCTCCTGTGATCTTTCAATCGGAACAACCTGGTCTCTTGCTCCATGAAAAACCCATACAGGAACATCTTTAATATTTCTTACCAGGTGTGCATTACCTCCACCGCAAATTGGAACAATTGCAGCAAATCTGTCAGGATATTTAATTGCAAATTCCCATGTTCCGAACCCACCCATACTTAAACCAGTAACATAAATTCTGTTTGTATCAACGCTGTACTCGTTTACAATTTCATTAAGAAGAATATTAAGGTCGGAAATATTCCACCATTGTCCTTCAGGGCATTGAGGTGAAACAACTATAAAAGGAAAATCTTTTCCTTCTTCAATTAATTTTGGCGGACCGTGCATTTTTACTTTTTCGATATCATTTCCTCTTTCACCTGCACCATGAAGAAACAAAAGTAATGGAAATTTATTATCAGAATTATAATCCTCTGGAAGATATAACAGATAATCAAGTTCAACCTTGTATGTAATTTCTTTTGTAAGATTCCGGCTTGTCTGATTTCCTGTTAAAATTTGTCTTGATGCTGTACATCCAAGCAGCGAAAAACAAGTTAAAAATGCGAGAAATTCAGTTATTTTATTCATAAATAATCTCTTAAATGATTATTAATTATATCGTTAATTTGCTTAATAATTTTTAATTTTATCTACACAAATAAAGAGTTTTGGAAAAATATCAATTTTATTTTTCAGATAATAAAAAAGATAAATGTTTTCAGTTGGCAAATTAAATATTGATAAAGCAATACTTCTTGCACCAATGGAGGATGTGACTGATATTTCATTCAGGCTGATATGCAGGGAGTTAGGTGCTGATGTTGTTTATACAGAATTTGTAAATGCCGAAGGTTTGGTGCGTGCTACTGAAAAGACTCATAAAAAATTAAAAATAATTAATGAAGAAAGACCTGTAGGAATCCAAATCTATGGGAATAATATTGATTCGATGGTTAATGCTGCTAAAATTGCGGAAGAAGAAAATCCTGATTTAATTGATATTAATGCAGGATGCTGGGTTAAAAATGTTGCAGGGTGTGGTGCCGGAGCAGGATTATTAAAAGACCCTGTTTACATGCAGAAACTTGTTAAAGCGGTTGTGGATTCTGTAGCTCTTCCTGTTACTGTTAAAACAAGATTAGGCTGGGATAATAATTCTATTTTTATTGAAGATGTTGCTAAGCGAATGGAAGATGCGGGTGTTAAAGCATTAACTCTTCACTGCAGGACACGTGCAATGGGACATAAAGGTGAAGCTGACTGGGAATGGATCAATAAAGTTAAAAATGTTGTGAAGATTCCTGTTGTACTAAATGGAAATGTTTTAACTGCCGGCAATGTTAAAGAAGCATTTGAAAAAACTTCGGCAGATGGTGTTATGATTGCAAGGGGTGCCATCGGAAATCCATGGATATTTGAGGAAGCAAAAGAACTTCTGTCGCAAGGTTTTATTTCAACAGTGGTTAATGCAGAAAAAAGAATTAAAACCTGTCTTCGTCATCTTCAGCTTGCAGTTAGTATTAAAGGTGAGAGAAGGGCAGTAATTGAACACAGGAAATTTTATTCAGGATATTTAAAAGGTTTGTATAATGCTTCTCAGGTAAGAATGAGATTAATGACTGAAACCGAATACAAACCTGTTGAGGATATTCTTTTAAAATATCTTAATGATATTGAAGAATTTAAAATTGCTGTTTAAATATTTTGCATCTTAAAAATAAAATTGCCCGTGCTATCTCTACATTTTTTGTTCCTCCATCATTTACTATAATTTTATTTACCTTATTCGCATTTCTGTTTGAGACTGAAATTAAAAACCGGATTATAGTTATTTTAACTGCATTCTCATTTGGTTTTCTGTTTCATATTCTTTTCTTTTTTTATTTAAGAAAAAAAGGATTGCTTTCGGATGAGGATGCAAGTATTAAGGAGGAAAGAACTTATCCTTATATAATTGCATCATTTTTTTATACAGCAGGATTTTTAATTCTTCTTCTTTTTGATGTAAATATTATTTCAATAGCTTTTTGGTTTTGTTATATTTCAAACACAATTTTAATTATGATAATAAATAAATTCTGGAAAATAAGTGCGCATACAATGGGGGCTGCAGGTCCGGCTGCAGCTTTAACTTTTATAACCGGCTGGCAGTTTATTTTTGTTATTCTTCTTGTATTAATTATCAGCTGGGCAAGAGTGCAACTTAAGCTTCATAATATTCCGCAGGTAATTGCAGGTGCATTAACAGGTTTTATCTCTACATTCCTCCAGATGCATTTTATAATTAATTCTTTTTGAAAGATGATTAAATATTCAGAAGAAAATAAAATTGGTATTTTAACATTAAACCGTCCTGATAAAAGAAATGCTCTACATCCGGAACTTGTAAATCAATTTAAACTAAAATTATCTGAAATTAATACTGATGATATAAAAGCATTCATAATTACAGGAGAAGGAAAAAGTTTTTGTGCAGGTGCCGACCTTGAATATTTAAATCAGTTAAGAGTATTTAATTCGATAGAGAATGAAAAGGATTCAGAATCTCTTGCCGAGCTTTTCTTAAAGATTTATGAATTTCCTCTTCCTACAATTGCTGCAGTAAATGGTGCTGCAATTGCCGGTGGCTGCGGCCTGGCTTCAGTTTGTGATTTTATTGTAGCCGATAAAACCAATGCAAAGTTTGGTTATTCTGAAGTTAAAATTGGATTTATTCCCGCTATAGTTTCAATATTTCTTATTAAAAAAATAGGTGAAGGAAAAGCAAAACAACTCCTTCTTTCAGGAGATATAATCGATTCACAAAAAGCTTTTGAGGCTGGTCTTGCTGATATTCTATCAGATAATGTTCTGGAAGATGCGAAATCATTAGCTGCTAAGCTTGCACAAAATTCCGGTTTAAGCATGAAATTTTCTAAAAAAATGATTTCAGATATTTCCAATCTTAATGTTAAAGAGGCTGTTGATTATTGTATCAGGTTAAATGTTATATCCCGTTCAACAGAAGATTTTAAAAAAGGTTTGGAGAATTTTCTTCTTAAAAAATAAGGATGAAGAATGGTTGATGAAATAAAAAAAAATATAAGAAGCATTAAGGATTTTCCTAAAAAGGGGATAGTGTTCAGAGATATTACAACCCTTTTGAAAGATCCTGTATTATTAAAAAAAACTTCTACACGCTTGTTCGACTTTGCAAAGAACAAAACCATAAATAAAGTGGTTGGTATTGAGGCAAGAGGTTTTCTGTTCGGTATTACTCTGGCCGAAAAACTCGATGTTGGATTTGTCCCTTGCAGAAAAGCAGGTAAGCTGCCCGCAGAAACAGAAAAGATTACCTATGACCTTGAGTATGGTAAGGATACACTTGAGATTCATAAAGATGCAATACAACCGGGAGACAAAGTTCTGCTTCATGATGATTTACTTGCAACAGGTGGAACAGCAGAAGCTGCAGCAAAATTAATTGAGAAACTTGGAGGGCAGGTTGTACAGATTTCTTTTATAGTAGAACTCTCTTTTCTTAAAGGAAGAACCAAGCTTAAAAATTATGATGTTAGAGCATTAGTGGATTTTGAGAGTGAAAGTTAGTTGCTAATCTTCCAGTTTAAGGGGGAGATAACAATCACGAACTCCCCTTTGTTAACCGAATCATCAAAAGAAGAGAGAAGTTCTTCAGGATAGCCTCTTCTTACTTCTTCAAATTTTTTTGTTAGTTCCCTGCAGATAACACAATACCTTCCAGGTAAAAATTCATTCATTTCCTGCAAAAGTTTTTTAATTCTGTATACAGACTCGTATAAAATAATTGTTCTTTCTTCTTTTGCTAATTCTTTAAGTTTAGTCATTCTTCCTTTTTTTTGAGGAAGAAATCCTTCAAACACAAATGAATCAGTCGGTAACCCGCTTACGCTTAATGCAGCTAATAAAGCAGACGCACCTGGAACAGGTATAATATTAATATTATTTTTTATAGCTTCAGAAATTAATCTTACTCCCGGGTCTGAAACTGAAGGAGTACCGGCATCTGAAACAAGAGCAGCAGTTTCTCCATTTATAATTCTTTGAATTAAATGAGGAATTTTTTTCTGTTCAGTCTGTGCATTCATTGAGACGAGTTCCTTCTGAATTTCTAAATGTTTTAAAAGAACAGAAGTAACTCTTGTATCTTCACATATTATGAAATCAACCTCTTTAAGAGTATCAATTGCTCTTAAAGTAATATCTTTAAGATTACCGATTGGTGTGCTTACTATGTAAAGTGAACCTTTCATTTTGAAGAACAAATCTAAGTTTAATTATTCTGAAGAAAAAGATAGCAGGGGATAAATCTTTTATTTAAAATGATAATCCCGCCATTAAGGCGGGACATCATGCAAGTAGTTCAAATATTTTTTTGTTTATGAAAGTAAAACTAATACTTTTCTTATAATATTCAAACCTTCATTTATTTCATCTTTGGTTACATTAAGCGGAGGTCTGAACCTGACAGATTTTTCACCGCAGCCAAGTATAATCAAACCTTCTTTAAGACATGTATCTCTGAATTTATTCCTCATTTCAGATGAAGGAAAATCAAACGAACACATCAAACCAAGACCTCTTGCATTGCTAATGAAGTTCGGAAAATCTTTTTGAATTTCATAGAGTTTATTAAGCAGATGCTCACCTGTAACTCTTGCATTTTCAACAAGATTTTCTTCCGCAATAATTTTAAGTATGTGTTTTGATCTTACCATATCAACAAGATTTCCGCCCCAGGTGGAATTTATCCTGCTTGATTTTCTGAAGCAATGTTCTTCAACATCATCAATTCTGTCTGATACCATAATTCCGCATATCTGAGATTTTTTACCAAAGGAAATAATATCAGGTTTAACATAATGATCTGAAGCCCAGAATTTTCCAGTTAAACCAAATCCTGTCTGCACTTCATCAAACATTAAAAGTATCTCATTTTCATCGGCAATTTCTCTCAGCTTTTCAAAAAATTCCTTCCTGAAGAAATTATCACCACCTTCTCCCTGTATTGGCTCAACGATTATCACTGCAATATCATCAGGATTATTTTTTATAGCAGCATAAATTTCATCAACGGCTTTCTCTTCAAGTTTAATTATTTCATCTTTATGAAGTTCAATAGGCCAGGTTATTTTAGGATTTGTAATTCTTGGCCAATTAAATTTTGGGAAATATTTAATTTTAATTGGATCTGTGTTTGTAAGAGAAAGTGTATATCCACTTCTTCCATGAAATGCCTCTCTGAAGTGAATTACCTGGTGACCTTTCTCTTCTTTATATCCTTTTGCAAAATTCTTCTGTACTTTCCAGTCGAATGCAACCTTCAAACCATTTTCAACTGCAAGAGCACCGCCGGATATAAAGAATAAATATTTCATATAATCCGGTTTTGCAATTTGAGCAAAAGTCTCAACAAACTCAGCCATATAAGTTGTATAGATGTCTGAGTTGGAAGGTTTATTAATTGCTATAAAACCTAATTCATCTTTTACTTCCTGTAGTTTTGGATGATTTAATCCTAATGGTGAAGAAGCAAAGAATGTAAAGAAATCGAGATAGGTTGCTCCTGTTTTTTCATCAATAAGATAAATACCATGACTATTTTTCAGATCCGCTACAAAATCAAAACCATCAACAAGCATATACTGCCTGAGAATCTCATGTACATCATTTGCTGAGATTTTATCATATATTAAATTTTTTTCCATCATATTAAAACCTTCTATTTAAAACTTTGACTAAAAGAATACTAATTTTTGTAGTTCGTATAAGATATCGGTGAGTAAGAAAGAATAGAAATTAGAATACGTTCTCAAACTGAGAAACAAAATAACTGCGCAGCTCTTTGAAGCCGGTAGATTTGAAGAATATGTTAGTTAGAATTAACATTTTTGAATAAAAAATTTACAAAACCAATATAGCTAAAAAGGAGAGGATTTTCAATATGATTTGACGACCTTCATTTGGCGTATCCAAAATGTTGCCTTTATTTTAAGAGTGGAGAAATAAAATTCAGATAAAAAAAGATGATCCCCGACTTTCCCGGGGATCATCTTAAATCCTTTCTTCTCCTTATGGAAATTTGGATGGTTTACTTCATAAGAATCATTTTCTTTACAGCTCTGAAGTTGCGCTGACCATCAACAGATTTTGCATTTATAACATAGAAGTAAGTACCTGATGCAGTTGATCCTGCATTCCAAACTGCATCATGATAGCCAGCAGTCTGTACTGTATTTACTAACTCAGTTACAAGCTCACCAAGAAGGTTATACACGCCAATCTTTACATTACTGTCAAATGGTAATGCATATTTGATAGTAGTGTTAGGATTGAACGGGTTTGGATAATTCTGGTATAATGAATATTCTTTTGGTGTAAAATCAACATCAACATTAATTGTTTTTGAGTAACTGTAAGTACCATCAAAATCTATTTGTTTTAGTCTATACGAAACAGTTCCTTTAACAGATTTGAATTCATACTTATCAGTGAAAGAATAATAGCTTGTTGATGTTGTAGTTCCTTTTCCATCTACAAATCCTGCTGACTGCCATACATTTTCGATCATACGTTCAACTTCAAAACCTTTGTTATTGGTTTCAGATTCTGTACTCCAGTTTAGTATTACCGAATTACCTGAAACTTCAGCGCTTAAACTACTTAATTCAACAGGCAGCGGGATATCACCTTCATCAGCACCGCGGTAAGGTTTAAATTCATCTCTTGTCTGCTCATCAATATCAGTTGTTATACCAGCAATTGGTAAACCTGCAAGAGTTGTATCACCAACTGAAGAACCGGTAACATGTAAGTCTGTATTAGATACAAAGTTTACATTGTAGAAGATAGTGTGCTGTTCGTGAGGTGCGGCAGCAGTTTTGTAATCAGTTAGATTGTTATATAAAAATCCTGCCCAGCCTGAATGGAATGATCGGGCTGTATCACCTGTAGCATACCATACATTATAATCTATATCAAGATTTCCTACCAGTGCAGTTGAACCGGCAAAGAAGGTAGTGTGATAAGTTCCTTCACCTCCATTGACACGTTCATTGATACAGATATTATTTTTAGCATTAAATGTTGCAGTAGCACCGGTGTTAGATTTTATCAATCCACCTGATATAATTACTCCGGATGCTCCACCGGTATGAGTACCTCCAAGCCTGAATGTATTATAATATATATTTGCTGTATGCTCTGTAGTTCCTGATAACTGAATACCATAAACGGAGGTTTTTGTACCATTATCTTGTGTTAAAGAAATAAAGTTATTTATAATATTAAGAGTTGAATTGTCTCCGGGGGTTCCATTTATACCTCTAACACTTGAAGTAGAGCTATTTTGAATATCATAGATTTTATTACCTATAATATTATTCACACCACCTAAAGCACTTGCTGACAAACTAATTGCATAGTTAGCTACTGATTGTACAGTATCATTAAACATCTCATTATATTCAATGGTTGTATTTTGCGCATTAGAGAGCATGTAGAACATAGCATATGTTGCATTATACAGCCGGCTTCTGCTGATTATATTATTCATATTTGGATTTGCAGCAGTGCCGGAAAAATAAATGCAGTATCTGCCACTATTTATATCGCAGTTTGAAATAAGATTATTGGAATTACCACTAGGATTTGATGCAGAGGTACTAAATTCTATAGCCCGGGTCGCACTACCGGAAGGCATGGCTTTTAAATTTACATATTGAACAATATTATTTGTCGCTCCATTAATAAATCTAATACAAGTAGAGTTGGCAGCAGTAGATTTATTAGTAATATTTAGAGAATTTGTAGTGCCGACTCCATTTTGTCTGCCATCAAATATTATATAAGAAGCTCCGTCAAGTGTAAATATTGGCTGAGCTAATGAATCTGTTATTGTTGTTGTTACGCCGGTATTAGGAAGAATAGTAACTGTATTTGTTTCACTTGTACCGGAAATATTACCTATTACAATCGGAAAAGTTTCTGAAGGATAAGTTGGATCAAGTAATAAGAACCTGACTGGACCGCTAACCCCTCTAAGACTCACGTCTGCAATTGCTTCTGTAATTGTTGCATAAGTTCCCTGTACTTTCAGGTTATACCTCTCTATTTCCTCAGGGGTAAATTCATGTAAAAGTTTTCCTTTATACTCTTCACCATTAAGAATAGGTACATAATATTCCTGTTCAACAGTTCTGGTTATTGTTTTGGGAGTTAAATCTTGTTCACTTGCAGGTTCCTGAACTGTAACTGTTCCATTTATTGTTTCCACATATAAACCTGTTTGTTCAGCTTTTTCCTGGTCTATATATGTCTCTTCAATTTCAATAGTTCGGATTCTCTTTTCAAAAGTTATTTCTAGTCCGGATAGTGATTTGAATGTTGAAAGACCAATTGTATAGTCTCCGCTTAACGGAGGTCCAATTATAATATATGAATTGGGATTTGCTGGTGGAGTAGTTCCCGGAGGATTAGATCCTGAACCGCCACCAGGATTTGTTCCGGCATTGCCTAATTGATCCTGTGCAGCAACATAATATTGAATGGTATCACCTGCCGAAACACCACCTAATGCTGTGTAATTAATTGTAAATGTATAATCATCTCCGTTAATAGTTGGGGTATCAGTATAAACATAGGTTAAATCAGAAGATTTCTTTAAGTATAATCTTGGCAGATTTGCTCCCGTAGCAATCCCGCTAGGATCAGTAATTGTTGCTGTAAGAGTTACCGAAGTTGTATTTGTTGTATTTGCAAGAGGAGTATAAGAAATCATTGGTGGCGTTAAATCAAGAAACTGAAATGTACCTTCATCTGCACCTATATCTGGAGTTGATGAGTTTCTTATATCGCCATCAATATCATCGGATATACCTGCAATAGGGATTCCTCCGGATTCGAGCTGTGTAGGAATAGTTGTTTGAATATGAAGATCAGTTTCGCTGACAAAAGGTGAATTCTCAACAACACTTAATATATCACTTGAATTTGCTGCCTGCCAATCAGCAAGTGTTGCATAAGTTGTTGTACTTATCCTTCCGGTTACGTGTTGTGCATCCGGGGTTCCGACATAGAGATTATTATTATCTGAAATTAATTCAGTTGTTGCTGATGTTTTATAAATTGCAGATGCTATACCGGTTGTTCCATCAGTACGTGTGTTTTGTAAAATATTGTTGTAAACTACAACCGGCCCGGTAGAAGAGCCTTTATAAAAGGCAGAGGAGGTTCTGTTTCCTTCCGAAATACCGGTTAAATTAACACTATTAAAAGCAAATGTATCTGCCGCTGTACTATTAGCAATTCCGCTATAAAGCCCATAAACTGCCCCCGTCCCTGTAGCGGGAATATTAAATCCGTAAATAAAATTATTATAGACGGAAACCATTCCTGCTGTAGAGCTGGAGGAAACATAAATACCATAAGTGGCACTTGAAGTTGATAATTGATTAATATCATGAATCCTGTTATTAAATACTTTTACATTAGATGATGTTGAACCGACATATATACCATAAATGGTTGCTGAACTTCCACGAAGGATATTAATATCATTGTTATGTATCAATGTGTTATTTTGCCAATAGGTATATATTCCGGTATTAGTAACTGAATCAATAACATTATTTCTAATGATAGCAGATTCAATAACATCAGTAGTTGATGTGCCTTCAAGGCGTATACCCATATAAGCATAACGGACCAGATTATTTTCACAAAGAATATAATCAGGATCACCTGTACCTGAAACATATAAAAAGTCAATACCTCTTACTGTGGAAGAAGGTGAAGCAATATCTTTCCCGGCAGTTACAATACAATTTTTTATAGTTGCGTAATTTGATGCTGAGCTTACCCAAATACCTCTCTGACCATTGGCTCCAAGGGAGTTAATTGCAAGATTCCTTGAGGTGGTTCCATTATTACTTCCGTCAATAGTCACATATTCGGTTGCTTCTATTTTTATAGCAAAATTGTATGTTGTACTCGGTGGGGTAACATTTATTACAACAGTAGCTCCTGCATCCGGTTTAAATACAATAGGAGCTGAAGCACTGCTGGTAGTAGTAGCAATTAATAACGAATCTTCATTATAAACCCCATCGCGGATTAAAAAAGTTACACCTGGAGCAGTAACACCCTGCGTATTTAAATCCTGGATTGCTGCTTTAATTGTGGGATAATCTGGAGAAGTACCTCCGATTGTTTTTGTTCCTGAAAGCTGAGCAAAAACCGGCATGCTTGCAAGGAAAACGAAAATAATTAAGGTTAGTTTGATATTAAACTGAACCTTTTTCTGAATGAACCATTTTCCCATAGGACCGATCCTGTTATATATTGATAAATAATTGATTATTAAAATATTGAAAATGGAAATTATTTAGCTGTCGTTCCATATTTTACGACATGCCGTCATAATTTTCTCCCCAGTAATGATTTAATATGATTTTTAAAATTATTCAGTAGTGCCCGTTGGCACCAAATTTAATCAGCTTACCGCAACAAAGCAAGAAAAATGTAATAATAATTCATTAATATTTTTGGTAAATTTACTTCATAAAAATAAAGTGAGTAAATAAAATGGAAGTAATAGAAAAATCATCGGTTAAAGCCGAATTGTTCAAAAAGTTAAAACTTGAAGAAATCAATTATGGCTCTTCAACAGGTACCCAATGGAATAGAACTACTTCAGAAGGTGAACTAAAAATTTATTCTCCTGTAGATGGGAAATTAATAGCGTCAATATACCAGGCATCGGAAGAAGATTATGAAAAAATTATTTCTACCGCACAGGAAGCTTTTAAATACTGGATTAAAATTCCAGCACCTAAAAGAGGGGAAATAGTAAGACAAATTGGTGTGAAACTTAGAGAATATAAAAAAGAATTAGGAACTCTTGTTTCTTATGAAATGGGTAAATCCTTGCAGGAAGGAATGGGAGAAGTTCAGGAGATGATTGACATTTGTGATTTTGCAGTAGGACAGTCACGGCAGTTATATGGCTTCACAATGCATTCGGAAAGACCAAACCACAGAATGTATGATCAATATCATCCTTTAGGAATTGTTGCAACAATATCTGCATTTAATTTTCCTGTGGCGGTATGGTCCTGGAATGCGATGATTGCTGCAGTTTGCGGTGATGTTAATTTATGGAAACCTTCTTCAAAAGTGCCGCTCTCTGCAATCGCAACACAAAATATTATAAGTGAAGTTCTGAAAGAAAATAACTTACCCGAAGGAATTTTTTCTTTGATTATCGGAAAAGGCTCAACTGTTGGTGAAAGGATTTTAAATGATAAAAGAATACCACTTGTATCTGTAACAGGTTCAACAAAAGTCGGTAAACATGCTGCTGAAGTTGTTGCAAAAAGATTTGGTAAAACAATTCTTGAGCTTGGGGGAAATAATGCAATAATTGTTACCCCCAATGCTGATTTAAAGATGGCTTTGCCTGCTATTGTGTTTGGAGCTGTTGGTACAGCAGGACAAAGATGTACAACTACAAGAAGGCTTATAATTCATGAATCTGTTTATGATAAAATGAAAGAATCTCTTGTTAACGCTTATAAAGGATTAAAGATAGGCAACCCGCTTGATGAGAAAAATCATGTTGGACCTTTAATTGATAAAAATGCAGTAAACGATTTTGTTAATGCTTTAAACCGTGTTAAAGAAGAGGGAGGAAAGGTTATTTTCGGCGGGGAAGTGCTTAGCGGTGGTGAATATGATACAGGAACTTATGTTGTTCCCGCTTTGGTTGAAGCAGAAAATCATTATAAAATTGTTCAGGAAGAAACTTTCGCTCCTATTCTTTATTTAATAAAATATAGTGGTGATGTTACCAATGCTATTAAAATTCAGAATGATGTTGTGCAGGGATTATCTTCTGCAATTTTCACTTTAAACTTAAGAGAAGCTGAAGAATTTCTCTCTGCATCAGGCTCTGACTGCGGAATTGCAAATGTAAATATCGGAACATCAGGAGCTGAAATCGGAGGTGCATTTGGCGGGGAGAAAGAAACAGGCGGAGGACGTGAATCAGGTTCAGATGCATGGAAAACTTATATGCGCAGGCAGACAAATACAATAAATTACGGCACCACACTTCCTCTCGCACAGGGAATTAAATTTAATATTTAAATTTCCAAAATCTTATTTAATCACTTCTCCGGATATTTGCCGGAGAAGTGATTTTTTATTTTAAAAAAATCATTTCATAGTGAAATCTCTCTCCCTGATTTTTATCCTTTCAAAATGATATTGACATAGATAAAATCAACAAGTAAATTTTTCAAAAAAACATCCTTTGGTATTTAGTTTTATTTGTGAATTGCTTCATCTGAATTTTCAAAACTTCAATTTTTCTGATTTAAAACAAACCTGTTTTCTTAATTCAGTGTTAATTATTAATTGGTATAATTATTAGGAGAAAAATTTTATAAAAGACAGGAGCATTTATGGAACGAATATCTTTAGAAACTTTCTTTACCTCTGAAAACGATACTGAAATAAATCAGTATAGAATACTGGGAGGAATTAAAGAATACAGTTCCGATTTTGATAAGAAAAAAATATATCCTGCATTATCTTCTTTAATTGAATTAAAAAATTCTCTTGAAAAAATAATTAATGAAAAAAAATCTTTAAGCAACAAGTTTCCTAAAATTATTAAGGGATTCGATGTTAAAGAACAGAAACTTATATTCACTACTCCTTCTGATTTTGAACCGCATAAAAATATAAAGCAGGTATTTGATTTAGCCGAATGGGCTTTGCCCCATATTAAAGAAGCTATTGAAGAAGGAATAATCCTTTTTGATTTTGTTGAAAAGAATATCTTTTTCCAGCAGGTTGGTATTATGCCAATGTATAAAGATGAAGGATATTTTATGATTACAGATAATGTGGCATTTGAACTCCAGGTGCACAGATATGAATGCTCATTATTCTCATCTGAAAATGAAAAATACAGAGCACTTAAAACTGAACTTGTAAAAAGTGAGAAACAGGAATTTATTAGACGATCACCCGAATCAATAAAACATGAATTAATAAAAGAAAGGCAGGATTTGCCAAACCCTGCCACGTATATTTGCGATACTGATCTCGACTTTCCATTTGCTGAAACAATTTTTCCTGTTGCAAAAAGAAAACTAATGTCTTTAATTGCCTCCTGAAATCAACCGACGGTCATTGCAACCAGATCAGCAAGTATTCTTGCTGATTCCTCAAGATAAAGATCATCGGGTGCGGATGATTCCTTTATCTCCTCACCCTTATCCAGTAATTTTATTCCTTTAACTTTTCTTCTCTCATTTTCCCTGCGGAATTTTTCCTCCTCCTCTTCTTTCATTTCTTTTCTTCTTACTTCTTCATTTAATGAAATAAGATTTCTCTCTTTAGCTAATTTCATTTCTTCTATATCATCCATTAAATAATCAAATTCATTGTTTTGCTCAATTCTTTGTTTATGTTTTTCTCTGAGAAGAGAGAGAAAATCTTTTATATTGCCTGCAGGTTTATATTTAGTTGGTTTTATTTCATCCCAGGGGAGTGCACTTTCCTGTGAACTTTCACCAAATTCATCAGGATCAAATGCTGAAGGAAATTGTATATCGGGAATAACGCCAAGACTTTGTGTACTGCCGCCATTAATTCTATAATATTTTGCAATGGTAACTTTTAACTGCCCGAGTTTATCATTTGCACTTTGAATAAGTCTGTTTAAATCAATAAGATTCTGAACCGTACCTTTTCCATAAGTTTGTTCGCCAATAATAATTCCTCTTTCATAATCCTGTATTGCTCCGGAGAAAATTTCGGAAGCAGAAGCGCTGAATCTGTTTACAAGAACTGCAAGGGGTCCATCATAAACAATTTCAGGGTCATTATCTGCACCTATCTGAATACTGCCATCGCTGTTACGTACCTGCACTACAGGACCATCTTTTATAAACAATCCTGTAAGATCAATAGCTTCGGAAAGTGCACCACCACCATTGTTGCGGAGGTCGACAATAATACCATCAACTTTTTCTTCTTTTAATTCCTCAAGTATTTTTTTAACATCACGGGTTGTGCTTCTGTAATTTTTATCACCTCTCTGCTGTGCTTCAAAATCACTGTAGAAGGTCGGTATTTCAATTACACCAATTTTATAATTTACATTATTATGATTTATTTCAAGAATTTCTTTTTTAGCAGCCTGCTCTTCAAGTTTAACTTTATCGCGCACTAAAGTAATTTCTTTGGGAATTGCATTTATTCCTGCATCACCTGAAATAATTAATAATCTTACGGTTGTTCCTTTTGGTCCTCGTATTAATTTTACAGCATCTGTAACACGCCAGCCAATTATATCAACCATTTCACCATCTTCATCCTGTGCAACACCAATTATTTTATCATTCCGTTTAAGCTTATTACTTAAGGCTGCAGGTCCGCCAGCAATTATATCAACAACTTTAATATAATCACCATCCTGCTGAAGTTGTGCACCTATTCCTTCAAGCGAAAGAGACATATTTATTTTGAAATTTTCAGATGTCATTGGTGAAAGATAATTCGTATGGGGATCAACAGATTCGGTGTAGGAATTCATGAACAACTGGTAAATATCTTCACTGTTGTACTGATCTATTGCTCTTCTGTAATTTTCATACCTTCTTTTGAGAGTAATTGCAATAGAGTCTTCGGATTTACCTGCAAGTTTTAAATTTAAAGCATCGTTCTTAATTCTTTTTCTCCATATATCATTTGCTTCTTCATCACTTTCAGGCCATGGGGCATTTTCCCGGTCACGTTCATAATATTCATCAATGGTGAAATCAAATTTCTGGTCAATAATTTTTTCCACATAATCAAACCGGTCGTTTGCTCTTTCTTTATATCTTCTAAATATATCATAAGCTGCTTTTAAATCCCCCTCTAAAAGGAAATCATCAAAACTTGTTTTATACTTTTCAAATTCGTCTATGTCTGATTGCAGGAAATAACTTTTATTATGATCAAGAGCTTTTATATACCTGTTGAAGATGCCTGAAGAGAGGGAATCATCCAGTTTTAATTTTCTGTAATGGTATCTTGAGATTAATGTATTTATAATTTCAGTTTCTTCTGAATAATAACTTTTGGGTTCTAAAACATTAAGCGAGTCCGGTGTTTGAACCAAATAACCTGATTCATAATATTCTCTTGAAAAGATAGCGGCTGTTACTGCAAGCAGAACAATTAAAAGTATTTTTTTCATCCTTTGCCTGGTTTGTTGTTTCATAAATATTGGTTTTGTGTTACACTTGAATTTAACAATTGTTCCTTGTCTGAAAAATGATAAATTTATATACTTAACTATACATAATCTTAAGGAAAATATCTGAGATGAAAGGCATATTGCTCAAAAAAATTATCCTGTTCCTTTTTATATTTTCTGCTGTAAATGCTCAGCAGACCACTAAAAATAATTATGGTTTAAATGTTATTGATGATCCTGAAATATATCTCTCGATTGCTGAGAAAGATAGTAATAAATTATTTATAGATCTTGAAAAATATATCCCCGGGATTGTACTTGATATAAGGTATGCTACTAAAAATAATTTTACAGGAGAAGCTGTTTATAATATTTCCAAAGCATTTTTAAGATTGCCTGCAGCAAATGCATTAAAGAAAATTCAGGAGGAATTAAATAAGGAGAATCTGGGTCTAAAAATTTTTGATGGATATCGTCCTTATTCGGTTACAGTTAAATTTTATGAATTAATCGGTGATCCTGAATTTGTTGCATCACCTGAAAAGGGATCCCGTCATAACAGGGGATGTGCAGTTGACCTGACTTTGATTGATCTGAATACCGGTGAGGAAATTCCAATGCCTACAGGATATGATGATTTTACTGAGGAAGCTTCACATAGTTTTAATGAACTTCCTGAGGAAGCAATTGCAAACAGGGAGAAGCTGAAGAAAATAATGACAGAAAACGGTTTTGAAGTTTATCCATCAGAATGGTGACATTATGATTTTAAGGGATGGGAAAATTATGAGTTAATGGATATTTCATTTGAAGTACTAGAAAAGTTAAACTAAATATTTGAGGAGAATATGTCCAAACTACGCGATGAATTGGAAAAGAAAGCAAAAGAAACAAACTCTTTAAGTGAATCAATTGAAGGGATAAAAGAAGATAAGGAGGATTATAGTCCTAAAACAATAATTAATGAAGAAGGAAAAGAAGTATTAGTATTTAGTGATCCTCTCCACTCAAAGGAGAAAAGAAGTATTGTGAACTATACAATCTTCAGAGGGAAGTGGCAGTTTGAAAACATGGATGATCTTGATGAAACCGATAAAGAAAAATGTGCTGTTAAGTTTACACCGGTAAAAGATGGTTCGAATTTTACTATTGCCTTCAAGTCTTTAAAAGACAGAGTTGAATTTATGGACTCTATTTACAGTGACAGTGAAATGAAACAGGTCGGCGGCGGAATTGATCTTGAAAAATTAGCAAACTCAAAAGTATTGAGAACTACAGGCGGGTTGATAGGTTTATCAATTGCCGCTTATGGTCTTTACAGAATATTTAAAGGCAAGAATAAAAAAGATTAATTATTCTTTCTTTTCAAGAAGACTCAAGGCAGTATTAAAAACATATTCGGAATGTGAATTAATATCTTTAACAGCAAACATATCGGCAATGTTGCCATCTAGATCAATAATAAATGTAACACGTTCTGCTGTTCCGTTATCTCTTAATACACCATAATTTTTGCTGACATTTTTATTAATATCTGAAAGAAGAGGGAAGTTAAGACTGTAATCATCAATAAATTTTTTAATCTCTTCTGTATTATCTGTGCTTATACCTAAAACCACGATATTATTTTCTTCAAACTTCGACCAGTCATCTCTTATTCCGCAGGCTTGTTTTGTACATCCTGCTGTTCCTGCTTTTGGATAAAAATAAATTACGACAGGTGACTTCCCGATATAAGATGATAATTGGTATTCATTACCATAAGCATCTTCCAGAATAAAATCAGGAGCTTTTGTACCAACGGCTGGTTTATCCTGTCCATTTGTAGTAATTAAAGAAAACAAAACTGCTATCAATAAAAAACTTTTATGTAATTTCATTTAAAACCTCAATTCTTTTCTATTGTTCTTGAAAAAATAAAATCAACATTCTTTAACATGTTCTTATCATCAAAAATTTTTGATATCTCATCCTCTGTAAGATATTTTCTAACTTCATCAGATTTAAGAAGTTCAGTTTTAAGATGTTTGTTTTTGTCTGCCCAAACATCCATAGCATGGGTTTGAACAATTTTATATGCTTCTTCTCTTGTAATACCTTTATTAACCAAATTTAACAGAACTGTTTGTGAAAAAACAAGTCCACGTGTCAGTTCCAGGTTCTTAATCATATTTTCGGGATAAATAATCAAATTATTAATTAGTTTTGTTGAAAGATCAAGCATATAATCAAGAACTATGCAGCTATCGGGTACAATTATTCTTTCAACGGATGAATGAGATATATCTCTTTCGTGCCAGAGAGCAACATTTTCAATTGAAGCTAAAGCATTACCTCTTAAAATGCGTGCGAGTCCTGCAATCCTTTCACTTACAATAGGATTTCTTTTATGAGGCATTGCTGAGGAACCTTTTTGACCTTTAGAGAAAAATTCTTCAGCTTCAAGAACTTCTGTTCTTTGCAAATGTCTTATTTCAACAGCAATTTTTTCGAGAGTTGCACCAATAACAGCAAGTGTAGTAAGAAACTCTGCATGCCTGTCTCTCTGAATTACCTGTGTTGAAACAGGTGCAGGTTTTAATCCCATCTTTTCACAAACATATTCTTCAACTTTGGGAGAGAGATGCTCGAATGTTCCTACAGCACCTGAAATTTGTCCAACACTGATTGTATCAATTGCACTTTTTAATCTTACAATATCTCTTTTAACTTCTTCAAACCAGTTTGCAAATTTAAGTCCCATTGTAGTTGGCTCAGCATGAATACCATGAGACCTGCCAACACAAATTGTATACTTATGTTCAATTGCTCTCTTCTTTAATGCTTCTTTAAGCTCTTTCAATTTTTTCAGGAGAAGCTCCCCTGCAGTTTTCATTTGATAGGAGAGGGTGGTATCAAGAATATCGGAAGATGTCATTCCATAATGAATATGACGTGATTCAGGACCGACGTACTCAGCAACATTTGTAAGAAAAGCAATTACATCATGCTTTGTTGTTTCTTCAATCTCAAGAACTCTTTTAACATCAAATTTTGCTTTTCTTTTTATTACTTCAACATCTTCTTTGGGAATTTCTCCTAACCGGCTTCTTGCTTCGCAGGCATAGATTTCAATTTTAAGCCAGGTATTAAATTTAAATTCATCTTTCCAGATGGCGCCCATTTCGGGTAGGGTATATCTTTCAATCATCTTTTTACCAATGTCATTTTTTTTGTAAGAATTTCATCATCCCGAACAATCTTTAATGATATAGTTTGACCTGTTCTGAATTCCTGAAAAACTCCGATTAAAGTTTCTTCATTATTAATTTTAAAATCTTCAACTTCAAGAATAATATCTCCGACTTTAAGTCCTGCTTTATGAGCGGGAGATCCCGGAGCTACCTGTGTTATAATAACACCTCTTGAAGTGTTAAGATTATAATATTCGGCAATACGCTCATCAATTGATTGAATACGAAGGCCGATATCAAAATCTCTGTCTATTCTTCCTTTTTCTTTTAATTCAGTTACAATTCTTTTTACTTTATTAATCGGGATTGCAAAACTAAGCCCGATATTTCCCTGGGAAACACCTCCGGTATAAATAAGTGTATTTACACCTATTACTTCACCAATGCTGTTAACAAGAGGTCCGCCGCTGTTTCCTCCATTAATTGCGGCATCAGTCTGAAGCATATTCAGATAATACCTGTTATTTAATGGTTCGAGATTCATTCCTGTTGCACTTATAACACCCACGGTAACAGTTGGTTTATCATTTATTTCAAACAAACCAAAAGGATTACCGAGAGCAATAACCCATTCACCAATAATTATATCATCGGAATTTCCGAGAGGAGCATAGGGGAGATTTTCGTCATCAATTTTTAAAAGACAAATATCTGATACTGGATCAGTTCCGATTATTTTTGCATTGTAGTGTTTACCATTAGTCATTGTTATAGTTATTTCAGAAGCATTACCAGCAACATGATCATTTGTGATTATGTATCCATCGGGTGAAATAATAAAACCGGAGCCGAGACCTTTTACTTTTCTGTTATAACTTCTGTCACCAAAGAAATGTCTGAAGAATGGATCATCAAAAAAAGAAGAGAAGGGATCGCGGTATTGTCTTATTTCTATAACATTTATTCCAACAACAGCAGGACTAATATTTTTTACAGTCTCGGTTATTATATTATGCCTGTCTGCGGTGATACTATTATTATTTAAATTTCTATTTTGGTATACTGCATAATTATAATTGTCAGAATTATCATTTGTAAAAAATATTTTTTCATTTTTATTTCCCAAATGATAACCTGTAATACCTGCTGCTGATATTAATAAAACAGCAAAAACAATTTTAATCATTTTACTATTCATCGTTATCCTTTTTTATTTTTTAGACCCCAGAAACTGTATAAATGGTTCCACATGTTTTACAAAGATGATTATCATTAACCCTGTTGAAAAAAGAATAAGTGTTGAAATATTTTCAGCCATCGGAAAAGTGTATTTCCATACAATATCTGCAGAACTAAAAATAATTATAATTGATGCTAAAGTTGCCCATACATTTGCAAGTATAATATTTTTTTTCATTAAGAAAATTATTACCCACACTAATCCCCAGCTTAAAAGGATTATAGGAAAGAGAAGTGCAGTTCCACCGGCTGCAGTAGCAAGACCTCTACCGCCTTTTAATTTTAACCATGGATTAAAACAATGACTGAATACTGCAAATAGTAATGCTAATGCCGGATAGATAAACTGATTACCAAATAATAAAATACAAAAATAAACACTTAATAATCCCTTAAATGCATCTGCAGCTAAAACAATTGCACCAAGCATTTTTGATTTAGTAACATCAAAAGTATTCATAGCTCCCACATTACCGGAACCCTGAGTGGTTATATCCAGATTTTTTGTTCTCTTAAGAAGAATATAAGCACTTGGAAAAGATCCGAGTAAATATCCAATCAGTGAGCTATAGAAGTATTCCATAATTAATAATTTTTTGAAGCAGTTAAATTTAACAAAAATGTGTTTGGCAGGAAATTTATAAAATAAAAAAAGCCTCATTAAAGAGGCTTTGTTAAACGTAGATTAAATGTCAATATAATTTAGTTCAAGAATAAATCCGGCAAAGACATAACAACTGCGATAAAAATAGCTGCACCAAATAATCCTACAGCCAGCGAAATTAGAATATCTTTTTTCATTTTTACTCCTTTCAATCTAAACATTACAATATATATACCATTACCAAAGTTAAATATTCGTATAAAAATATTAACTGATTTGTCTCAATATAATTTCATCTCTAATTATTTGATATGATTTGAGAATGGAAGTGACATAACTCAATTTAAAGGAATGAAAGAAAATCGAAGAGATTTGGAGAGGCGCTGGTCGGATTCGAACCGACGAATAAAGGTTTTGCAGACCTTCGCCTTAGACCACTTGGCTACAGCGCCTAATCAGTATAATTAAAAAGCCCTTTCTAAAAAGAAAGGGTTATTTAATTTTTTTGTTGAGCGGGAAACGGGACTCGAACCCGCGACATCAACCTTGGCAAGGTTGCGCTCTACCAACTGAGCTATTCCCGCTTTTTTGTGAACCAAATATAATAGTAATGTTATATTCTTGCAAACAAAAAAGAGCCGCACAAGGGCGGCTCCTGAAGAAAAAAATATTCTCTTCTTTTTTTATTTCATTAAGAGCATCTTCTTTGCTGTGGTGAAGCCAGGAGCTTCTAACTTATAAACATAAGTACCACTTGGAAGATTTGATGCATCGAAATTAACTTCAAAGAATCCTGATTCTTTATATCCGTTTACTAATACGCTTACTTCTTCACCAAGTGTATTGTAAACAGCAAGTTTTACAAATCCCGGTTCAGCTAAGCTGTATTTAATTGTTGTTGATGGGTTGAATGGATTCGGATAATTCTGAGAAAGATTGAATTCAAGAGGTGGGGTAACATCTAATTCAATTTCATCAGAATATTCATATTTACCATTGAAGTCAACTTGTTTTAGTCTGTAATAGTATGTTCCAGGATTTACACTTCTGTCAACATAAACATAGTTTTGTTCTTCTGTTGTTGTACCATAACCTTCAACAAAACCAATTGTAACAAACTGACTGTTTTCAGATCTTCTTTCAACTTCGAAACCTTTGTTATTAATTTCTGAAGCTGTTGTCCAGTTAAGAACAGCATGACCAGCCGGGTTAACAGAAGCAGTAAATGATGTTAATTCAACAGGAACAGGTGTGTTACCAAAGTGGAAATTATCAACATACATTTGATCAAATGCTGTTGCTCCATAGAAATCAACAACATCAATTACTAAAGGACCAGCACCGGTTGAAGCTCCCTGTGACCACGGCCAGGTAAGAACATCTGTACCATTTATTGTAAAGGTAGCATTATCGGTATCAAGGTCTATTCTTATCTGAACAAAATTCCAGGTATCATAATTATATGTGAAAGCAGTTCCACCGGTTACATGGTTTGCCATTAATCTTCCGCCGCCGCCAACATCAAGGAAGCATTCAAATGCCCAGTAACCACCTGTGTTATAGGTGAAGTCAGATAACATATTGAAGTATCCGGATCTGCCGTTTTCAATATAGAAATTAAAACTAACATACCATACACCACTATTTTTCTCTCCTAAGAGAGCAACCATATCTTCATTTTCTGCAGTTACAAAAGCATTTGGTAAAGAAAGCGCATGAGTAGTAGTAACCATCATGTCTTCACCTGCAAGGCAGGGAGAATTGCTCCAGGTATTCCACTGTGTGGGATTCTGGCAAGCAAGTAATTGACCCGCAACATAAGAATCAAAATTGTCATCCCATTGAGCATTTACATTTGAAACAAAAACTGAAGCGAATAAAAATATAAAGAGTAACGAGTAAAGTTTTTTAAACATAGTAACCTCTTTTTATTTGATTGATTAATTAGTTTTTTTGTTCTTATAATATGGGAAAAATCATGGACTTTTATTTTGATAGCTCATTTTTACCTCCACCAGTGTATGAATAATATTCAATTTACCCACTTGAACGAAAAGACAGTTTTATAATAGTATATTTTTTCAAAAATGACAACATTTTAAAAAAAAATTTCTGCTTAAAGCGATTTATAATTTACTTTCGTGATCCATGTATAAAACCTCTGTATGGCAGAGAGTGCTGAACCGTTATAAATGCATCTTTATCAATTTCTTCTACAAGTTGAATTAATTTCTTTTGAAATTTCCTTGCTGTTATTACGACAATAATAGATACTCCGCCAGAACCACCTTCTGCAGGAAGAATAGTTGCACCGTGACGAAGTTTTCTAATCTTATCAACAATTTGATCTGTATAGTGACGGGAGATAATATTAATTTGTGCATACCCCAGACCAATCCTGTGCTCTAAAGCAATCCCTAACATATTACCTAATCCAAAACCCAAGGCATAGCCAAACATGTTGGCAACATTATCCAGATGTTGAAATATAAACCTGATAGCAAATACCCATATTAATACTTCAAAAAATCCGGCTATACCCGCCTGATATTTTTTCCCCTGCACAATAAGTATTGTTCTAATTGTACCTATAGTAACATCGCCGATTCTCATCAGCATGATTAATAGGGGACCGAATATAGTGTCAAACATAAACTCTTTCCTAAATTATTATTACAATTAAAATAAAATTAATAAATTAGATATAATCATTTATCTTTTTAAAGTTAAACTTTTTATGTATGAATCCGAACGAAGGGAACTAGTAAAAAAAATTTCTCAGAAAGGAATTACTGATAAAGCTGTTTTAAAAGCTATTGAAGAAGTTGAACGTCATTTATTTGTTCCTGAAATAATGAAACATCATGCTTATGATGATGTTGCTTTGCCAATAGGATATGGCCAAACAATCTCTCAGCCTTTTACTGTGGCTTTTATGACCCAGGCTCTTAAAGCAAAACCCGGTGATAAAATTCTTGAAATAGGTACGGGTTCTGGTTACCAGGCAGCAATCTTATTTAATATGGGAATGGAAGTTTATAGTATTGAGCGGAATGTAGATATCTTTTATAAAACAAGAAAATTGTTTGATGAATTAGGTTTAAGAATTAATACTAAATGCGGTGATGGTACTTTAGGCTGGGAAGAGCATGCACCTTTTGATGGTATTATTGTAACTGCCGGCTCTCCTTCAATCCCTGATTCTTTAAAGAAGCAATTAATTGTTGGAGGCAGACTTGTTGTTCCTGTCGGTGGAAAGACATCTCAGCGGTTAAAAATTGTTACAAAAATTGAGGAAAATAAATTTGATATTGAAGATATACCGGAGTTTGCATTTGTTCCTTTAATAGGCAGAGAAGGCTGGAAGGATAAATAAGTTTATATACTTATCCTGATAGAAATAAACTTAACATCTTCGCGCTTTACCTAAAATTAATCTTTACAAAAGTAGAGTAATCATGAAAAATAAAATTCGTATTGCATCAGGACAGGGATTCTGGGGTGATCTGATAGATGCACCTTATCATCAGGTTACTAAGGGTGAGATAGATTATCTTGTAATGGATTATCTTGCCGAAGTAACCATGTCAATCCTGCAAAAACAAAAAAATAAAAATCCCTCTCTTGGTTATGCAAAAGATATTCCTGAATTAATGAAGAGAATTCTCCCGATCATTAAAGAAAAAAATATAAAAGTTATAACTAATGGCGGAGGTGTTAATCCCGTTGCTTGTGCTGAAGCTGTAATGCAGGTTGCAAAAGACCTTAACGTAAAAGATTTAAAGATAGGTATTGTTCTTGGCGATAATATAAAAGATAAACTTAATGAGATAATCTCTGCAGGTTGTGAACTTAACAATATGGATACCGGTGAATCAATTATTAATTATAAAGATAAAATTCTTAGTGCAAATGTTTACTTTGGTGCTTTTCCGGTTGTTGAAGCTTTGCAGAAAGGTGCAGATATAGTTATAACGGGAAGAACAACCGATACAGGTTTAACTCTTGCTCCAATGATTTATGAGTTCGGTTGGAAGAAAGATGATTATGATCTTCTTTCCGCAGGAACTGTTGCCGGTCATATTCTCGAATGCGGAGCACAATCATCAGGGGGAAATTTTTTGGGTGACTGGAAATCTGTTCCCGACATGGCTGAAATTGGTTTCCCGATTGCTGAAGCATATCCTAATGGCGATGTAATAATTACAAAGCATGTAAATACTGGAGGAAGGGTTTCATTTGAGACTGTTGCCGAACAATTAGTTTATGAAATAGGAGATCCTGTTCAATATATTACTCCCGATTGTGTTGCAGATTTTACATCAATAAAACTTGAAGATCTCGGTAATGACAGAGTAAAAGTTTATAATGTAAAAGGAAAACCTGAAACTGAATTTTATAAAGTATCCTGTTCCTATGCGGATGGTTATTCAGCCAATGCTACATTAACGTATTGCTGGCCCGAAGCATTAACAAAAGCAAAAGCTGCAGATGAAATTTTAAGAAGAAGATTGGAATTGTTAAATCTTAAATTTGATGAGATAAGAACAGAGTTTATTGGTTATAATTCTTGTCACGGTCCTTTATCAACAGAAATTGATGAAGACAAAATTAATGAGATAATGCTGAGAGTTGCGGTGCGTTCGCACGACTATAATTCTGTTGAAAGATTTGGAAAAGAAATTGCACCATTAATTCTAACAGGTCCTCCCGGAGTAACAGGTTTTGCAGGGGGCAGACCGAAACCAAGTGAAGTAGTTGCATACTGGCCTGCTCTTATTCCTAAAAAATTAGTTCAGCCTGAAGTAAAAATAATGGAGATGGAATGAAAAAAGTTTTATTAAGAGATATAGCTCATGGCAGAAGCGGTGATAAAGGAGATGCTGCAAATATTGGTATTATAGCTTATGATGAAAAAGGATATGAGATAATCAGGAAACACTTAACTGCTGAAAGAGTTAAAAAACATTTTGAAGGAATCTGTTTTGGTGAGGTAGAAAGATTTGAAATGCCAAACATAAGAGCAATAAATTTTTTGCTGCATAATACTCTTGGTGGTGGAGGAACAGTATCACTCAAACATGATGCACAAGGAAAAACTTTAGCAGCAGCTTTACTGAGAATGGAGATATAAATATAAAGTCAAAAATAAAAAGTCAAAATTCAAAAAAATATCATCAAGATTTTTGATTTTAAATTTTGGCTTTTGACTTATTCAAAATTAAAACAAAGGTCAAAGAATGTACGAAGAAGAATTAAAAATATTAAAAAGTTATAGAATAAGAATTGATAATCTAAGAGGTTATCTTTGACGTCGATAGGAAAGAAGCTAAGATAAAAGAACTTCAGAATAAAACTTCAGAACCTGATTTCTGGAATGACCAGGTTACCGCACAAAGAATACTTCAGGAAATTAAATCACTTGAATCCTGGGTATTACTGTGGAAAGATGTAAATGATAAAGCAGTTTCAATTGAAGAATATATTGAAATTGCTAAAATGGAAAATGATGAGTCACATTCTGATGAAATTAATAGTGAGCTCGATTCTCTTTTAAAAGCAATAGAAAATGCTGAACTGAAAAATATGCTCAGCGGTAAGGATGATAATAAGAATTGCATCCTTACAATTCATTCCGGGGCAGGTGGAACAGAGGCACAGGACTGGGCTGAAATGCTTATGAGAATGTATCTTCGCTGGGGTGAGCAAAATGGCTATACAATGAAAATACTTGATTTGCTTGAAGGTGATGGTGCCGGAATTAAAAGTGTTTCAATTGAAGTTGAAGGTGAATTTGCTTACGGCTACCTTAAAGCTGAAAATGGAGTTCACCGCCTGGTAAGAATTTCTCCATTCGATGCTAATAAAAGAAGACATACATCTTTTGCATCTGTATTCGTAATGCCTGAAGTTGATGATACGATTGAGATAGAAATTAATCCTGCTGACTTAAGGATAGATACTTACAGGTCAGGAGGGAAGGGAGGACAGAATGTTAATAAAGTTGAAACTGCTGTTCGCATCACACATGAACCAACCGGAATTGTTGCGGCTTGCCAGACAGAAAGATCACAGCTTCAGAACAGAAATAATGCAATGAAAATGCTTAAAGCCAAACTCTATCAGCTTGAACTTGAAAAGCAGGCAGCAGAACTTGATGAGATAGAAAAAAGTAAAATGAAAATTGAATGGGGAAGTCAGATTCGCTCTTATGTCTTTCATCCATATAATCTTGTTAAAGATCATCGTACCAATGAAGAAACTTCTGATGTGCAGGGGGTAATGGATGGAGACATAAACAGATTTATAAAAGCATATCTGTTAAAGTTCAGTAAGAATTAAAATTGTTTATTCGAGTCTTAATTTATTTTTTTCTGCTATTTTTCTTAGCCGTGCGGGAAAATCTGTTTGTATTCCTCCAATCCCTAAACGAATTATACAGTTAAGCTCTTTTCTTTTATTAACTGTTCCACCTAAAACTTTTTCAATTCTATGTTGCGGATTATTCTTATTATGTTTTGCTCTTAATTGAACATCTATTCTCACAATTCTTCTGAATGTTGTATAATTAGCAAAAGTAATTTTCCTCGGGCGGAATGTTAAGGCTATACTATTTTCATATTTTATTGCAGCCTTTACAGCACTATAATCTTCAGGTTCAAAAATAAATCCTAAAGGTGGTTCTATATCAAGACTATAAGAGAAATCAGGAAATTTCTCTTTCATTGCAAGAAGTATTTTTTCATAAGTGGTTTCAATTATAATATTATAGTGAGGTTTATATTTATCAACCATCTGTTCTATTTTAGATAGTATTAATACTGCTGATTCAATATCATCATCGCTTGTTTTAATATCAAAGCATACATTCTTCAATTGCTTTTTATCTTTAGCCCATTCAAAAAATTCTTTTAAAACAGGTTTATGTGCCTTTGCAGGTTTTCGGGAACCTCTCCTCCTTTTGTAATCGAAATTGTTCATAAATTCATGCAGCATTAATTCTTTTACAGGCTTTCTGAAATTGCTGAAAATATCAGGGGGATGAGGCTTATATTTTACCCAAGGTTCAAAGCCTGATTCTCTTAAAATTGATACAGGGTCATTAGGATCATAATCATGCCATAATACCACTTCATTATCTTTTGTAATACATAAATCCATTTCAAGTGAATTTGCTCCTTCTTTTAAAGCTCTTTCAAAGGAGGGGATAGTATTTTCTATTTCTTTTACAGGGGAACCTCTGTGTCCGCATATATAAAAGATTTCATCCCGCTCAATATATTCGGGCTGAGGCTTGCATAAACTGCGGAATTCTTTAATCCAGGTTTTAACCAGGTGGAATTGTTTTATCATTAAGATGAGTAAGCTAATTTATTAATTACAATATATGATTTTTTATTTTGCTATGGTAAAATCTAAATCATATCGAATCTCATAATAATTTATAATGATTTATTAATTTTGATTACTAATAGTGAACAGTGAATTATTTTGAATAAAAAGAAATCAAAAAAGAAAAAAGATTTTTTCGATAAGGTTTACAAAATAGTTGCACAAATTCCTTATGGTAAAGTTGCGACTTATGGAGATATTGCTGAAGCCTGCGGAATTCGTTCTTCTGCAAGGACTGTCGGCTGGGCATTGAATGGTGCAAAGGATAGTGGTTTACCTTGCCACCGTGTTGTAAACAGGTTTGGTGCACTTACCGGTAGAATGCATTTTGGCGACTATGATTTAATGGAAAACCTTTTAAGAGCTGAAGGTGTTGAGTTTGATGAGAACGGCTGTGTAAGATTAGATAAACATTTATGGAAACCGAAAAAGGTTAAAGTTTAAGTTTACCAATCTTCACTATTATATCTTTTAACTTTAAATGATGAAACACCTGAATCGACATTCATAAAAATTCTTTTTGAAGTTGAATTAAAATTTTCTGACCTGTAATAATCATCTCCTGTTTTTATAAATCCATCAAGCTTTCTGCTCGATAAAAATATATCGCTGTTTATTTCACATCCCACAGATTCAGGAACATAAACTTCAATTGAAGAAGCACCTGCATCAATATTAATTTTGCAGGTATCCTGTTTATCGCCAACATATAGTTTTAATGCTGCAGCACCAATATCAATATCAAGATTTGAAACTTTATATTCCCTTAAATCGAATTCAGTAGAAGCTGCTCCTACATCAAAATTTAAATCCCAGACAGGATTAGGATTTAAGTTAATGTTTACCCGATTCTTTTTCTTTCCTTTAAAAATTGAAAAACCATCCTCTTTATTTTTAAAATTAATCTTTACTTTTCCGTTATCTTCCAAACGTGAGATGCTGTAATTTGTATGATATCCGCTGGTTATTGCTTTAAAAAGAATATTTGTTGTATCCCCGATTTTAAATAATCCTGCGTTGGCAACAAGATTAAGTGAAGCAAATTTAATCTCATTGTTGAATTCTTCTTCAAACACTTTTGTCTCATTATCCTCATCAGAATCATTTATGTTTATGTGTGTTTCATTTTTGAAATGATGCCATCCTGTATTAAAAGTTGAAAAGAGTGCGGCTCCCAAAACAATTGCAGTTAAACTAAATACTATTCCTCTTATGATTTCATTTTTTATTAATAAACCAATACCAAGAAGAATTAAAAACAGAGGCCAGATTTTCCACAAATTAATTTCAAAGTCAACCGAAGCGAAGTTATTAATAAGAATTAGAGTTCCAATTGTAAGGAATAAAAATCCCCAGAACAGATGTTTGTTTTTCATTTCTTAATTCCTGTAATTATTTTTTAGAATTAAGTAAAATTGCAATACCTGCTATAATCAGAATCACCGGCCAGAATTCTCCAATCCGGATTCTTGGAATAAAATTATCTGCAAGAAAAATAAAGCCGAGCACAAGTAGAATTACTCCTGCAACAACTCTTTTTTTTTCACGTTGCTTTTCGATTGAAGCATAGTATGCCTGTGAATCAAAATTTTCATTTAAAGTATCTTCACTTTTTTCTCCTGTTGAACCTGCTCCAGAAAATTGGACAGGTTCCTCGGGCACTAGTATCCATAATAAAATATAAGCTAATATTCCTGTACCGCCTATAAATAAAGTTACTACAAAAAGAACTCTTATTATAGTCGGGTCAATATCAAAATATTCTGCAATACCTGCAGCAACACCACCAAGCATTCTGTCTTTTGCCGAACGATATAATTTTTTACTCATTTTTTCTCCTTACTTACCGGTGTAATTATAATAAAAATGAATAATAAATATCATCTAAATAGGTCAATCGGTCAGCATATTTGAATTATGGAAATTTCTTTATCTGAAAGGAGGACTTAATTAATTGTATAATCTTATCGACTTTTCTATTTTTATATTTAAGTTAAACAGAACTTAGGTATTATGTGAAGATTGCACTCTGCCAGATAAATACAATAATTGGTGATTTAAAATTCAATAAAGAAAAAATACTTTCTTATTATGCCAGAGCAGTTTCCGATGGGGCAGATATTGCAATCTTTCCGGAACTTTCTTTGGTTGGATACCCTCCCCTTGACCTTGTGGAAAAAAAAGAATTTCGTCTTGCTTCAACAAAAGCTTTATATGAAATAGCATCTCATACCGGTGACACAGCTTTATTGTTTGGAACCATAACCGAAGATGATGATAACATAGGAACAGACATTCACAACTCTGCAGTACTTTGCTATAATGGCAAACCTCAGTTTATCCAGCACAAATCTTTAATACCGAATTACGATGTGTTTGATGAAATGAGATATTTCGATTCAGCAAAGTGTGTTTACATACACAAGTTTAAAGATGAAAACCTGGGAATTTCAATTTGTGAAGATATATGGAATGATGCCGACTACTGGTATAAACAAAGATACAGCTATGACCCTGTTAAAGATTTAATTCAGAAAGGGGCTTCAATTATAATCAATATTTCTGCGAGTCCATATTCTTATTCCAAAAGAGAAAGCAGAAGAAATATGCTTTCGCTTCTTGCAAGAACAGAGAATGTACCGCTTATTTATGTTTGTACAACCGGAGCGCAGACAGAATTAATTTTTGATGGTGCAAGTATGTGTTTCGATTCTGCAGGTAATCTTGTAAGATTAGGAAAAGCTTTTGATGAAGATTATTTTATTTTTGATACAAAAGAAAATTACAGTTCAATTGAAAAAACAGAAGGCAGCTTTGAAGAGGAAACTTTAAACGCACTTATTTATGGGTTAAAAGAATATTGCATCAAAGAAAATTTCAAAAAAGTTCTTTTAGGATTAAGCGGAGGAATGGATTCGGCATTAGTTACATATATTGCTGTTAAAGCTGTCGGACCCGAAAATGTTAATGTGCTGCTTATGCCTTCAAAATATTCTTCAAAGGGGAGTGTAACTGATTCTGAGAAACTCATTTCTAATTTAGGAATCTCATGGGCAAATGTTACCATTCAGCCGGTGGTTGATGAAATTTTAAAAAACCTTGTTCCGGTTATAACTGAATATCCAAAAAGAGTTGTTGAAGAAAATCTGCAGGCAAGGGTGCGTGGTGTTTATTTAATGGCTGTTTCAAATCAATATAATTATTTACTTTTAACAACCAGCAACAAATCTGAAATGGCAGTAGGCTATTCTACTTTATATGGAGATATGTGCGGAGGTCTTGGTGTTATTGCCGATGTTTATAAAACTGATGTATATAGAATAGCAGAATATATTAACAGGGAAAAAGAAATTATTCCGGGGAGTATAATTGAAAAAGCACCATCGGCAGAATTGAGTCCCGGACAGAAAGACCAGGATACTCTTCCTCCGTATGAATTGCTTGATAAAATTTTAAGGATGTATCTTGAAGAAAATAAAGAGATTGAAGAGATTACATCCGTAATTGGTGACAGGAATTTAGTACAGAAGGTTTTAAGAATGGTTGATAAAAGCGAATTTAAAAGAAGGCAGTCTGCTCCGGTATTAAGAGTTTCATCAAAAGCTTTCGGATATGGAAGAAGGTATCCGATTGTTCAGGGATGGAGGAGATAGGATGGAAGATGGTTGATGGAAAATGGAAAATGGAAAATGAAGATTTATCCGGCAAAGCTTTAGTGGAGACGGATGGAAGATGGGGTTAGGAATTACAAAATTTATAAACAGTATTAAAGGACTAATTCAGATGAGAATTAATTTATTCAAATACTTTCTGTTTATTCTTATTTTTTTTACTGTTAATAATTCTTTAGCTCAGTTCGGGCTTCAGAATGAACATGTTAACATAGAAAGTTATTTTTCATTTGATAAAGTTTACCAGGGAAGCGAAGTTAAACTCGCTGTAAAAGTAAATATCGAAGATAAATGGCACATAAATTCTAATAAACCCAATGAGGATTATTTAATTCCCACTGAATTAATTGTACAGTCCGATTATTTAAAAGCAGAATCAATTGCATATCCTGAACCACATGATTTTAAATTTGATTTTTCAGAAACTCCTCTCTCTGTTTATGAAGGAGAAATATTTATTGGGGCTTTACTTAAAGTATCTGAAAATGTAAGTCCGGGAGAATATCCTGTTGTAGTTACTCTTGATTACCAGGCTTGCAACGATATGTCATGCCTGGCTCCAACTTCCATATCAGATACAATTACATTAATAGTCGCTGACAAGCAATCAGTCGTTAATGAAGTTAACCAGGATATTTTTCAGAATATTAACCTTGTATATACACCTATAACTACAGACCAGCCTGAAGATGAAAATTTCTTTTCATCAACTTTTGAAGGCAGCGGACTTTTAATAGGTTTATTTTTTGTTTTTCTGGGTGGGCTCGCTTTAAACTTAACCCCTTGTGTCTATCCTTTAATCCCGATAACAATTGGTTACTTCGGCGGTCAGAGTGAAGGCAGCACCAAAAAACTTTTTATGATGGGATTTCTCTTCTTAATTGGTATGGCTGTTACCTATTCAGTGATTGGTGTTGTAACTTCTTTAACAGGAGCAGTGTTTGGCGCGCTTCTTCAGAACCCGATTGTAATAATAGGAATTGTATTAATATTTATTGTACTTTCATTAAGTATGTTTGGAGTTTATGAATTTAAACTTCCGGATAGCTGGGTGCAGAAAGCAGGCGGTGCAAAGCAAGGATATTATGGTGCATTCTTTATGGGTTTAACTATGGGAATTGTTGCAGCACCTTGTATCGGTCCTTTTGTAATTGGACTTGTTACTTATGTTGCCGCAAAAGCAGACCCTTACTTTGGATTTTTATTATTCTTTGTGCTTGCTGTAGGATTAGGATTTCCATATCTCTTTCTTGCTGTTTTTTCAGGTAAGATTAAAAAACTCCCTAGAGCAGGGGAGTGGATGGATGCAGTTAAACATATATTCGGATTTATTTTAATTGGAATGGCTATCTACTTCTTACTTCCTCTTTTACCTGATTCAATAAGTGGATATATTCTTCCTGCTTATATGATTTTGGTTGGCTTATGGCTTCTCTTCTTTGAAAAACTTGCAAACAAAATTAAAGGATTCAGAATATTTAAAATAGTTTTTTCTTTATTGATAATTGCTGTTGCTGTTTATGCATTTATTCCGGAAGAGAAAAATTCAGTCGACTGGAAACCATATACGGAAGGAATTATTCCAGAAAAGATTGATGCAGCGGGAGTAATAATAGATTTTTATGCTGACTGGTGCATACCATGTAAAGAACTTGATGCATTTACATTTTCAGATCCCAAAGTAATTGAAGCTTCAAAAAACTTCTATACATTTAAAGCCGATATGACAAAATCATTATCCGATGAAGTTGAAGCATTAAGAAATAAATATAACATTATTGGTGTGCCCACTGTACTAATTCTTGATTCCAATGGAAATGAAGTTAAAAGAATAACCGGATTTGTCAGTGCAGACGAATTTTATGAGATGATTAAAAACATTAATTAATATAATGCGAAGCTCAGGACTCCAGTCCTGAGCTATTTGATTTTAACGAAACTACTTTAGCATCAAACTATAACCATCTCAAAACATTTTAAATATTTTATTATCTCTCCTCTTTCTTACTTCTTATAATCTTCTTTTCATTATTGAGAAAAAATAATTACACTTAGCAATAATTCCTTTTAATTATAACAATTATCATCACTCCTAACACATTAAACAGCTTTTCAATTTTCCCTTCATTTTCTTCTTTTATGGCACGTTTTATGGCTTTGCACTGCAACTAAACAATTTTTTAAAAAAAGTGAGAGATATGGTAAAAGAAAAAGAAGTTAAAATTCTTGAAGAAGTAACCATAAGATTTGCTGGTGATTCAGGGGATGGCATGCAATTGACAGGAAGTCAATTCAGTGATACAACTGCATTTGTTGGAAACGATTTAAGTACATTGCCGGACTACCCGGCAGAAATAAGAGCACCCTCGGGTACTGTATATGGTGTTTCAGGTTTTCAGCTTCACTTTGGAAGTAAAGATGTTCATACTCCCGGTGACAGACCTGATTTACTCGTTGCGATGAATCCTGCTGCAATTAAAAAAAATCAGAGTGAATTAAAACCAGGGGCAATTATAATAGCAAACTCCGATGCATTCGATAAAAAGAATCTTCAGTTAGCAGGATATGAAAATAATCCTCTTGAGGATGGTACACTCGAAGGATTCCAGGTGTTTCCTGTTCCAATAACTACTTTAACATTCTCCGCTCTTGAAGGAACAACTTTAGGGAATAAAGAAAAATCCCGCTGTAAAAACTTTTTTGCTTTAGGATTATTGTATTGGTTATATAACCGTCCTCTTGACCAGACTCTTGAATGGATAAGATTAAAATTTAAAGATAAACCTGAGTTCATTGATGCTAATGAGAAAGCTTTAAAAGCAGGTTATAATTTTGGTGAGATGACCGAAGCTTTCACAACAAGATTTAAAATTGAACCCGCTGATCTTGAACCCGGTGTTTACAGAAGTATATCCGGAAATGAAGCAACTGCACTTGGATTTTTAGCTGCATCTGTAAAAAGCAGACTTCCGCTTTTCCTTGGTTCATATCCTATAACTCCTGCTTCTGAAATTTTACAATACCTGAGCTATTATAAAAATTTTGGTGTAAAAACATTTCAGGCTGAAGATGAAATTGCAGGTATTACCTCTGCAATTGGTGCTGCCTTTGCCGGTAATCTTGCTATTACTACCACAAGCGGACCAGGTCTTTCGTTAAAAACTGAAGCAATTGGTCTTGCTGTTATGACAGAACTTCCGCTTGTAATTATTAATGTACAAAGGGGAGGACCAAGTACAGGGCTTCCGACAAAAACAGAACAGGCTGACCTGCTTCAGGCAATGTATGGCAGAAATGGTGAAGCCCCTGTTGCAGTTCTCGCGGCTTCAAGTCCGTCCGATTGTTTTTACATGGCAATTGAAGCTTCACGTATTGCAATAAAATATATGACTCCTGTTATTCTTCTTACAGACGGCTACATTGCAAATGGTTCTGAACCATGGAAAATTCCTCATGTAAAAGATTTGCCGGATATTCCTGTTAATTTCAGAACAGACCCGGAAGGCTTCTATCCATATTTAAGAGATGAAAATCTCGCACGTCCCTGGGTTAAATTAGGAACTCCGGGATTAGAACATAGAATTGGCGGGCTTGAAAAAGCAAACATAACAGGTAAAGTTAGTTATGATGCTGATAACCATGATAAGATGATAAGACTTCGCGCACAAAAGGTTAAAAATATTGCTAACAGTATTCCAGACCTTGAAGTTGATGGTGACCAGGAAGGTGATTTGCTTATTCTTGGCTGGGGTGGTACCTATGGTGCAATTACTGAAGCAGTTATGAATGTTAGAAGAAAAGGTTACAAGGTTTCCAAAGCTCATCTGAAATATTTAAATCCTTTCCCGAAAAATACAGGTGAAGTATTAAGCAGATTTAAGAAAATTCTTATACCTGAAATAAATCTTGGTCAGTTAAGTAAAATAATTAAAAGTGAATTTTTAGTTCCGGTAATTCAATTAAATATTGTAAGAGGATTACCATTCAGAACTAATGACATTGAAACAAAGATAATTGAAACTCTCGGAGGAAGTAATGGAAGGTAAAGTTATTACAGAAGAAAAAAAATATTCACCAAAAGATTTTGCATCTTCTGAAGATGTAAGATGGTGCCCGGGCTGTGGTGATTATTCAATTCTTGCACAGGTCCACAGAACTTTACCGGAAATTGTCGGAATAAAAAAAGAAAATATTGTCTGGGTTTCAGGTATAGGCTGTTCATCACGTTTTCCTTATTATATGAATACTTATGGTTTTCATGGAATTCATGGAAGAGCACCTGCAATAGCAACAGGAGTTAAAGTTGCTCGTCCTGATCTTTCTGTTTGGGTTGCAACCGGTGATGGTGACTTATTGAGTATTGGTGGTAATCATTTTATTCATGCATGCAGAAAAAATATTGATCTGAAAGTTCTTCTTTTTAACAATAGAATTTATGGTTTAACCAAAGGTCAGTATTCTCCAACTTCTGAACAGGGCAAACAAACAAAAACAACACCTTACGGCAGCGTTGATTATCCTTTTAATCCTGTTTCAGTTGCTTTAGGCGCAGATGCAACTTTTATTGCAAGAGCAATAGACAGAGAAGCCAAACATTTACAGCAGATGCTTAAAGAAGCTGCAGGACATAAAGGATTAGCATTTATAGAAATTTGGCAGAACTGTGTAATCTTTAATGATGGTGCATTTGACTCGATTACAGATAAAAAAGTCAGAGATGAAAAAATACTTATGCTGGAACATGGCAAACCGATGCTCTTTGGTGCTAATAAAGATAAAGGTATTAAGCTCGATGGATTAAAACCTGTTGTTATAAATTTATCAGATGGCAAACATAGTATTGATGAAGTTCTTGTTCATGATCAATTTGATGATAATCCAATAAGAACATCAGTACTTGTTAATCTTGAAAGAATGGAAGATATGCCGACACCAATCGGTGTATTCAGACAGATTAGAAAGAAAACTTATGATGAAGGAGTTGAAGAACAGATTGAATTAGTTACAGCGAGAAAAGGTGAGGGAGACCTTGAAAAGGTTTTATTCAGCGGCAATATATGGACTGTGAACTAAAATCAACTTGAATTATAAATATTCAAACATGTATTCCAGACTATAACTTAGCAATTTATTTATAACAAAAGGCTGCATTATTAAAGCAGCCTTTTGATTTTTAAAATATTTTGTGAAAGAGAATAGCATCAAAAGTTATAAACTAATCCAACACTCATTCCTATTTTTGTTGAGTAGGTTCCTTCGAGTACGATATCTATTTTATCCGTTACTGAGGAATTGAATGAAATTAATCCTATTCCGATGTGTGTTATATTGTTATAACTCCCACTGGTTTTATGAACAGTTAATGTACTGTTTTGTTTCAAGTCAGTTATTGTTTCCCGGATTTCTGTATTATAGCTAAAATTGTTTGATCTGAATTCATATATACCACCGATTTTAAAGTAAAAATTTTTGTTCAGGTAAAAGAATGGAATAGTAAGTTTAGCTAATAGTGAATATGAGAGCCCGCTTTCTCTCCTCATAATGCCTGCTGCATCTATATATTCACCAGGACGCGCTGCTTTCAACTCATAAAAATTAAATTCATTTGGAGTATCATATTTTATTTGATTTATAGAAAAACCTAAGTTAAGATCTAAGTATGAAAATGCTGCATATTCATTTTCTATTTTTAATCTGTATCCTCCGTAAATAGTAAAGAAATTCTGCAGATTCATTTTAATCTTTGTACTTATTTTATATCCGCTTCCGGCAGATCCAGTTATTTTATATGGCGTGATAATATCAGCAATTCCTTCAGTCTGGTAGTTTATATTAACAGGATGAATAAATAATTGTGCACTATAGTTTTCATTTATAAAAAAATCATTCATAAAAATTTCCTATGCAAGGTCACTCTGCTGAAACTCTGATATATGATCGAAATATACTTCTTCTTTATTAAAAAAATACCAGTATTTATTCATTTCATCTATAAAAGAAATTTTCTCATCTCGATTCATATTCTCAAAATTTAATCTTTTATTTCTAAAATAATTTAGTCTATCTTGTGTCTCCTCTTGAAGGATTTTTGAATAATCTAATTCCGGATTATAATCCTCATATCTTTCTCTCAAATAAACTACTATAAAATAATCCTGTTTATTTTTATTAATATTATCTTCTTTTACTTTTGTTTTGGTTTCATCATAATCAATAAATAATTCATCAAAACAAGAAACCATGGCGTTCTCTTTTATTCGAACAAAATTGTGTTGTTCTATTAACTGTTCCTGAATTAATGCAAAATCATCTCTTTTTTTTCTGAAATCATTTCTAAGTATTGAAAGTTTTAGGGATAGGTTTGAATCAGCTTTAGTGATGTTTTGATTAAATTTTAAATCAAGATGCTCGAAATAATAGTAAAGAAGAGATGGATGAAGTGAAGAATTTACTTCAATGTTTTCATAAATTTGGTTTAAATTGGTTTTATCAGTCTTAACTATATCCGGTATGTACTTATCGAACAGATGTCCGTTTTTTTTCTCCTGAGGATAAATAAATATGATAAATGAAAATAAAAGTAAGATAAGTTTCATGGGGAACCCCCTCTGCAGATATTTGTGAATATTTAATATGTGCTACAACTCCATTTCAAATTTAAGTTTATTTATTAAAAAAAGAATTGTGAACTTGGCTTTAAAGATAAATTCAATTTCATCTTTTAGGTCGAAGATTAGTATTTGACAATAGTCAATAGCTTTTATAATTTTGTTAGAGGTTCGTCAATAATATCACACTAAAAGGTCCAAAAAAAGGGTTGAGATTTTATATTTTTCCTTCAGTTGCCTCAGTTCTTCTTCCTGTTAAAAAGCTTCAACATTTGTTTAAAGTAATTATTAAAAAGTTTTGTACAACAATAGTATAAATAGAAATTATGAATAAAGAATCTATAGAGTTAACCGATGTAACTGTCCGTTTCGCCGGGGATTCGGGAGATGGAATGCAGTTGACAGGTTCTCAGTTTACAAGCACTACTGCAATAGTTGGAAATGATTTAAGTACATTGCCTGATTATCCTGCAGAGATACGTGCACCCGCTGGAACAACCTATGGTGTAAGTGGTTTTCAGCTTCACTTCAGCAGTACCGATATACAAACACCGGGCGATGAACCTGATGTTCTCGTAGCAATGAATCCTGCTGCATTAAAAACAAATTTACCCGATTTAAAAAAGGGGGGAACTATAATTGTAAATATTAATTCTTTCGATTCAAAAAATTTACGTCTTGCTGAATATGATGTTAACCCTCTTGAAAATGGAGCACTCGAAGGATATAATGTTATACAGGTTCCTCTTTCTCAATTAACAAATACTGCTTTGGAAGATTCTCCTCTATCTGCAAAAGAAAAATCCCGGTGCAAAAACTTTTTTGCATTAGGTATGATGTACTGGTTGTATAGCAGACCAATTGAACCAACATTAAACTGGCTTAAAGAAAAATTCAAAAATAATCCTGAGATAAGAGAAGCGAACGAGAAAGCTCTTAAGGCAGGTTACTATTATGGAGAAACAACAGAACTCTTTACAACAAGATATGAAGTAAAACCTGCTAAACTTCCTGCAGGTATTTACAGAAATATTTCCGGTAATGAAGCACTTGCATTGGGATTTATTACTGCTTCTGTAAAATCAAAACTTCCTCTTTTTTTAGGTTCATATCCTATTACACCAGCTTCCGATATTCTTCATGAACTAAGCAGACATAAAAATTTTGATATAAGAACATTCCAGGCAGAAGATGAAATAGCTGCAATTACTGCTGCACTTGGTGCTGCATTTTCCGGTGCACTTGCAATTACAACAACAAGCGGACCCGGTGTCGCATTAAAAACAGAAACAATTGGTCTTGCAGTAATGACCGAACTTCCAATTGTAATTATTGATGTTCAGAGAGGAGGACCAAGTACAGGGCTCCCGACTAAAACAGAGCAATCGGATTTATTGCAGGCTGTGTATGGAAGGAATGGTGAAGCACCGGTTGCCGTAGTCGCTCCTGCTACTCCGGCAGATTGTTTTTCAATGGCTCTCGAAGCTTCAAGAATTGCAATCAAATACATGGTTCCTGTTATGTATTTATCTGACGGATATATCGCCAATGGTTCAGAACCATGGAAATTACCTGATCCTGATTCCATTCCGGAAATTGAAGTGAAATTCAGAACAGATCCTGAAGGATTTCAACCTTACATCAGAGATGAAAACCTGGCTAGGCCCTGGGCAATACCTGGTACTAAGGGTCTTGAGCATCGGATAGGCGGTCTTGAAAAAGCAAATATAACAGGTAATGTAAGTTATGATCCTGAAAATCATGAATTTATGGTAAGGTTAAGAGCACAGAAGGTAAAGAATATTGAAAATGATATTCCTGATCTTGAAGTAATGGGAGATCAGGATGCAGAACTGCTAGTAATTGGGTGGGGTGGTACCTATGGCGCAATTACAGAAGCTGTTGAAAGAGTAAGGAAAAAAGGATTAAAAGTTGCACGTGCACATTTCCGTTATTTAAATCCGGTTCCGAAAAATACCGGAGAAGTACTGAAAAGATTTAAGAAAATATTGTGTCCTGAATTAAATATGGGACAGTTGTCAAAAATTTTAAGGAATGAATTTCTTGTTGATATTGAACCTTTCAATAAGATACAAGGATTGCCTTTTAAATCATCTGAAATTGAAAATAAGATTAACGCGATACTCGGAGGTAAGTAATGGCTGAAACTGAAGTTAAATTAACAGCAAAAGATTTTGCATCGTCACAGGATGTGAGATGGTGTCCGGGATGCGGAGATTATTCTATACTTGCACAAATGCAAAGAGTATCTCCGGATCTGGGAATAAAAAAAGAAAATATGGTCTGGATATCAGGGATTGGTTGTGCTGCAAGATTTCCATACTATATAAATACTTTCGGCTTTCATGGAATTCACGGAAGAGCTGCTGCAATTGCAACAGGAGTAAAAATTAATCGTCCTGATTTATCAGTTTGGGTTGCCAGCGGCGACGGTGACCTTTTAAGCATTGGCGGCAATCATTTTATTCATGCATGCAGAAGAAATGTTGATATAAAAATTCTTCTCTTCAACAATAGAATTTATGGTTTAGCAAAAGGACAGTATTCTCCGACTTCAGAAAAAGGCAAGAAGACAAAAAGCACTCCATTCGGAAGCATTGATTATCCATTCAATCCAATTAGTCTTGCAATTGGCTCAAGGGCTACTTTTGTTGCACGTTCACTCGACAGGGATGCAAAACATCTTCAGGCAATGATGAAAAGAGCTGCAGAACATAAAGGAACTGCTTTTATTGAAGTATTTCAGAACTGCAATATATTTAATGATGGGGCTTTTGATCTTTTAACAGATAAAGAAACCAAAGCTGATCATGTTCTTTTCCTTGAACATAATAAGCCTATGATTTTCGGTAAGAACAATGATAAAGGAATTGTACTCGATGGCTTAACGCCAAAAGTTGTTGATCTATCAACAGGTGAGTATTCTATTGATGATCTCTGGGTGCATGATGAATTTGATAAAGATTCTTTCAGAGCACATATTCTTGCACAGTTTGATGAGATGGATGATTTTCCAACACCTATCGGAGTTTTTACACAGCTAAATAAACCTACATATGAGGATGAGTTTCATAAACAGATTGAGAATGTAAAAAAATCGAGAGGCAAAGGAGACCTGAGAAAACTTTTGTTCAGCGGAAATACCTGGGAAGTGAAAGATCAAAACTAGGATTGTTAATATTCAGATCTTTATTTCTGTTTGTATCTGAAATTGAAAATTTATCTCCTGCTAAAAATATATCCTATAATACCGAAGAGTTAAAAGATATATTTTAACTTCACTTTAAAATTAATTATCACACCAAATTATATTATCTTTGCAAATACTTTTACCGGGTATAACCCTTTTCATTATTTATTATGATCGATTTTGATAAGCTAAAAAATATTTTACAGCAGCATAATTCAGTTTTGTTAACAACGCATGTTAATCCTGATGCTGATGCAATAGGCAGTGAGATTGCGCTTTTCAAAATATTAAAAAGAATTGGTAAACAGGTTCATATAATAAATTCAAGTTCAACTCCGTATAATCTTACTTTTCTTGATAAAGAAAATAAAATTGAGCAATACAAACCTGAAAAGCACAGCAACATAATTAAACAGGTTGATCTTTTGGTTGGTCTTGATTTCAACAGATCCGATCGTTTAGCAAATATGAGAGATGATTTCATTAATTCCAGTGCACATAAAATATTAATTGATCATCACCAGGATGAAGAAAATTTTGTAAATGATTTTTTTGTTGATCCTTTATACAGTGCAACAGGTCAGATTATTTATGACTTAATTAAAAAAACATCGATTGTTGATCTTAATTATGAAATTGCTGAACCACTTTATGCAGCTATAATGACAGATACCGGTTCATTTAAATATGAAAGAACCACCCCTGAAATTCATTACATTGCTGCTGATCTTATTTCAAAAGGAGTAAATCCCACACAAGTTTATGATGAGATTTATGATCAAAGTAAATTTGGAAAAATAAAATTGCTTGGTAAAGCTCTTAATACTTTATCGCTGCATGGAAATAAGCAGCAAATTGCATATATGATTCTTACACAGAATGATTTTAATTCTTTTAATACTTATGAAAACGATACTGACACCTTCGTTAATTTTACACTTTCAATTCAGGGAGTAAGACTGGGAATTTTATTCATTGAATTGAAAGATGGTTTTAAAGTCAGCTTACGTTCAAAAGGAAAAATTCCTGTTAATAAACTTGCTGCTGAGTTTGGCGGAGGGGGCCACTTAAATGCTGCAGGTATAAGAATTAGAAGTAAAAACCTTGAAGAATTCATTCCGGTTATTTTATCAAAAGCAGAAGAATATACAGAAAGGGAATAAATTTTTATGTTCAGGTTAGATATTAAAAGTGCTGAAAAGAAAATATCATATAAACCACTCTCAGTTTCTTTAAAGTATCTTATTGATGAAAAGAAACTTGCAGAGAGTTTAAAAAATATTGAAAGAGTTTTTAATCTTAAATTATCTTCACTGCAGAGAAAATCTTTTCTTGCAAAAGAGGGGAATGAAATACGCATTTCAAAACCCGACGGCAAACCCGATGAGCTTTTTATTACAAAAGTTAAAATTGATGAAAAATTTTCTGCAGATTTTTTCAGAAATCATCTTGCAGGTTTTCTTCCTCAGCTTGAAAAGGAAGAAGTAAAGTATCTTCATATATTTGTTCCCAGATTTGAACCTTTCAAATCTTTCTTTGAGAGTGAAGAATATTTTTATCAGACATTTATTGAAGGAATTTATGATGGTAATTACTCCTTCGATTTATACAAATCAGATAAAAAGAATATTAAAAATCTTTCCGTCTGTATATATGCTGAAAATGCTAAAAAATTAAAATATGCACTGAAGAAAGCTGATATGATTATGCAGGGAGTAAACTTTGCACGTAATCTTCAGAATGAACCTGCAGTAAAACTAACTCCTGATTTGTTTGCACAAAAAGTGAAATCAGTTTTTAGTAAAAGCAATGCTAAAGTTAAAATCTTTGATGAAAAGGAAATTGCAAAACGAAAGATGGGAGGCTTGCTTGCAGTCGGTATGGGGAGTGAAAACCCTCCGAGATTTATAATTCTTGAATATAAAGGAAGTACTGCAGGTAAGAAGAAGAAAGTTGCTCTGGTTGGAAAGGGTATTACATTTGATTCAGGTGGAATATCAATCAAACCAGCTCAAAATATGGGATGGATGAAAGCCGATATGTCCGGTGCTGCTGTTGTTGCCGGGACAATATTAGCGGCATCAAAACTAAATCTTCCTGTTGATATAATTGGAGTAATTCCATCTGCCGAAAACATGCTTTCAGGTAAAGCAATGAGACCGGGAGATGTAATAAAAACAGCATCAGGTAAAACTGTAGAAGTTGATAATACTGATGCAGAAGGAAGAATAATTCTCGCTGATGCTCTACACTTTGCCTCACAGCAAAAACCTGATTTAATAATTGATCTTGCTACATTAACAGGAGCATGTGTTGTTGCACTGGGTGAGTTTGTAGCAGGACTTTTCACAAAAGATCAGAGATTATCCGATAATCTTTTCCAGATTGGTATAAAAACTTTTGAGAGATTATGGCCAATGCCTATGTGGGATGAATATGGTAAACAAAATAAAAGTGATGTTGCAGATATTAAGAATCTTGGCGGCAGATGGGGTGGAGCAATTACTGCTGCAAAGTTTCTTGAGAATTTTGTTGACAAGAAAATTTCCTGGGCACATCTTGATATAGCAGGTCCATCAATTTTTAATGATTCCACTAATTATTCTAATAAATATATGACAGGATTTGGTGTAAGGTTATTGGTGGAATTTCTACAGAATAATGCACAAAGAAAAAATTGATATAATTTATCTAACTTCTTTAGAGTTAAGGATTTTACCATCCTTCATTTCATATAAATTATCAGCGAGTGAAATTAAATCCTGATTATGGGTAACTATTATAAATGTCTTGTTTAATTTCTCTTTCAGATTCATAAACAACTCATGCATAACAATACTGTTTTTTGAATCGAGATTTCCGGTAGGTTCATCGGCTAAAACTATTGACGGATCATTAGCAAGTGCACGTGCAACTGCCACCCTTTGTTGTTCTCCACCCGACAATTCAGCAGGCTTATGATTCATTCTATCAACTAAACCTATTTCATTCAAAAGTTCTTTTCCTCTTTCATAAGATTGTTTTTCTGAAACTCCATTAATCATTTGAGGAATCATAATATTTTCAACCGCAGTAAACTCAGGCAGAAGATGATGGAACTGAAATACAAATCCAATATTATTATTTCTGAATTTCGCCAGTTCATCATCGGAGAGTTTATAAATATTTGTGTTATTAAAAATAACTTCACCTGAATCAGGTTTATCCAATCCTCCAAGAATATGGAGCAAAGTACTTTTCCCTGCTCCCGATGCTCCAAAGATTACAGAAATTTTATTTTCTTCAATATCAATAGATACAGATTTAAGAATTTCAAGTCTTACATTCTTAACTGTCTGATAAGATTTAAAGATATTTTTTGCACTCAAAATAATTTTATTAGTCATATAAAATTCTATTCCCATTTAATAGATTCTACAATATTAATTTTTACAGCTTTTCTTGCAGGGTATAAAGAAGCAAGAAACGAAAGCAGCATTGAGACTCCTGAGATATAAAAGAAATCTGAAAGTCTAAGCTCCAAAGGAAGAGAATCAATTTTATATTGTGTTGGATCTAAAGGATAGATATTAAAATTCAATTGAAGGAAACAAATAAGATATCCTAGAAACAAACCTGCAATTGTTCCTGCCAAACCAATAAGTAAACCCTCAAACATGAAAATTTTAAGAATTGAATTTTCCTTTGAACCCATTGCTCTTAAAATACCTATATCTCTTTTCTTTTCTATTACAGACATTGCAAGAGAACCAAGAACATTAAAAGTTGCAACAGCAATTATTAAAGAGAGAATTATATATGCTGACCATCTCTCAATCTGCATTACTGAATAAAGATCTCTGTGAAAATCATACCATGTATTAATTGAATATAATTCCGGATTAAGCTGTTCGGAAAGATGATCTTTAACATCAAAAGCATCATCAATATTTTTTAATCTTATTTCATAACCCTGAATATCTTTACCATATCCTAATAATTGCTGCGTAACATCAAGTGAAGAAAAAATAAATGAGGCATCGTATTCATTATTATCTGAACTGTAAATTCCTGTAACAATAAATTTTTTAGTATTAGGCAGACTAAACTGAACGAGAGCCTGTTCAATTCCGGAAGGAGAAACAATTGTAATTGTATCACCTGTTACTGCCTGAAGTTTTTCTGCAAGCTGAATTCCAATAACAGCACCCGGATACATTCCGCTTTTCAATTTAAATGAACCAGATAATATATGCTCATTGATTTCATAGAGATCTGCATTCTTTTCATCAATTCCTTTTAAAGAAACAACTTCTGTTAAACCTTCCCTGTAAACAAGAACTTTACCGCTAACAAAAGGGGAGTAATCTTTAATTTCATTTGTGGACTGTAAAATATTTTCAACAAATTTTTTATCTGATTCGGGAGAGATTAATTCTATACGAATATCAGGATCAAAATTCATAAGGAAAGAAGTAACAAGACTCCCAAAACCATTAAAGACAGACAACACTACTATAAGTGCGGCAACACCAATTGTAATTCCTATAACTGAAACGATAGATATAATGGTAATAAAATTAATTTTATGTTTTGAAACCAGATATCTTTTTGCAACAAATGATTCGAATGGCATTATCTGAACCTAATTGATGTTACAGGCTGAATTCTTGAAGCAATGTAACTTGGAATTACACTTATTAAAAGAGCAAGCAAAAAAGTAATTACAGATATTAAAAGAAATACACACGGGGAAATTTTTATCGGAACAGTAGAAACAAAATATACAGATGAAGGAAGTGATATCAGGTTAAATTCTTTTAGAAGAAATGTTATAATAAAAGCAAGGATGTTTCCGAATATTATTCCGGTTATTGAAATAAAAATTCCCTGGTAAATAAAAATAGCAACTATCTGTTTTCGTGTCGCCCCCAAAGATTTTAAAATTCCTATTGAACTTGTTTTTTCAATTACCATCATCAGAAGTGTGCCGATAATATTAATTACCGCAACAATAATTATTAATCCGAGAACAACCGGAATAGGTTCTTTCTGAAGATTAATCCAGGTAAATATATTTCTATGAACCTGGTAAATTGATCTTACAGTATGAGGATACCGCAATTCAGCAGCGAGCAGATTTGTAAGACTATCAATTTTACTTATATCATTAACTTTAATATCATAGCCATTAATGTAATCACCAATACCAAATAATCTTTGTGCATCGGTTAAAGAAATATAAGCAGCAAGGTCATCATACTCAGCCATTCCGCTTTCAAAAATACCACTGATTGTATAACGCTCAATATTAGGGAAATTTTCCGGAGAGGGAAGTTTATTATTATTAAGAGAAAAAATAGTTATTGCATCATTAACATTTACCCTCAGTTTGTTAGCTAATTTTCTTCCTATAATAATCTTGTTGTCTCCGATATTAAAAGAGCCCGAAGTTATATTTTCTTCAATACCGCTCCATTTATCACCTGGGTCTATTCCAATAATATTAACACCTTCTTTAATTTTTCTTGTGCCTACGATTGCAAGATTGGAAGCATAAACATTAACATTCTCTTTATACGGACCAAGAATATTTTCTATTAGTTGCCGGTTTGTTTTATAATCAGGAAGAATTTTTTTGTAAGAGCTTATTTTGATATGAGAATCAAAGTCAACAATCTTATCT